>UMGV01011558.1_pt1 | contig 193677 bp, 275 predicted proteins | sample 1965361 | NCBI WGS metagenome assembly UMGV01 (sample SAMEA4836081, study PRJEB28245) | human gut metagenome | biome: gut microbiome; material: fecal sample | place: Denmark | collected 2008
TAAAGGAAAATATAGAAGATTACAAACACTACTGGATGATACATTCACAGTAAGTGATGATAATGTATTCACAATTATTTCTGATTCAAAATAATTTGATATGGCAGATATTAGTAAAATTAACCTTGATGGAACCGTCTATAACATCAAGGACCCAGTCGCTCGTGACGCGATTGTTAACACTCTTAAATTTATAGGTGTAACAACTGTAGCCCTTAAAGATTAGGGCACATAGGTACCCACTGATATCTACGGTGATAAAGCAACAACTGCTGATATTCGTGTTGGCGATTTGGTTGTATATGGCAAAGCTGAGTATATATGGATTGAAAAGAAGTCAGGCGAGACATCAACCAAGCAGTGGTGCATGCTTGGTAAGCAGTTATTCTGATACAGACAGGAAAAATCTGTTTGAGATTATGGACAATGGAGATATCTATATTTTATTTAAAGGAAAATATAGAAGATTACAAACACTACTGGATGATAACGTATTCACAATCATTTCTGATTCAAAATAATAAAAATTAAAATTTACTATGGCAGATATTAGTAAAATTAACCTTGGTGGAACCGTCTATAACATCAAGGACTCAGTCGCTCGTGACGCGATTGTTAACACTCTTAAATTTAAAGGTATAACAACTGTAGCCATTACAAATGAGGGCACACAGGTACCAACCGACATCTACGGTGCTAAGGCAACAGCTGCTGACATTCGTGTTGGTGATTTGGTTGTACATGACAAGGCCGAGTATGTGTGGATTGAGAAGAAGTCAGGCGAGACATCAACCAAGCAGTGGTGCCTGCTCGATGCTCTTAATGCATACGGCAAGTTGGCAAGTAAGAACAGCGCAGCTGGTACAACTTCAAGCAATGGTACACATAAGCATAGCGTAACTGTTCCAACTTATACTGGCGCAGCTTCAACTTTCTCTGGTAAGTATACACCCGCTGGCACTGTTACTCTTACAGCTGCTGCTGATGGAGTTAAGACTTCAGGAACTGTAAGTGCTCCTACTATCACGCTTTCTGGTGGTTCTACTTCAAAGTTGAAGACTGCAACAGCAAAGGGTGTAACTGGTACAGGAAAGGCTATAACAAGTGTTGAATATACAGCACCAACACATACGGTAACCAAAGGTAAATTCGTAACAGGCGGAACTGTTTCCGCTCCTACTGACGGTATTACTATCGACAAGACTACTAGTGCTGCAGTTACGAGTGTATCAGCTTCTATGGCTGAAGATGTTGTGAAAAGTGCAACATATCAGGCTGATGGTGAATGTTTAGTGCTTGCTATGGGTAAGTCTTCGATTAATACATCTGCACCTACTAAAACATTCTTGACTGGCGCATCGTGTGCTAATAAGTTTGTTACTGGTGTAACTCATAGCCTGACTACTGCTGATGCTCTGACTGGCGCAGAATTTACTGCTGGAAGTGTAGAGGTTGGTACAGCAGTATTTGCTCAGGGTGCAGCAGACTTTACATACGCAACTGGTCAGGTTGCCGCAGATGGCACTGGCGCAACTGTTGCAACAGCTCTTCGTTCTGGCGCAACTGCAAGTGTTCCTACATTCACTGCTACCACTGGCCTCAAGGCTGTATTCACTGGCACCGAGGGTACGGTTTCCGTATCTGGTACTCCCAAGTTGGGCGCTGGCACACCCAGCACAATTCAGACTACCGATGCTGGAAATCACAACCACACTGTTACTGTTCAGTAATTCACATTAGATTAACATACGAGAGGCGGCGTAATACCTCCTCTTTTTATTTTAAATAAAAAATATGTCTGATATTAGAAAAATACAAACTGGAAATAACCAGTATACATTACATGCTAGGGTGTCGGATAAGTTGGCGGTAAGTGCTCAGATCGGTTCGCCTACGAAACCTGTATATGTAGATAGTAGCGGATAGGTCAAGGCTTGTTCCAGAGAGATACCGACAGGCATGACTATTGACTCTGTGCTTAATGACACATCAGTAAATGCTGTATAGAATAAAGTAATCAATGCTGCGCTTAAAGGAAAGAATCCAAAAGCAAAGGCTGACTTTATAGCATCAAGCGATTTGACAGCTTTGCCTATTACTACAGGTGTTTTGGATTTGAATGGGTACACGCTGACGTTGAGCGGGACGACATAGTTGACAGGTACATTGACGATTAAGAATGGAACGATTGGAGGAGAAGGAATAATTAGCAGTGAAGATGCTGTTTTATATATATACGATTGTTAGTTATCTGATTCTGCAAAAATAAGTATTTCGTGTATAATGTTTGTGGCAGATAACTTATATTATAGCCATGCATTAGATGAAAGTATTTTCATTACTATGCCAACGCTTTCTCTTAATAATGGAACGGTTGCATGGATTTCCAATTCTTCTTGTATACGTATAAAAGGATAGTTAACAAGCGTTAACGATTTTGGTGTGTCATCTATTGTAAATAGTGCGTATATTATTATTTAGAATATAGCAATTAATATTAAAACTTCAAATACTATATTTCTATCTGGTGTAATTTGTACTCATATTGATTCATGCTCAAATATAAATATGGTTGGCAATGTACCTGAGCTTGGATTTTATCAATTAGACCCAAATTCGATTATTGAAATATCAAATTGTATTTTTGATGACGGAACAAATACGTCGTTAATGATGGGAGGTTAGTATGATGTACAAAATAATAGATATTTGGAATTCGGGCACGTTGATAGAATAGGAGGGTACGATACTGATAACTTTTATGGCATACCAACAACAAACGCAGTACTTGATTACCTCAAAAACTACGCCAAGAAGTCCGACATCTCCACAATTTATAAATACAAAGGCACAAAAACCAATTATTCCGAACTTCCAACTTCAGGGAATAATATTGGTGATGTCTGGAACATAACAAAGGCAGACAAAACTAATAATATCAAAGCTGGCGACAACGTTGTGTGGGATGGTAGTAAATGGGACAATCTCAGCGGAACCGTTGACCTTTCAAACTATCTTCAAAAAGGCGGAAAGCAAACCACAACTTCAACAGCAGATGGCGGTAGTAATGTCTACACTTTCACAGACGGCTCAACGATAACAGTAAAGAATGGATCGAAAGGTTCAACTGGAGCTGCTGCTACATGGTTCTCTGGCGGTGCTGTTACCGGCACCTCTACCACTGCTAAAACATTTACCGTTTCTGGTTCTAAGGCTGGGGATATGTACCTCAACACTGGAACAAGTAATGTATATAAGGCAACCGCTCCTAACTAGTGGGTTTATCTTTGCAATATCAAGGGGCCACAAGGAACGCCAGGAAACAATGGAACAACCCCGACCATAAAGGCAGCAGCTGGTGGTAATATCGGAGCTGTCGGAACTCCAAGTGTTACAGCAAACACAAGCGGGACGACCACAACTTTCACGTTTAATAATTTAAAGGGATAGAAAGGAGACACTGGCGCTACTGTAACATGGCATACCGGCACAGCCGTGACTGGTACGGCAGCAACTGTTTCTGGTGCAAAAACAGGTGATATGTACCTGAACACGAAAACCTACAACGTGTATAAATCAACAGGAACCAATAAGTGGGCCGGTGTTTGTAATATCAAGGGAGCGAATGGAACAACTCCAACTATTAAAGCAGCTGCAGGCGGTAATATTAATAGCGTCGGGACTCCTACAGTTTCGGCAACAACAAGTGACGCAACTACAACCTTTACGTTCAATAATCTGAAAGGTCAGAAGGGAGACACTGGAGCAACTATCACATGGCACTCTGGGACTGCTGTTCCAAATGCTGGAGTGCATGCAGTTACAAATGCAAAGGTTGGCGACATGTATCTCAACACTCATACATGTGATGTATTTAAAGCTGCAAATGCAGAGCAGTCATCTTTTAACTGGGTACTTGTTTGCAATATAAAGGGCGCAAAGGGAGATGCTGCTGATATTCCTAAATTGGCTAAAGGTGTTGCTGGTATTGTTCCAGGAACAATAAATGATAGTCTTAGCGCATCTCGATGGCTTAATGGTGGAAATAACGGTACAGGTGAGTGGCGTGCCCTCCCAACTGCAGGAGGTGGAACGTCTGGTATGGTTCGAACTTGTAAAGATTACACAGGATCTATAGATCCAACAAAAATCTCTGGGTATGGGCACGGAACAACACCTCCTACTCTTTAGCCTATAACTAGCGGAGCTTCCGATTACAGAGGTGTAGAGAGTGATGGATCAGGTTGTCTTTTCGTAAACGTTCCAGCTTATGAAAAGAATATCAACAGAGCACAAAATACAGTTCTTGCAGCACCTACGACAGGAACCGGAACGGCAACATTTAGAAAGCTTACCACTTCTGACATACCTTGGGGCGATAAGCTTAAAGCAGTTACAGAATCACAATTTAATTCAACGACACCAAGAGCTGGTGTTTTCTATTTTGTTTTAGAAGAATGAATAATGATACACTAATCGTAAGTATGACATCATACCCAAAGCGAATAGGTACTACTCGGGACATTTACAATATAATCCTCGGACAGAAAGAAGACGATGTGCATTTCGTCCTCGTATTGTCCGAGGATGAGTTCCCGAATCTGGAACTTGATTTGCCAAAGGATTTGCGCGAGGATTTCGGCGTTGAGATAATATGGGACAAAGGCAATATAAGAAGCCATAAGAAACTCATCCCAACTCTCGAACGATACCCAGATAACGCCATACTTGTAGTTGATGATGATATGACAATGAGGCCAGGATGGCTACATGAATTTATAGAGATGCATAAGAAGTACCCAGAGGATATTATTTACGGGCAAACTTCGAGTGTAGTAATAACCGAACGCGACGGAAGCCTGCGAGAAATCAGAAATTTTGACAATATATACCTCAGAGGCGTTCCAACAATAAACCAGAAACCGGCAAATGGTGCAGCTGGCACTTTATACCCAGCTCACACTTTCACCTCTCCTTTATTCTTTGATAGGGAAAAATTCATGGCACTTTCTCCTACATCGGATGAGACGTGGCAGTTTTTGTTTTGTGTGTTATCTGGTAGACGTTACCGATCACTTTATGAAAACGGTATATGTAGGTATGACATACAGACAAACCAAGAGGATTGCCTGGCAGATGTCAACAAGGAGAAATACACAGAGATTCATAACATACTCGCTGCACATTTTCCACAATATAAGGAGAAGCTGCAGGAGAGACTGCCGGGTGTTGTTGTATCTATGGCAACATATGGCGAAAGGATGAATAACTCCATGACGGCGATTTTAAGCATTCTAAGGCAGACGATGAGACCGGAAAAATTCATTCTGAATATTCCAGTTGATGATGTAAAAAACATGTCTCAGGAGTTGCTTGATCTTGTTAAAGCTGGAGATATAGAAGTCCACCCAGTTATTGATGATATGGGACCACATAACAAATGGATCTATGCAGCCACTGAATACTACGATCGCTGTATCTTGTTAGTAGACGATGATGTTGAATACGAAAACACGATGATACAGCGAATGTTTACCTGGTGGCAAAGAAATCCGGGATGTGTTATCTCTGGCCGTTGCCGTTTGATTTCTATGGATATTGACGGAAGTATCAAGCCATACGGAGAGTGGCCAGTATTTCGTGGTGCGCAAGGTGTAGCTACTCGCTCTTTACTTCCTACTGGATGCGGTGGGACATTTATCCCTCCGTATATTCTAGAGGACGCTATCGACTACGATATGATTAAAGATTTCGCACTTGACGATGATTTGTATCTTAAATTAATTTTTAACAAGCACTATGCAAACGTTTTATTTATCAATGTTGAAAAACACGATATATATGTCGGAGGTAAACAGCTATCTTGTGATATGAACAAGAAGATTAAACGTATCCAAGGCATACTTGATAAATATGACATCATGGCTGGTGCGCATATTTTATAATTATGGCAGTAGAAGAAAAACAAATTTTTAGCAAGATTTGGATAAGATAGAACACTGACAATCTCATTTTCTTTAAAACAAAAACAGGAAATTCAAGTGTCGTAGGAGGAAGCGAGATTCACTGCTACAAAGGAACGTATAGCACTGCAACATTTACAGCTGATATTTCTGACCTTGAAAATGGCAAGACGTATTCTTTCGCATGTTTTAAGGATTATGGAGACAAGCCGCAGTCGTGCTCTATTTTAAATTCCTCATCTTAGCTTGTTAAGTCATTAAGCGCAACGTTGGCATCATGGACAGATTTCAAGAAAACTGCTGACATGAAATATATAATGGTGACGATCAACCCAACAAAAAAGACATCTGTGCGCGTAATGCTTAGTACATCACGAAAGGCATATGTTCCATTTATTCAAAAGATAAAGGAAATACACCATCCTGATAGCGTTAGCGACAATTGGGGTATTTCTCTGTTTTATAAAGATAGCGTAGGAAATCCTATTCTTATGAGCAGTGCAAACTATGATGTCATCAGATATAAAACACAAGATGGTAGTCAGATGACGCCAAACAAAAACTCGATGTTTTACAGTTCTATACATAAGGACATCCAATCATGGAAAGGAGATCATCGCTTTCTGCTATTGTTCCCTTTGAATCATTTCCCAGATGATTTGTTTGGAGGTTCAAAGCTGACTATGTTATTTATTCCAAAAGGTATGTATATACCATTTAAAGGAAAAATGACAAGTCTTGCACCACGTGGCGATCTTTATATTCATAAGGATTCATTCCTTCTTACAGAGACGAACTTTTTAATAAACTTTAATGGCTGGCGTTTATTCTTGTATGATAGAGATATTGATGACATCGTTGGACTAAACGACATGTCAGGAAACGGCGACCACGCATATGGGAATTGAGAAAAAAATTCATTTCATTCATTTTGGTACAAAACCACTTGATGATATACAAAAAGAGAGGATTGAGTCTTTTAAAAGGTTCAATCCTTCCTTTAAAATTAAAATATGGACAGACAAAGATTTTGATTTTTCAGCAGGGCCTCAATTCGTATAGGATGCTTTGCTGATGAAAAACTACGCATATCTTAGTGACTACTATCGTTTTGTAATTCTTCGAGATTATGGTGGCATTTATTGCGACACTGATGTTGAATGTTTTAGGCCACTCGATGACTTACTTGATAGATCAGAACTTTTGGAGCGTGAGTTTATAGCTGGAAACGCAGAATGTATAGGAACTGCTATCATGGGATTTAAAAAAGGACATCTTTTTCCATTGCTTGTTTTGGATTATTACAATCATCATCCAATCATTCGAGACGGAAAGATTCCAAGAGACATGACAAATTAGTTCATAATCACAAACCTCAAGAAGTATTGCGCAACAGGTCTAGATATTCTACCTTATGGTCAGTTCTTATTATATAATCATGAAAGAAACCCCAACGGGTACACAGAACATCACGCGGATTTTACATGGGGACATAACACCGAGGTTTTGCTTTATACACAGAACAACAAAGGCACTATCAGGTAGTGTTTGGATTCCCTAAAAGATCAGCATGTTATAGTATGTGATAATAGCACAGACGGAACACAGGAGATACTAAAAGAATACGATATTCCTGTTTTTTATAATTGTCAGGATTTCCTGAAAACTGCACTGTCTATATCTTATGCTCGGATCGGTGTTTTGATTTTGCACCCTTGGAATACATACAAATTGAACAATTTTTTTGGCGATGGTCAAAAGATCGTATCAATTGGACCGTATGATATATCAAAAAATGATGTATTTATACCAAAGAAAGCCTACACATCAGACATATAGGATATAGATAAATTCCAGGATATCGTAGTCCTGGAAAAGTCAAAAGATATTTTGGCAACGAATTAAACGATGGGATCGCATTATTCATGCGGTCCCATTTGTTTTTTCTGGCATCGTTGTGCTTTTGGAAGTTTCCGGTCTTATCATTGTATAGTCGCGACGAGGTATAACTTTTTAAAATTTAACAATTATGTCAGACAGCAAAGTTTATATGTTACCTGATGCCGGGAGTGGCAGCCAGGTAGATCCCAATCTCTTATTGTCGATGATGGGCAACGGAAATGGTTTCGGTGGCGGAAATTGGATTTGGGTTATCTTCCTTTTCTTCCTTTATGGTATAGGTGGGAATGGATGGTTTGGAAACAATCGTGGCAATATAACCGAGACAATAGCAAGCACAGCAGAGCGTGATCTCTTGATGAGCGCCATTCACGGAAACGCAAACTCCATAGGTTAGCTGGCAACTACTCTGAACTGTGACGTCAACAGTATCCAGACAGCAGTTAACCAGGTATAGAATGCTATAACACAGGTAGGTAGCCAGGTTGGAATGACTGGTCAGCAAGTTATCAACAGTGTACAGTAGGGCAATATGTCTATCGCTTAGCAGATGAGCCAATGCTGCTGCAATGTACGCGAGGCTATCACAAACGGCAACTATCAGAATCAGATAGCAACCATTAACTCTGTCAATGCTCTCAGCAACCAGATTGGAACATTAAGGACAGGAATGGATCAGGGATTCAGCGCTAATGCTTACGAGACACAAGCTCAGACTTGCGCAATAAACAACAATATCTCAAGTTCTGTTCAGAGTATCAAAGATACAGCAACTGTAAACACAAACGCTATTCTTGCAAAGCTTGACCAGATGCAGAACTCAGCTTTACAGGATCGCATCAATGAGTTACAGGAGACAAAGACACGGCTCCAGAGCTAGATAAGCCAAGAGCAGCAGAACCAGGCAATGGCAGCTATGATAGCACCGTTGTAGAAAGAACTTGCAGAAATCAAGCAGAACCAGCCAAGCACAACTACTGTGCAATATCCAAATCTGGTGGCTGTTCCAGCTTCTCAGTATTACAACAACGGAACCACTACATTCTGGACTTGATATGGCAGTAACTGGATATATTGGTAACAGGGGAGGGATTCCTTATGTTGCAGCGACCCTATCGGATGCAGGATCGGTTAGCACCAATGCTATCTACACATTGCCAAATCATGTGTTCAGATTCCTTGGCTAGGCTGGGCTTATAGTTGTGAATATCCCGACATCTTCAGCAACAACTGTTACAGGTGTTGAGTTATAGGTTAACAACCAAACCCTGCATCTTACTAATAATGCAGACGCAGCACTTACCACTCTTGCAGCTGGTACTCATCTGTTGTCTTTTAATAAAACAACGAACCGGATAATCTTGTTTGTGTAATGTTTGGATCTTTAAGACAGGGCGGGGTTGTGTATATATTAGACAAGACCGACGGCGTACGCCTGAAAACAGGAGAGGTAATCTATACAAGCGCGCCAAAGCCCATGATAGGAGGTATGCCAAATTAGCAATGCTTGGATCTTAGGGTTAATGTAGACGGAAACACTATCGACTACAATAGCATCCCGTTCTCAAATACTATTGTCTCATATGGCAACGGCAATATTGTCATAAGCGAAACAAAGCAGGGACTGTAGCAAGACGTGGAAGCTATACTTCATAACTCAAAACAAGCATTGGAAAATATTGATAGATATAAAAACAACATCGGATAGTGTGAGGAGATACTGAAAACTCTGAACCCATAGTTCGCGAGAGATAAAGAGAGAGATGAAAGGCTCACGAGTCTCGAAGAACGGTTCGATGGTGTAGCTGGAAAGATTGATAAAATACTGACTTTGATAACTACAAAATAAAATGATAATCATGGAGTACACAAGCGACAACTACGAGAGACTCATGGAGTTCGTATCGTGCATAGAGAAGAAGGCAAAGGCTGTGAAAGAGATGCTCGAAGATGAGAGAGAGGAATATCAGCCAACAAGAAGACGCTCCCGTTATGATTCAAGATATGACTCTTGACCAATATGATGACCGTCCGGCGGGAATGAAGAGGTACCTTTCATACTATGGTTGGCATTTCACGCGCAAGATGTGCGAGTTTGCCGTATAGATGATGTAGAAGGGAGGCTCTACCATCAACCCGCTGGATAAGTCAAGCGTCGACAACTACCTCCAAAATGCGAATATAACCCTTGAACACAACAAGTTATATGATTATGTCTACGTCGCCAACATGGCCTATTCAGATTTTTATGGGTCATCAATACAAAATGACATATAGCTTGCTAGGTATATCAAGGACTATATAGATGATGAGGATGCATATGACGGGATGCCATTCAGCAGATTCTATATAGACACCGTGAAAAAGGGCGTTCCTATTGATTGGGAGGAGATGATGTAAAACAAATAAAAAAAATAGTATAATTGCGACAGAATAATGAAAAGGCAATATGTAAAACTCGTTCGAATGTAGAAGGTAGGTGTACCGTCGGCGACGTAGCGGGTATAATAGATTAATGTATTATAAAGAACGGGTGAGACAGGATTCTTGTTTTCATTTTATATATATTTTTTGGGGCCTTTCGGATTCTATTCCGAGGGGCCTTTTTTGTTTGATGGATTAATGATTAAATGATAAAATACTATGGCAGCAACAATTGACGATTTGGACGTTGTCGATCTCAGTGATCTTGACAACGGAGGAGAAGATAACCAGCAGAACGGAGGAGAACAGACCACTCCACCTGGTTGGACAAGTGAACCAGACCCAGATAATGGCGAAGGTTCAGATGATGGGGACGTTATTACAGATGTCCTGAAGAGCAAGGGAATTGATGATCCCAGCAAGATTAAGATCGCAAATGATGATGGTGAGATTGAGGAGGTAGACTGGAACGATCTGAGCCGTGAGGAGCAGTTCGCAATCCTTAAAGATGGACCTCGTGAGACAGAACGCGATGAAGATGATCTTGATGATGATGAGATCGATTTGATAAACAGATTACGCCTTTCTGGTATGAGCCCCGCAGAGTATGCAGCAATGTTGCATAATCAAGGAGCGCGTGCTGCTACTGATAAGATCATGCAATCACAGCAGCCGCACTATACAGTAGACGATCTGACTGATGAGGAACTCTACGTGTTGGATATGCAGGCGCGTGTCAAGGACATCACGGAAGACGAACTCGCGACTGCCTTAGATAGGGCAACATCCGATCCTGATCTTTTCGCGAAAGAGATCGCAGGAATCAGGGATGAGTACAAGAAACTTGAAGATGACCGTAATCGCCAAGATGCAGCTTTGGAGGCCCAACAGCAACAGGAGATGTATAGACAGTTCGCTGGTGGTATCGCCAATTCAATTCAAGATTTTACAAGTATCGGAGATTTGGACGTCGCAATGTCCGAAGACGATATGAACGAGTTGTACACATTTATCACTGGACACGACCAAGCAGGAGTCAATTATATGTCAAAAGCATTGAATGATCCAGACACATTGGTTCGTATGGCATGGTTCGCTCTTCGTGGCGAGGATGTCATCAATAGCATCAGTGATTATTACAAGTCGCAAATTGCACAGGCCCACAGAGCTGGGTATGAGCAGGGGATATCAAAGGGAACTAAAAAGTCAACTGAAAGCAAAGTCGTGGTCAAGCCCAAGGCAAAGAATACAGACAAAGCCTTGTCGATCGACGATTTAGATGTATGATCGATAAGGTGCGATAACCTTTTTGATCAGTAAAATTATGCAAGTTGCAACTTTTAAAAATCTGAACCCTGAAATGGGCAGTACAAGAACCTATGAGTCTTTTAGCAAGATTCTTGGTACAAAGCCGGAGCTCTTCGGCGTAGTGAGCCGTATGTATGAGGACTGCACCGCAGCCTACCTCACCGAGTCTCTGAGAAACATTTTCTACTAGGATAACAAGTCTGGGAATAAGTATCAGAGCATCAACTCAATGTATTTAATAATTAAGTACACGGTCGTAGTGATACGACATGAATAAATTCTTTAAATTGCTGGAAAATCCTAAAAGGACAATCAGCAGCATGCCAGCGATGGCTGGAGTGTTCAACGACTAGGCGAAAGCCGTAGACTAAAAAAAATAGTCGAAAAACTGAATTGCTATGAAATATATAGTTTACTTAACAACAAACATAAAATCCAAAATTAATGGTATAAATAGAATTTATGTTGGAGTACACAAAACAGAAAACCCAGAAATCTTTGATGGATATATCGGTTGTGGTGTTTATGTAAACAAGCCATCAAGTTATATGTATCCAAAAACACCATTTCAATATGCTGTAAAAAAATATGGAACTAAATCTTTTATTCGTTCTGTATTATATATATACGACAATAAAAATGAAGCTTTTGATAAAGAGCGCAAAATAGTTGATTTTAATTTTATTAAACAAGATTATACATACAACATTGCTATTGGTGGAATTGGGGGATCTCTAGAATGTATAAGTCCAAAAGTGCATTCAAAAATTTTATATCAGTTTGATTTGAATGGTGAATTGTTAAAAAAATGGGATAGTACATTAGATGCATGTGATTTTTATGGGTTTGAATATTCCAGATTTAATTGGGCAATAACAGACAAAACCATATTTTTAAATTCTTTATGGAGTAGAGAAGAAACAATAGATATTAAAAAGTTTACACAAAAAATATATAAAATTACATATTTATATAATTCAAGCGGTAAACTAGTTTCTTATTTTTGTTCCAGAAAAGAATGTGCAAATTATTTGAAATGTACTTCTCAATCTATTAGTAATGCAATAAGAAACCAAACAAAAATTAAAAACATGTTTGTTTCTGATTCTTTGTACGATGAATTTATACCTAAAAATAGAGCACAAATTAAAAATGCACATATATTTTTATATAAATTTGGATCAGGATTTATAGGAGAATTTGTTGGTAAGGAAATAATGAATGCTATAAAATTGCATTCATTTAAAAAAATTAATGCTGCAATAAATGACAACTGCGGATGGTATAAAGATTATTATTTATCTCTAGAAAAGATTTCGGAAATGCCAAACAAACATTCACATATGAGAAAAATAGAAGTGTATGATAAGTGTGGCAATCTTATAGAAATCTTAGATAGTGTAAAAGTAATGAAAGAAAAATATAATTTGAATTCTGCATCTGCTTCTAGAATTTTAAAAGGCATTAAAGAACATGGCGACTTTATATTTAAATATAGCAAATGATATAGTCTGAACTTTATGGCAACATAAAGATAACATAATTGTTTGAGTGGGAGGTTAGCACCAATGACATCAAGCGCATTGAGTTCGCTGATGTTCCCGTTGAGGATGGCGCAAACGGTAGCGAGATCACCATGGCATTCAAAGAGCGCTACTATGAAAAGTATGATATCTTCCAGATTGACGCTACAGGTCAGCAGTGCTTCGTTGTAGCACGTCCTGTTCGCGTTAGTGATAACTACTGGAAGGTGATCGTTCGCTTGGTCGATAACGACTACAGTTCGGTTCTCGACAAGTCAGGTTGCCAGCTTGGTATGACTACCAGGTTCTTGAGCAATGCAATGCCCGAAATGCATGAAGAGGGAAAATGCAACATATGCCCTCTTAAAATATTTCTAATTGCTGGAAGCCTTAAAATGGTAATCAGCAGCAAATACGCGATAATTATCGCGTAATGTTCAACGATTAGTCAATATGACGTAATTTTTAAAACGGAATAGGTTTGAAAAACCAAGATATAATCTGAACAATATGGAAACATATTGATTAACAAAATTGTATGTAAAGTATCAGAGTGAGATATTGCTCCTTTAGACATTTCTAAAGAAAAAAGTTTTCTAATTGCTGGGAAATCCAAAAGGATAATCAGCAGCCAAAATTTAGCAAGTGCGAAATTTGGTTCAACGACTAGGCAATAGCCGTATTTTTAGAAACGGAAACTAGGTTCATGACCTAATGATATAGTCTGATCTTATAGGAAACTATAAGCTAACACATTGAATATCAGCAAGATGCGGAACTACATCACCACACACCGTTGTGATGATTCGTTCTCTAGCCTCTATGCTGCACATGAGGATACTTTCATTTCTATCGGACAGGGTAAGGATAACGGAAAGTTGTCAGAAACAATTTACAGATTAGACAAGAAGGAGAAGGCCCTTATGGAGTCTTTCATGTATGTCAGAAATAATGGAATCGACGTGAAGTTTTTTTTAAAAAGAAGGAGATGCCATTATAAAATGCGCTTAATTGCTGGAAAATCCTAAAAGGACAATCAGCAGCGAAATCGCGAAATATATCGCGATACGTTCAACGACTATCTATTTTTAGAGTAAGTAGTGAAAGAGCGCAGAGATATCAAGATCTCAAAATATAGTCTAAACAATATGGCAACATATTGAATTATTGCTTCTCTTTAACAAGTGCAACGTGGATGGATTGACGTCCACGAAAAATTTCTCTAATTGCTGGAAAGCGGCAAGCTAATCAGCAGCGAAATCAAAAGTTTTCTTTTGATTCGTTCAACGACTACCTAGTACAGGATAAGTTTGACGGAAACGGGAAATAGTGAAAACTAATGATATAGTCTACTTTTATTGTGGCCAATGGTAAGCCTACCATTTTCGATCCCGACACAAACAGACCTATATATAAATGGGTCGGCTAATTGCGAGATTAGTAAAAATAGATTCCTTTAATTGCTGGAAACTCTAACGGACAACCAGCAGCTAAATACAAGTAAAGATTTGTATTAGTTCAACGACTGATAATTTTATAATACGCGAAAGCGGAAACGGGGAATAACTCATGAAATTTATAGTATTTGAAACAATTAATCTTGATAATGGCAAGATTTACGTAGGTATTCACAAGGTGAATGATCCAGAAGTGTTTGATGGTTATCTTGGCGATGGTGTAGATATACATCTACCGGAATCATACAACAAGAGCAAGACACAACTTCAGAGTGCGGTGCAGCGTCATGGAATCAATGCTTTCAAGAGGATAACGTTAAAAGAATTTAACAATATCAATGATGCAACTGATTTCTATATGTTGATTGTCAACGAGGATTTTATAAAGAGAACCGACAACTACAACTCGATTGCATCTCCCAGCATTTGCAGTAGACAAAGAGTCAACGCGTTCACGTTCTCTGGTGGTCATGTCGGAAAGTGGGATAGCGTTGATGAAGCAGCTGATGATTTGCATGTATCGAAAGAACACGTGATCATATGCATCAATACACGCACAAACTGTAAAGATGTCTATCTCTCTTTTGATGAGTCTATAGATGTTGATCTTTATTCCAACATGCCACGTGGTGCTATTGCACAGTACAACAGGGATGGCATACTTATCAATACATACCGTGATATCCCATCTGCTGCTGCTCAGCTTGATATACCAAAAGATGCTATAGCTCGTGCTGTATCAATGCGTTCAACATGTAGCGGATACCGATTCATGCGTGTATCTGAGGATATACGAAAGGTGCTTGGTAAAAAGTCAGCGATAGAATTGACAACTACAGTGCCTGTTTACCGGTACACATTGAAAGGTGAGTTTGATGCAGCTTTTGATTCTATTAAAGAAGCAGCTAAGGGAACGCCAAACATCAGCACAGGAAAGATCATTCGCGCGATAAAGATGAACCGCGCATGCAGAGGCTATAAATGGTCTTATGATAAAATGGATAAATGGATCGCAACAAACGCGCCGGTTGCTCGGAAAGTTGAGCAGTATGACCTAAAAGGAAATCTCGTCAAGTTGTATAGTTCCACGAAAGAATTAACAGAGGAACAGATACGCATATTGAGAAAACCAATGGTAAATGATCCGTATATTTTGAAGTATAAGAAAATGAGTTAAAGGTATAGTCTGAACTCTATGGAGACGTAGAGATAACAGTTTGATTTATATAGGTGAGGGTAGAGTAATGCCCCGTAATTTAGTGATAAATTAATGAAAAGGTGCTTAAATCGGTGAACTCTGAGATGAGAATACCGAGCGATAAGTGTAACGACTAGGGAAACCCACGAACAGCACCCATCCGCGAAGGATGAAGATATAGTCTAAACTTACACAAATAAGAAGTGTGAGAGGCATGCATAAACGGCATGTGATAATATTTTTGATTATTCCTCAGGTTGAGCGCTTCGCTTCCAAGTATGCATACAACAAGCTCAGTATGGAGGTATTCCGTACTGTTCTGTCTATGATGGGAGAGAAGGCGCAGAAACCTACAGGTAACAAATACGTATTTATCTCAAGTTAGGGATACTTGGAGTGAAAGCTCCTCGATTAAAGGCTTCTAATTGCTGGAAAGTTTCGACTAATCAGCAGTAAACAGCGCGTAAATATGCGCTGATATTCAACGACTACCTAATATAGGGTACAAATGGAAACGGAGCCTGGCTTTTTATAAGTCAATGATATAGTCTGAATCAGTTTTGATTTGGTAACGAAAGATTCTGGCATTCAGTCCAGGCCGAGTTGTTTGACTTCTTGGCTCACTTCCACGCTGATAACACTTTTCTTTGGTCTAAGCAGGCCAATGACTACGTGAAGGTGGGAGCAACTTTCGATACGTATGAGTTTGGTGGCAACAGCATCACATTTGCTGTTGATCGTACCTTCAGCCGTGAATATGGTTTAATTCTTAGACCCCTTGCAGCGTGAGCTGCATTGATCTGTTCCTTAAATCCAGGAAAGTCTAAAAAGACAATCTGGAGCTATTACTGCGTAATTATGCGGTAATGTCTAACGACTAGTGAAAAACTTAGAGAAATCGAAATGGGAACGACCTTTGACAAGGTCAAGATATAGTCTGATCTATATAGTGATATATAGCTAACACAAATGATGAGAAAGGCTATGCTCTCTGTCTTGATTTGACAGCAGACAAGAGCAGCACACAGCCTCCTATTGCGATGTTCACACTGAAGGGCGGAGATTGACGGATAGTCTCCTAATTTTCTTAATTGCTGGGAACTCTTTATAATTGTATAGCTACAGCATAATCAGAAATGATAAATGCGAATGCTTGAAAATATACAATTTTAGACAATCAGCAGCGAATATTCTAAAAAGGCAAGCGATATGAAGCCTATGAATAACGTTCAACGACTAGCTTTTAAAAGCATAGATTTTTATCAGAAAATCAAAATGGAAAATGATATTAAAAAATTTATTGTTTATTTAACAGTAAACACACAAAACAACAAAATATATATTGGAGTACACAAAACAAATCCAAATATATTTGATTATTATTATGGTAATGGCATATATAGCAATATGCCATCAACTTATAGAAAACCAAAAACAAATTTCGGTAATGCAATAAAAAAGTACGGATTTGGTAAATTTAAAAGATACACTATTGGAATATACGATACAGAAGAAGAGGCATTGCTTGTTGAGCAACTCCTTGTTGATAATAAGTTTATCAATAGAAATGACACGTATAATCAAACAACTGGCGGAATCCATAGTTTAAAATTTGAGATACCAATATACCAGTTTGATTTAAATGGCGAATTTATTGCAAAATACAAATCAGTGAAAATTGCATCAGAATCTGTAGGTGCAAATACTAGTTCTGCATTAATAAGTGCATATAAAACAAAGACAAGCTATTTGAATTTTTTATGGTCAACAGATCCGGAAATAAATTTGGCAGACTTTAAAATAACTACATTTTGCAAAACGGTTTATAAATTTGATAGATATTGCAATTTGATTAATGTATTTAGTAGTTTAAGTCAAGCAGCACTAGATGCCGACGTTTCTTCTGAACAAATCAAAAACGCCATCTATAAACAGACGGCAATCAACAAATTCTACTATTCATACAACGAACGCATCAGCTTGCATGTTGATTTACAACGAATTGTGTTTCGATATGATTTGAATGGCAATTTTATTGATAGTGATTGTATTGAAAACTTTTGTGAAAGATTTTCCTTAACGCCTTTAAGATTACACAAAGTTGCATCTTCTGGATTATGCATACGTAATTTTCAATGGAATTTTGAAAACCCACTAAAAATGCATGATATAACATCTAGAGTTGGGAAAGGAGCAAAACGTAAAGTTGGGCAATATACGAAAGAAGGAGAACTTGTAAAAGTTTTTGAAAGTGTAAAATCATGCCGAAAAGAATTCACAAATGTTGGCAGATGCCTAAGTGGAAAAGTTGATATGGCAAAGGGTTTTGTGTTTAAATATATTGAATAATATCAAAGATATAGTCTGAACTTACTGATAACAGTAAGATTAACATTTTTGTACATCCAGAACGAAATCCTGGGCGTAGGCGGCAAGACTGGTCTCCAGGGCGGCGCAGTAAGCAGCCCCGTAGCCGCTAGCAAGCTTATCGCATGGGGATACTCTGGCGTAGCTGTGTTTAATCCTTAAATATATATATATAGCAATTTATGAATCATTATACATATATGATATATAATACCGAAACTAACAGATATTATATCGGGGTACGTAGTTGCAAATGTGATATTTGCAATGACTCATATATGGGCTCTAGTTCTATTTGGACAAAATCATATATAGAAACAAATAGATATAAATTACAAAAGATCATAATTAAAACATTTAGAACTAGAAAAGATGCTAATGATTATGAAGTTCATCTTTTGAAGATTTGCGAATTTGATGATTTTTGTATAAACAGATATTTTGGTTATACTCCAGACTGTTCTGGAACCAAACAAAATAAAGAATGGATTTCCAAACGCAAAAGATTTGGAGTTGAAAACGGAATGTTTGGAAAACATCACACGGAAGAAACGAAGAATATTCTGAGCCAAAAATTACGTGGGCATTATGTAAGCGAGGAAACAAAAATCAAAATAGGTTTGTATCATAAAAATAAAATAGTAAGCGATGCAACAAGATCTAAAATTTCTAATTTAAGAAAAATAGCACGCTTAATAATAGATACAGAGACAAATAAAAAATATATCATGCCTATAAATGATTTTGCAAAACAAAATCCAAACCTAAATATAAATGCAAACTCAATGCGCAAAGCTTATCAAGATGGATATATGTATAAAAAACGTTATATAATCAAGAAAATTTGAGGCTCATTTTTATAATGAGAAAATCGGGTGGAAACGGGGAAGGTCCGAAAGTGGAAAATCCCGTCCTAATATCTGGAAGCGTTAAATGTACAGATAAAGGCTAACGACTAATTGGTGAGCAACGCGAGCAATAATCCAAACACGAGTGCCCGACACGAAAGTGATGATATAGTCTGAACTATAGTGTGAGCTATAGAGGTGCATATAAAAAGATGCAATATAACAAATTGATCGCAGCTTTATCTTGAGAGAGCTCTAATGTATCGCAAAAACAAATAAATAAATACTATTATTGTTTTTGATTTTCAAGATTATTATACCATTACATAGATAGGCCAGCCGGGGGTAGTCCCCGGCGTGGCTACTTTTAAAATGAAAAAATGAATTATGGCTAAAAAAGAATCTGCTGTCGCTTCTGTTAAAAATGGCGACATTATGGCAAACATTGTCGTTTTGAGAAGTGTATACGGCAAGGTTGGCAAGTACTTTATGAATCCTTGTAAGAATCCCGCAACTGGTGAATATCCTGATTGCGTCAAGCCTGTTGACTCAAAGGGCGATATGATTCTTACAGACAAGGAAAAGAACAGTGGCAATATTTATATTAAGGAGAATGCGGTCTTTACCATTACTGACGGCCAGACTTTCGACCTTAACAAGCCCAGGGACAAGGCGACGTGGGAAGCTATACAGTATAACCCCATGATTGCACCCGAGCGTTGGGCTAAGGATCAGAACGGCAACTATCTCATCGATGGCACTATGGGTTGGCAGAACAAGCGTCCCCGTTATGGTACCGCTGAGCTTTATGTTGATCGTCCAGGTCTTGAAGCCGCAAACAAGGTTCGCAAGATGTCCACTTTGCGCGATGCTCTTAACTTTATTTATGAGGATGAGCGCGGTTATGATGGTCGAGTTTTGAAGGCTCGCCTTCTTGGTAAGAACATGCAGAACTTCCCGGACGCAGACGTTACGGAATTCCTGCTTGAACAGGCGAGGAAGAATCCCGAGAAGATCATCGAGATCTACACAGGAGACGACATTTCACTTCGTTTGTTGTTTATTGAGGCAAAGGATAAGAATGTCATCATTTATAAGAACAAGCTGTACACCTACGGCGATAACATTGTTCTTGGAGCTACTGATGATGCTGTCCTGAACTGGATGAAGGTACCTGCTAACAAGGCGATTTTGGAGCTAATTCGAAAGGATACATATCCTGAAATATACAAAAACGAGTAATCAATTTTGAAAAGCCACATATACTTTCGAATAGTGTATGTGGCTTTTTGTTTAAAGAGAGAAAAATGACATCGAAGCAATTGTACGAGCATGTGCTGACAGAGCTCAATAAGGTTAACGCAGGGACGTTGCTGCTGTCAGATTTTAACTATCTAAGCAATAAGGGTATATAGTAGTACATCAACAAGCGCTACACACCGTACGAGATGGATCAGCAGACCTCGGACGACTTGCGAGTGTTGAAAAGTACGGCTATATTAAAGCCTGAAAAGTGCGATAAATACGGGAATAGCCCATTCAGACGTGGAACTTATCAGGTAAATCTTCCTGATGATTACCTACACATTTTGAATTGCACCTGTATTTTCAAAACAGACAAGAACAATAGGTGTGACGAAGCCGGGCGTTATGTTGAATATGGCGCTACAAGGTTGACGGCTGACATATTCCCTACTATCAGCAGGAACGCATACACTAGGCCATAGTATCGTCACCCTTACTATTATATACACAATGTGAATAGTTCGGAATCTATGCCTACTAATCCGTTTAAATACGATGAGGACGGAAACCTTATCGAGGGTACAGATCCATATATGTCAGATACTGACCTTTCACGTTTTACTATTACGCCAGACATTGCGAATATCCCGGCAGAGGGTGGGGTGTTGAGTTTTACCGTTGACAGTCTGGATAAGAACGGGCAAGCTGTAGGCTTTAGTTTATCTAGCACCTTACCGGAAGGTTGGGAAATCATGAACAAGACAGAGGCATCTTTTAAATTAAAGGTATCATCTAATACAGACGCAGCAAAAACTGTATATGTGAAATTCTGGCAATATAACTCAGATAAAACGACTATGATTGCTGTTCAGTAGGCTGGCTTTATTGCACCAGCAGAAAAGAATTTCAAGCTTGTCATATTAGAAGAGCAGAAGAAGCTGGTAAATGACAACGATTACGATAACGCTGAACTAATCCCCGCAACACGTGATAGTGTCCAGATTATCGTAGATACTACAAAAAAGCGCTCATTTGGTATAAAAGTACCATCTGGCTATACCTTGTTTGAAGTTATTGATATCTTAGGGCAGTCTGTGAAAAATCTGTTCGTAGAAGGTGTTGATAAAAATGCCGGACACATTAGAGATATCTATTTCAAAACATCAATCCCATACATGAACAATCACTATATTTTCACTTTCAAAAAATCATAACTATGAAATCAAAACAATTTGACTATGGGTTTATGTCTATGGCAGACGGTGTTCTGCGTCCAAATGTGAACTCTTTCTATGGCCCTTGGAGTTATGAAGCATTCACCAATGGCACTATTGTCAATGAGATCACAAAGGAGTTGGGCATTGCAGAGTCATAGATTCCAGCGGGTTTGACTATTGCGGTCGAAAAAGAAGCAGGATGTCCTAAGGAGTACTGGTGGTACAAGAATGGCGACTTCTCTATGGGTTGGACTCAGAAGATTACAGAAAGCGGCGGTGGTTCAGATGTTCCTGTATAGTTAGCCACTTAGGTCTACGCCTCGAATAACTTTTTCTCTGTTCCGACAAATGCAAACGGGGAATGTGATAATGATGTATTGAAGCGCGCGACAAGAACATCTATCTCTGTTATCTATAAAGGGAAACAGTTAGAACAAGACCCAGGCGATGCTTTCCAGTTGCAACTATTACAAGACGGCAACACTTACAAGTTAACGTATGGCTACGATGTTGCGAGAGGTTGCTATATTGCCTTTTTAGAGTTCAACGCAGGCGCGGGTATGCACACAGTCGTTGATGCTGCACTTACAATAACGTACAGCTACGAATCGACGAGTGGATTATTACCGATGAGCATATAGTCGAGTAAGTCAAGCCTTGCCTATATGATACAAATATCACCCGAGAGTCTATACATTCCATCGAGTGGAGTAATACCTGAGTTGTTTATAGATGTTGATGCTATTGATCCGTATAATGACGAGAAGCATGACATACCAGCAACTGCAAGGGTTAGAGCTTACTATTCTCACATAGAAAATGATAAGTACGTTAAATCACCTATAACGCTTACAGAATAGGGAAGTGATAAAGGACTCTATAAATTCGGGCCTCAGAGTGAAATAACACTGGGTGGTGCTAATTATACACTGCAGGCAGTATATAATGACGTAGCATACAATGAAAAATATTTCAAGACTGGCGAAGTTATCCGCGTTGTAGTATCAGATAACAATATCGACGTGAAGTCTCAGGAAATCCGTATTGTCCGCGAATCAGCTGTTGTAGGTCCTGGATTCAATCAGTACGACATAAGCCTTACGAATGAATACATAACAATGCCGGAGATGTGGTTTGGAACAGGAAAAGATGAAGTCATTAAAAACAACATCAAGATGCGTACTGCAACCTATCCAGACGTACGAGGCAAGGGTGATGTTACAGATGTACGTATTACAAATATTGCATGCACTAATGATTCCAGCCTATTGGCTATTGTTGAAGACCATGATGATATGCCCTTTGCAGATGCTAAAAATGGCAACTATAAGATTATCGGATATAGATTTCAGGAACTCATCAGTGATGATGTCGTTAATGTTTCGGTATCTTTCTAGATGGATGGCAAAGAGTATAGCGGGAATGTTTAGCAAACTATCACAAGTGTCAAGAGTGTAAACGGTGAGACTTATGATTTGCTTTGTTCTGCAACAGCCCTAGGTATTGATAAGAATGACGAGAACGAGACCAGCACGTATTCTGTGAAGTTCTACGTAAATAAAAATATCAACGGTAAGATTGAACAGGTAGCCTTTACTAATGATATAATTTATGGCAAGGGCATGACGATAGGTTTGAGTTCTGGCGTTCATGTTTAGTTCTTGGATGCTATCACATCCAACGCTATTGTAGGTTCTGGCATATAGAATATGAAGCTTGCACTTGGGAATAGCAATAAGGAGCTCACGCTTACGTTTGATATTGACGAGTCTAAGTTTACTAATTATAGCCTTTAGTTTTGCCTTTGGATAGAAGGACAGATTTACGACTACGGAAACGTTGGAATGTATGTAAACCCAAAAGACGGCTCGCAGTATGTCCTTAATTTAAACTATGACTCTTTCCCTGTTGATAGTCTAGGCCGTATGTTGTCAACTTAGGAACCTCTGCAAATTTCACTCACTAAAATCTACGCAGGAAAAGTGACGTAGTTAAAAGGAGCATCACCTAACAGAACGCTGACAGGATACGCCAATCTTGACAATCACGACTATGATTTTTATTTTGGCTATTATTCGTATGGTTCAGAAATTAAATGCAGCACGGATTTCAAGGACTATTCAACAACTTCTGAAAATGGTACTCTTAATATATCTGAAAATAAGTTAACGTATACCTATGATATTTACAAGAATAAATATAATGTCTTCGGTAGCCAGAATATAGCAACCGGACCAGATGGTGCTGTTTCTCTTATAAATAAAGGCTTTAATCTTTCCGTTTATTGTTTGGTAAATGGTAAGTCTACACTTGTTGCTACTAAAACAATTACGGCTATCTTGCCTGGCTAGAAAGGTGATAAAGGAGACGATGGTAAACCTGGAAAAGACGGCAATAATGGAAGCCCTGGTCTGCCTGGTTCACAGATCCGTTTTTTAGGTGAATGGAATGCTACCAAGAGATATTGCTATCAATCACAGTATAACGGAGTCGAAACGTGGAATGAAGCGAAAAAGGAATGGGAATATACGGGAGACGGCTGGAATACTACAGGTTTGAAGTATATAGACGTTGTAACGTATGATAAAAAGTACTATCAGGCAAAGGCGAATAGTATGGGAGAGAACCCGAAAACTAGTGGTGGATATTGGCAACAAGCCGACCAGTTTGGCGCACTTATTACCGAGACAATGATAGCAAACGCTATAGATACAAACGGTATATCTGCACGTGAGATACTACTAAAGTATGACGGAAATGTTCAAAATGGATATATCGGCGGTATGTGTGATAGCGAGTCAGAAACATTCAAAGAACCTGGAACAAAAGAAGACAATTTGGTACTTTGGGTTGGAGATTACCAAATGATAGATGGTAAGAAAACAGGAGTTGGAGGAGCTGCTGGCGGTACAGTTGGCAAAAATGCAGCGTTTAAAGTATATGCCGACGGACGCGTTGTTTGTAGCGGTGTTGACTCTAAGATTAACGGGTTAGCTACTAGTACGAGCGAGGTAAGAATCAACGTAGTTGATTTGGAAAAGAGCACAGACTCAAGCGGAAATGTTTGGTATTACTTCAATTTTACAAAGTACGGCCCGAATGTTTTGATTTATGACACAAGGGAAGCAAACCAAAATAACGAGTCGTTAGTCATAGATATGCCAGCCTATCTTTACAAACAATAGCCATGGAGTAATGGAGAATCTGGATTAGTTATTTAGGATACATTCAGTAGTCGAGGATTAACTACTACCGACGATGTCAGCCAGTATATCAGGTTTGTCAATCAATATAGAACGACTAACGTAAGAATCAGATGCGTCAATTTGAAATGCGGCGGTGGTGTATTTTTGCGTGGTAGTTTGGCTTACGATACGACGGCAATGACTAAATATGACGAATTTAATGTTGATTTGAGAATCAGCTATTCTGATCTTTTAAGGCATAGCATGGCTGTTGAGTCTATAGATAAGTATTTCAACATGTGGGGTGTTAATATAAAAGACGAAGACAAAACTGACCCAAATAACAACACTTATATTTTCACAGTCTTGCCAAATAGACGATATGACAAAGAAAATAAATATGGAAAAATCGAAACGTTCTACGACATGGTCCGCGTAACGACTGGTGGCTTCGGTGATTATTAGCCAGGAGCTGATGCTACGACAGATTACACGAATAGTAATTTTGACATCTCATTTGTTCCTCATTCTTTAACCATAGAGGACTAGAAGGTTTTAAATGACTTAACAGCTTCGTCTTCTAATAGCTACTATTTCGGGATGTTCTGGATAAGCGAGAATATTATAAGATGTTTAAAGCAAGAGGGAGAAATTATTTCAACAGTCGGAAATTCAACACTTCCGGATTCTTATGATAAATTTAATCCTGGACTTTAATTTAATAAAAAAAATACTATAATTGTTGCCGTATGGGATAGATTGTTTCTTTTCCCCGTACTGTCCAGTACGGATCAGATTCCGCAAGTACGGTTGACCGTCAAGCAGGCTATCGTTTTGGTAATGCCAGCAAGCCACGGATGGAAATCCGATATGGCGACGATCGAATATACAAACTGGATTCTGTGGTTGTCGATTATTTAAAGACACCACAAACTATAAGATTAACACAGGACGAACTTGACAGCTAGATCGATACATCGCAAGTCTTGGAATTTCCAGATTACGGATGTAATGAGATAGTTAACGAGATCGTGCATCTGATAATGGAAAATGCTAGTGACCAGCGATTGCAAACTCATGCGGCTGTTTCGTAGAGTATAGCTAGTCCTGCCGCTACGTAGTCATAAGATTATTAATTCTCAGATCATATTTTTAACGGTTGTAGAGACAACCACAAAACACAAAAAACTATGTACGAATTTACTAGTACCACTCTTTGGAATGGCGACCTTTACAAGAAGATTGTCGCTGACAAGGCTAACAAGCAGGTTGAGATTTACCGTCAGGGTGTATATCGCAACGATGCTAACCATCACATCTGCCTTTACTGGTCTAAGGGCCACGAGGGCTACCTTGATGTTCTGAACTTGGATTCTCTGCCCCAGCTTGGCACTGAGAACTACCGTCTCGCTCTTTACATCACATCTATCGGTAATGCTGACCCCATGTTTGCCAATGATTTGGTTCACAAGGGCCGTCCCGTATTTGTAGAGTTCCACTCTGAGCAGACGGACGACGTTAAGGCTACACTTATCAAGAATCTGAACAAGTACCTGAACGTTACTTTCGACCATCAGATTTTGATTCCTACAGCTGCAGATCTCTCCGCAAAGCTTACTGCTGAGGGTCTGAAGAGCACCGTAACAGCTGCTGACGCAGAGCCCACAGCCGATGCTAAGACTGCAAAGGCTATTGTATGTGCTAACGAGTACATGCGCATCACCAAGGCTGTTCTGGAGCAGGAGAACGAGAATGGCGGCTGGGATGTAATCTCTGACCTCAAGGAGTCTGGCGTTTACACTGGCGCTGAGGGCTTCGGTACCTTCGAGAATCTCGAGAAGGATTATCGCCTTCCCACTGCTGCCAACCTTCGCTGGAAGCGTCCTCAGGCAGACGAGATGCCCCGTCCAGGTGTTCTGTACGATCAGATCACCATCCACTACACCGTACACCGCGGTCATGTTGGTGGTATGGGTGCTGTTGGTCAGCAAGTAACCAGCGAGACAACCCACGTATTCTGGGTTCCCGCAGACGTAGCAGAAGAGAAGTTCATCAAGGCTTTTGTTGGTACCGATGAGGCCAGCAACTTTGAGGTAGCTCTTGCTAAGAAGGTAGATGGCAACGTAGTAGCTTATACTACCGCTGACTATACACACGAGCCCGTAGTGAAGGCAAAGAAGAAGGATTGATTCTCTAATAAACGTAAAATTTAAGTTTTAGGCGGAGGGCGCAACAACGCCTTCCGCTTTTTTGTTTTTATATCATGATTTACGACAAGCTAGCATCAAGGATACAGAACGACATAATCTCAGGACTTCGCGGTGCTCACGCTAATATGTCTTTGACTATTGAACAGATAGAGGATGAGATAGTACAGACAAGGCTAAAAGTTATTAAGGAATACCAGATGAACGGAGTATTGCCTAGTCGTGATTTATTGCTGTCTATTAACTGTATCAACATCGACTGTAAGGACATCGAACGATGCCCTATTTGCAGCAATAAGAAGAAGGGCGAACTTATCATGCATTTCGAGATTCCGCAAATCATCACTGATTTCGGGATCAAGTCGATAGCTTATGTTGGAAGCCCTGACAGACAGAATCCATTTGAGGTTTACACAAGCATTGCATAGTGGAGTCTGTACCATAAATACAAGAGAAGAGGAAAAAACAAGCCGTATATCTTCATTGATACAACACCAAACGAAAACGGCATGTATGACTGCTACGTTTTCAATGCTCCACTTATGAAGACGATCACGATGGTCGCAATGTTCAAAGACTTGAGACAGGTGGAAGAACTTGGATGCTGCAATGAAGACCTGGCCAATCAGTACTCTTGGATAGATGAAGAAATACAAAAACGAATTGTTCAGTAGAAAGTTAACATTTACAGACAGATGAAGACTCAGATTTTACCGAACAATCAGGCATACGCTGAAGGATAATGAGAAATTTTAAGGAAGCCATGTACCAGGCGCACCTGTTGTATGGCGTAGAATTTACAGACGAGAGCGAGTTTGAAGAACTCGCACTTATTGGCTACCATGACATAGGCAACCAAAACGTTAGATATTATCATATCGTTTTGCCTGTTAACAAAGAAGATAACAGTGTAGAATTGCCATGCAATGTTGAAAATATAGAAGCTGTAACGATCCCGATGGAAGACTACAAGAACGTCGACGGAATAAACAGCAACGGAGATGTTGCTAGTATGTTCACGGAATCGTACACTGAAGCTATGAAAATATTTCATGATCCAACATATGCAAAAGGTAAGCTGATACATTATACACGGATTGGTGAAAAGTTATATTTTGAATTTCCCTATCCTGAAGTTGATATCTTATACGAAGGCCAGGAACTCGATGATGACGGTTTGCCATACCTTACGGATAATGAGGTCGACGCTTTGGCTGTTTATGTCTCATATGTCACTAAATACAAAGAAGGCATAACGACCATGAATGCAAACCTACTGGAAATTGCGAATCAGTTAAGGCAGATGTGGCTGATTAAATGCGATCATGCACGAGTACCGCAGCAGATAGACCAGAACATGATGGATACGATACTTGACGCAAAGACAAACTGGAATCGTAAACTGTACGGTAAATCGTATAAACCGACGACGAAATGAAGAACCACGGGAAAGCTTGCCATAATAGGAACGCTTACGGTTACGCTTTCGATCTTGATGAGATAGCTAAGAAATGGGAAGATAAAACAATCCTAGGAGGCGTCGGACTCAAGCTTGCAGGAATTAATGATCCGGGAGGATATGTCAGAAATCTTTTTCAAAATATGTTCTATAACATAGTCAAAGAGGTGATGATGACCGGGAATATGTTCGTTGGACGTTTTGGATCTTACAAGATCACAATATACATGAAACGATTCAAAGGCGAGCAGTTTAACGAGATGGCGCGAAAAGGATATTTCAAAGATGTGGATATTGCACAATGTGCCATGACTGCATACTACCCATTTTTTTATGTCGAATCAGGGACAAGGACATTCGAGAAGATTATAACACTCGACGACGATACCGATAAGCTTTTAGCAGAATTGTTGAATGAAGGAATGACCTATGATCATGAAATACAGGCAAGTATATAATACAGTCAAAAGAGTAAGAAGGAAAAACAAACTGCTATCAGAAAGAGACCTGATGAATATATTATCGTTTGGTATGTCTGCGATAGCAAGGACAATATCAAAAGGGCACGATGTGATAGTGTAGGAGAAGGCATACAATCATCCTATAGTAATAGGCCCAGTGCAACAGACAGAAAAAGCATATGAGTCATATTACAGGCAGAAATTAATAAAAAAGATCAGAACTTTATATTATCGATACGCTAAAAAACAGGATGACAATGAGCCGTGCTACTATTATTTCGCTTTGGGAACTACCAAGTACAAGAAATACATGAACCAACGAAGGTGCCATCTCAGGACACAGTTTGATTTTGGGAAGATCACATTGTATAGAATACTTGAGGAGTGTATCATAAGCACGCACTAGTCAAAACGAATTTTCCGTGTAGAAATGCCTAAGTGCTTCACTCAGCATAGGATCGTATGGTGGAATTTCAAACTTCATATCTCACGTTTTCAATTGATATTGTACAGGCCAAAAACAACCAGGCGGCGAATGATTATCGAATACCGCAATCTATGCGTACGTTTTGGTTTGAGGCATAAACATTTTTAAAAAAAAATAAAATATGGAATACGCCCAGAACACATTCGAGGGTGGGATCGTTATGGACTACAACGTCGGAACGGTTCCCGATAATATCCTCACTGATGCTTTGAATGCCACAATGTCGACATTCAACGGCAACGAGCAGCTGCTCCAAAATGATATGGGTAATGCCAAGATTACATACAGAGACGAGGACAACAACGTCTAGTATGCAAAGCTCCCTGATGGAGCTATACCTATTGGAGCTAAGACTTTCGGGCGCATTATGTATATTGTAAGCGTTACGAAAGACGGGATAGGAGAAATTGGATCTTTCCCATCTCCTGATTATGACAGTCCAAAAAATAAACTCGTCAATAAATATCAACCTCTTCATGTTGGAAAGATTGACAAAGACGGAGATGAGACAGGCTATCCTCTCCGTACTGAATATTTCCGTTTTGATTTATAGCATCCCGTAGAGATTAACGTTGACAATAGCTACGACGGAAGTATCAACTTGATACTTACAGACAATAAGAATAAGCCGAGAATAATAAACACAGGCTTTGCTGTATAGGAAGACGGAACTTATCACATTATCGACCGTTTCGGCAAAAATAACACAAACAGGCATCCGTTATATGATGAGACAGCTTTTGATATCAGCACCTCTTTGTATAATGACACGGATAAGATTGTCAATTTTGCATACCTTGGACTTGGTACAGATGGTAAGCTGATGGTGGGAAATTATGTTTTCTATGCTATCGCTTGTGATAAAGACGGCAACGAGTCAGATATAATAGCTGAGTCCGGAGTTATTCCTGTCTTTATCGGAACAGATGGCGACCCTTTCAGTATAAACGGAGGATCGGAGAATATGCGAACTGATAAATCCGTCAAGCTTCGACTTATTGGCACTGATAACATTAAATATATCAAGATATGCTACACTAGGGCAAGCTCTGCCAATAATGAGAACCTTATAACGTCAGCATATAAAATAGACGATGTGTTTTACGTTGAAGATGACAAGACAGATATTTTTATCACTGGCTTCGAGAACACGCAACAGATAACAACCAACGATATCAATGTCTAGTATTTCAACGCCGATAAAGTAAAATCTCAGGCTATGGTTAGCAACATCTTGTTTTAGGCTAACCTTACATAGGAAAATCAGGAAAATAAAGAATACGAGAAACTGAAGAATTACAGCCTCTCTATTATTCCGTATGCAGTAGTGGATAAAAAAGTCAATATGGCTAGTGATTACTCATACGAGGGAGAAAATAATTCATATTACAACAGTGATTTCACGTACAAGTTCACAGGATATCATCCTGGCGAGATCTACCGTTTTGGCATTGTATATATAAGAAAAGACAACTCTTTCACTTCTGTTTTCGATGTGCTCGGAGTGAACAATATGAAAACAAAGGGTGATCTTCCAATTATCAACTTTGAGAATATCGAACTCGAAGAGAGTAAGCCATACTGTACATCTGGTACATCTAAAGATAACGTAAGTTTTAGTGATATATACAGTGAAGCCTACCCTTACAATATCAAAGGTGTCTGTCGCATCAATGAATCGGTCATCTCTGACCTTATGCAAGTTGTTGGTGTTCATTTCTCTTTTACACAGAAAATGCCAAATGCGGAAAATTACAAAGGGTACTTTTTCGTAAGGCAGAAACGAATTCCTACACTTATTGCTTAGGGATACGCGACGAATATATGCGAGGAGTCTTTCCTTCCAAGTATAAATGTTGAGCAAGAGGTGGATGTAAATGTTGGAGGGATGAATGTGAAAGTCAAAATGCCGTATCATATGTACGAGTCATTTTGCAGCGCAGGGTTCCAGTTTATGGATGCATAGTGGCGCGAAGACTACCCCAACTTTTACCCTCAGAAAATAGGAAGCCAGGGCGTACTTCTCAATGGATACTATCAGAGACTGTTCTCATTACCTGATAAAGTCCTCGCATTCTTTGACAAGTTAGACAGCGACAGTAGCCGTGCCATAACGGTCATGTGGCAGCAAGAACTCAACCAGGATATCTCGATGATGGGCAACTGCATCTATGATGGTTGGGAAAAAAGGAAACTGGCAGTCTTTAATTACAGATATCAAAATTCCGCAGGCTAGCAATACTGCATGATAACCTTAAACGGTAGAAGCACAGCAGGAAATAATGAGTGTAGACTTGGTGGTGTTTTCTTGGCTGAAAAAGAAATAGACGAACACGGACTATAGGATAAAATAATCCACTTAGGGAATACAACAGATATCCCCATATTTCCATCTACAACATCTGACCATAACACTTTCAATTGGGCGAAAGATGTAAAACAGCAGAACATCTACACTTCATATTTTCAGCACTTCTACGACAGCAAGAGAACCATAAAAAACATAGGCGGCAATAAATTGCCGGCTTATGAGTGGTACTACGCGCTGGCTCAGTGCTTGGCAACTGATGTAATCATAGAGGATTCTATGACACCAATAAGAATTCAGTATGATAAGAAGGGAGAGTTTAAGATTTTCGACGACTCGAAGGGAAAGGAACTCTAGCTCTGCACTATTGCGTGTGATGAACCTATGAAGTATGGCGTAGATAACACATGGAGCACAGGAAGTGGAGATGCAAGGTACAATAAATACAGGCTCAAGGGTCTTGAATATGGAGAGGCTGGATTCGCTGACTCTTATAATTAGGAAAATCTCGAATTTGTAGAGTAGGTATACAGTGAAAACGATATGACACTCTTGAATCCTACCACTTATAAAAACGGGGATATCATCTACCAGTACGCAGAAGGTTCTGCCATATCGGCATCTATAACAAAAAACAAGTATAGTCTCAACGTTTCCATTTATGGAATATCCACAGATGGCAGAGGTTATAATGTGGAGACAAGTTCACCGTGTGCTTATTCGAATGATCTACTGAAAAAAGACGAAGAATATCCATCTGTTACTTTCCATGTAAACGGTCAGATGAATAAAGACGGGACTATACCAGCCACGCCATACCAAAATCTGCTTGTCAAACTGGACGGTATATGGTACGAATTCCAAGACTATGCGATAGGTGCTGATGATATTGAAAATATTGACTCAGCCAAAAATAGCTATGCTGAGAGAATACGCGATAGAGTAGTCAATGCAAGATCTCAGGCTGGCACTTTGGTTACAGATGGAACCATGAGTGGTTACGAGTTCGATATCAGCACATACAACGGAAAATATGACTATCCTAAGAAAAAGGAAAATGGAAACTATGGCAATATGGCCTATATCTATAACCCGATGGAGAATAACAGCTTTGCTATGTTCTGCCCGGATTATGAACTTAATATGCCATATTACAATAATATTTTCACAGGTTAGGAGCTAGTCGCAAAAACAATAACATCGAGCGCTTATTTACAAAGCAACGTTCAAAGATTATATCAATATAACAACACAGATATCAGCACATCTAAATTCTTCAAATCTTTCGGTTTGAGTATTGAAGAGGGAATGTCTCTCGGTACAATCTTACATAAAAAGGCGATAGTAAAAGAGAACTCTATAAGACACGACGACAATGTGTTCTTCTCTGCTAAAGCCGGAGATGTGACGACTAAGACATTCAGTTTTGCTGGTGCCAAATTCCTTGCGTAGGTAAGACCTGACTTATCATATACTCCGACCGACAAGATGGGTAGGCTCTCGATGCAAAAGCCATATAACCTGATGAGAGGATTATATGGTTCATATGTCGGACTTTATCCATATACAGAAGAAAACGGTAAATCTAAAGGTCAAGACATAGCTAATAAGATCGTTAACTTATATATTCCAGGATACAGCGAAGACAATATGGGCGGATATTTTACCACTCGCTTCAACGACAGACGCCAGTATTATAGAATATCAGACAGTCAGGATATAAGCACAAGAGATATTGATTGCTACCGTGGCGATTGTTTCATTGGATGGTATACTCACAGAGTAAATAGAAACTTCAATGACTCATCCGCTCCATATAATGACACGATCCTTTAGGGAATGTGTTTCACAAATGCTTTGAATAAGCTATTCTCGATTGAATACAGAAGCTTTGATTTAACTAAGAATCCAGACGTTGCCCTTGATGTAAACCTTGGCGATATGAATGCTGTGCAGATGGGCTCATGGGTTACTTTCCCGTGTAGATCATCGAGGAATATATGCATAAGAAGCACAAATGAAGCATGGACAGATGAAAAGGCACATAGTGGAAATGCTAGGTCGTTCTACCCATTGCACAGTATAGACCCATCCGGATCTTATAAGTTAAGAGAATCCGATAACTACAACGAGGGATTCAGTAAGTCAGGAGGTGATAGGCTACACTTCAATCAAAACAACTATATCTGGGAGAATAACTACTACAAAAACAGAATCCAATATTCAAATATCCTTGTAAACGGGAACTTTGAAAATGGAAACCGTGTTTTCCTTGCCAATCATTATAGAGATTACACCGATCAATACGGAGCAATTACAAAAATCGTATCATTGGCAAGTTATCTATTGGTAGTATGCGAGCATGGTATCATGTTGGTACCAGTCAATGAGCGAGCACTTGCAGGAGAGGGAGCCGGTGGATTCGTATATATCAACACCTCAAACGTGTTGCCGGAAACTCCGAAAATATTATCTGAAGATTTCGGATCTACATGGCCTGAGAGTGTTATATCTACACCTTACGGAGTCTTTGGTGTTGATTCGAACGCCAAGAAAATCTGGGCATGTGATGGATCAACCGTTTAGATGATCTCAGATTTTAGGATTCAGTCATTCCTCAATGATGCGTTGCCAATGGATGGAATGAATCCAGACATTGGCAAAGTGAATATCAAATCCCACTATAACATGTTTAAAGGCGACGTGATCTTTACCGCTTATTGTGATGATACCATGTGGAGCTTATGCTATAATTTGCACGGAGCAACGAAAGGTGGAGGATGGCAGACGTTCTATTCTTGGCTTCCTGCAATATCAGGGAACATCGGGAACTGTATGATAACCCTCGACCATCAAGTCAACAGGCACATCTTGGGATTAGATCATTCCAATATACACGATGGAGGAACTACACATTTCCTATGGAAACATGGGCAGTCCGACGCTGTTATGACAGAGGAGACTATCAAACCCACGTTCTGGTATGGCACACAGCATCCATTCGAATTTGAGTTTGTAGTACGTAAAGATGCAAGTGTTCACAAAATCTTCAACGATCTGAGGATACTAAGCAATAAAGCGGCGCCTGAATCATTCCATTATGAAGTGATCGGTGAATGTTATGATCTAGGCAATGATAAACCAAACATGTACTATAGGCAAGAAATAACAAAAGCGCTATATAACCTGTGCCTTGGTTCACGCATCAAATACAACCCAGACTTTACACATATAACGCCAAAGCTTGCACTTAATGTAGGCGCGAATATATCCAAATCTACAATGTTCCCCTTATACTATCGAAGGATTCACGACGCAAATGATGTTGAGAGCTACTACTAGCTGATGAAGAAAACAGGATTTGATTATTAGAACCTCTCAGGATCTGAAATTGTGTATAACGAACTCCTTAACGAGTTCAGGATATGGTGTCATGTTAAAGGTGTCGATATGAAGAAAGAGGGTCGAATACGTGGAAATATGCACTACAAAGAAGATTGCTGGTACGTTCAGATTCCATCGATAACATACATGCAGAAAAATGAATATGTTGATCGCCCATTTACCGGTAAACCTATCATCAACCTAGGGAATAACCCAATACCAGACGATGCTAAGGCTACCGATTTTGATTTGGATATACTGAATGATAAATTTGGCACAACATATAATACAGAAGATGTAAGCTTCGAGAAGTGGAGCGATAGGAAAGAGATGAAATTAAAGGATAAATATATCAAGATCCGCATCCGTTATACAGGCGATGAGCTTGCAGTGGTTGGTGGTGTCTTGACATTATACAATAAAAGCGCATCATGAGTACAGAAAATAACGCAGCAAGCGGTAGAGTCGTAAGTACCGGTAAAGGAAGCGATGGACTAAAACAAACAGCAGCTTCTCCTGGTGCCATCTGGGGAACAGTAGGCAATGCTGCAAATGCACTAGGTGGTTTGTTCCCTGAACCTGATAACTACCAAGGAAGATATGGCAATCTGTCCGCAGGACTAGATGCAGGATACAATGGCGTTGCTGATGCTGTCGGTTAGATTAACCCAATGGCTGGCGGTATTATGAAGCTCGGAGCATTGGGGGCAAAAGCCTTGCATTCTATGGGAGTCGGGACTTCGGGAATGACAAAGACTGATGCGTTCTTGGATTCGTCATTTATGGCTCTTACTCCTTTCGGGCTCATCAATGCTTTAGGAGCTAAGAAATCCGACACTATGGAAGCTGACACCTAGACCTTGGCACTTGGTGGTGATTCTTATTCAGGAGCTGCCGATGATGTTATGGATGCAGCAGAGAAGTCAGGAAAGAAATATGGCCTGTTTAGTAGGAAAGCATTAGGCCGAGCAAATGATGAGATGGCAGCAGCTGGAAGACTACAAAACAACATGGCATCTATAATGAACCAAAACAAAATGCTGATGGATGCATTAGCCAATCAGCAAGATATGAATAACCAGCAATATCAAAATATGATGAATGGTACGGATTGGTCGGCTATGCCGATGAGTGCTAAGAAAGGCGGAATATTGCCATCTTAGTATTAGATAGCTCACCGTGTGGCATATAATCACAGGAAGCAACACGCAAAACAGGAACCGATAGAATACGTGCCAGTCATTGACACGATCGATATGTTCCAGAATGGAGGGCAGATGTCTCTTTTGCCAGAGGGTGCACTCCATAAAGACAAACACCATATCGAAGAGGTGAGGGATGACCTTAAAGGTGAAATAACACATAAGGGCATCCCCGTCGTGACGATAGCAAAAGATGGGTAGCAAGTGGAATAGGTGGCAGAGATAGAACATTCTGAATGGATCCTTTCCGCTGATCTCACAGAGAAAGTAGAGAAACTGCGCGATAAGTATAACGAGAGCGATGACGCACAAGAGAAACAAGAGTTTGCTATTGAAGCCGGTAAGCTTATCGCTGAAGAGATGATGGAGAACACCGACGACCGCGTCGGGTTGATTAAGCAGATCAAAGTATGAAAAGAAGCATAAAATACGGGGTCAATCTAAAGAAAAAATTTTTCATATGGAGAGACCCCGTACAATTCCACTATGTGGATCTTCCGTGTTATATGTATTATGGGTTTGAGTCTGCGCTTGGGATCTCTATCGAAATGATGATCGTGATGTATAAATACAAACAATTCATAAAAGAGAACGCCCCAGCGTTTGATATGAGATCCAAATATCACGATGCATAGCTTACAAAAGAACAACTCGAGAATGTGGAAATGGAAGCCATACGAGAAATGGAACTCGAAGAGTTGCAGGATATGGTGGAAATTCCCAACTATTATGAGATGTTTGCACAGGCCAGGCGAGAATTAAATGGTGATTATATAAAGAAAAAATATTTTTATTTGGCATATTATCATGAAAAAGACATTCAAGGATCTTGTGGAGGAGACAATACCACAGGAGAAAGAGCCGAAGAAGGAGGAGGAAATAAAGGAGGAAATGAAACCTCAGGCAGTTCTGAATGATAGCGATAACCTCGACTGCCTTATCTGTTCTGTATTAAAAGCTCTTGGGCTTACAAACGGCCTTGATGATTATAAACCTTCACGACTTGAAAAGATCCTTGGAGGTAATAGTGAGATCATCATAACTATGGGAGGCCCTGATATAGCGTACGAGACCGACGGGTTCTCTGATATGCTGAAAGATGTGATCGGATCAGTTAAATCTGACAAGAAATACACAGTCGAAGATATCAAAGAGATAAGAGAAAACAAGAAAAAGCACGGCTCATCTATGAAGAAGCTTTTGGCTCTTATGGATGATGACCATGTATTGCGTGCATTCAATGGAATGCAGTTGTTCAAGACTGGCGGAAATATCCAGAAAGAATAGCAAGGAGCAAAACAAGAAGAGTCAAAACAGCAACCAGAGAAGCCAACAGTAGAGGCGAAGATAGGGAACAACACCTACCATCTCTGGGAGGCTAAGACCGAAGAGGAGAAAGCCGAAGGTTTGCAAAATGTCAGCTATCTTGGAAAAGATCAGGGTATGATCTTCTACTACGACAAACCGTGTAGTGTTGACTATTGGATGAAAGACACAGAGATACCCCTCAAAATCTGCTTTTTCAATGAAGATTTCGAATGCATCTCTGTCAAAGAAGGTGCACCATTATCTGAAAACCTTATCCACGAAGACGATGTGTAGTTTGTGGTAGAGCTTAACCCAGATGCTGATGTAAAACCAGGAGATGAGCTTGAGCTTCCAGGAGATGATGATGAATACGTTATGGAAGTTTTGGGAAGTGATGGGGAGACTTAGTACCAGCTCAAATCCGGCCAGCGTATCATGTCAAGAAAATCAACAAAAGTAATAATAACAAAAGCAAAGAGGGCGTGGAAAAATCGGAAACGTCCGGAATATGAGAAATATTGCGCAAGTCTTGGGCGTTATGTCTTCAAAGAATTAGACGCACAGGATGGAAGAGATGCAGAGTATGTACAGCTTGACAAAAACAAAAAGTAATGGATATTGAACGAATAAAATGTGTAGGCTTTGGTCTTCAAGGCCCACATCAAAATTTCCAGAGGATAGAATTTACACGTCCCGCTATTAGTGATGATGATATACTTATTGAAATTTTATATGCTGGTATTTGTCATAGTGATCTCCACGCTGTGGAAAACCATTGGGGAGAAGCTAACTTTCCACTTGTGCCTGGTCATGAGATAGTTGGAAAAGTTATCCGTTGCGGAAAGGATGTCAAGAAATTCAAAGCTGGAGATTATGCAGGCATAGGCTGCATGATTAACTCATGCGGTGAGTGTTGTGCTTGCGATCATGGCAGAGAACAGGAATGCAAGAAAATGGTTCTCACTTACAACGCTAAAAACTGGGATGATAACGATGAGATAACACAAGGCGGATATTCTACGTGTTATGTTGTAAAGCAAGACTTTGCAATAAAGGTAGACTGTAAAGAGGAAGATCTCCCAAAGATCCCTTCCCTCATGTGTGCTGGTATTACTACATTCTCACCTATCAGACAGGCTAACGTAGAGGAAGGTTCAACTGTTTTTGTTGCAGGCTTTGGTGGTCTTGGCCATATGGCGGCCCAATATCTCAAAGCTATAAACTGCCAGGTTGTAGCTTTTGATATAGAGGATAGGGAAGAATTAGCACGTGCAGTAGATGTAAAGTTTGCAAAAATAGAGGAGGACGGAGAGATTGATGAGTCTTTTGAGAAAAAGTTTGATTTTGGAATTATAACAATCCCGTATAATTACGACCTCAAAAAATACATGAGACTCTTGCATTGTGGCGGAAAGCTTGCAATAGTAGGCATTCCTCCATATGATGAATGTCCCGACATCTCTATCAAAGACTTGATACTTGAGTTTCCAGGTGTTGAACTTTTCGGAAGTCTGATCGGAGGAATAAGCGAGACATAGCTATGCGTTGATTTCTCTATTAAAGCCAACATCTTCCCTATTGTTGAAGAGATAGAACCCACAGCAGAAGCTATAGATGAGGCGTATCAGAAAATGCGCAATCGTGAAGTTGATGGCCGTTTTGTCATAAAGATGAAAGACTTTGATAAACCCGAAGATAAAGAGAAAATCGAGGAACATAAAAAAGGCGGAAGTATTAAAAAGAAACACGAACCAGAAGTGTTTAAGAATTACAGAAACGCGCAAAACTCATATATAGCTGATGAGTTGCAAGATTACGCCTTTAATCCTTACGATGTTAGATACATCGGGAAAAAGGGACCTGATGATTGGTACCCGAACCTTATATTATTCAACGGCGATTGGTTTATAAGGCCAACAGAGGGACAGGTTGACGAGAACGGTAAGCCATACACAAAAGAGGACTATATAAAAGCCACCGAGTGGTTGCCCTCTAGCATCGGCTTCATATTCGGAGATGGTGAGAAATACCGCGGAAAAGTACAAGCTGCTTATCCAATCCCAGGAAAAAAGACAGATTGGCAATACGAGGCTTTCCTTGATATGTTAAGAGGTAGAGGGATAGATGTAGATGATGGAACATACGATTATCACACGTTTTTCGAAAATGAATACGACGAGTGGCAAAAGAAAGATCGAGAAGCAGCTAAAGAAGCACCAAAAAATAAATTCTGGAACTGGCCGCATATGAACGGAGACTATAAATTAGAACCGCATATCACATGGCCAGGAGTAAATAAAGATGCATGGAAACAAGACGGGGACAGGTGGATCTATACACCGCCAAAGGATCATAAGAAGAAAGACGGAACACAATATACAGATGAGGAATATATCAGATATTTCCAAACTAGAGAAAATCCGGAGAATTGGCTAAACTTAAACGGAAAGCTTATCCAAGGAGGAACAAAAAGAGGAGAAGAGTGATTCGAGGTGTGTCCAAGTATATAAGTAAAAAAGGTGTGTCCAGTATACGCTTAAACTTGAATGAGGAAAAATGTTTTTTCGTGTCCACCATAGCGGTCTTTTCGTATCCAGTATATATACTATATTTTTCGTGTCCATTAAAAAGTAATTCATATAATGTGATAATTTAATACTATAATTGTTGCGTTAATTCTCGAAACGTTTAATTAAACTTAACAACAAATATGAATATTCGATTTCGTAATGTGCCCGTTGTGGGCGTTAAGAAGTTCCAGCAGGGCGGTCCTGTAGACGCACCAGCTGAAGGTGGAGCTCCCGCTGAGGCTCCCATGGAAGAGGAACCCGCAGAGCAGCCCCAGGAGGGCGGTGCACCTCAGGGTGGCGGTGATCCAATGGAAATGTTGATGCAGATCGGCCAGATGGCAGCTCAGGCTTTACAGAGTCAGGACTGCAATACTGCTATGCAGGCTTGCGATGGCATTGTGCAGTTTATCCAGATGATGCAGCAGGGCGGAGGCGCACCCAAGCAGGAAGCTCCTCAGGGCGAGCCCGTGTATCGCAGAGGTGGTAAACTCGTAGGCTACATCCGTAGGTAATAAATAGAAATTAATGGTTTAAGGACGGAGGAGGTATATAATAATTTATACCTCCTTTTTTAGTTTAAATGCAAAATATGAGTCAATATATTAAAAAATTACAAACAGGCGGAACGGTAGTTGGAAGTGATCCATCTGTGCCTAAGGAATAGGTAGTTGTAGAGGCCCCCGTTTCCGATGAAGAGCAGCCCGTATTATTTTAGACATCAAGTGGGAAATATGATGCTGCTAAGCTTGCAGAACTTTACGAAAAGAATATTCCTTTGTTTGCTGAGCATATAGGATTCCGTAGAGGCAGCAAGAAATATAATCAGTTTTTGAATGAAGCTGCAAAAATCCAGCAAGGACTGCGTGATGGGTCTTTGAGACGTGGCGATGGTATGATCTACTCTGGAACATTTCTTGGAGATGATAACAAGATGCAATCATATGGTCTTGGCTTGTTAGACAAGATTTTGGAATCAGCGCCTCAATATGAAGCACCTAAAGCTAAAGAAAAAGAAAAGTATAACTTTGGCGCTCTTAGAAAATATTTCTGGAATAGATTCTATGGCGGAAATGAGGATGCAGATCTTCAATCTTGGGTTGATCGTGATGCATTAGACGATAATGGAGTACGTGGTAATACAAATAGAGCAAACGCTCTTGCACAGATGCTTACCGATTATGCAGGAACTCTAAACGATGACTCGTTTGATTTTCAGGGTAGTGCATTCCATGATCTTGCAGATTATAAGCAGAAGCTCGCAGAAGCAGCCGCATCATTAGCAGATGGAACATACGACAATAATGATGCAACAGCATTAGACGCTATAGGATTTGGCAGATCATTACGTGAACGTTTACTTGGCAATGGTCAAGAAGAGGAAGTTGATGATGATCCTGAATCATACAATAATCAGCTCAAGATGAAGAAGAAGGAGCTTGATGCAGAGCTCAAGGCAGGAGTTATTACTCAAGAAGAGTACCGTGCAGCACTTCAGGAATTCACGGAAGATTGGAAAGATAGAAAATACGGAGATGCAACATACAATCGCAACTATTAGAATTGGGCAAACAATCACTGGGGATGGACAGGCGACACATTCAATGAAGAGCAGCAACTTGATACCAGAGCTTGGGATCAGGCAATGCATGATAAATGGAGCGGCATTTCTGGAACTAGCGAGGCTGATTCTACACCATCTTGGCTTTCTGATCAGAGAAACGCACAGTATGCAGATAAGTTGCTCGAGTTGGTTATGAATGGACAGCGTATTAATCCTAACCAATTAGGCCCCAATGGAATGACCAACTCTAATATTTTGCGTGGTATCATGATGGAATTTGAAAAGAATCCTTCTTATATCACGCCTGTTGACGAGGATCGTTTCTATCTTAACAAAACAATAAACTACGAGAACGGAACCGCTTTGATGTACAACAAGAAAACAAAACAATTCTCTAGAGTACATGTGAGTGATTCAGAAACTCCACTTTTATACCAGTATCTAAAATCTGAATATCAAAAGAAGAATCCAAGACGTCGTAGAACATCAGCTGGAGGCGCTCATGTCTGGGCTAAATATGGTGCTAAACTTGAAGCTTTGCGTACAGGTGGAATTATCAAAGCTGCTAGTGGTTATGATCTTGCAGCTCTTGGACAGCAAGCTAATCAGTAGAACGATGCAGAACGTGAACTGAGATACGAAGCAGAAGCTAAGGCCAGGAATATGTCTGTTGAAGATGTAAAGAAAGGCAAGCAAAAAGCCGGAACTCAAAAAGGTTCATCTCTTCGCAAATGGAGCACAAACCTTGATATTGCAAGCGGTATTGCTTCTTTTGTTCCTGTTATTGGTAATGCTATAGGTGCCATTGGAGGAACAGCTGGAACAGTCGGCAACTTAATAGCTGATGCAATGGATGACAGCGTATCGCGTAGTGAGATGATGCGCAACCTTGCTATAAACGCAGGAATGACCGGCTTGATGCTCATACCTGGTGGAGGTCTTGTAAAAGCAGGAAAGGCAGCAGCACAGCTCGGAATGACAGGCTTGGGTGCTTACAATGTTCTGTCAAATCTCGATAGAATCAAGGAGTTGAGAGCAAAGGATAAAGCAGGCACGCTTTCTCACGAAGAAGCACGAGAACTTGATGCTTATTATTCTATGGCTTCCGGAGCTGCTACTGGTACCAAATCACTGTCTGGACAAGCTGCAGCTAAATTTGGCAATAATATAGCAGGAAAAGCAGCAGCGTTTGTCAGTGATCCTATCCTTGCATTATCTCCTGGTAGAAATGCGAAGGCTGCATTTAGAGGTCTTTATCAGCCTATGGCATCAACATCAGAAGGCGCAGGACGTGGCAATAGTTTCCTTTTCACTGATGCTAATGGCAACGAGATAAAAGTATCAGCTAAGCAGAAGAAAGCAATGAAGGCAGCTTTTGATAAAGCTGTAAAAGCAGAAGGCGCAACATCAGAAAGTGTCAATAAGGCTGTCGGTGAAGCTTGGGCTAAAGCAGGAACTCCAGAACAAGCATTGTAGTACTCTAACACAAGACATTAGGCAAATGTACTTTGGAGTGATGATGTCCATGCTGGCAATTGGTTGACAAACAATGCTGATCCTACATCTCCAAAAGTTTTGAATATGGTTGATGTAGACGGTAATGCAGCAGAAATAAAACTGAGCGTATAGGATCAAAAGAATATGCGTTCAGCATATAAGACGGCAGCTGATGCAATAGGCAAAGATCAAGTCATGAAAGGAATCGGCAAGCCTGCCGATACTGAAATATCAAGTTTGAGTGCTGCAGAAAAGACAGCATATGATACAAAACTTGCTGAATTATAGGAAGTTGCTGGACTTGATGCTGCCAAATCTAAATTTGAAGGATTGAACCAAGTAAAAGCTCATGATATATCTGTTGGTGTAAATCCAAATGCTCCTGTTGTTATGCCTGATGGTTGGACTAAGGCAACAGGTTGGACAAGTCATTTCAAACGTGGTCCGAAGATTGGAGACTTTACCGATGAGGTTGGATTCTGGGATGGAATGAAAACTAAAAGTGGGTACGCTTATGATCCAAAGACTGCCGATGGATTGCGCAATCTTAGAATGAGAGTTGGCCAAAGAGCAGCTGATCGCGCATACTTAGGTAAAGGTTTAGGTTGGGCCATGGATTACCTCAATACCAATGCTGAAATGTCGCGTGGCATGGGAGCAGTTAGAACAAGGACTGATAATATGCTCGATAACAAAATAATAACTGAAAGAGAGATTGAAAAACAGGCTGGAAAACCCGGAACAAAAGCATATGATGCAAAGCAATTCCAGGATTGGTTTGGAACAAGAAAAGATAAGCAGCCAGTGCTTGATTATATAGCAGATTATGAAAGAGTGCATGGCCCACAGCCTCAATATAAGAAGACACAACTTGCGAAAGAATATCTGAAAGGAACTGCAGGAGCTGGTCCAAAGATCATGGACAATCTTTTTGATGGTCTTAATCCTGAACAGCAGAAGGCACTTCGTGAATATTATTCCGGCAAGATTGATCCTAATTTTGATCCGAACGCAGCAACGCCAAGATATGCTGATGACATAGATATAGCATTGATGCTTCGCGAAGATATGGGTAGAGGCTTGAAGTCTGGAGAAATTGCAAATCAAAGACTCATTGAGGGAAGAGTTGGAACATATGGTGCAAAAGATGCAGCCGGCAATTTGATAGCTGATGATTTATACGCTACTACTACATCAAGAACAAAACTGAATGATCTTGCTGATTATGCACGTCGCAATGGTATAGCAGCAGCTGATGATTCTGATGTCACGGCTGTTTATAAATTATCGAATGATCCTACGCATACTGCACTTGTAAACGCAGAACTTCAAACTAAATTTGATACTGCAAAATCCCTTGGCGAGCTTGAAGCATGGAAGGCATCAGCTGGTTCAGAAATGTCTAATAATGCAGAGCTTAGAGCAAGAGCGGCTGGCTCTACCGTATCAGAGGCTGAGTTTAGAGCTTTAAGAGATAGATATAATGCTAACAAATCAGCATTTGACCGTTTAGAAGCAGCAGAGGCTACACGTGGAGGATTGACAAATTCTGAAAAGCAGAAACTCAATGATTATATAAACAAAAACAATGATGAGTTTTCTAAAACTGGAACAGGTTCTGCATTGACAGATATAGATATACAGAACGAGTTAAGACTTATACGTACTGATGAAGCCGCAGAGAAAGCAACAGCCAGAAAAGTTGCAAGCTATGGTTTCGATCCTGACGAAATTGCAGAAATATAGACATACGCACAAGCAAGACGAGATAATCTGAAAACAAGACATCCAGATATGAGTGAATATGAACTCAATACAAAAACAAGACAGTTTATTGAACGTAGAGCTCAAACAAAGGACGCAATAAATAAAGCAAACGCACAAAGAGCAGAAAATGCTGCTAAAAGTTAGATTGCCGCAGCTAATAATAAATTAAGCACAAAGCTAAAAGGGAAATTGACCGTCAAAACTGAAACAGAGAAAAATCAGATTCTTGGAGATATTGATGTTGTGACTGACAGATTAAAAGATATGCTTCCAGAAAATTTGCATGATGTGAATGGCAGAGATGTAAAAATCGATATAGAAAATTATCTTTTGCAAGAAGTTCACGGAACAAGTAAAACAGTAGCTGACATTGAAGCTGAATTTGCTAATGCGATAAGGAAAGCAAAGCGTGGTTCATTTGTTGATCTTGACAATTTGATGGATAGAATCATGAATGCCGATGATTCAATAGAGATTAAAGTAAAAGCACCGAGAACAACACGTCCAAGGCCGAGACCTGCAGTGACACCCACCACAGGAGGCGGTACTACTACCACGCCAACAACAGGCGGAGCTCCAACTGGAGGAACTGCTGCACCAACAACGCCACCATCAGCTACTACTGCACCAACACCCGCTGGAGGCAGTACAACAACAGCACCTCCATTTAAGCATGGTGGTGTTCTTGAACGCATGAGATCTTTGCGTGACGTAAATTTTACCTCAGATGATATTGATTCCACCGCCATATCATCTAACGCTAAAGGTGGCATCTTAAAGGCTGCAGACGGAGATAAAGTTGTACAGAACCCAGAAGATTGGGCATGGTATAATGACCTGTGGAAATAGAAGAATCTTGGAAATGCAAATCTTAGAAATAGGAACCAGTTTGCAAATTCTGATTTGAATGCAAATGATCACAATAAAAATTTCGATCTTGGACAGGCTGCTGCAAAAAATGACGCATATACATCACAAGCAGATATAGTAGGCGATGATTTGCAGCGATACTATCAAACAGCATATAACACTGACAATATCGATGATTTCATAAGTCATTACAACACAGATGCTGGTAAGATCAGGAGTTTCTGGGGTGTGCAGCCTGATGGCTCAACTATAGATACGGCATACAGTGCAAACACCGATAAAGGCCAGAATATACAAGATCACAACCGATTGTTCAAATAGATGTTCTATAATAGAAGCCAAAATTCAAATAATAGAGGTATAAACTGGAACATTGGATATCAGGACAATATCGATGACACAATGGGAACCCAAACCTGGATGCGTCGAATGGACCGATATAAGACAGAGTGGGACAAGGATACACTTGAAGGTAAGATGTCAAGAATTCATCCTATTAAATTGTCAAATGGTGAAACTGCATATGTATATAAAAAAGCCAATGGTGATATTGCAAAGTTAACAGAAGAACAGGCTAATTCATTAATGAATGAAGGGAAACCAAAACCTGCAGCTGGAGAGATTACTGGAGAAAATACCGGACGCGGTGGTGGATTCAATACTGGTGGAGATGGAGAAGGCGAAGGTAGTAATTGGCTCAACAAAGTGCGAACCTATCTTGATGGCAATATGAATAAGCTTGCATACGATGCACTTGGATTTGGTCGTTATCTTTCTAACAGAAAGAATAACAAGCGCAGACTTCAGGAAATGTTGAACATCAGGACTTCGTTAAAGAATCCGATGAACATGCACCGATATACATATGGTGATTACCTCGGTCAAGAGAGTCAAAGATAGCAAGGCGCACAGATTCAATCACAAGCTGGAAAAGCAAAGTCATCTGATGCAAATATAAACAATGCGGCAGCACTTGAAGGTGCAAGTACAGCTGGTAAGATGAATATGCAGGGCAATGCTATATATAATGATCGGATGTACAAGACTGGTGAAAATTAGCTCAGTCTGAATCAAAATGTATATCAGGATAATCTCAAGACATAGACATAGAATAGTGCTGCATTAGCAGAACTTGCAAACAATAAGACAAGGGCAAAGTCAGCATATATTGCATATGACAATGACAGCACGCAGAATTATCTTGGTGCAATTCAAAATACGCGTGGAACGCTTTGGGCGCAAGATCGCCAAAAGAAAGAATATGCACAAAACAAGTATGATAGTATAATGATGCCACTTAATTTCTAGCAATGGATGAACAGCAGACCTGAATATAACAAGCTGAAGAAATCGCTGCTTGATCCGAATATTTCACCTGAGGAATTCTACAAGAGGAAGCTTCAATTGCAATAGTACGAAGCAACAAAAGGACTGCAAGACAAGATTGATATATATAATGAATTGGCTAAGAGAAAGGGCTTGAAATTATACAATATGATGGATTTGCGTTCTGGTTCACCCACGAAGAGATCGATTGATAGCTATACTGTTACAGGTATACCAGAAGCAAAGAAAGGCATAAAAATAGATGATACTGATGTGAAAAGATCAAAAAGTAACAATGATAGACTTGCAAAGCAAATAGCTGATAGTTGCAAATTATTATCAAAATCAATAGATAGATTGTCAAAGGATGAATTGAATGCAATTAAACGATTCATAAAATGATATATAAAATTAACTAGATGTAGAGCGGGGGATCAATGCCCCCGTTCTCAGTATATAGGCCAGTGACTGTTGATTTGGGACTATCCAGACAAGTGGAAACCGATGATACTACAACAAAAACAAAAGAAGACAAGGGACAACTTACGAATAAGGACTTGATGAATCTTCTTGGAAATATTAAAGGTTTACCTTCTGATATGGAACAGATATACTCCAGATTGTCAAGGTTTTTTGACTTGCAAGATCTCGGAATAAGCACTGGTGATTTATCGACACAATATCTTAGTGCTATGCATGACCTTAAACGCGCAGAATTTAATAAACAGGAATATGATAAAGCATACAAGACTGTGAGCTAGAACAAGGGCCTAAATGAGGTTGCTATAGGACAAGGAGGATATGTGTTTGTTCGTAACGAAAAAAATGAGCCTAAACCAATAAAGATAGAAACATATTTGCAGGACCCAAGCAAATATAGCCTTTACACAAATTCTAATCTGTTGGATTATAGAGCACAAAATAAAAATTCAGCATATGATAATACGGTAATGGAAATAGTCAACAATGGCATTGGGTTAGAGCAAGTTGACAAACTTATCAAATAGTACATGATGAGTCTAGGGAAAGATGAAGAATCATCAAGTCAGTACATATCAAAAAAGACATAGCAAAGACAGCAAGCTTTATAGGCTCTTGTTGAAAAGGCATACAATGGCGAAGATATTGCGTCTGTTTCTGTTGATGGCTTGTATAAGATTAAATCTTTAACAGAGACACAGGCAAGACAAGCACAGGAAGCAATCAGTTATATATATAACCAATTGCCAGAAAATGCGAAATAGTTGCTGCATATTAAAAGCGGAAAGGCAAGTGATAAAGAAGCGCTGAATTATATCAAGAATGTCATCATTGGACAGAAGGTCGGAATGACGACATCTTCAAAACAAACTATTGATCGCAATCTTGTAGAAGATACAACAGGAAATAAGCCAGGAGCAAAAGCTACTGCAACAAAAGATGGATAGGATATGAATGTGGCAACATAGTGGATGCTTGGCTACGGAAACAAAAGCTAGTTTGTTATTCAAAACCAAACCGTGGATGGCATTAAAACTTTCGGTAATGATTTACCAATTGTGTCAAAAGAGGGCACACCATATGGCGCTATTTCAACAATATAGGATATTACAAAAAGTCAGTATACAGGAATACTTGATTGGACTAATGCATCAATTGGCGGTCAAAAACTCAATCCTGAAACAATGAATCAAGTGTTGACCAATGACAGCGTTATTCATTCTGTAGATATGCCTATTGATTTAGAGAAAGCACAGCAAGGAGAGATTGCTCCAGATTTTGATGCTATGCAAAGGAAGACGAAAGCTGATCAGGAACTTAGAGAAAAAGGTATCTTGATGAATAGTCCAGAATAGATTGCTGAGCATGTCGACGAAATAAACCAAGTATATCAGCAACATCAATTGCCGGTTGCATATGACAAGACTGGTCAGTTGATAAAAAATGGAGCATGGAGAAGATTTGGAGTCATCAATGCTATAGCATATGATAAGGCAATGGGTGATGCTGATTTTGATGAAAATCAATATCTGGAAGAGATTAAGGATGACAATAGAATCAAAAATATCACAGCCCAAATTAAGAAAGCGAATAACTGGGAGAAAGATGGTGAAGGAGGATTTGAATTTGATGAAGATAACTGGTACGATTGGAATGGTCATGATCACTATTACAAAGGAACCGTATTTGTTCCAGTCAAAGTTGATTATTTCTCTGCCCAATCTGGATCAGGTGAGAAGTTACCTCCTGCATATTCATAGGTAATAGAGACATAGCAATAGATAACTAAACACAAAGATGATGTAAAAGCAAGGTATGTTGATCCTTCAAAACTTTGACATATGAATGAGGAAAAGAAAAATGATTTGCTGCTTAACGTGCTCGTAAATCCGACCCTTAGCATGGGTGATTTATAGACTGTTGGAATTACTGCAGACAATAGCACTGTAAAAGACTACGATGAATACAAAAGTAACGAATTGGTACAGTAGGCTTTTAAAACAGAAAGTGGGAATTTTAATGAAAAAGAATTCAAAGGATTCTATGATAATGTGTTGTCAATGTATAATGTAATGGCAACATAGGAACAAGAACAGGATTTTTCAAATTTTGTTTCATTTCATCGTGATAACTTTTTCGCACCTGACAAGCAAAGGAGAGATGATTTTGATTCTGAATTTGTCAAAGCGTCAAATCCTTATCAAATTACTAGCAGCATAGCCGAACTTGGTAAACCTGGTAAAAGGACAAAGTCAATTGATGAAATAGCGCAAGCAGAAAAAGTACTTGCAAATCCAGTTGAAGTTGAGAATGGCGCAGCACCGATTTACCATGATTCTCCAAATGATAGCTTTTTCACTGATTTCTTTGATACTCGTGTGCTTGCACAATGGGACGAAGATGGAACACATAAGGATCCTATAAGCGGAGAAACAATTGAACATAAAAAAGGAGATTTGAAACTCAATGACAATGGCACGTTCTATTATGAAAATCTTGATGGCAGAAGTATCTATGGTAGGCGTGTATTGAGTAAATTGAATACCTTAACAGTTGACGGTTCAGATTGGAACAAATACGACTTTTTTGATTCTGATAATCTTGAAGAAAATGGTGTTGGCAAAACTTTATTGAAAAATGCTGCACTGGTTGGTACCATGTTCATTCCATATGTTGGACCAGCTGTTGCCGGATTATCTGTGGCAACACAAGCTGTTGGCTTATTTGGAACACTTGGTAAGATCCTTGTTGGAAGCGATAGTCCAACATTATCTGCAATGGAAGGTTGGTCTAAGTCTTTAAACAGGCAGATGGCAAAAAGTGAATATGCACAGGAAAACACTTGGTGTCTTGAAAACTGGATCAATCTGATAGGAGATGTTGCAGCATAGCTAAAAGAACAACGTTTCTTGTTTGAGAAAGCACCAGCTCTTTTCAAAGGTATTGGTGGCGCTAGTGAATCAAGGCAAATGAAGAAAGCAGCAGAAATAGAAAAAGCATATAAAACAGCTGCAGAGAGGCGTTTTCAAGATCTCACTAAATCGCGGACATTTATTGATCAGTTTTCAGCAGATAAAGCGAGAAATGAGTTGTTGGCTGTGGCTGCAATAAATGCAGAGCGAGACATGAACACTTTCCTGAAAGGATATCAAAAGGTTGGCGAAGTACTTAGTAAGGCCTACATGAACGGTATCACAACATTAGATACTTATGGTGAAGCAAAAGAAGCTGGAGCAACTGATCTTGAAGCTGCAATGGTCGCTATTGGGTATGCTGCACAAGAAGCCGCAATCTTAAATACAGGAATAGGAGAATGGATCTTGCCTGAATTACGTGCTGATAAATTCAAAAACAAGGCTTTAGTTAAAGCTATCACTCAAGATATGAAAGACACCGGAGGTGACCTTGTTGAGCGTTCAATCAAGAAATTGCCAAATGAGGGTAAAAAGCAATACATATATCGCTTGTTCAATATTGGTAAAAAGATAGCAAAGGCAGAATATGCCAATGGCACACCTGGCCTTATGACAAAAGCGACATTGGCTGGTGGACTTGGCGAAGGTATAGAAGAGGTTATTGAGGAACTTTCTGCTGACTTTACAAAATCTTGCTATAATACAGTAAAGTGGTTGCAGGGAGACGATGAGCATAAGATGGGGGCCTGGGAAAATGCAAAAGACCGATATCTCATGTCATTTTTTGGCGGTATGGCTGGTGGTAGTTTTACAAACGCATTCACCAGCTATCAAGGTATGCGATATATGAAATCCCTTGATTATGATACAGCTATATAGGAATTGGTCAGTATATGCAGAGATCCGAAACAAGTTTCTGAGTTTAAAAAGTCAATTGACAAAATGGATTTCAATGATTTACAAATTGGAAACAAACGCTTGACTTTCGAAACTACGACAGATGAAGATGGCAACATTATCTATAAACCAGGCGATAAAAAACACAATCAAACTATCGATATAAAGAATGCAGTAAAAAAATAGGTTGATTTGATAGTTGACACTCTTAATGCCGAAGGTGCTGCTATTGATGACGATAGTTTCTTGGATTAGAGTGCGTTGAAAGATTTACGTTTCTATGCTTTAAGAAAAGCAACAACAGCAGGAATGTACTTGTAGCAATTTAACACAGCATGCACGGATTTAGTTAAAGCTTCTAAATTATTGAATGATTTTCAACATTCGCACGAACCAGAAACAGATGCTAAAAAAGCAGCGGAAAGGAAAGAGGAAACTACTATAATTGAGGAAAATCAGCTGAAGAAACTTACTGAAGATTATGAAAAAGCACAAAAGAAAGTGCAAGATTTCGTAAATGGAAAGCACGCTGCCAAATACATACAAGATGCATTATTTGAAATGAATACCGCATTGAGTGGACAATTGACAACTGTAATCTTACCGCTATATGCAGAAAAATTGTACGATAAAAAATACAATGAATTAACTGAGTCTGAAATTAGCGATGCTGTTGCGAAGTTTAACGAATTGAAAAATGGAGAAGGTAAACAAAAAATACATGACATTGCTACACAATTTGTTGATGTATTGCGCGGAACAAGCAATATCTTATCAACTTAGGCTGATGCATATAAAGCACAGGCTAACAACGCAACCGTTGGAGGTCTTACTTAGCTGATTCATGAACTGTACATGATGTCTAATATGCCAACAGAACTTGGCGAAGATATCTGGATGGAAAATGCACAGAATGCAATAGGCTCTCAACAAAACTATCTCAAAGAATTTTTGACAGAGCAAGAGGGATCGGGATATGAAATTGGACTTTTGAATACACTTTCTGATGAAATTGATAATATCAAATAGCAAATCGCTGAATTAGATGATTCAGATCCAACTATTCCAGCTTTACAAGAAAAACTAGAACTAAAACAAAAAGATTATTAGGATAAACAAGAAAACATACTCTACGATAATTTTGATTCAATTATTGAAAAGTTTACATCTTAGGAATTTTTGCATCCAGAAGTAAAATCTGCACTTTTGACATTTTTAAAAAATTTAAACGAAAACGTAAAAACTAAACTAAAGAAATTAACAGAAGGAACAGGTGAATTTTTGTCACCTGAAGACGAAGATATTGTAATAGATAGATTGACATCATTACAGAGTAAACTCGCAGCTGCAGAAATAGCTATACGAGAAAAGGCGAATTCTCCAATCTCTGAAAGTCTGAAACAATTTTCAATTGCTTTGACTGGATAGTACACTGATATCCTCCAATTAATAAATGCTGCATATACAGCAATGGACAATGCAAAGCATAATTTGCGAGATGTCTAGTTTGATCCAACAATGCGTGAAGCATTTGATAATGCTTTGGAATTACTAAAAATGTATCGTGCTGCTATCAGTGGATCAAGAGTTGATAATGCTGACATTTTAAATATATATGGATATAGTAAAGCATTGAATGATATCAATCATGCATAGGGTACTGAGGATTGGACAGATTTAGCCGAGATTGATAAAGATATAGCTGATGTTTTTCTGAATGATGTTGATGCTCTTATAGCAAAAGTTTAGTTTGCTAAGACACTGATGGATATAAACGAAGGCCAGAAATTACAAGAACAAGATAAAGTGTCAATGAATTTGCACAGATTGAATTTCAAAGGCGTGAAAACATTTGTGTAGATTTTGGACGATGATGACGATGATATAAAAAACAACGTTCATTTTAAGGAATTGAAAGATATTCTAGAGAATAAAAGCAATCTTTTGTAGGGATTGCTAGATTCTGGAATCACGTCAGTACCAAGTCAAGAAGAATAGATCAATATAACAAAATAGTCTCTTCGAATTGAGGACAAACTCTACGATTTATTTAATAGCTTAACAGAAGATGAACTGGCAAGAATTATTAAGCCAAGAAAATTGAATCTTTATGAAAACAAGACCTATTCATTGACAAAAAATTTGAATGAAGTTGATCCTATTGCTTTTGTTACATATTTAATGAGATGTGCAGCGGTAAAGTCAAGCAAGCTACACAAAATGTATTTGAATACACGAAAATCCATAAATTCAAAATATGCTCCAATAACAACACAAGAGGCAAATATTTTGAACCAAGTTGCGTTTGTGTTCAATGGTGATATGTATACAAAGTTTGAGTCTGCGGTCAAGAAGGCCATAATGAAAGAATGGGCTAGTTTTTCAGAAGCAGATAAAAGAGCAATAAAGAATTTTAAGAGGGAATATGCAAATTTGCTGAAACCAGAGAACGATAAATACATCATGAATGTATTTGGCTTTTTCAGATACAAAAACTTTGTGCTTAATGAAGGAGGTCCTGGAACTGGAAAAACTACAGCGTGTGACGCTATGGTTGTAAGCATGATCAAGAAATATCGTCCTGATCTTCTTGAAGGCGCAATTGTTTGTCATGGTGCAGATAGATATAATGATGCAGACAATGTAAAATCTACAGAAAAATCACAAAAACTTGCAGAAGATTGTGGTGTAGATTCAGCTAATGTAATGAATAAAAAATAGCTGATGAAATATGCTGCACCAGATTATGAAATATACAGCGTAAACGAAGATGGTACAATTAATGTTAAAAGTGAAGATCTTGAATTTGATGATGAAAATGAACTTCGCGCCAAATTTAATGTATCAACAAAAAGTGATGCTCCAAAAATTATAATAATAGATGAAATTTCACAATTCAATAGTTGTGAACTTGATCTTCTACAAAAATTTGCAGAAAGACATGGTATTGCTGTAATTATATCTGGTGACACAAATCAGTCATAGTCATATGGTGCATTTGATGTAGAGTTGAATGGTGTAATGTATAAATGGGAAAGCGAAATTGAACGTCAAAATTTTTGCCATAGTTACAAGATGGGACTCTCAATGCGCACAAGAAACAATCTGAAGAACATCAATGGGAAACAGCTTTTAACATTACAAGAAAACAAATCTGGTGGTGATGTAAAACTAAAATATTACTATTCTAATGATGAAGGTTTGATTGGTGATTTTATTCAAACAATAAATCCTAGCGCTGACCATAAATTTATAGATTCAATGTTTGCAAAATTAGCAGATGGAGAAAAAGTTGGATACATCTATAATGACACAAATAGTGACATGTACAAATATTTGACAACTCATTATGCTGATAAAATAGAAATGTATCCTGGTACATCTGCTCAAGGATCTGAAGGTAAATATTACATTGTTGATTTTAACATTGATGACGTAGGATCTGAAAAAAGTAAAAGTACGAAATCATTCTTGAAAGATTTATATACTGCACAAACTCGTTCTGAAATTGCTACTATTTTAAATTTTACGAACAGCATAGGGAATACTGTATATCCGAATATTCAATCAATCGATGGTTCTGGTCGTATAAATTTGAGTTGTGAACAAGAATCTTCGTATCAATTAGAAAAACTTTCAGAAAAAGCAATTGAAAACTACGCAATAAAGAAAGAAACAATTTTGACTGCAGCATTGGCAAATGCCAGTGATGATGTTGAATACAAAGAAAGAACAGTTATTGCTGCACCTACTACTCAAGGATCTACTCCTGGTTCTGGTCCTACACCAGGCAGCGGTCCATCTCCAGCACCTGGAGGAAGTCCTACTCCTGGAACCGGACCAACTACTTCTGTACCTGGATCAGGTCCATCTCCAGCACCTAGTTCTGGACCAAGTCCTAGTGGTGGAACTGGAGGAGGCCATGCTCCAAGAACTACGTGGAATGCAGCAGAAATGGCAATCGAAAGGTCTTTAAGACTTGGCGAGATGCAAGCAAAAGGATACACTCCAGGCATTAAATTTTACATGGAAACTTCGCCTGGAACAATAGAGGAGCATACATTTATTGATGTAGTAGTAAAAGCTACAAAATAGGTAGATATTAAATACTCAGATGCAACAACAGAACACACAATGGATTATGATGAGTTTAACGATCGAATCACTAGAGGTTTAATCAAATTAACTCCTCCACCGGTTATTCCTTCTGCATTTGATGTATTCAAGGCAAGTGTCACGTAGGGGTTGTCTTATTCAACTACAGATAAAAAAATCACTATTTTAAATTTTGACGAAGACGCAAACACTATTCAATATATTGATGAAAATGGAGATATCAACACACTATCGTTTGAATAGCTTTTTGATATATTAAACAATAATGGGTACGTTAATAGCGGAATAGATTCATTTGTTCTTAATATCGACGAAGCCATATCTGCATTTGAGAGTGATCCAAAAATCAAAATTGAATATGATGGTGAAGAATTAGAACTCATGCCGATTCCTTGGGTTGCAAGCGATGGTTCGCAAAAGTATATTGCAAAGATTAACGATGACGGAACTCTTGGAATTCGATTTGGTATTGATCCACATGGAATCAATCATAATGCAGAGATTTGTGCAATATTAAGGCCAAACGGGAAATGGGATTTGTTGATAGGTGGTTCTCCATTTATGGCAGATTCTTATGTAAAATCTAGCCCAGAACTTACATCACTAACTCAAGCATTAAAAACAAAATTTGGTAATTTGCATATTTATAACATAATTAAACCTGACACATTTTCTGAAGTCATAGATATGAGTATTGATGAAAATAAAACGGCAGGAAATAAATATGGAGATGTTATTGAATACGATAACAGAATACTTGATTTTTTACAGGATGCTTTCAATGAGTTTGTACTCCAAAAAAGAATTCAACCAGAATCTTTTGATGATGTGAATTGGGATGAGTTTGATGATAGCTTTGGAGAAGAACCACCAACAGGCAATAGTGGTACAGGATCTAAAGAAGAAAAACATTTTGTGGATTTTGATAATCCAGACGGATTGAAAGGCTTGATTTTCAGTTTCAATACATTTGAGACAGGTGCTATTTGGGATGGCAATGGGAAAATAGTCACAACAGGAGAAAGAAAAAGCGACTATGAACATAATTCACATAGAATTGACAGTATCAATGGTATTGCGAAACTCGCTGCTCATTGGTGCGGATATGACAATTTTGCTATTAACAAAGACGTATTTGATACATTCCGCAGTCTTTTTACTAGAGAAGATGCTATCAAACTAATTGCTCCATTTAGAGCTGCACTTTTAAGTACTGTAAATAATGATACACTAAAAGAATAGATCAAATCAGCATGTACAAATGTTTTTGCTTTTGTAAAGTCAAAAGTTCAAAGTCAAAATATACAAATAGATGGTACAAGAGCTAATGTAAAAGAAGATGTTTTCAATGCTGAAATAGGCAATCTGTTCATAGATCATGCAATAAAAACAAGATTTGTGAAATATGGACCAGATGGAAATACATTGGAAGATCAAACAAACTACAGTGGTCAAAGATACGGAATCTTTAACAGAAACGAAGCGGAGCGTCTTGAATTTAATCAAGACATGGATATCCCACCAAGTCCAAATCAAATTGTCTCATTTATTGGAATTGAGAGCGAGGACGCAGATGGGAAAAACACATCACAGCTATTCTTGGAATTACCAATGATGACATTAAACAATCCATTCTCACTGATTTAGAGTCAAGAGTTTTTAGATCTGTTTAATGATGAGAATACTATTCAAAATAATATTCTCAAAAAAATCGATAGAGTATTGACCTCTGGTGACGAAACGCATAATAAGTCTACAAGTATATAGACTGTTTTGAAAACAGAGATTGAGGCAAGAGAAAGTGCATCAAATGCAAATACTGCGAAAAACAAGAAAAAGATAAACACTTTAAAATGGCTTTTATAGTCATTTAAGTTCTTTGACAGTACTAATCATGACATCGTTTTTTTGCCAAAAAATACTAATCTTGCAAGTATAGGCAACCCACAGTCAAATACAAGATCAACCGAAAGAGGATCTACTGCATTAGATCCACGTTTGGGATTCAAGGCTGAAGATAAAATGAACGCAACAGAAGTTGCAAAAGCTTTGTCTAATCCTATGTGTATAAAAACAGACATGCTAATGCTGACATCACAAATTCAAAACATAGAGATTCAACCTGGTAAAAAAATAGAGGTTCAATCTGGTATGCCGTTCGTCTTGTATTCTTTCAATCCTGCATACACAAAAGGAGATTTGATTGATAAATTTAAAGAGTAGAGAAATAATCCTAATTCAAGAAAAGATGTTTTCTACGCCTATGTATACACACCTCTTTATAGTGTTGAAGAATATTGTGAAAACCTTCATGGAATATTAACTCGCAGTGCTTCTGGTAATTTCAGAATTGGAAACAAATTCTCATCATATAAGATCTTGCGAGATGCAATCATTGGATCTGATGGGAAAGTTGATAATAACAGATTGACTAAATTGAGGAATTTCCTTGATGGATCTGATATTGCAAAATACAAGAACACATCAAGAAGCTGGCAACTGGCAACCTCGACTGTGGAAACAGCGTCGCATGGATTAGCTCATACGATATTAAATGCAATAGCACATACCATAAGAGGAGAATATAATTATACCGACATAGATAATATAACAATCACACGAACTGTAAAACAAGGGCTTCAGGACATAACCACATAGCACTCACTCACAGCTTTATGTAATGATTTATTACATCACATAGCATATGATAATAATTCAGACACGATAAACACAGCAAGGATTAATGCATTTAAAGCATTACTTGGAGATGAATATGCAGTGAGATCGGTTGCTAAGTTTAAGCATCAAAGTAATGAAGACAGACAGGATGATTTTAGATTAATAGACCAAGATAGAGATATGTATGGTTTTACAACGTACTCGTTACAAGGTAGGCCTTGCACTGTATATGGAAAACTTGATACACCAGCATTTAATGTTAACCTAACTAATTTATACAATTTGTTTTTGGAAACAATTGATCATGCTGAGCAAGAGAACAAAAGAAATGGCTATGACGATTTGTATGGATACACAAATATTGATAGAAGAACCGGAAAGCCACACCCATTCTTTTACACGAGATCTCAATCAAGAGGTAGAAGTAGAAGCAGAGCATTAACTGATGAAGAATTTAAGGCTGAAGTAGCAAAACATTTATTTGGAGGTGATGAGAGTTTTCTTGACATTGTATTAGACGGAGATGCTGATATATTCCCACCGAAAAATGCAAGAAGGATAAAACCGAATGATATTCAAAATATGCAATATACTGCATTTGTGTGCAACATTAGAAAATGCACTCAACTCAATGGTACGTTAAACGGACAAACTATATAGTATCCAGTCATCTCACACTCTCTTACAAGTTGGAAGGCGATTTTCAATTCAATACCGCAATATCAAAATATAAATTTTGAAAATATAGATTTTGAATTTACAGATGATATTGATATTGATTTAATTAGCGATGAAAATGCAGAAACATTGTTGGGTATTGAATTTAAAAACTCAAATGGTGATAAATTAACCATAAATTTTGAATCTGATATGGCAACCGGAAAATTACGTGTAAACTACTCAGTTGAAAAGCATCCAGAATCCAGAAGTGAAGGAGGATCAAGTAGTGGTGTATAGGTCTAGTTGGGTAGCGATGCAAATATAATAATGAACAATGTTAGCATTGTTGGCGCGCCAGGAACTCCTCCTACACCTATTTTGAGCAATCAAGGAAAAAAGATAATAGAGAAAATGATACCTGATGAAAATGGTAATACTTAGAAAATTGAATATGAAGATTCTATCAAGACGGAAATTAGTAACTTTATACAGGCAATTGATATTTTAAGCTCGTTTACCAGATTAGATGAAGGAGTAAATATCCTTATAGGAATGTTAACTAGTCAAAATCTTACTATAATACAAGATATTCAAAATGGGCAAATAGATTTAAAAACTGCAGTCGATCAGCTTGAAACACTAGCACAAAAGCTCAAACAAGATATTGAAGAAAATCAAACAGGAATTTGTTCAATAGTCCTTTCTATAAGTTAAAATTGATGATATGAATAAATGTAAATTTAATGAAGAAACAGCAAAATCTGTTGTTCGTACCACTTTAATGGGCAGCACGTCCATATTTATGGACGTAATGAAATAGAATTCAACTCCAGAAAAAAAATTTGTTGCTTGGGCACAAACAATATGCAAACATATCGGAGAAAACATTTTGAATTCTAGCCCAGACATAAAAGATCATGTTGATGATTTTATTGGACTTGCAGAGCCAATAATCAAATCGTCTCTTTATTACACAATACTTTCAAATGCTTCAGGATTTAGCAATTTTGATTTCGGTCCAATAATTAGAGGAGCAATCACTGGTGTAACACAAGCAACTGCTGATCCAGAAACTCCAAGTACTACACAATCAAATGTTGAGACTACAAAAAGTGTGTATGGAAAGCATGCTGATAATGAATTGAATTTGCTATTCCTTGATTATGCATTTCGTGGTATGTATCTGTTAAGGTCTAGATTCGAGGATAAATTCACAAGATACATCTGGGAATCATGCTTCATCAATAGAGGCTCGATAGGAGGAGAAGATAATGCCGGTGCAGTGACTTCACAACTTTAGATGAATAATAATCTCAAAACTTTACAGGAATCCCAATTTGGGATTCTTGTAGAGTACTACAATGCAAATAAAGGTCAAGGTGAAAATTCTATCACGGGCACATTATACAGGAAAGATGCAAGTGACAATTTAATGCCAACATATCTTTTTGATCTGAACAAAACAAGATTACAAGACTTTTTCAACCGATTCACATCAGAAGATATTTTGGAACAAGCAAATATTGCAGAGAGTGAACCGAAAACTGAAAACGGAAAGAAAGCTCAAGCATTTATTGATGCGTACAATGCATTTGTTCTGTTGTCAAATTTTGATTCCTTCCTGACTGTACTATTTGGAAAAGATATTGAGATGTTGCCAAGTACATAGCAACAACACAACGGATATATGGCATATGCTTTGGCAAATAAAAGTCACACAAATAGAACGACGCATGCTGAAGCAGATGAGATTATAGTTGACAAGTTAATCAATTACATTGTAAAAGGTGGAATCGAAACAACATCTGAATATGATTCTGTAACTAAAAAAGCAAAGCCAGATTTGTATTTGAGTTATTCTGATTTTGCAACTGTAATTGCAGACATTAAAACAATGGCATCATCTCCAGGCGCTTATGTAGAAATAGGAGCTGATGGATTATTTAGCGCAAAAATATCCGATCTTGGCCTTAGTAAAGAAACACAAACATATGTTGAAAAGCACAAAACATTACGGCGTTGTATCACATCAATGAAACTTGACATGGAAAACAACATACGGTATGTTTTGGAATTATTAAACAATGCTAAATTTCAAAATGAAGAGATAATCAAATAGTTGTTTGCACAGTATGGATATGATACAAAAGAAAAGAAAGACAAATTGTTCTCTATTTATAGAGGCATATTTTCCTCAGAAAGTGATTCTTTGTATCATCTCGATGTGAATCGTGACATTCTGTATAATTTTACGCAAAACGCTGCAACTATATATAAAAATGCAATCACGCAATATTATACAGACAGAAGAGGAAGAACTAGAGTCAGATATCTTTTTGATCAGGAATTTGATAATTTGAAAATCAGGCTTGAAAACAATATCAACGGATCTCATGCTTTAAAATTATCAGTTGAAGGACATAATGCGTAGGTTGACGAAAAGAACCCAAACAAAATCACATATTGGATTACAGGAGACGGGTATAAAATTACCGTAAAAACAGACACAAAAAATCCAAAAAAGCCTACGATAACTTTATTAAACACAGATTCAGGTCGGATTGTATTATCTGATTAGAGTGTGAAGGATTTCTTCGATAATCTTCCAAGCAAAGATGCTGGTAATATTATTGGAATATTGAAGCGATTTGTATCGAATCAGACTTGTCTTGGGTTTGGATATAATGATTATCTTTTCAAAAAATACAAGGGATCTGGAAGTGATTTTAATGCTGTCAAAGACCTGTTTTTGTTTGCTAATCAAATAAAAGCAAATGCTATATTGAAAGATTAGTTGCAAACGGGTTTATCAAATGAAAAAACACGTGATGATAAGGTTGCATTAGTTGAAAAATATTTCCCAAGTAATGATGCGCCGGAATTATTAGGAAAAAGTTTTTCTTTGATAACTCCAACGATGACTCCTGAATTTATAAGAATAGCACGAGCTGTGTTTGCTGTGAAAGAAATGAATATGCCATCAATTGTGAAATCTGGAAATGGATCAGCATATTCACCATATAGCATGAGCAGATTACTGGGTAGTATTTAGGAATAGGTCGAGCTGCAATGTACAAAAGAAGATTCAGCAACAAAAGATTCTGCTTTTGTCAAAATGCCAGGATTGTTTGTTGGCGTTGCCAAGAATCTTGAAAGCTATTCGTATGCACAGAAAGGCAAACGAACCGTAAAATTCAACACGGCTGAATTTATGTATGGAGGATTTTTGTATCAGTTCATATCTGGACTAATGAAAAAATCATCTAGCCAAAACTTAATAACAGGATCGACTAGCAAAGACATTTTTGGTGATGGTGTTATTGGTATACTTCCAACAACGAACTCAGATAAAAGTGAAGTGAACACAGCGATATTCAATCTTGCTCTATTCAAATTGGATAATAATCAAACTATGTATAAGGTGTTGAATGATCAAAACATGAATACATAGCAGAAAAAAGACACATTGCTTCGAGTTATACGCAATGAAATTGGTTTGCAATACAGAAGGGTATATGAAAATATCTCAGAAGATTTCGTGAACAGTAGCAATGGGTTTTTTACCGTTATAAACAAATATATTGATAAATGGGGAATTCCTCAATTTAATTTTTACGCAAACGAACCGCATGCATTATCTGGATTTTAGTCTTTCTATAATTGGTTCAATGAAAATGCTGGACGATTGAAAGAAATAGGAATCAATACACACAAATAGTTGTTCGATAAAGCTTTGCTGTGGTATAATACCGAAGATAATGGAAGAGTGAACCCTGCAGAATTATATAATTAGGTAGATTGCACATTTGATAAAAATGAAAATATTAAGTTCAACGACACAATCATTTCTTTGTTGTACAGGTTCAACAAAGACTATGTCGAGAATCTTAATACACAGATTGGCAATGTAGGATTAACACCGATCAACCTATCTGATTTTTATACTATAGATGAATTCTTTAATTATAAAAACAAGAAAACTGTCTGGGATTTATTGCAAAATAATTTTGCAATAGACCTGAGTCTTGCATTTGCGACAAACGGGCAATCAGCAGCAGTGAAAGAGGCAAGAGGAAATAATCCGGAAATTGTTGATCTCAAGGCTCGTTTTGATGCAATCCGTCAGAAAGAAGGAGTGTTCTGGTATGATGAGAATTCTGGCTAGATGATTATTGCAAAAATTAAAAAAGACGGTAAAATTTACGATATAAAAAATTACACAGATCTCTATTTGCTTGATCCGAACGTAACAGAAAAGGAATTTTTGAAAGATGGGAAATTTGACGTTGAGATGAACCCATTGTTGGAACAGTATAATCTTGTGGATTATTTACTTTCTTCTGAATATACTCACTGCTCTGTTGGATCAATTATTTCTCATATACCTAAAGGAAAGACTTCTGCAATTACAGAACGTGAAAAGATAATGGCAGCCGAATCGTTGCGTTATCTTGCTCAAACAAAACGTAATGTATCACTTACAGCAGCAATGGAAGGTTCCCAGCTTGGGCAGAGGAATGGCATAACAACTCGTGCAAAGTTAGCATTGATTCAAGACATATATGCATCCGCTTATAACAACTTGGGTCAAACTGATAGAGTGAAACCGTTTGATGGTGCGACATTTACAAGTCCAATGCAAGTATATTGGGAAAACAATTCGCTTGCCAGTGCTAGAGTGGGCTAGACAAAGAAACCGTATGCTCATTATTATAATGAGAGGCTCATGTGTGCTGGAATGATGAAGACAGCCGCATTCCCATTGAATAATGAAAACATGCGTGGTTCAAGCGTATATCGTAATCTGTTCAGAATGAGCGCATCTTTGAAATGGATAAATCCAGATGGTACTGAATGGGACGGAGATATTACTAGGACAATAGAAGGCAATCGTATAGATTTCTCAACGAGACCTGTCTATAAAAAAGAGAATGGAGAATTTTATCGTGTTTCTCTTGAAAAAGCTCCTGGCATTAACATGTATTATGTAAAGTTGCAATAGGTTGATGCTTATGGTAATCTTATCAAAAACATGCCAACAGGTGAGGCTGTTAAAATTGACAACAACTACACACTTTGGGAAATTTTCGGAGGAGAAAATTCGTATTCAAAGAATACAGAAGGCAAGCTTGTTCTCTCAGAGCGATCCGTACAGATGATTGCTGATATGGCAAATGATATAGGTGTTGTTAAGGATCAACTTGACCCGACTGACAATGAGCTTGATTTTGTAAAAATACAAGATGGTGATAGTGTCAAATATTTCTATTAGGTTCTTAAACATGCCAATATACACTATATGCCAACTGAGGGGGCTGTTAAGATGTTCCAGTGCAACATGAATCCAAATACTGTATATAATGATGAAAATGCTAAATTAAATTGGTCATACTTCTTGACAACTCAGTTTGGAATACAGCTTGATAAGGAGCACCAAGCAGACGAGGCTGAGCTTTCGATGATGACACAGGTGATGAATGCATGTGCATTTAGAGGATTCACATTTGATGTTGCACAGAATTTGTACAAAGCCCTATATTCTTTGAATAAAGTTGGAACACGAGATTTCATTGTTCCATTTGAGAAAATGCTTGATCCGAAATCTACAGAATCATAGGTAGCCGACGCAACAAAAGAATTCTATGCTGCTATAAATAAAAGCCTCATAAAGACATTAGCAAATAGAGCAGGCAAAACAGATAGAGCAAAGCAGTATGCCCAGGAAATATTGGATAAAGAAAGACATGGCTAGGTTATTGATTATGCCGAATTGGAAATTCCATTCAGTGCAAAATCTATATATAGACAAGCTATATCATCTATTGCATCAATACTCACAAAGCAAGGTATCAAGCACAAGATATCTGGATCATTGAGTGTGTTAACTCCATCATATAACTGTGTACTCGTTTACGGTAATGGTAAACTAAAAAAAGATTTCGCTGATTTTGATTCAGAAATAAACGCTTTACAAAATTCATATGATCAAGATGCTGCTTTTGATTTGCATAGAAATACAGATGTAGATATTAAACAAATCACACTTTCCGCATCAAACGCTGACGGAGAACACATGAACGTAGATGCTACACGCTATAGTATAAACGGCCATGATGGATATATAGATTTGACATACAATTTCTAGACAAATGAATATGATATCATATTCAATATGGACACAAACGGATTGACAGAAGAATAGCTTTCAAGTTTATTCTCAGCTATTACAAATGCTGTTCCTATTGGCAAGGATATAAGATTTGCAAATTCTGAAGTTAGCAAAGATAATCTCAAAACCTATGAGATGTTCAGGGAATATGGCTTCTTGGATGTTATTGAAGGCAATAGCGAGCATGATGCTGCTGATGGTCTTGCAAATGATTAGAGTATTGCTGATGCTTATGCATTTTCAGAAGATAAGTCAAAGATAATAATTCCCAAAATGGAACGGAATGTGTTGTAGAGAAGCGAAGAGTAGACACAAGAGAAAACTGATGGGGAAAAATTTGATGAGCATTTTACATTCTTAGAACAAGGGAGACGTTCATAGCTATATCAATAGTTGATGGTAGAATCTGATGAGATTTACGTGTTCACAAAAGATAAAAACCAAAAGGATATTCTTAATTTACAGCAACGCATAGATGCAGCAAATAAAAAAGCAAAAGACAAAAAGAAACTTTTGCATATAATAGAAATATCTGACACAGATCTTGGAAATTAGAGTTTCATCAATAATACAATCGAAACTATTGTTGAAAATATCAAAGCTGCTAATACAACAGACAAAAGAAATATTTGTATAATAGGCGATGATATTACTAAGTTCAAAAGCAAATTCATATAGCAATCAGATTTCAATAGAACGTTTGTTGGAATTATACAAGGTATAACAACTAGCATAGGAGATCAAAAAATCAGAATCTTATCTGATGGACAATCTGGTATTGGATATGCTGCTGTAATGAGTGCAAAACATCTTAATCAAGATTGGGCTGTGATCAATGGAGGTAAATGTATATATCGTGAAAAAACATTTGTATTTGATGATAGACCGGCAAAAGACCGCTGGTCATAGTAGTTGCCAACAGGTGAATATTTCAATTTTCAGACATCTTTTGGTGCATTATTACCAGCAAATGCAACATTTAAACCCGGAACTTATTTGCCAGACACTATATTTCAAAAGCTTCAAGGATTCTATGAAGAAAAGCAAAGAGAAGCAATTGAATCATTCAACAAAAGACATGATGCATATATAAAAGAACACAAAGAATTTGAAGATGCACATGCTAAATGGGAGAAAGCAAAAGCTAAATATTAGAAATGGGAAGAAACGCAAACTGGCGAAGAGCCTAAAAAACCAGGAAAAGAGCCTGTATTTACAAAGAGACCACCACGATCTACAGCGAAAAAAGATTCTTTGCAAGACATTTCAGGTAAATCAATCAAACAAATAATAGATGATTATAACAAAGCAACAGATACTAAGCCATCAAAATATGGAGAAGAAGAATACGAGACATTTTTGAAACCATTATATGAATTGTGGGCATATCAAAATCCGAAACTTATTCTTGCTTATAAAAACATGATGGCAAAAGATACGTCAAAGGTAATATATGATGGATAGCCAGCAAGCAGAAGCCTTGCAAGAATACTTGCAGAACTTTTGGAGAATGTATCTTGGGCGTATGAATTTGAGACAGCGAATCTCGAGCCTGTATTTTCAAAGAAACAGGAAATACAAAAAGATTTTGAACAGCTCAATGTCATGGCTTAGATATCAAACAAATATATAGGATATTTGCCATCTGCGGAAAATAGCGAAAAAAATTATTTGTCTGAGCGCAGTGTCACAATGGCACTAAAACAAGATCCAGATGTAGTCAACTGTTCATAGTATCAAAATGGTGATATTGTACTGATTTGCACATTGAATCCAAAGAGCAAGCCGAAGCAAGATATAAACAAAACAATCATAGACGAAGGGAAATTGGCGATACGAGATGGAGCACTTCTGCTAATCGGTAGTGATGACGAATCGCTTTCAAAAGATGGGGCACTTGGCACTGTTGAAGATGTCAAAAAGGTCTTTGGCAATGATGCTATCATCGCACCAATACGTATAGCTGGACAAAACTTCTTTGCAATATCTAATTCTCAAGAGGTTATAAATGCATCATTTATAAAGCAAGAGCTAGCAATGGCCGGACAGACATGGGAATATTATGTTCCTTCTTCTTTGTATCAAATGCTTCAATAGGTGAATAAGAAGATAATGCTTTCAACTCACTCTACTGAAGACACATTTGATCAATCAGCTATTTGTGCAGCAATACATGAAGGTAAATTTGATAAATCAAATTGGGACATGTCTCCGAATGGAATTGATCCAGTTTTGTACTCAGTAAAAACAGATATTGAAAATACAGCATATTGTTTTGGTCGTCAAGAATCTGTAAAAGATGCCAATGAGTTATATGATTTGTTGAATTTACTTGAAGATATAGCAAGAAGTCCAAAAGATATAAGCGGAGATGGATATAAATTTGAAAACCATTTAATTGCTGGCATTTCAGAAGATTTGAAATCTAAATTCGCAATAGTTGCAGATACAACAAAGAGTAAGAAAGAACGTCTAGACAACTATACTAAAGCAAAAGACGCTATTGTACAAGCAATTGATAGTATCGATGGCATTACATATCTCGGCGGTCCAAACTCCGTTATGTCAAAAATAGATATAACAAAGCAAGGTACTAGAGAGAGACGTACATTCATAGATCCAGAAGTTTCCATGATGTATGTAGATGCACAAGAAGGGCGTGAAAATTTCTCTAATAAATTCAACGACAATATTGAACTAAATCCTACTGATGAAAGTGTATCTGACAGTATCATATCAAATGGTTTCCAGTTAAACAAAAAACAGTCTGAGGCTGTACGCGAATCAATTAAACTGATCACGGAAAACTTTGGTGATGAATCAACAAAAGTTTCAACAATCGTAATTGATGGAAAAGCAGGAACAGGTAAGACATCAACTGTGGATGCAATATTGCGCAATTTACCAATGAGGATAACATCATAGGCGAATTTGATTGTTGGAGCATTAAGTCATAAAGCTAAAAATATAATCTCTTCCAATATATCAGAGAGTATTAAGCATGGGCGATATTCAAATTATAAATCTTTGAGTTTTGCATAGATGCTTGGAATAAAGCCAAATGCGGATGGAGTATTTGATTACACACATATTGGTAAACAAGCACCAATCAAAAATGCAGATATTGTTGTATTGGATGAGATTTCCATGTTAAGCAATTCGCAGATTGATATGATCAGATTGCAAATGAAACCAGGTTCTATCTTGTTATTACTTGGAGACAAAGGTCAGTTGCCAGCATTAGAAGACGATTTGTTTAATAACTACACAATATTTGATTCTGAAATGCGAGAGCCGGACATGTATCTCAGCCCAAATGCTGGTCCGAATCTTGTAAAACTGAGATTCGCTCTTGAATAGAATATGAGACAAGGATCTAGTGAAAACCCGATTTTGAGATATGCAGAAAGATTTTACGATAATGTTCCAGGAATAACTTCTCCGAATATCACAAATGAAAACGAAAGTGGCGCAATCTACTCTAGCAATTTAGACCTAAATGATCAGACGCTTAAATTCATAAAAGAATCTGTGCAAGCTGGAAATGTGAGCGCTATCAAAATACTTGCATATACTAACAATGAGGTGAATAGATTCAACAATAAGATACACGACTATTTAGGGTACAAAAAGAATCAATATGGAATTGGTGAGTTTGTCGTAATGAAACAAACCACAGAGATTGTTGAAAATTCCATGGAGGGCAAAATTGTCAGTGTATCAGATCCAGTATCTCAAAAGGCATAGATTGGGAAAGATAATGCATAGCGTTCATTCCACACGCAGGAAATATAGGTAGAACTATCAAATGGCAATACGGTTTCTTTGACTGTAATACCTGAAATGCAATTTGGCTAGCGTTTTATAGAAAATAATCCAGGATTGAAAAAATGGATGAAAGACAATGATGCTGTTGATGTTGGACTTTCTTATGCAACAACAGTACATAAAGCGCAAGGTTCTACTTATGATGTTGTCCTTATTCAGCATGATGATATTATGCATAACAAACGGACAACAGATGACGTTAAATCCAAGCTGATGTATACCGCATTGACTAGAGCAAAAAATATTGCTGTTATTATGCGCAGTGATAACAACCCACTTCGTGAAAACTTACAAGAGAAAAACAATCATTTCTTGGAATAGAAACGACCTGTAAAAGTTCCACGTAAATATAACGTCAAAGGTCTTCAATCGTTCAAATAGAACAGCGAAGATAATACGATGATCGTGTCATTCAACTTCAAAGACAGCAATGATCGTTTTGACTTCAGAAAAGGTGATTTGTTGTATGATGCAAATGATATTGAATACGAAATTCTTGAAGATCCAATTGTCTATGCTATCGGTAAGGATGAACTTGTAGAGTAGAAATTTGGTGATTCAATTGATGCTAATCCAGGAGATATAGTTGTAAAGGTAAAGCCAACAAACAATGTAAATGTTGCTGATATTTCACAAATGAAATCGCAACAATATATGCAAGAGAATGGCATTGATTTAGCATCTGATTCAAAACTCAAGAAGATAGATACATCACGAATCCGTATTGGTAAGACATACAAAATTATACCCAACTTATGGAAATACGATGAGAATGTTACCAAATACAATGATTTTGATATCATAAGAATTCGAGATACAAGAAAAAATATAAAGGAAGGTGTCAGAATAGAAGGGTCTCAAATTTTACTTGATTTGTAGAATCTGAAAGATGTTTTTGAAATATTCGGAGAGCCTGATCAAACATTCAATGAATATGTTGAACTTTCAATTTATGAAGCATTACAAAAACATTTCAATAAAGATTTGACGAATGAACAAGTTAAGGAAAAAGCAAGATAGATATATGACCGTGCTAGAATTAAGGTGAAAAAGCTTACATCAGCAGAAGATTATATCGCTCTAACTGAATAGATTAACGAAGGAAAAATTTCTAAAGTCATAGAGGTTGCTAATGCTGGACACGAATTGTCTAGTATAAACTACATATTCAGAGATACTTCTGGAAATAAGTTTCAGCTTATGGATATTGATTCAATTCGCAACTTATTCAAACTGAAATCAATAATCAAAAAAATCAAATCCTCAGATTAGCCAGATTTTGATGAGTTGATATCATTTGGAATCAAAACAGTAGGTATTGATTATGGAGTAATCTCTGACAAAGAAAGATTTAATAAAGTCGTAAAAGAAATTGATTCTAAACTTAGGATTGAATCGCAGTATGATTTGAATAATTTATCGCAAAACACTGCGGATTTGTTGTCTGAATTTGACAAATTATGTGATGGTTTTGATAATACAATCGCATATTGTGATAGAGTTCGCGACTGGGTAAATTATGTACTTGGAAGAACAGGTGAACGTAAATTGACTATCAATGGGAAAATCCTTGAACTTACACCAGAATTTTTCTATTTGCAAAAAGAGATCTTGAGGCAGATTGTTGCAAATCGGACTCGTGTAAAAATAAACGGACAAGAAGTTGATGTAGATAGATCAACAGTTGAATGTGATCCATATGAAGTTGTGATGCCAAAAGTTATGGCAACTGTTTACGGATTAAAAGCAGGCGATTCAGTATCTAATATTTTGGATTCTTATGAATCTAAATCTTTCATAGAAAACGAAACACCAACTAATGATATTAATTATTTAGGATTTTTTGGTAAAAGATTAATGGATAACTGGGACGGTATCCTTTCCAAGAATTTGTATGATATATGTCTCAAAAATATCACAGGAGAACATTTTTATATTATTAGCAAAGCTAATGCCAAGAAACTCAAAGATGTACACGAAATATCTCCACGCACAACTATAGATATAAACGGAAACAAAATCTTGCTGAGTGATAATGGTGCAGAATTATTCCAAATTGGAAATGATGACAAAATTATTGTGGATAACTTGTACTGCCAGAAGATTATAGTCACAGATAATCCAGAACTTTATTTGGATAATATCAAATACAGCTATATAACTTTGGGCAACAATGTAGATGATACAAATATAGATCGGTATATTGATCGTTGTTTTTCTGTATATGAATCAGGAACAAATGAATAGCTTAACAATATAATAGATGAATTGAAAGACAGCAGCGAGAGCGCACAAATCAAAGAGGTATTCAAAGATTATTTGAAATCTATGTCTAGCAGCTCCTCGAAATTCTTACTGGAAAAGTTTAGAACAGAAGGATTGAGAATGTATGCATCTTTTAAAACAACACTTGATATTGTAGCATCTCGTATTCCTGCATAGTGTCAGCACTCTTTCATGCCCATGCGTGTGGTTGGATTTGTAGACAGTGACGTAAATAATGCATTCGTATCTACTGATCAGATTTGGTTACAAGGTTCTGATTATGATATTGATACTGTATCATTAGCTACATACTCTGTTGATAAAGGAGGAAAGCTGTATTTGTGGTCACCGTATGCAAAATATGATACATACGAGGAAATTCAGCAGTCAAGAAGAATTCCTGCTCCATCATCTGTTGAGTATAAGATTCGCGAAAATAACATGTAGTCTTCTAATGATGACACTGAATACTTGGATGGAACGAGTGCAAATGAAGCTCTTACTTATTTCAAATAGTTTGGCGGGTTATTCAAACCATCTGACAAGAAACATATCTTCTTTGAATTAGATAAGAAAGTCAACATTCCAAGTATTATAGCATTGTTGAAGACTGTACCAAAGTTAATAAAACTAAACACTTCAGACACAAAAGATTTGCGTGATACATTAGAATAGTACGGATTTGTTGATAGTACAAGAGGTATTTCTGATGAAGAGCTAATTAAAAAGTTCAATAATTCATTACTGTATATTTTCAATAAACACAATTTGTATTTGAGAAGGATCAAATCTCCGCATGTACAAAGATAGATTGCAAACAATATCACGATATCATCCATGATAGAAGTATCAAAAGATCCTGCGAATATGATTGAATCAAGAACGCCTATTGATAGTTGTAAGGATGAATGGAATGAAATTGCAGATACATCTAAGAAAAACGATATTGAATACAGACAACCTGGTTCTGTAACATTAAAAGCAAATGGTATTGTTGAGAACCAAGTTGGTAAGGATTGTATTTCTATTGCTGCTGTTGGATTGAAAGCATTGTCTGCTATATAGTACTACTATGATTTGATAATGAATTCAGATCAAGACCCAAGACAAAATTCTCTGTATTTTAATATAACAATAAACGGGAGACATTATGGCCTGCCTTCTGACGTAAGACCAAAATCTCCAAATACACTAAATGCTCAATTGCTGAGAAAATTGCTTGATGCAGGAGCATAGAATGATCCTGCTCTTGCTGTCAGTGCATTATTGAGTTTATCTGTGGATAATGCCAAGGATTTGAGCTTGAACAAGCTGAATGCAAATCCTGCAACATTAGGTATGTATATCTTTGGTGTAACGATTGGAGTTCCAGTTGATACACTTACAAAGATCATAATGGGACCAGTTGGAGATCTTGCCATATAGATTTTGCAAGCAAACAGTTTCACGGATCAAACTGATTCTTTCAATACGTTATTTGGTGTATTTAGTTATTTAGAACAAGGACCATGGGATTATTTGAAACGCAAATACAACTTCATGTCTCAAAATGGAGAGAGAACAAAGAAAACTGTATATCAAGAGTTATGTCAGTTAGCGGGAGGTGAAGAAATATTGAAAAAAGCTGTAATGTCTAAAAATCAAGATGATACACCTGAGAAAAAAATCGCTTCCTTGAATGAACTAAAAGCTAAATATATAGAAGCACGAAAAGGAGCTGGACGTACAGATTTCAGTGCAAAAGTTTGCTATGCTATTGATGAGTTAATCACATACGTGACTCAAGCAGAAGTGATTAATGCACATAAAGAAGAGTTCAAAGATTTCAAAAAACTTTTCGAAGGAGCACAAGAGATGAAAACTCTTGGTCAGATTCTGAGTTTGAACCAAGGTCTTAAAAACGAAGAAATTTCGTCAGATAGAATGCTGATTTCTCTTGAAGAAATGCTTGGTGTTGATAATGCTATCGATCTGGAACAGTTTGTTTTCAATAAAGAAGCAAGAGATAAAGCAATCAAAGATTTTGAAAACAAAAAAGTTGCATTCAATTCTCTCGCAATCATTTTCGGGAAAGAGGATGTCTACGGATTCTTGAAGGCATTGACAGTTTCCACTAGAGCAAGTTTGAGATCTGCAAAGTATCGCTTTGGATTGGATAATTACAAAAAAGTAAAGACTCAATTAAAATTATCATCTGTATCTGATACAGATATAATTAAAGGATTGAGGCGATTCTATGATGATCTTATGCTTGATGAGTTCCTTGTTTCAAAGAACTAGAAGTTCAAGATTCCAAAAGGTGGAACCGTTTTTGATTAGGATGGCAATTCTATATAGACGGAAGGTGATATTGAGTTGGTACTTGGTTCTGATATCAACAATGCATCGTTTAGAGCTTGGGTTGAATAGGATGTTATCCCATATTTGAAAGCACAATTCTCAGGAAATGAGTTTGTTGCAGGTCTTGGTGTTGTATCGTCAAACAAAACGGTTTCACATAATGAAGAGTTGTACTACTCTATTCCGACAATCAATCTATCTCCAAGAGAGAAAATAGATTAGCACATATTTGACAAATATGTCAATGCATACATGAGATTGAGCACTGTTGCATATGGAGGTATTCCTATACATGATATTTTTGCATATTATAATATAATTGCCTAGCGCAGAAATTTAGGTGAAAATACTTTCACAAAATTGGTTGATGCTTCTAATTCAAGAATAATCTCTGAACTTGAGAAATTCATTGCTGAAGCAGATAAACATGGCGATCGCTACACTGTTGGGTACAATACAGCTGACATAAAAGTGGAAGATGTTCTTCCTTATGTTGTTCCTATTTTTAGTGCAAAGACAGCAAACAGTGGATATGTTAGAAAGCGCAATCCGCATACTGGAGAATGGACAACATTGAGAAATATGGATGCTTTTTCTAAAAAAGGAAACAGTTACTACGATGAAGATGAATATTACGATGTACCATATGATTTCGAATACACGGAAGAAATCAGAAGGGCAAATTGGTATGATTCTAATTTTGAAGAAATAAGGTCCAAAGTTGATACCTAGTACTTCAGAACTGGTTCTTTACAAAAATCAAGTCGTGTAAAATTCACAGGTCCAAATGGCGAAGATCTCATCATTATTTATGCCGCAGATCAAGACAAATATGGTTATCACAAAATTTATGATGTCAGAAATCGTAATGATGTAATGGAATCATCATACACTTTTGGTTATGGCGCTGTAAAGATTACATATGAAAATGGAGAAAAGAAGCTGACGTTTGACAAGAAAAAAATAGATATGAATAAACCAGAAAATGATTCTGAGAATATTAATCTTGAAGAAATAGGCGATAGTAGAAGATTAATTGAACTTGGAAAACGTCCAGACGAAGAAATAGAACAATAGGAAGATGGCAAAAAACGAAAATACTATCCAAGGATTTCTGTACAATTTAATGCAGGAAAATTGAGTTCTTTTGAAATTGAATTCTCTGATGGAGTTCGTAAAATTCCAGCTGAACAGTTAAAAGGAAGAAATAATCCGATCATAATAAGCAGAAATAAAAAGACGGCAACAATTAGTAGAGATACACTAATTAAAGTAATAAAAGCCCAAGAAAAGAAAAAACAAAATGGTTGTTGAAAATGAATGCATGTATAAATAAAAAAAGTTATGAGTACCGGTCCTTGAGTGAGAGGACCGGTCTCTCTGATTTATTTCTTGAAGCAGAAATAATCGACTATGCTGACAAGCATAATGGCAGATGGCCGACTCCAGCAGAAATAGATGGATCTGATACTACTGAGCATGCTCGTGAATTTTTAGAGCTGCGAGAAAACAATACAACAGAAACATCTAAATTGACAGATAAATTTCAGGTTGACACTGTTGATGAGGCTGTTGTATTATTAAATACTCAAGATACATATAATGATTTGGAATTTGATATTTTACCTTTAAATAAAACATCAATTGTTAATATATCACACCGTCCAAGTAAATACAACAATAATTTTGAAGTTAGATACAAGCCTGACGAGGAAGTTAATTCTAAAATTATACTTGATACAGCATTTGGAAAACTTGCAACTTTGTATGGTATACATTTCAAATAGGTATACTTGCATGATTTGCATAATGATCCAATGTTTAAAGATGTGATAGCAGTAGATCCAAATCCAAAAGCATTCATTCTAAATGGGTAGATATATATAAACATGAACAACTATTCTGTTGATTCTCCTATACATGAATTGTCTCACATGCTTATTGGATAGCTAAGGTTTGCAAAGCCTGATCTTTATATGCAACTCATATCTTTATCCGAATAGCTTCCTAATTATGAGAAAATGGCGCGCACATATCCTAACAGATCAAGGAATGATATAAATGAAGAAATCTTTGTGACTGAATACTCTAAATTTATAACTGGCCAGAAATCTGTATTTGATTCTATAGATCCTGATATTGCATATCAAGTTCAATTTTAGGTTAATAGAATGATAGATACAATGCTAGAAGGCTCTTTTGGAATACGAGATCTTAAACTATAGGATATTGGGAAATATTCATTGAAACAAATTGCTGATTTAGTCAATTCATCAAAGATGACATCAGTGAATTCTTTTCCATTAGAAGATAGTTCTATACATAGAAAATTGAACAATATGAAATCAGCAATGCTTAAATCTGGACAATTAAAGGAGGTGTGTGACTAATGGCTTGTGTATATTATATAAAAGGAAGAATTAATCCTTTCACATCTGAACTTGAACTTGAAGATTTTTTGATGTAGAAAGGTGAGCTGTATGCTAAATACAAAGATCTTGTTTTCAGTATTAGCGAACAGCAAATAAAGGCGGATGAACTGATAAAAAAACATGGTGAAGAGACATCCAAATTGCGTAAAAAGATGAATGAGTTCATGCATTCAAATAGGGCTGAATTCGATGATGATGGAAACCTTCTGAATGGCGAAGTTGCTCCTTATACTGGTGTGAATAAATTTCTAGGTGCTGTTCGAAATATCAATGGAGATCATATGGTCCCTGAATTCAATTCTGATAATCTGTGGAAAAATCTTCGTGAAAAATTCGAAAAAGGTGAATATTCAAAAGATGTTGCTGAATACTTGTTTGGTCCAGGAGATGATGGCACAACTCATAAATTAGCAAAAGGAGATGATGCGACATTCAAAGATTACAGGAAAAGAATAACAAGGAAATGGAAAGAACAAGCGTATACCGGAACTGCTATCCATGAAGTTTTGCAACTGTTATTTTAGAAAGTATCTGGCGAGAGCGAAGAATATAAGATAAGGCTGTAGACATTAGGCGCAAATTCAGATGCAGACCGTCGCAAGATACATGGAATGTTAAAACCGGAGAATGCAGAACGTATATCTTTAGATTAGATTTCATAGGTTATTGATATTGCAAAAACATTCTATGATTAGTTGAATAGTTCGTTGTAGGGTCCATTGACATTTTACACCGAGATGCCTTTGACTGCTAAATCGCATATTGGCGCATCAAAATGCACACAACAACTCTATGGTATTGCTGACTTGGTAGTTATTGATAAACACGGACAAACGCACATTGTGGATTACAAAACATCTATTCACGCTTTCTCTGATTATTCAAGCGCAAAACAAATTACAGTGTTTCATCAGATTGGTTTATATCAAAGAATGTTGTCCGATTTAGGCTTGCGCATGAAAGACAAGAAGGCTTATGTTTTACCTATTCAGATGGATGGCTTTCATTTAGATGAAACAACAGACAAATTCTCATTTGAAAATTGTAAAACTGAGGGATTGAAAGATATCACTGTATAGTTAACTAATGAAAGGACACAAGCAAACTTGAATGAAATTTTACCATTCAAATATAGCATATCAATACCAGCAGATCAGATTCTAACAAAGGTAAAAGATAGAATGGCAAGATTATTTCCCACATATTCAGATAGAAGAAAGGTTGACGACAAATGGCTAAGAGATAAAATAAACGAAGCTGGTGGATTCACTCCAAATAAAGATGGCAACCTTTCATATACATATGGAGGAGGTTCTGGAAAGACTTTTGTTGTTAAAGCCGGACCTGATGCAGAAGCAACGCTGATGGCTTAGGTTAAGAAATACATTGAAGATGACAGAAACCTTCGAATGATAAAATATGATGCAACTGTTGCAGCATTAAAAGAGGGAATTGAAAATGAAACATCAGAAGTAAAATTCCCAAGTGCATCAGCAAATCATCACGGATTATCTGCAACTTGGTTCAAAGAGCGATTTGCAAAGTATTGCAATAAGCAATGGAAAGTTGTTGATTGCGATGCAGCCGAGTAGTTTGGTGTTATCATGTTGCGTAATGTTATAACAAATGAATTGGATATCAAAAGAATTTCCACACAAAATCTTGACTATGGCTTGTATAATGCAAAGACTTTCTAGGAAGCAGAGGGTAATAAAGGAAAGAATTTTGGCATTATGAAAAACCTTTGCGCTGGTATTGGACGAGATGATGTGTATTTTTAGTCTCAAGCTGACTCTCTTATTGCTGAAGCAACAATTGGTAATATTGAAATCATAGAAACAATGCTATTGTTGAATGCTCTTGGTGACGTTGGTGATGTAAAAGTTACAGGTATCGAAGTAATGAATCCAGGATCAGCTTATGGTATAGCATTATCCAATGAAGAGCTTGCGTACAACTGGAAAGCATTGAATGATATTGATCCAATTGAAGTTGATAATTTTAAAAATGGGAATATACAACTTGCATCAAAATATCAGCTTGCATTTAATACTTTTAAGAGTATAATGTAGGAAGGAAAAGCAAGTAATTTCAAAGGAGAAATTTATCAATTTGCAGGATATACAGATGCGCTCAGTTCTTTTTATGACGCAATTGAAAACCCAGAGCAACAAATTCGAGAACTTGAAAAATTAAGAAAAAGGCTTGAAAATGATTTTGCTGCTGATACAGAAAGTGTAAAAGATTCAAATTTACAAAAGAAACATATGCAGTTATATAATCAGGTTATTATTGCTTTAGCAGATAAAAGAGGAATCAAATTCAGACAATAGCTCAGGGATCATTCTAAATGGTTAGAAAGTACGAATATATTAACAAAAGGAATATCTGGAACATATACAGATAACCCTGGAAATCTTTCAAGTGAAACTCTAAATACTATTACTAAAATGGTCACACAAGCATATCAGCTAACTCGAGATGATATGCAACGTAAGATGATCAAGATAAGCAAGCTTGTTGAAAACCTTAAAAAGGCAAAGGGATTTGGAAGTTTACAAACTCACACGTTGGGAAACCAAACAGATCTATATGTGAACATGACGCAACACACTCCAGACGGAGATTTTGTTTTTGTTGATCCTAGCACATTAGATACTTAGGAAGAGCGCGATTTTCTTGAATTTGTATTGAATGAGATAAATCACAACAGGTATAGTAATTATACAGAATCTGAACTTCAAAAGATGAGAGATGAACATGATATTCGATATTTTCGTGTTCCCCTTGAAGTTGCATCAGAAAGTTCAAAACATTCTCAAAAGGGCTTATTATCTAATATCAAAGAAATATTCAGATATTTAAATCCTAAGTATGCATGGGAATAGGCGAGAATGAAAGCTGAAGGTGTATTTGAAGCTAGTAAAGATTTAAAACAGCAATAGGCAAATGAAAATTTCTACCAGATGATCAACCGATTCAACGTTGCTAATGACGAAAGTCCTGATAGAATTAAACGAATCGCTGATATGGGTGGCATTGCTAACATAGAGCATAACCTTGAGACATTGGTAATAAAACACGATCTTGCATATTCTATGAAAGAAAATATGGATAGTGTTTTCCCAATGATTAAAGCAGCAATGATTCATTTAACAATGTCTGCTGCATTACAAAATGATCCTTCTGGTTTTAAAAATGATAGGCAGTACCTGAAAGAGTATGTGATGAATAAAATTTTCAACCAATCTATTATTGATCCAAGATACCAAGGTGTGGCTGAGAAATTGACTTCATTGCGTTATGCTGCATCTCTAGCTACTTTGGCGTTATCTCCGGTGTAGTTTTTCTATCAGATGTTACAGGGATTATTCACAGATATTCGTTTGTTTATTACATAGCCAGATGGAAATCAATCATTCACATTTCATAATATGACTAAAGCTGCAAAATTAGTGTATGCAGATATGTTTAGAGATTCATCTCATCCAACATTATTTATGAAAATCAATGAATTATATGGATTGAATGATATGGATATGAACACATATGGTGACAAGATTAAATCAGACAGATTTGGAATTCATAACTTTACAAATTTCTTGATGAAGTTTTCTTCTCGTCCTGATTACTATAATCGTTGCATTATCTTTGGGTCATAGATGGAAGCTGACGGATGTCTTGATGCTCACAAATTAGTTGATGGTGTATTGAAATATGATTTCAAAGCAGATAAGCGATTCACTTTGTTAGTAAACGGGCACACATCGGATCCAATGTACAAGCACCAAAAAGCGCTGTATGACGTAATGGCTGAGTAGTTTGAACTTGAAGGAGTTAAAGATGAAAATGGAAATCCATGGGTACGTGAGCCAGGGAAATTCAAACCACTACCTAGAGCTTATACAAATAAACAAGCAGAGAGCATGAAATCTTTAGCGGATAATATCTACGGATATTATTCCCATGAAAAAAAATCATTGATATAGTCAACTCTTATTGGCTCAATGTGGATGCAATTCAGGACGTATTGGTCTGGTAAGAAAAACTTATTCCTTGCTCCTGGTGGCGTTACTTTGCAAGGACACTATAAATAGATAGAAAAACCAGAGACAGGTGAAAAATTATACTATCAAGTTGATAAAGATAACAATGTACGTCGTGATCTTGAACCAGTAACAGAAGACACGGGATATCCTGTATACAAATGGGTAGGAGATTGGAGAGAAGGAGTGATGCTTCAGTTATCTACAATGGCAAAGTCAATGTATGACACAGGATCTATTCAAGAAGGTTTTTCTTCAATGTGGTATAATTCCAACAAGGATGTACGCGAACGTTTCAGATCTAACATCAAACAGATCACAACAGATTTGATGATGTGGATATTATTTGGAACTATTATCTCAGGATTTCTTAGAGAATGGTTGAAAGATGCCATGAATGAAAACAAAAAATCTGATGATTTTATGGCAGGACTTGGTTTGTCTGCAGCTAATATTGCAATTGCTTCATTAAGGAATGCATCTTTTGATTTTAATTTCATGGATTCAATCGGTACACCAATCACAAACTGGACGCCATTTGCATTTGAATGGACTGGGAAACAGGTATCTAATTGGTTAAAAATTGCAACTGGTGATGAAGATTTCTGGGATGGATGTATCAATACATTCTCTGCATCTCGACAATTCAAGCCAGCATTTGATGCTATCAAACCAGACGTTTTTAGAAACGAAAGAGAAAAGTAAAAAAAAGGACAAATAGGATATTCTCCTACTTGTCCTTTTCTTATTTATAATCATATAAAAAATTCCTACGAATTATTCTTTTCTATATCTTACCACCATTTTCATATAATCCAATCATACTTCTCAATTTGTCAAGGAATCTTTCAAAAATATTTCTATTTTCAAGAGGTTCTGATATCTGTGTGACATATGACCCAGTTGTTGGAATTCCATTTTTCCCAGAATATTGCATAGTAGAAAATGGCTCTCTCTTCACATGTCCGCCTTCATTATGTGTCACATACCATTTGCTAGCTCCGTGTCCACCTTGTGTTCCTGGATCATACGACAATATACCTGTATGTGTGCCATACGTTCTTCTTCGGCTTTCATCATATGCTCGCTTTTTGAATGTACTTGAAGGGTGAAACATGTTCACAGTATAGACTTTGTTGGTATCTAAGTCTTGAGTATTTAGATTATCATATATATACTTGGCAGCTTGTGCATTCATTTTGTTGTATTCTGCCTCATTGAATGGTTTATCATTTGAGCCGCCTGTTTCTCTATATCCATTGATAACGTCTTTTGTTCCGGATAAATTCCAAGCATTACCGTAAACTTTAAAACCGGCATCTCTCAATTCACCATTTGAAAACTATGCGCACTGTTTAGTATTACACCTTGAGCTTGGGCCTCTTGACGCCATGCTCGTTCTTACTTTCTTTGCTTTATCTCCCATGATTTTTAATATTTTAGACAATAATAATATTTTTAAAAAAAAAAGGGGGTGATGAATACCTGGATTTTTCCAGATACTCACCACCCCCTTGTGTTCTATTTACGTGTTTTTATTACTTCGGATTTTACAAGTGTTGAATAATTCAAAGCGTCAATCGCTGCGTCTAGTGTATAATATATTCCAGTATCAAATTCATCAAATTCTTCTATCCACCATGGAATAGGTATGAATCCAAAAATTCGATTTGTTTGTATTACATACTCAGATCTTCCATCTGCGTATGTATGCTTTACTATTCTTCGTGCCATTTAACCATTACCGTTTTCCATTTTAGGGAGATCAAATCCCATTGTCGCTAAATTAAAATAATAATATTTGCCAACTTCAAAACCACAAGATTTGTAATATATTATATATTGTTTACCGTTTTCAAATGTGATTATTATTTGATAAGAATAATAATCACTATCGTATGAGCAGTTTACATATAACCCATATATGCCATTATGAGGTTCAAATTCTTTATCTACAACTTCATGCTTATTAATTCTTGCTTTTATCGACTTAATATTTTCATCCTTAAATAACAATAAAGAATTTGAATACGTAGCAGGAATAATTATATCAGTTTGATTTTTTGAAATTTTAATTTCAGTATTAAATGTGAAGGAAACTGTATCTGATACTAGTGGATTATCTGCTGGTCTACTACTACCGTATACTTTATAATTGCCAACTTTTGGACATAAAGAATTATCTTTTCCCCAAATGCCAGTAATTGAATATTGAGATTTATCGGATCCGTTTAATGTTAACTCAAAATTCTTTGGTGTTAATTTTCTCGTCAAAATTTGCTGCTCATAATATTCGTCATAAACATCTTGTGCTTCAACACTTCTTGTACCAGCAGTAAACGGCAAGCTATAATCCAACTTAATTTGGACGACCTCACTATCTGGAGTTATCGCTTCTTCATACTCGCACGATGCCAGACAAAGCAAAATAAAAAATGCAATGAACAAACTCCAAAGAAAAGCCATTGCGCACTTAAACATATTACATCTTTCCATTTTATTCTATATGATAATCTGTGTATAAAATTACGTATTTCTTATCGCTAAATAATCCCTCGACAAGTTTAACTCTCGGGAAATGTCCTTCCATAGACTCCCTGATTTCCGCTTCTTTTTCCTCTGAAATTCCAGGCTGTATTTTTTCTGTCCCTGGTTCACACTCTTCCATTTCAAGCACTTCTTCCCAATCCTCGTCTTCCATCCAGTCCTCGCGTTCTACGATGTATGTTCGATCAGGGAACACGTCGTGCAAATGCTCTATCAGGTCAGCCGCTGATTCTGCACCTATCAAGTGCTCTTCTGTCTCGAATGGCTGGAATGACATGTCAAGACTAAATACTTGGTACATTTTCTTTTCCATCTCTCGCTTTTATTATATAAGTAATTTCAAAAATTAAAGTGTGAATAGCTGCGATTACCAGGTTGACCAATAAGAGACAAATTCCCAATTCCTCAAATCTCCATCCGGCTAAAATGCACATCCATCCAAAGATAAAAATGAAACACTGAATGCTTCCAATGAACTTTGCGTTTACTTCAAAAAACGCGATCCCTGTCATACTGGAAACAAAACACATGAACAATATCTCAATCTCTCTTATTATTGTTTTCATATATTAGCATAAAAATTCCTCTTTTATTTTCTTCAATGTCTCACCTTTGACGTAAAACACAAATCCGAAAAATGCGAGTGATGAAAGAATATTCGCAGCACCAAAAAGCCCTGCAAGAGCAAAAGCTAAAACATAACCCGTAGATGTGCCAACAATCAAAAAAATCATAGCAATCAAAAGGCTAATCGCTTGCGATATTGCCAGAATATCTATTCCAAGAATAGACCATCCAACACCGAGCATATTAAAAAAGAACAGAATAAGCCAGCCAAACGCTTCTTTTATTTTTTCCACCATAGTTTATTTTTCATTTTAAATATTAACCACTTTGTGTTTACCATAAACAGAACTAAGCCAAACAGCAAGCAGCTTATCGCTTTGGCTCCAGCTAACAGTGAAACGATCGCTCCAGCTGAGAGTGCTATATTAGCCACATTTCCCAGCTTTTCTTTCTTTGTCATACTCTGCTATTTGCTTTTCTATTTTCTCTTTTACCACAGCCCAGCTAACCGGTCGGTAATCGTTATTGTCAACTCCCACATCATACTGTGTAGGGAAAAGATATTTCAATCTGTCCCTATCACATCCCGTGTTGTTTTCTCTTGTATGTACATGCCCGAACAATTGCCACATATGCGGATTATACTGTCCAGGAAAACAGAGGAACGGGTAATGATTCAATATGATTTTGATGCCGTCAATCATGATGCTTTGCTGTTCTGTTATTGACTCAAACGCATCCTGTATAGGAGATGCCAGGTTTATTTTTGGAATATCATGATTGCCAAGTATCAGGTGAATCTTACCGTTTAGGTACTCTCTTATGTGCAGCACTCGCTGCGTACCTTTCATTGAGAAATCACCAAGATGGAACACTGTATCACCTGGTCCGACTGTAGCATTCCAGTTTTCGATAAGCTTGGCATTCATCTCCCCGACACATGTGAACGGGCGGTTGCATAGCCCGATAATAGCCTCATGGTCAAAATGAGTATCTGAGGTGAAGAACACCTCAGACCCATTAAATACTTTAAGTTTCATTGTCTTTTCTTTTTATTGCTCTAACTTGTACACCTAACAAACGGAGACCAGATCCGGAAATGGCCATTTCTCCGTTTCCTCCATCAACAACTGCCACGTAGGCTTTCATCGGGTTAGGTGTTAAATCAGCCGTCATATAGATCCCGCCTTCTCCTGGGTACTCTACCTTTCCGTTAGCGCACCATCCGGGGACTGGGAAATATATTTCCGCATTGTTTATTTTACTTTTCAGTTTAGCGCATTTATAATTGTTAAATGTCGCAATACTGAACTCTGTATTTTCTATTAACTCCTGGAAATCATCCTTTCCTGGAATTGAGAACTCGGGACCTAATAGTTGCGTTGCTATATCATCATCTGGTTCTAACTTTTCAAGATGATCGTCCAGATTATATTTTGTTATGATGTTGTTTTCTGCGAGCCTATAGTCATGGCCATCATTAGAAAACATAGTGAACTCTTCGACTTCTTTATCGCCGTGGAGTTCAAGACCTCCCCATGCTGCCCATTTACCATTCTCTCCTATCTTCTCAGCTCCCAGGTTTATTTCACACCATAGATTGCCAGAAGGCAAACCCAAATCAATTAATTCCATTTTTTCTTATTTCCATTACTGTCATTATGCAATAGTTGGCAAGATCGAGGAGAGTATCCTGTACTGATTCATCCTTTACTTCTTGCTCCTTATGAAGAATAAGACTTTCGAGTCTGTTAAACTTGTCGCTTATTCTTGTAAGTGCAGAGACGAGGCCGTATTTCTCTACTGCTCTAGAAAAAGAGTTCCCGTAATCTGCGTTCTTCTTTCTGTATGTGTTTGTAAGTTCGGCACATATACCGGCATGGTCGACTAAGTTATCCATATTTTCTTTTGGCTCCTTATTTACAACATCCTCTGTATCTGACTTGATCATAGTACTACGTGGTTCGTCATCTCCTGTTTCTGTTGCAGAATTAAAAGTTCCAACATCTCCTGTTTTTGCTTCTTGTTCAAAAGGTTTGTTTGAAATATGATTGTGAATTTGGTTCAATTCTTCTCTTGCTTTATCAATATCATGATCGCTATATCCATAATATTTTTTCAAAACTTCTCTATCAAAATCCGAATGCCGACTGCCATAAAGAGTGTCGCATATTTTATCCAGCATTTGTTTTGTTCTTATTTCTGCATCGGATTTTGGCTTTGCAGGTTCAGGATTGGCCGCATGTTTTGCTTTCTCACGTTCGGCTAATCTATTCATACATTGAATGACTCTTTCACAACTTTCCATATACATCTGAATCATTTTTGCATCATTACCAGTTGGGTCAAAATAAGCTCTAGCTTCTGTGTCAGTTATTCTAGGGCCTAAGTTTTTCTGTTCAAAACTCCAAACTCCGCTGTTTACCAATGGGTCACGAAAAAAATGCATTCTCATATTTCAAAAATTAAAGGTTTAAAAGTCAGCTCATGGTTCTCATCCATGAGGCAGACATTGTAGATATCGGTATCTTGTAGCTTTTCCTTGAAATGTGTAGCCGAGTGATATTTTCCATGTATTACCACCTCGGGTTCCATTCTCTGGATGTATCTTCTCAACGCTTGACTTCCATGATGTACTCCTTGATATCCTGCGGCTTCTGTCTGATTATTCGTATCACTGAAACCATACGGCGCCTCATGACTTAGGACTATATCAACAAACTCATTGTTTTTCATATAGATCTTGTTAAGTTCTCTATCTGTTTTGCTGAACGAGTGGTTGCCATTGTTGAGGTTATACTCTGTACCATATACCGATAACTCGCGACCTTCTTTTCTGAAAATCTTGATCTCGTTATGTAAAAATTGAACTTTCATCTCGTTGCTGTGGAATGTCTCCCACAACATAGGATAGAAATTTTCGAGTGCATGATCATGCGATCCAAGGATAAAAAACACCTTTTGTGCCGATACGTAGCTCTTACACCATCTATAGAATTCGCGAGTGTACCAAGAAATCGCGATATCTGTGTTGTAATCCGTATATTCCGGCGCTATGTCTCCTGCTATAAGTACAAGATCGACAGGGTGATCTCTAAGGTCTGGCAGCATGCCATGCATGTCGCTTAGTGCCATGACTTTGATTTTCGTCATACTTTGTAATGTTTAAATGCAAACCTCTCACGTGTTGCGAGATAGTCAGCTTGTCTTTCGTTAGCGTACGCTTCAGCCTCGAATGGGATTTTTCGATATGCAGCTTTTGCATCTCCTGTCTTAGCTAGAAGAAAGAGGTAATAGAAAAGATACATAAGATAAAACCCTATAAACCATAGCTCCCGCATTTGTGCGGTATGGATTGATTCGTGATTTATTACAATATTCTTGACTTCTGCGTACTCGTTCATATCATCTTCGTATTCCTTACGGACAAATAAAACACCAAATAGATTGATCGCCATGAATCCCTTAAACGGAATAAACCGGTTATAGATTATTTTCATATTATTAAGCTTTTAATATATGACAAAATATCTAGCGGATGGTTTAATCTTATAGTGTTATCTTTAATAATTTATTGTTCTTTATATAAGAATTTTTATCCTGTTAGTTTTCTATTTCTTTTAGTGGCACAAATAAATCATATCCATCATCGTCTTGGAAATGATTGATATTTTCATCATATACATCTCCAAATTTATGCCTTTTATATATGAACTTTTCTCCATCCCATTCTGCTTCGCTTGCATTCCTACAAGCACCTTCATACCGTTTTCCTGTAATCAGTTTTTCCTTTGGTATTGCTCCACATCTTATCAGATTTGGAACAATACAATTGTTGTATATCTCACTTTCTACAATTGGAATATTCGGGATGTTATCAATTGTTTTGAATGGTTTGAGTCCTTCAAAAAACTCTATTATTTCTTTTTCTTTTTTCATGGTAAAATATAATTAAATGATAGATGCTTCAAGTGCACCATTATAGGTACACAAGAAGCATCTATCAAATCATAAAATCTCCCTCATTATATGATACACAATCGAGCCAAATAATATGACAATTGAAATAGACATGCATAAAAGCAACGTGTTTGTTGCGAGCATTTTAATCCTTGAAGCCAAACTCTGGTTGAGTATAGTTTCCTGAGCGTCTGCCATACCGTCAGAATATCCACGCAAATAATCCTTTGATTGTTCCATGTTTATTTGTTATAAAGTTTATTAAATTCTTCATCTGTTAAGCATGTCAGTTTAAAGAAATCGATAAGTGTCCATAAAATAACACTAGCGAAACCTATAACACTGATAACATTAAAAAACTCGAATGATGAAAGACTACATAAAAAAGAGGCTATAAAAATCCCCACTTTAATTTGTCCAGCAAGGTTTCTGTCAAGGTAATAATCATGGAATCCTATGAACCCACAAAACCAGGCTAGCAGAAGTGCTACAATTCTTGTTTTCATTTTATAATTTTTAAAAGTTAATAATTATCAGTATATCTTCTATGGTAGACCTTTATCTTTTTCCGTGCATGTACTCTTTGATGACAATAAGAGCATAATGTGATGAGTGCATCGTCTGGATAATTCCACGGATCAACAAGAACCCCATTTGGATATGCTGAATAGTATTTGTGATGAACGTGCAAATGGAATCTATTGCCACAATAAACACATCGACAGTTATCCCGTTTGATAATTTTAAGCCTTTTATTTCTCCATTTTTCAGTATTTAACAAATCAGAATAAGAGCTTGGTTTTCTTCGCTGTGTTCTTTCAAATCCAGGAAGAGTTGTCAAATAAGAGCGAGATATTGTTTTAGATAAGTCAGAGGAGGGCTTTTTCTCTTCTTCTTTCTGCTCTTTATTTCCTTCTTTTCGCTCTTCTTTTTCTGATATATCTGAGCAAGGCTTTTCTCCTTTTTTCTTTTGCCGTTCTGTCTCTTGCGAATTTAAGCAAGAGATAAATTTTTCCTTTTCTTTTTTTTTTCTTATTGCTTCTAGTTGACAAAAATAATAACCAGCCTGCTCTTCTTGTATTTTTTTTACAAACTTTTCGCCAGTCTGAACTATATATTTACAAAGCAAGAATATTAAACCAAAAAATGCGAATATAGCAAGAAAGGATAATAAAATTATACATATAATAGGCATCTTTACAAATTTATGGGCTCATCGTCCCAAGTTAAACTTTTAATTTTTTCACTGAAATATTTCTCATTTTTGGGGAATACCATTTTTGAACCTATCCATTCCTTAGGTTCTAGGGGCTTTGCTTCATCAATAACCCAGCACTCTCTCATGCCGTAAGGTGTATCTTTCAGCTCTTGTTTTGATTTATAGATTTGGTGTCTTTTGAGGTCTAATCCTATCACAAGACGTCCCGACTTGTCCCTTGCTATCTGTACCATGTGATCCAATTATTAGTTCAGAATGTGGTAAATTCTCTATCATCTCACATATAGCCCCCCAGTCTTCTTTCAGCTTATGGTGCTTACGCTGGAAATAGATAGTTTGGAGTTGCTTATAGTTTGTAGATACACGCATAAACAATTCAAGCCCAAGCGGGCAATTGCTCACCATTTCCATAAACAGACGGTAAGCTTCATCTCGCCACAATTCCCATAGGTCAGGATTATTTGGCTCGTTCTTCATTGTTATATTATATGCGTCGATCTTCTTTTGTTCAATCCTTATAATCTCAGGGTCAACGTATTTGTTCGTACATTTCGAAAGGTCCATTTTACACAACCTGTGCATCTTGGAAGAACTACTGACAATATCAAAGAAATGATAGCGTTGCATCTCTGGGGTCAGATATTGTGGATATGTTATATCAAATGACACACGAATCCCTACAAGATAGTTGCTATGACAACTAATGCCTGTTTTTATTCCGCTATCTGTAAGCTTCACCGCCCTTTCGAGCGACTTATTGAATTCTTCCTCTGTATACTCAGGAGGTGTAAGCCTCATAGCGTTCCGTGCTGCTATCACGCTCTCCTCCAAATCGTAAACCTTAACATTAGAAATTGTTGTCATCAGAATAAAGTAAGTTGTGAACTAACTACTGAATCTTTTATTTTATTCGCTTCGGAAATATAGAAGCTGTAATCTATCATAGGCTTTTCTCCCCAATTCAAATTAAAGAGAGCGCAAGATTTCCCAGGATGAACTAGCGTCTGTGTTCCTGACTCTGACACTCTGAGAATAGAACCAGGCCCTGACTTCGTGATGTAATACCTCGCAAACTCTCCTAGATTCTTTGTTTCTATCTGTGCATGCTGTATTGTCCTATATAGGACAGAGCCACCAGTTAAAGGTTTAATCTTCAAACAGAAATCGTAAACGTCAGAGTTGTTTTTTATCGACTCTTCGATTGGTACACCATAGACGAAAAACTCCTTCAGAGCCTTTGGAATGGCACGTTTTGAGGTGTCCCCGTAATAGTCAGGAGAAGTATCAAAACATCCCCTGAGTTTCACGTGTTCATTCTCTCGTGTGCTTCCTGGATAGATAGCGATATAGTTGTTGACATCCTTAACTATCAACCGCTCGTATTCTTCAACACTTATAAGAAAGCCAAACTTTCCGTATATCTTATCATTCAATCTAAGTATCAGCTCCTGTTTATCCCTTGGAATCTTACAACATATACCGTCTGTATTTACGGATATAAATTCTATATTTGGGCATATAGTCACCAGCATCTCACACCACATAGCAGTGAATATTTGCCCCGATATTGTTGTTTTGTATGTGTACAATGGATCATACAGAAATGATTTTGGCTCATTACTGTTTCCATATATAGCATTCAAAACGAGTTTGAGAAGTCCGATCTTTGCTTTGTCCGGGTTCTCTTTCTTTGCTTCTTCAAGTTTCAGATCTAGAAACTTAGAGTAGAGTTTAGTAAAGACTGGGCCAAGATGTTCTGGGTAGAGTTCAAGAAGTCTGCCAAGCGAAGGATACAGGGATTGCACGTCATAGTCCATAATCACGAAATCATTATCTGATTCATAGATTCCAGGTTTGGCTACTGAGTGCAAACCTCCTAGTGTAAAAACAAACTGAGTATCATGAAAAACTGCGGGAATCTTTATATCGTTCTCTGTGTCTGATTTTATCACTGTCTTTTTCCACGTATCCAATACATTGGTAAACTCTGGTGTTTTTACATTACAGAACCAAGGAATACAGGACCCAAGGTTTATTGTATCCCTTGCTGTTTTCATTTCTCGTATCTCAGAAATAGGTAAACCTACCGCTTTTGAATACAAAACAAGGATCATCTTTTTCCCAAGTACAGCATCGGCAGTATTCAGGCACTGCACACCATACTCTTTTCTCAACTCTTCACGGAACGCGATTTTGTTGATTCCCTTGTATATAGGATAATCATCTCGTCCGATAGTAGTAAGAAAGAACCGATGGATAGCTTCGACGTTATTTTTGCTGTATGCATCCACTGGTTCCTTATCCGCTATAAAAGAGTCGTAGCTATACGGCAGCGTGTAGATCTTCGACATTCTGCAGCTGAACTTTATATCATTCAGTGTTGCACGCCTGTTCTTGTTGTACAAGTGCCACATACGGAATAGGTCGATCTGTCTAACTGTAAACCTGAACTCTGGGATTGTCTCAATAGTCCCGTCTTTCATTCCTGCGATCCTTAGCATCATCTGCCCGCAGATACTGGTTCCATTGCTTCCTTGAAACATCTTCCGACAGTCGAGCATATTTTGTAGAATCTGCCAATCGTGGTAAATGTTATCAAACCCAACCATCAAAAGCCCGCTCTCCAAATGCTCCATGAGAGCCTCGTATTCGTTAATCCCTTCGCCTATCCTATAGATAAACCACTCGTCAGTCTTTGGCCTATATCCAGTAAAAACAATGTAGTTTGGATAAGCTTGAAGGTCATAAATTTCCAACGTCATAATCCATCGCGTCTTATTTTTTCTTTGAATTCTGCCAATACTTTTGCTTTTATTTGTCTCACTCTCTCAGGTGTTATACTTATGAGCTTAGCGATTTTAGAAACAGATAATGCCTGACAATCAAAGCCGAACGAATATTTGATGATCATCCTTTCACGCCAAGGTAAATCAGCCATCATGTCGCGTATTGCTTCACTTGTTCCCTGGTTATCCATATCGTCTTCAAAAGTCGCATCATCCGCAACCAGTGTCTCGCCTATCTCTCTTTTATCATGCTCATCACTTCCTGCTGTATCACTCAGAGAAGCGAAAGACACAAAACACATCATAGCCCGGTTGTATTCAGAGGGTGTAATCTTTGCGTGTTCCATTACGTACTCCTGGTCCGGTTCTGTGCCGTGTTGTGCGAAGTACTCGTTCACGACACGCTTGATTTTGCTGAACGCATGCCTTACAACATTCGGAGCTATAACAGGCTTAACGTCTTCACTTAAACCGTTAATGATAGCCTGCTTGATCCACCATCCCGCGTAGCTTAGAAATTTAACGTTGTAGTCTTTGTTGTAATACTCTACGGATTTACAAAGACCAAGATTTCCTAGGGAGATAAGGTCCATGAGTTCCAAACCGTTTCCTTGATAAATCTTGGCTATACTAACAACAAATCTCAGATTCGCATTTATCAACCTCTCTCTTGCTTCTGGATCAGGCAATCGAGCGATTAGCTCATTCTCCTCTTCCGGAGTCATTACTGGTATCCTGCGTATATCCAGAAAATACCTTCTCAGCTGATCATCAACATTTGTGTACAGCTGCTTAATTACAATTTTTCTCACATATTATTCATTCACAGTCTAAATTCATCGCATCTTGTTTTTGTAATAATCTGACAAGTTTGACTGCATCCTCGTAGCTTGTGCTTGATTTCAAAGCACTCTCTGCCCTAGTCTTAGAGCAGAGAGTAGCGGCTGCTAAACGATCTATGATATTCATGATTTATTGTCCGTTGATCCGAAACCTCCAACGCCTCGTTCTGTATCTGTGAGTTTATCAACCTCACGCCATATAATACGAGGATATGGTAAGATCATGATTTGAGCCACACCCTTACCATTAAGTTCAAAAGGTGGCTTTTTGTTATTTGGGTCTCTGTTTTTATAACAGGCGACAACCTCCCCCCTAAAATCTGCATCCACTATGCCGGGTGTGTTTGGCATATATGCGTCGCTCTTCCTGCTACTACTTCGTGGTTGTATCGACATGAAAAAACCCACCGGAATCTCGAAGCTTAAACCGGAATGATAAACCCAGCAGTCGATGTCTTCTTTATATTCTACACTCACAGGTACCAAGTCCATACATGCAGCTCCTTCTGTTTCATACTTTGGCAATACTGCACGTTCGTCTAACTTCTTGATGTTTACCTCTAACTCCATGATCCGCTGTTTAAAAAATTCATCATTGTAATTTCTGGGTATTCCTTCATAAAATCCCGTCCTTCTGTATTTCTCGAACTCGATATTTCTAAGCATCTTAGATATGGGCTTCTGGTGTTCTTCCTTATAGTAGACCCTCTTGATGCTTTTATCTGGATTGTATACAACTGCAAATGGTGTTTTCTTCGCAGCTGTCAGGCTCTTCAACTTTGCCATCTTGGGAATACCTCGAAGACTTCCGCCGTCTATTATTTCATAGTGTACGACTTCATCATCAACAAGACGAGACATCTCGTCATCAGTGATCTCTTTCGGATCAGCAAACACGACATCGATTTTTACCATAGGTTATTCATAAATAAAAACATCACCAGACGCACGAGACAATGCCACATACTCCAGCTGTCTCAACTCGTCTCTTATCTTCTGCTTTCTTATATCTCTCAGATCTACAAAGGTTTTGGAGATAGACGACCCCTGCGATTTGTGGACTGTTATAGCATAGCCATAATCGAGCCCTTTTTTCATAACCATACGACCTTCGTAATAAAGATCGAGTGGCAAAACAAATGTTTCAGTAAGTCTAAAATACATACTCCAAAACATAGACTTCCTTTTTCCCGTAGAGTTTAAAGCTTTCACACGGATTCCTTCAACTTCTGCTGCTAACATATCGAACTTTTCCTCGTCGTTGTTTTTATCCATCATGTACACAACATCAGAAAATCCGGATAGTGGATCCTTTAATGTCAACATGTGAACGAGGAATGTTTCTCTAAGATCCTTAACATATGCCTCAGTTGTTATAGGTTCCTCAGCGATGATATAATCCATGCTGTTGAAAAACTTAGTTCTCTTTCCGCTGAAATTGCTGTAAGCTGTCAATATTTCACCTTTGTAATATGGAGCTTTTCCAAAGACGAGCTGATGCATCACGCGATTATACTCTGCAACTCTGTTGTTGGTATAAGCCAACGCTTTTGCATACAACACATCTTGTCGTTCTATTCCTTCCTTAAAACACCGCACCATCTGGTCGGCGTATTCTTTGATATCGTCGTATACATACAAGCTGCCATGCTCTGATTCCTTCGTCTCAATGTCGCCTATCACGTCATTTCTCAATTCAAGAAGCAGAGGTGCTATGGCCGACCCGTCTTTTTGTCTGTAGATTTTAGTAAGCTCGAATCTGTTTTTCAGTTGAAAGACTTTTGAATAGTTACGACCTTCTACAGGCTGCAACTGTTTGATATCTCCGCAGAATATTACCTTTGTGTTAAGTTCCGAGCATTTCTCAATAAGGATATCGTACAGGTCGTCATTTATCATAGATGCTTCATCACAGATAACAACACCATTGATCGGTATGAATTCTGAGCTTTTACTCTGAAACTCTAACTGGTTAAGATCGAGCTTCAAAATCTCAAGGTTTGGAGATAAAGCCAACAAGTAGTGTAGAGTATCAGCACGTTCTCCGGTGTATGCTCGCATCACGAGCGCAGCTTTGTGTGTAGGGGCAACCAGGCAATACTGCTTCTTCATACTTCTCACAAGTTTTATAATCTGCTTGACCATAAAGGATTTGCCAGTTCCTGCGCTGCCATACAAACAAAAAGCAAAATCATCACCGAGTAGAAACTCGCGGATTTCTTCCAATGCTTGCGATTGCTGTTCTCCTAGTTTTACTTTTTCCATGAAAAAGAATTTCTAGTTTATAATTATGTCATCTTTTGTTTTGACTGTTTAAATCATTAAAGGTTTAAAATTGAAAATTACATTTTCTAGTTTCTAATCTCGCGATCTTTTTAACTACATCATCAGATGTCCCTATTATGAATTTACGACTTCTGTATTGATGCTTGAAATACTCGAGTCTTGTTTCTCCGTAATATCTGCTATGTGTTTTTGTTTTCTTGCTATAAAAAGAACCGTCAAGGAGGAATATAAACTTTACGTTTCTCTCTCTGTTATGCTTTGCTCGTTCTGCAAAATGTAGCAAATCGTCCATCTGCGCCTCATTATAGCAGCTGGTATATTTTGCATATACATAATACAGATAGGATCCGGAAAACTGGAAGTCTATTGTGTGTGTACTCGGATGTGATCCACTCACAATACCGCCATCATCATCTACCGAGTAGCCGGTAGTATTTAGCCTTGTGAATTCCATATCAAAATCATCCAGGTTTTCACGGATAAAATCAAACTGAGCAAGCTCTGCCTCGTTCTGCTGAAGTGGACGTTTGACATATGACGTACAAGTGAAGGCGTCCTTTTGTGATATACGAGTCAAAACTTCGGCTATATATTCTTCCTTTGTCTTGCTGTTTAAAAGTAAACTATCACGCTCATATCTGCTAGATGCTAATCTTTTAACGCGTGCATTATCTAATCCTAACACCAGATCTTCATAGTTCATTAACGCGCGACTTTCTAAACGGTTTTCTATATACTCCTGGAATGTCATATTGTTTGTTTCTGTATGTTCTCATAATCTTCTGATCTTTTAAATGGTTAATCTTTAAAATAGAAACGGGCACCTATTATAGGCGCCCGCTGTTAGTTATCACTCCGCGTAATCACTCACGAGAATGATTCGATTTTCATTTTTCGTTTTCTGCCAGTCGATGATTCGCTGGTTCTTACTACCTTTAAAAATAAGGTCATGATTATACAAACCTTTTTCAAATTTTCCATCTACTACTACGTCTGCTTTATCTATCGCTTGTTTCTGGCCTTCGTTAAAGCCTTCGTAGCTATAGCCTGTATAAACCCAGACTGTCTTGTCCGGGATCGCCTTGACTATATCACATAGTGCAGCGACAGTTTGCAGGTTCTCTTCACACAACGGCTCCCCTCCAAGAATAGACAAGCCTTTGATATACGGCCTGTTTACCAAAGAGCGGATAGTGTCAAGTGTTTCATCGTTCACTTCCCGGCCTCCGTTAAAATCCCAAAGCTCAGAGTTGAAACACCCGGAGCAATGAATAGGACAACCTTGGAGAAAGATGGAAACACGACAACCTGGACCGTTTGAAATGTCAAGATCTCTGATTTGGTTATACCTGTTCATATGTTCTATTGTCTAAATGTACAAAACGGTTTTTGATATCTCCAGCTCTGCCTTTATTTACATCGCCGACTTGGATATATCCACAAATTCGGCGAGGATGGTATAGCTTGGATGAGTCGGTACATCCACACACAGGACAGAACCAATTTCCGTCATCGTCGAGCTGCTGCTCTTCTGTAGATCCACAAGCTTCACAGAAATCATTTTTTCCGTTTATCTCAGCATAGAGGCAGTGGTCATTTATAGCCTTCATAACATCGATAATAGCGTCAGGATTCTTTCGCATGTTGGCGCTCTCTATGTAATTCACATTACCGCCTGTACTGTATACCTGAAGCTTTCCTTCAATCTCTAATTTCTTAAATGGATCAATGTTTTCAAAGACTGGAATATGGATACTATTCGTGATGTATTCACGATCATATCCGAACTTCTTCAAAGACTTTGCAAACTTCCAGGTAGTCGACTCGATAGGAGTTCCGTAAACGCTCCAGCCGAGATTATCAAGTTCTGTCCACTTCTTGGTCTTATTATCAAGATAAGCCATGACTTGCTCGGCGAACTTATAGCCTTCGTTCCCACTCTGGCTTTCTCCTGTCATGATCTTTACACATTCATAAAGTCCAGCATATCCAAGACTAATGGATGCATAACCGCCATAGATTATTTGGCTAAGCTTTGTATGTTCAGGTAATCTAGCAAATGCTCCATGCTGCCAAAGAAGAGGTGCAACATCAGTTGTAGAGTTTGCAATTCTATTGACACGTACAAGCTGAGCCTTACGTATGAGCTCTGTGCGCTCATCCATCAATTCCCAGAACTTATCAAAATCTCCACCTGACGAATAGGCAACATGTGGAAGGTTAAGAGTACAAACTCCAAGGTTAAACCTGCCCCAAAGTTTGAGTTTCCCATCTATCCACATAGGCTTCAGTAGCGAGCGACAACCCATCGCTGGAACAACTGCGCCCTTGTACTTCATCATAAGCTTCTCGGACATATAATCAGGAACCATACGTAACGCCGTACATTCTGCGCACTTATGAATAAAAGCCTTAGTCTTCTCGTCAATGTCTTTTTCGAAATACTTATCTCTGAGGACAACGATGATTTTTGGAAATGTCGGTGTTATATAAACACCGAGTTTATTTTTAAATCCCAAAATTCTCTGACTTAAAAATTCCATTGCAATCTCATAGATCTCTTGCGTGTATTCCGGGATTTCCTCAAGATCGATATGTACAGTTAAGAACGGCGACTGGCCAGTTGATGCTGACATGCTGTTTACCTGATAGTTGAAAGTCTGGACTCCATCTTCAAGCTCTTTTTTGTATAACAGATTCGCTTGTTCTGGATACTTTTTCTGATAGTACTTTTTTGACTTCCTAAGATAAGGTGCAAGGTGTGCAATGCTTATAGTACAACCTCCGTATTGATTGGATGCTACTCCCATGATTATCTGGGTTGCTATAGTGCATGCTGTAAGGAAACGATGCGGGCTTTCGATCTTGATGTCATTGATAACTGTGCCATTATCAAGCATGTCCTGCAAATTGATAAGACTGCAATTTGTCTCCCCTTTATGGATAAGATAATCAATATCATGAAAATGGATAATGCCCTCATCGTGCGCCTTTATTACATCCTCTGGCAATATCAAACGACGTGCTACATCTGTTGATGTAATGCCTGCCACATAGTCGCGCTGTGTACTTGTACGCTCTGCTCTCTTGTTTGCGTTTTCCTTATTCCAGTATTCATTGGTTCCATCGATCAGTTGAGCGACTGATTGGTCAGTACTGTTTTCTTTTCTCAATAGCGCCCTATTATACCTGTATATGATATACGCCTTAGCTACGTCATAGTATCCCCAAAACATCAGCTGGCTTTCATTCAAGTTTTGTATATCCTCAAGATCAACTACTCCGTTTTTCTCTAAGTTAGGGATCTTGTCTTCTATAGACTCGAATAGGTCTTTTTCTTCATATTTCGACAGCTGAACACCGCACTCCTCAAAGGCTTTCATAACGGCACACCGAATTTTGTTGAAGTCAAAATCCTGCAATTCTCCATTCCTCTTTTTTACTTTCATAACTCGTATTATTTAAAATTAAACATATATAGACCAAAAAAGCGGGGAAGTCCCCGCTAGTTCAAATAGACAATATCTGTTTCAATAATACGGTTTTTTCTGGAATATTTACAATATCTTTGCCGTTATAGATAACATCACTCATAGCTGAGAAGATGTTGAGATAATCGGTATGAACTCCAAGCCCTTTGTAGTAATTGCTGTCTCGTGTCTCGAAAAGATATTTGTATCCGGAAACGATATCAGCATATCCTATTTTTATTGTTCCGTAGTCTGTGCTTCTCTCTATATTCAATGCAAAGCGCACCCATTGCCCGAGTGTATAGTTGACATTATCATTGGATGCATCGAAGTCCTTAGTCTTCAAACTCTCCATCCACTCGTTAGTCTTCACCTCTTTTGCAATGAGCCTATCAAGGATAGAGTAATCAATAGGAGTATCTGGTGTAATGTCTCCATAGACTATATTGTTTGTGTTGTCTATGTACAACTGCCCACCTTCCAGGTTATCCTTGACTCCCTTGAAGAACTTGACGACAGGATACCTAACATCCAGCGCATAGGTCATACCTACAACATCAGCAATATCAAAAGCAGTAGGAATAATCGCCTCAATGAGTACACGGTTATATACCTGATTTACTGTCCCATCAGCAGATACTGAAAGTTGCGAAGGTGAAATGACACGTATTCGGAAATCATCTGTCTCACTTTTGAATCTATCAATAAAAGGCTGAACATATGCCTTTGTCTCGTTAAACTCTTTTCCCCTAATAATTGTTGACTGCCCTTCGAGCAGGTCCTTCATTTCGATTTCCATCAGCGATTATACATTTCAGTTTTTACAATTTCAACAACATCTGGGTCTGTGTCTTGGTAGTATTCGGTGGCTTTATTCCAAAGGTCTATGTCAATTGTCTTGTCGATATACTTATGGATAAGCTCACCCTCTGTACTGTCCAAATCTTCATCTGTCAAATTATTCTCCGAATAGAAAGAGTTTAATCTATACTGTAGAGCGTACCATTTACTATATGGCAATCCATCGAAGTTTTGGGATTCTTGTAGCTCTGCTTGGATTCTCTTGGCTATCTGCGGGCCTTTTGCCACACAATGCACGTGCTTGTCTTCTCCGTCTCCAACAAGCACAACGTAAACCTCCGGTCTATTCATTCTTCTTCTTTCTCCACTATTGGTTTATTAACAATGCCAAAACAAATCCAGATTCCCTCATTGGCAAACTTGCTAGGTGCATAATCAGCAGCAAAGCAAAGCTCGACGCAATCCTGAGGTACTCGGTAGATATGGCGCCCTTCGATATGTCCTTTAAAGCCGTCAGCGAATGCTTGACGTGCTACCTTCATGGCGTCTTTATAGTGTCCTTTAAGCTCTCCCAAAAGGAAGGTGTGCCCTTCATTATCGTATCCTATGACTTGGATCACATCCTCTAACTTTCTACGTGTTAGTCTCTTATACCCTGGGATACTTGTAAACTTCCAGGGTCTGACTCGCGTGTCTTGGTGTGGTTTGTCTATAAGGATTGAGTAGCCGATACCTGGCGCATTCTTTGACATCTTAGCCAGATAGTCAAGCATAAACTGGTTTTCGGCCATCTCATTCATAGGGTGCTTATAGTTCTCTTTCCATTTGTTGAATGCTTGCGTGGCACTCCCGACTACCATAAACGGCAGCTTCGAGAATGCCTCGCCTTCATTGTATCCGCTCACCGTTTTTCTAGTGAACTCTCCGACTGTGTACAACATTCATCGCGTATTTTCATTTTACTTTTTGATCTTAAAATGGCAACATCTCATCGATTATATCTTTTAGAGTGTTAATTATCTCGGAAGGTTTAACACCGAATGTGGAAAATTTCGTGCATCCGTACATAAAGTCTTCTGAGATAATTGCGATCCTCTCCTGTAAACTTTTCTCAATCCAGAACTTTTTGTTTAAAGCCTGGACGATTTCCAAACACGTAGTCGATGGGTTCTTCTCCCTTGCTTTATGTGTGAGATAACACACAAGACCTATTAATACAAAACGTTTCTCTATATCAGGACCAATATATCCTAAACCGAAACGTTCGATATACTCAAGTTTTTTATCTTCATATTCCATTGTCAGAATCTATATTTTAAACTTGTACCATTTATTTCTAATTCCCGCCCCGCTTTATATTGGTAATGAATAGCTACGCAAGTAAAAGCAAGACACGCTGAACCAAAAATTCCTCCAAGGCTTGCGGCGATAACTGGCTGATTTGGATTTTCTTTTAATTCAATCGCAACAAGACCGCCGCCAATTAAGGCAGAGCCTAAAGCGCAGGAAGCAAACACAGCTGATTTTCGCTGATATTTTCCAGACTTAATCAGGAAGTTTTCATCTTGATTTAGTTGATTTGGTCTTCTTAGTTTTCTTGAATTGCACTCTTTACATCTGTCATTTACTATTGAATGATGCTCACGTACAGAATAATTTCCGTTATTATAGAAAAATCTACATGTCGTGTCTCTGTGTTCAATGTATTTTTGAACATATATTTTTTGTGCATAGCAAAAATTGCACAAGAAAAATAACAATATAAAAACTTTTAATTTATTCATCATCTGGTCCATAGCATGTATAATATGCAACCATTTTTAATAATCTTTGAAATTCTTCAACACCAATCAGGAAATCTTCCCTGCGCAACCTGTGGACTTTTGTGTAATACGGCGGAATAGTAGAGACAACTAAGAAGTTAGCCTCTATGTCTGTTCTATCCATACCATAGAACTTTTGAGCCACAAGATTTAGCAGCGTGGCATACACTGCCATCTCTCTCATATACCGCCAGTTATTGACAGCATCACCAAACTCTCCGATTTTTCGACCGTGTGTTTTGATATCGTTGATAATAAGTTTGTTATTCTCTTTATCTATCGTGAAGTTATCCAGCTTTGCCTTCAGCTTTAACACTATCGGCTCATGGCCTTCTACATCAACATCTAGATCAACAAGGATAGCTTGCTCATTCTCTGATATGGGATTTGTCAATAACCCGGTAGGATGAAGGAGTGAATAGATCTCGGCATTTCCTAAGAGGTTAGAGACACAAGCCTTGACCTTTTCTCTCATCGCTTCACCGAGAAAGATAAGCTCTTTATCTCCTGTGTATCTTGCTTCATAGTTCATTCTCTGTTCACAGTATGGCAATACTTTGGCTTTCAACTCTTTCATCTGTATAGTGTTAAGATTTCCGCCATAGTAATCAACCTCTTTGGCAGCTGCTATAAGCTCTTCGTCTGTTGGCAGAACGGTTTTCTTGTAAACAATATCTGAAATGAACCCGAGTTTTCCTGTTGGCCGGTTTATTGTTTCGACCAGTTCAAAATATTCTGGCTGGAGTACTAACTCGTGGACAGCCGAACCTTGAATCAAAGCGTCTGAATAGATTCCGGAGAATCCTTCAAAATATTGTTCAGGACTTCCACCCTGATCTGGATTGATAAGCTTGAGCCTGCTATTGCTGATATAATCAGCGTATTTCTCGCTGAAGTATACCTCATCCGTTATCTTATCAATCACGAGTGAGTCCATTATAGGACTCACTCTAATCTTAGAAAAATCAATACCACTCATCGAGTTTAGATTTTAGTCGTTTCAGTTCTTCCTCAAATACAATTTGAAATTGTGTTTTTATATAGTCAGACATAAATTCCCAGTCTGGCTTTCCGTCGGAAGTGATGGGAAGAGGGATTTCGAGATTTTTAATCCTTGTTAATGTTGCGCCATATCCATAGTTGTATTTCTTTTTTACAATCTGGTCTAATATCCCAACTATGAAAACGCCGATGTATTGATCAACGTTTTCGGATGATAAAGAAAGAACATTGTTTCCACAATAGAAAGCTTGTTTTTGATAGAATACAGTTTGTGTATCTACCCCAATTGTTATGACATTGCCAGGATTAAGTTTTTCGATTCCCTGTTCACATACAAATTTCAGGATGCCGTTATTTAATCCTGTCCTTGTAATATATGGAATATTTCCAGGTGTACTGTTTAATTTGTTATTATTTATAGACTTCGACATTTTCACATCAAATATTTGATCAATATGAAAATCGGCAGTAGCTTTTCCTACTATTGTTGGCCTCGGAATATTTGGCTTTGATAAAATTAAGGTGTCTAACTTTGATATTATTTTTGTTAATTCTTCTTTTTCTTTATATGGAACAAATAATTCATTTATTAAATTTAGTTCATTGTTTTTTTGAGCATTGTAAATCCAATCATCATTAAAATTTATTTTATGTTTCACACATATATCATCATCAACAATTTCGTCATTCCACACTTGTAACATATGTGCTTTTTTAGCATCTGCACTTTCAGTTTTAACCAATCCACGTTTTGGTTCTGCAACATATCCATCGTCAGTAAAATCAATAAACTTGACAAACTTGTCCTTTCTGTGTGGAGTTCCTGCTGTAAATATACAGATACAAGGATTAACTCCCACACCGAAGAATGTCTGAGGATTTAAAGTAATCACTCCCTCTAAAGTATGGCGTTCAAGAATTTCTCTTTTGATTTCAAGTTCAGCTTTTGAATTTCCAACCATTGTAGATTGTGGAACAATTGCAATTCCCCTAGCTCCTGGTGCTAAACATCCAAGCATACGAAATATGAAATTAATTTCATATAGCGTTTTATCTTTAGATGAGCCTTGAGAATAAGGAGGATTAATCATTCCAACAGTGAATCCATTTCCTGATAAATGATTAGTATTGATGTTGAAAAAACTATCACAAATCAAATTGTTTGTGTTACAACTACGCAACAATAGATTAGTAAAACCAACTGTGTACATATAGTCTTGCATTTCAATGCCGAACAGCTGGTTGTTTTTAATCCTTCGTACTTCCTCGTCTGTCTTTCCGCTTTTCTCTATCATGTTATGTAAAGCAGCAATCAAGAACCCACCAGTTCCGCAACATGGATCGAATACTTTATCCTTATCTGTAAGGTTAACAAGATCACAAAAGAGTTGTGTGATATGTGTAGGCGTCAAAATGATACCCAAAGTCTGACCGTCTCCACCAGAATATGATATGAATTCATTATAAAATCTACCAATGAAATCTGTAGGAGATGCAACGTATTTTATGTTTTTGAAAATACGATTGTATAAAAACTCAGTGAAAAATCTTAGCGGAGTCTTGCCAAGTTTTGAATTTGTTGTGTTGATTTGAATGTTAGAAGCGATGAGCGAGAACTGTCGAAGTATTAAACTATTTTCAACAGAAATTCTTTTGAGTGCCTTTTTAATTGCTACAAAAATCTTTTCTCCATCACTTGATGTTTTATCACAAATCAAAGTATTAATGTCAAAATTCTTGTAATCAATTTCAGATAAAGCAATCAAAATTCCAGAAACAATTATTGGCTTCTGTTCTGTTGTAAGAGATCCATAACTTCGCAAGAACTCATGAAGTTCTGCTGCATCTCTCTGTATTTCTTCTTCTGTTTTATTCACATCAATCTCCTCTTTCAAAACATTCATACAATAATACGTTCCGATATTGCTATGAGAGAATGAGTTGAAATCATTGACTGGTTCAAGAATCATAGGTTTCGTTTCTCTCGATCTTAGAAAGAACGGAGTGATACGATACCCATCTTCATTTCCGGAAACTCCAAAACCGAACAGTTGCTCATACGGTGCACTTGCCATTATCTTAATGGCATAATGAACAGCACCATTGAGTGCGTACTTCTTGATGGCTTGCTGGGACATATCAAGTTCTGTCTCTTTATCGTCAAGATACTTGGCGTGATCGTAAACGCTCGCCTTATCTTCTATAACGAAGACATACCCGTTGACAATTCCACAATAATCAGGATAGCCTATATTGCCTGTCCCATTCTTGGATGCAGTTTGCAACGCATCCCTTAGGTCAATATTTATATCTGCATCTTGTGATGAGAGACTGATCCCTGACTTACGCAATAAGTCGTTGACAAAAATGTCTGTTTTTCCTTCCTGCCTAGGCATTTCATATATACTTTTTGTTTCATAATGATTATCTTTTTAATTTGTTATCTTAAAATTAGACTAAAGAAAGAATGAAAAGTTTAAAAGTCAATCGTTAAATCTTCGCCATAGTCTTCTTGTGTGTTCTCACATCTACCACAGAGCGGCACAACTACACAAATCAGTATGGTCCAAGTAATGAGAAAAAACAAATTGAAAGAGAAACCCTTTTTCAATTTATTGAATAATTTTTTCATATTGGATTTTGATTTCTTCATAGTTTAAACTTTCTATTCTATAATCAAAACGTATGTGAGCATTCGCTGGGGTTGTCAACATCAAACAAGGGATTCCTTTTTTGTTTAGGTCAAAAACATTAAAAGGGCTGTCGTCAATAAAGACGTCAACCCTTCCCTTTATCAATGGCGCTTTGGATAACCCAAAACCAAAACGCTGATATATCGGCTTATTCGGAAAATCGTTTTTCTTCAACCAGTTTCTCGTCCATCTCTTGTTGTTTACTCGAGATGTACAATACAATTCCGGAACAAACCCTACCGGCCTGTTCTTGACTGGCAGGGTCTCCCAAAATTCCTGGTCATGCCTTAGCACATTCCAGACATTATGCGTAATCTCACTATCAGATTTTGGTATGCCAAACCTCTTGACATACACGTCGTACCAATAGTTTATGGTATCATCTAAATCTAGCCCTATCTTTATCATTTACAATAAAAGTACATGAATGGTTTATCATTTACTAAACACTCAATGTCCCCGTTGCCATTTTTAATCATAAGAAGATCGGGGAAATCGCAATCTTCAAATACTGCTCGGTCTTCTTTGATTTTCCCGTTTCTGATAATGGCACCATACTCGGATTTATTGCTGTAGTAATCCGTAATAGTTATATTATCTTTGAAAATCTTGACCGTTGATTGCATGTAATCATTAGCGACATCGATCTTGTCTATGTTATATGCCTCATCAGCACAAAGCCTGTATTCGTACGGGACGAATGTTTCAAACTCGGAAGTTCTGAAATTTAACAAAGCAAAAATCAACACACCAATAACAGTAAAAATGACAAGTATCATAGCCGTTATTCTCATATTAAAGGTATTGTATTCCACCAATTATAACTCCATCGCATGCTGCGTCTTCAATTAGTTCATCATAGTCGTAGCTATGCATTTTTGCCTTTTGTGCAAACTCTCGTGCCCAGTAGTTATCAACAAGGAAATCTCGCACGGCTTCCTGTGCTTTCTCATTGTCTACGTGGTCAAACTGTCCTAACTTTTGTACGTATATGTGACCGTTAGTGTTATCATATACTGCTATTATTGCAATCATCCTTGACAAAACTTTTTAAAAGTTGAATAAAAAACTCGTAGTCTAACATCACAATCGTTCCGGGACTGTTACTCCCATCTCTAGTTGCCTGCTTCCAGATAGTCACGAAAGGCTTATCATCAAACGGGCAGGCATTCTTGATCTTTGTATACTGTGGCGTGCTTGTCGTATACTTCGCTTGAATATATACCGGAAGTTTACCGCTTGGATCGCATACATCAATCTTTGCCTTATCCATAGCTCGAGAGTACTGACGAGAGGATACACATTCCTCAAATCCTTCCTCTTTGAGCCTATTGATAATATCGCGCTCGAAAGAGCAGCCTTTGCTTCTGTTCGCTTTATTACGAACCTTGCGGAGCATAGCAGGGTTGAGATACTCGCAGAGTATCCCGTCTTTCGTTTCCTTCCCTGGATACTTGCAGCGCTTCTTCAATGCTGCGAGTGATACACCAGTTGCTTCTGCTGCCTGTTCGATTGTCTCAAATTCCTATGTGTGGCCATCGGGGAATGTTACCTTGCACGATGTGTCTTTACATGATGGTTTAAAAAAAGGTGGTCTCATAATTCATTAGTTTTTACATTATTCAAAATTCGTTGTATCTTTTTACTTTCTTCTTCGTTTCTCGCTCCAATGTGCCAGTCTATAGTTTCGTCTGGCTCTGCTTCCATCTTCCAATCATACACACAAAAAGGCATATCGTCGATTGTCTTATGCCAGATGCACCGACTTTTCCCGTCTTTGCTTGCATTATGATCAAATCCAAGCAATAGCTCAAGCTGTTTTTGCGTCGCTCTGATTGTATGACCAAAGAAACTATTTGGAACTCCTGATGTATTTGACGTACTCATTGATTAAACTTTTAGCTTTTTCTACTCCGTTTGTTTTCACATAATCAGATAGATCTTTACAGCCTGAACATTTAGGAATCAGCGCGTAAAACAGCTCGGGATGTTGTTGCCGTATCTCTACGGTTCGCCTCATGCCGGTGTGGTCATTATCATATAAGACTACGATAGTCTTGAATCTACGCTTTAGATTCTCCAGTATCTCATCAGATACGAATAAGTGTTCACTGTTAGGGGCGACTGCATAGATGCCGAACGACCTAAGACACAATACATCTTTTAAAGATTTCGTAATGACACAAACATTTCCGCGAGGTGGAAGCTCACGATATCCTTGTATCGTTTCGTTTCCTGTGTTGCAAATCCATTTCCATTCCGTTCTCTTTGGCATGTATATCTTCCATTTCTCCTCTCCGTTTTTCTTTCCGAAATAATACCCATAGATCGGGTTTTTATCCGTACATTCAGCGAAGATTCTAGAGTTTAGGAAGACATACTTGCAAGAATAGACATGGAACTTTTGCAGCAGTTCAACACTTATGTTGTATTGTCTCCACCACGCGATATCCCGATCTGTGAAATCCTGCACTTCAACATTTATAATTGAAGGCTTCGATTCTTCAAATCTTGTATTGATTACCTTAATCGGTTTTGTTGCTATTGCTTCCTGACTCTTTCTTTTTACAAGTCCGAAGTCTTCGGCAATCTTTCGTATCGCCTGGTAATAACTCAGCGAATACATCTTCATCACAAGCCCAATAAAGCTAACGTGTGTATTGTCTCCGAAATCCTTATAGATAAGTTGCCCATTACTCGTTCTGTAAAAAGCGACTGACGGTTTCCTATCCTCACGAAGCGGAGAAAGGAACAGGCCCTTCTTTATAGGTAGGCCCGTATAGTGGGACATATACGTTTCCTCGGTATAATGTCCAAGCAAGAAGTCCTTGTTCAGGATTGGTTCTATTTCAAAGTCAAGTGGCATAATATCATAGTTTTGACAATGATAATATTAAAAAGGGAGGGGCGAACCCCTCCCTAAAATAAAACCATAATATTATGAAAGCAAACTGTCAAGATCGATCACGTCGTCCTTCTTAGTTTCCTCAGCCTTCGGTGTGATTGCGAGCGGATCAGCTGCAAGGTCAGGCATAGTTGTAGGCTTGGCGTTCTTGAACTTTTGAACCTGGCCCTCCTCATAAGTAGAGAAGAACACACGGTCACCAATGAAGTTTGTAGATACATAAAGCTGGCCTTCCTTGCTGATGTTCAAGAAATTTGGAAGTACAGCATGTACGTTGCCGTTGGCATCAGTACGACCCATGAGCTTCAGTTTTGTCTCCTTACCAACTGCGGGCTCGAGGACCTTGATGAATGCGTTGGCCATCATCTCGAAATCCTTAAACTTGGAACTTGCCTCACAGAACTTCTTATATCCATCGGGATTCAAAACTTCCATAACCTGAGCCATGAAGAACTTGGTTCTCTCCCAGTTGCTTGGCATCTCGCGAGTTGTTCCATCGGAGTTTTCAAACTTCCTTCTCTCAGCATCAGCAGGAGTAGGAAAGAAAATTGTTTCCTCGTAATATCCGTCAGCATTACTAAACCGAACACGAAGCGTCTTATAGTGCTGGCTTGGGTCTTTCTTTCCGTCAAACTCTACGATTTCACTTTTCTCATATTTTACGTCATAGATTGCAAAAGGTGCGAGCTGCTTAATACTGTTTGATACTGCTGAAACACTACTGTTAATTGAAAAATCCAACATAATTTAAACTGTTTTTTTGTTTATACTCAATGATAAGACTAACCTAAACATAAAAGGTTTAGTCATTTAAAAGAAAAATCAAACGAACTCATAGTGAAATCGTCATCACTTCCTACAAGATCAAAAAGATCGGTAGCTATAGAGTTGTCGGTTTTCTCTGGCGGCTCTTCATCAGGTACCGCTTCCTCGACAACTTCGATAGGCTCACCGTTGGAAGTAAGGACTCCTATACCTTCGCCATCTTCCTTAATAATGAACTCATTACCAAACTTGGCAAGCTGCCCATTCATCTTTCCACGGAAAGATACAGTCTTTGACTTAGTCAACTTGTTCCCTCCGTCTATGTGCAAGGAATCGGCAGACCCGATCATGGGTCTACCGATTGAATCAAACACTATAGCGATCTTATCGCCCACACTGACACGTAAGAAACGTATAGCCTCATCGTTCAATGTGAACTTGTTATCGCTCAACACAAGCTTCGGCTCTTCAGAAACAGAAAGCTTTACGCTTACTGCATTCTTTGGAGCTTCAGCATCTCTAATTGTAAACTCCATCGTGTCAGTATCGATAGAGAAAATGTAATTCAAAATCATGCTTTCAAAGAAGGGAATATTCTTTCCCAATGAGAGGTGAACGTTCCATCACCATTGTTTTCTGCAACTATGATATCCTTATTGGCTAAGTGCTTAGGACGAGCACCAGCAGTAACCAGACCGCCGTTTTCAAAGTTAATGCAAAGGTTAGAATCTTTGTCTCTATGGCAAAATCCGATCCCGTCTGACTTGGCTGCAAGTATTCGACCAGTTTTACCACTTAGGTCGAAATCTTTAATGCTGCCAGCTTCCTTTCCTTCGGCATCTACGATAGCCTTATCCTTTACATGTCCTACGATCACCAAGTTCTCGGAACACTTTGAAACCATATCAATAACTTTCTCGATAGCCTGCCTGAGATACCCCCAACCCGCGCCTTGCGGCAGATTAAGAATTCCCTCAGCTCCTCCTGTGTAATTCTTACCCATTGGTGTTGACATATACAACTTAGCGGCCAATGGCTTACACATCTCTTCGAGTGCTGTGATGGTATCGAGAATAAGAAATTTATATGGTTTGCCAGCATCCAAGATAGCCTTGCATACTTCCGTTAATTCCGGAATCGTTGTTGCTTTTACTTTTACTGCTGATACATAAGAAGAACCGCCCTCTGTATCTATTAATAGAGACTCGGGTAGTTCTGCTAACAGAGTCGTTTTCCCGACCTTAGGCGCTCCGTAAATGATAAGGTTCTTTGGATCCTGTGTTTCAGCTGTTACTTTCTTTGTTGGCAATACTACGCTCATAACGTAAAGTTTAAAGTTTTAGGTTTATCATCTTCATTTTCTTCATCTTGTTTTGGTTCCAATGTCCATAGCGGACTTTGGAACTTACTGTAATCATAAATCTTGTCGGGTGTTGGCGGTTCAACAAACATCCCGATCTTACCGTAGAAACAAATGCAATCAGCAACTTCTGATTCACCATATCGATTTTTCAATACGGTGATACTTCTGAATACATCCTGCAATTGTTTGATGTCATAGCCTCTATAATTAGCGATCTTATCCCTAAACGGGTTATATATACCGATAACTATTTCCGCGTCTTGTGAGGGGCCAGCACTGTCTCGGATATCTGAAATCCGACAGTCGCCAGAGCCTAACATATCACGGCGAGACATAGACATAGAGTCCCTGTTTGCCTGCATGATAGCAACAGGGGAGATTCCGCACATATTCCTGAGGCCAACAAGCTGTTGACTTGCTAGGTCAATCTCTTGTTTGATTGTTCGCCCCATTGTATGTGTCAATAGATTCATATGATCAATAACCACGACGACAATTTGTTTGGGATTATTAGGGATGTATTTTTTCCTTCCCTCTTCCTCCACGAACTGCCCGGCTTTTGCTAGCTCATTTACGAGCGTTGAATATAAAGTCTGAGCATTCAAAGAGCCATCGAAAATCGTAATCATACTTTCTATTCTTCGCAGCCATGGGATACATTCTTCGACGATATGAAAATATTCATCAGACAAAAGTCCGCCTTTTGTGCGTGATAGGATATCTTTTGTTGAGAGTTCCACGTGATACTTCTCGAAGATATAAATGGATAATAATTTCGCCATTAGTAATTCGGCGCTGATCTCTAACGAGTAATAGATCACGTGGAAATCTTCGTCTTCTAAATGTTCCATGCATGGACGATAAACATAAGCATAAATAGCCAAACTCGTCTTACCTGTCGAACTTTGGCCGAAAACAATGCTATATGTTTGTCTGGTTACTCCGTCAATGATGCCCTCCAATTTAGGCAGGCCCATACTTATCCCTTGACTATGACCAGCTCGTCCATTTTCTATTTGTGCAAGTAGTGAATCAACGACCATCAGAGCATACGAATTGTGTCAAAATTAACGTTGCCCTGTTCGCCGTTTCTCATCGACTCGATGAATTCCCATCTATGGTCGATGATATAACTACTAAACACGCAATTTATCATTCTTGTATTCTCAGCTGCCCATTTTGTAATCTCTACAATATGGTTGTGAGTTTCTGGGTTCCATCTAATCTCTCGACCGTAGAAATTGAATGCGTCTTCTTGAGAGTTGAACCGTTTGCTGACACCGGAAATAGAAACGCAGTTTCCATCTATCATTGCATACTTGGGATAGACATCGAAAAGTTCTTTTCCCATATCAAACGCTGCACGATAGAAAAACTTAGTCGCGTTTTTATTGAACGGTATATCTGCTGGAACAATCTTCTCCTGTTCTGGATCGAAAGATTTGAGAATGATTCCCTTTTCTTGTAAGTTCTTCAACACTGGACGAACTATTTTTCTTGCGTCTTCTGACGTCTCGAGGTATTGATTCATATAGTTGACACCTATACTTGAATCTTTACACATCAGGATCAAACGCGCAATATATAACTCGTCTGGTGTTATTCCATAGCGTCGCATCGCTGCGAGCTCATTTTCGAATGTTAAAGTATAAGTCAGCACTGGTTAGTTTGTTTAAAGTTTGATGTGCTGATCTAGTCCCCGCATTTTGGAGTCTATGGTTTAAATGCGGTATGGTTTTAGGAATTCTGCTTTTAATTTGTGGTACCTATCCCACATTCTGCTCTCTTTATATTCACGGCCTACTCCTTTTTGAAGTATGCTCTGTAATATCAAAAGCTCAAGCATTCTTTCTGTTATCATCTTGTCAAAATCTATAGTTAAACTTTTCGAGTGGTCTCTTATAGGTTTCGAAAGGCTCATGCTTCAAAACCTTTTCAAGATTAGCCTCATCAATCCTGACCATTTCAGAATTCTTGTGGGCTGATTCACACCATTTCGTTTCTTGCGTATCATTGATAACAAGATTAAAAATTTCCGTGAACTTATCACCTTCAACACGTATGCCTCGACCTCTTGCTTGCGTTGCTCTTGTAGTGCTTGAATCGTGCCCGAGGATGATAAGACAATTAACACCTGGAATATCCGCACCAGCTACCAACAGTTTGCTGCTATTCACAACTCCACTATCTGCTTTGGCGAATTTTTCAAGTGTTGTCCGGTTCTTCTTCTTCGATTCTTTACCACTAACCACTCCACCAATACCGATAGCTTCCGCCATCTTTATATTGTTTGAGAAGGTTATGATCTTCGCATTAGGTCGTGCTTCGATTATCTTCCGTGTGAGCTCGATCTTTTTTGAATGGTTATTCAGAAATGCTTTTTTCTGTTGCATTGCTTGCATTGCTCCTATAGCATGGAGCGTTACAGTTTTCAGCATCTCTTTATACTGTGCGGGTTTAGTACATAGAGCTTTTGCGAACTCTTGCCTGCACTTAAAACCTTCTGGCCCATTCATTTTCATCATAAGCTGGAAATCAAACGAGAAGAACTCGAAGTGTTGAGTCCATTTTCTTTGTATCTCCTCGTACTCGCTGAGATTATCCACATCTATGAGAACCTCATATTCAACATAGTCTGCCACCCAGTGGTTAGCTATAACATCAGACATTGTTATTTCATCACATACTGGACAGTATCTATCCAGTAATGACTCCCTGCCATCTAGCCTTTCATAGGTTGCGGTAAGGCCGAGCACGAGTTTATACTCGACCTTGTTGAATACACTGATGCGGTTCTCGCTAGGTATAAGATGTAACTCATCTATGATAAGAATATCACATTTCCACCTATGCATGATGACCGTATTAATCACACGAACGACACATGACTTTTCGAGATTCCATTGTCTCAGGTTTTCTTCCCATTGGTCTTTTAGGTTTGTAGAAGGGACAACCACAAGAGTTTTGAAGTCAGGATATTTTGTAAGGACGCGCTTAATTGCCAGGATAGCGACTCGGGTTTTCAAAGATTTTCAGATTGGCTTTTTATCCAATCACCCACTTCTGGGGTTCTTCCGCGTACGTTTTCACCTATACGGTGTTGGATGCTCTTGAAGATGTTATTTCAATCTTTACGCTGTACAATATTTAAATCTCGGCGTTCCTGTGATTCGCCGATTTCACCCAATGATAATTCCGAAAATTTCTTTATCGGAACGGCAACAAGTCACCGAACCCAGTGCTGCCCACGATGGCGGCCCGTCCTCCTGCGCGTATCCAATTGTCAACGCACAACTCCTGTCTCTCACTTCTTGTCATTAATCTTCCTTTTCAAAGCTCCAACCATGAGAATTTGCGACAAGCTCCAACTCTCTCATCTTATTCATCCAGAAATCAATCTGATAGCTGATCATATTCTCCACACGGAAAAGGATCTTCTCCCTTAGAATGATAAGCTGGTTAGTTGTGAGGTTGTTGAATGTCTGTTCCTTTAACGTCACCATAGACATAAACTCCTTATATGTGAGTCCTGTCTCATTTACATGCAGACGGATTGTCTGCTTCAATCCCAACCTCTCACGGATGACTTCCATGCGATCACGAACCTTTCCAGTCTTCGGGTCTTTCTCTGTGAGATCTCGCATCTCATCAGGAGAAAGCCAAATTCCCATTCGCGTCAAGAACGTCAGAGTGATAGGCTTTTTGTGGATCTTACCAAGCACACCTTCACAGGCATCCTTAACCATTGATATTTTTAAGTTAGAGAATTCGACAGGTATCCCTTCGGTAAATTCTGAAATCTCAATCTTGTCATAACTACCAGGCGCGTACTTGTCGGTGTTGCGGCTGAGGTATTTATTGAGATCAGAAAGATACATAAACCGAGGATATCTTGCTCTCTTCTCATCTGGAAGATAGGTCCCATCAAGGTAACGCATATACAGCTCAGCGTTACACTTCTCGCGATCCTCCTGGATCATCTTAATCAGAACTGTCCTTCCCGGATTGTTAGAATCTGTATTGTACAGCATCGACTGGCAATGCTTGTAAAATATGGATAGCTGTTCATCAGACGCGTCAACCATTCTAATCTCTCCCTGATATCGTACACCTTCGATATCTTCCTTCTGTCCCTTCCACACGAATTTTGTAATATCCTGTGCTTCTGTATTCACTACATCATTACGAGACTCTTTCGCGCTGTTCAGCTTGTTTTCCATAATTGTCATAACTGTTTTGTTCATTATAATAAAACCTCTTTGGTATTCAGGGCTTCGCACTTCACAAATTTTTCAAAGACCACGTTGCTGTATTTATAGAAATTGTGCGCAGTCCCATCATACCACTCATCTACTCCTGCTCTCACCTCTTTATATTTTAGATATCCCTTGTCGCCAAGTTCTATCTTGTCCTGTTGCCAGTTCGGCCATTGGACACACATAACATAAAGAGATTTAATCTCATTTATTATAACTTCATCTAAAACTCGAAAGACATATGTGGTATAATCCGCATAGTCTGTCTCTTTAGCCACTAACTGCGCATAACATATCATCGAACGAACGCAAAAATAGAAACAAGAGCAACGCTCAGAACTCCAAGAACGAAATTCTTTCGTCTGTTTTTCTTCTTGCTCTTGATCAGTTTAGAACTCATATCATCTATGGTCTTGTTCTGATCTTCTATTTGCTTTTTGAAACTTGACAACTGCTGCTTGTTTATGGAATCGATGTTGTTGTAAACAGCAAGCAATCTATCCATCTCGTCAATTTGTTTGATCATGGCAGAGTCTCGTTCTTTGAGCCTTCTGTGTTCGAGGAATATAATGTTAGTTTGCTTTAGTTGCTTCGCCGTTATCACCACCAAACTGTCCTTGCAAATATCTTGTGAAAAACAGGTAGTCGGAATCGACAGGCTGGCTAATAATAACATCATAATCAGCCCGAAATTTTTCATCTATCCTAATTATTGAATCCCGAATCGTGTCGATCTTTTCTATCAGTATATCACGTGTGATATACAATGTATCTGTTCTTGGTTCAACCTTCCGCTTGGTATATGCAAGATGCAAGGTGAACGCCATGGCGATGTTGATAAGAACCAACACCACCACGGCGATTTTGAGCGATTTATTTTTCATTTACCAACTTGATCATTAGCTTCAGCTTATCTTCGTCCAATGATCTAAGGTAATGAAGAGTATCAAGTTCTACACTGGTGAGTTCCTTTTCCTGACTCTCGGTCTCTTTGGCTTTCTCATATGCTTTTTGCATATCGAGGTATCCGCTGATTTGAAACTCTGGGTTGCTGATGAAATACTTGGCAAGTGTTTTGAGTATCAACTCGCCTATCTCGCATGTCATCATTGACCCATGGCAAACCATGGTGAGTTTCTGGTCACCGCTGGTAGCTTTGTTGTATGCGATTTTCTTCCCAACCTCAGGCGAGAACTCATCCTGTTCATGGCAAACAGCAAAACCAGCGACAACATCACGAAACTCTTTCGCTAACTTCACAGGTCTTGATACAAGAGCGATACAAAACGATCGCTCATTCCCCTTGAAATCCTTGAACTTATCAGTATAATACTGAACGATTTCTTTATTCATAAATTCTTTCTCTTGTTTTTATATACTTCACGATACTCTGGTCATCTTCTATTTCCTCGAGTTCATCTTCGTATTTGATGTTTGATCTGACGATGATTTCACTCATGGTATAGATTGACCCGTAGTTTTCCATACTTATAGTGATCTTGTATTTGTACATAATCAATGCCAAAATGGAAACTCGCCCGGAAAGTAAGTGCGGCCATTCCAGAAGTACTTGATGAGTTGATTTTTTCTCTTGTTCACGATCTCCGGAATGTCAGCCTGTCCACACTTGAATGAAACGGTAGATTTGAAATTCTCCTTGTCAAGAGGTCCAGGCTTCAAGTACAGAATAACCTTTCCGTATACTGGAATCTCTCTCCATGGAGCTGAGGTCTTACTCTTCAAGGAATGCTTGTGGATCCTCCTCTGTGTCTTCAAAATCTTCTTCTCCTTCAAGGTCTTCGTCCAAACACTCGGATCCCTCGAGACATAACTCTCCACTCTCTCCACATACACATTCGCCATCTGTACTGGCTGACTCACTGGTTGCTGATTCTTCTTCTTCCTCGGCATAATCGTCAAAATTAAATTCGTTAATATGTAAGTTGGACATTTCGTCCATTAAAAGGTTTAATTCTCTCTCAATAAAATCTGACTCGTTCATAACCTGGTCCCGATAATGGCATCCTCAATAGCCGTATCTTTGCCATAGAGATCACCGTTTGTTCTCTGATTACCTACTGCTACATACAGCTTGTTGACGAAATCCTCGATCTTATCTGCCAGAGGTTTGGGATAAACCGAGCTGGCAATTAGATAGATGGAGGTGTTGTCGTCATAGATCAACTGCTCGATACCCTTCTCTGTCTTGTCACTCTTAGCGAAGAGGTCTTCGCTATACTTGAGTATGGCATTGAAGATTGCGAGCCAGTAATAGATCTTCTTGAAGTTATAGGTAGGACGCAGGAATCGGAACTCCGCAGTCTTGCACTTGTCATAACACATGAGGTTCAACAAGTTGACGCATGTGTATCTGCTTGTGCAATCCCACTTATGGCTTCTCTCCTCATCTCTTGGATGCGGCTGCTCCAGGCTTCCCATGAACTTCTGCTGTGCGATATTCTCATAGAGCTCGCCAAATGTCTTGTAGTTTGCGAGCTTATGGCAATAGTCCTTCCCGCTCTTCTTATACTTGGAAGTCTCGAAAGTCCAGTCGGGCAAGAACTCTGCCATCTCTTCCTGCAAGAAATAGCAAACTCTATATAAGGCATAGATCGCCATAGGATCAATAGGATAGCCTCCCATATGAACATGAAGGGAACACTCCTTGTTGAAATAGGTAAACTTACGCAGAGCCTCAAGCTGCTGATAGACAAGATTGAGTCCATCGTTTCCCTGCATCACGGTTGTTGAATACTCCAAGCCAGAGATGGACCCATCCCTCAAAGGGATGAGACCATTTCTGAAACAAACATCCTGAGGAATATATCCCATAGACGTTTCGTACTCAATACCAAAAGTGTAAGGCATGAACTTAGCCAGTTCAAATTCGATATCCTTCTCTATCACCTCATGACCATTGAAGAGGTTGAAGCTGTCCATTGCTTCGTATCGCCTCTCGAATGTATACGGGAAACTGCCGGTTCCCATAGTGTTCATAAGATAGAAAAGCTCATCCTCGGTATACTGCGACTTGATCACATATGCACCCATCGTATTAGCAAATGCTATATACGGGAGAGTCTTTTCTGAGACCTCTACCAACATTTTTGTTGACCTCTTCTTGTCGTGTAAAAGTGCAACTTTGTTGTCTACAAACTCTGTTCCCCTTGCAATAACAGGAGCGCCATTCTTAAAATCTGAAATAATTTCTGCCATTTATACTTTCATTAAAACGTCTATATCTAACTTATCGTCTTTTGTTTTGTTATACGCTTCAAGCGATTCGATAAATGTTGATGTCCTTGTTGATACATAGGAACCATTAACATATCGCTTGGAGTATGTAGAAAACGGATAAAGTACATCTCCTGTGTACTCTTCACCGCCTGCGGGATCATTGGTTTTGAACATGAAGGGAATTCCTCCGATCTTCTTCTCGCGATAAGGGTAAGGCGAGAGATAATAAACCAAGTCATCATACCATTTGAAACACTCATCAATACTAATGCCGCACTCCTTACAGAACTTTGTGAGATATATGAATGCTTGCTCGTTCTTCATGAGTATACCATTGAAGAACCACATGGTCATATAATTCGATCCGTTCTGGTTGGCGCTTTCCGATATGTTGCCATAGGTGCTGATGCTATAGCTGCCATGCAAAAGACTTGCGCCTCTGCGACATTGTCCGGTGTGCGTGTCTGTGTTTACATAACCGCTTGAATAGCAAGAAGTGCCGCGATTAGTGCTATGGCTATAATTACACGTACTACTTCCATAGTTGTTGTTTCCGTAATATGTGGTAGTGGTTGCGACGTATGGCTTAGTCTGAAAGCAATTCTTCCTGTCATACTCTTCAAGTGAGATAAACTCCTCAGTCTCTGGATCATACTCTATCAGCAAGTTTGGAGTCGGCACCAACTTTGTTGATTGTCTCCTGAATGCGTCAAGATATGTATCAAGAGATGAAAACATCATCTCGCCTTTACTCTTCAAGAAGAACAGCGGGCGTTCTTCCTGCTGGCTGGTTTGTGAATACTGCGTGTTCTTACTGTGCCCTTGCCAGAATAGATACTTTGGTTTTTCTCCGCGGTAATCGATAATGGCAAACACGGCACCACCGATATATTCATTGAGTGCATCATATCCTGCTTTGTAGAATATGCGCGCCATAACCTGGGAATCAGTCATCCCCTTGATATCCACATCTGGAATATACTTTTTGGCTAGATCCTCATAATTATAGATGGTGCCATTGTGCATAAGCACATATGTGATCTTGTCATCTTCTTTTAACACTACGGGCTGTGCAGTCTCAATAGATACGGTGCCAATGGAAGCTGCACGGTCATGACCATATGCAACTTGTGCAACCTCTACAGACTGCAATAGCCTGCTCTTGGAGATAAACTCCGAGAACAGGCTATTGTTCTTGCCCTTACAATAATACTCAGTTTGTCCATCGATATAAATACCGACAGAATCTTTTCCTCTTGTATCGTTATGCACTCCTAAAGTGCAGAACTCCATAAAGTCAAACGGTTCTGGTTTAGACTTTATGTATCCAAAAATGCCACAAATAATAGACCTCTCTTTCTTTTCTAAAAGTTAAACAAGTTTGTAATCATTGATGAGTTGGATTGCGAGATTAATGTCTCCTGTATTGATGCAACGCTGAACATCATCAGCACTTGGGAGTCTATAATCATAGAACCAAGCGCCGAGGGCGTGAAGTGTTGCCTTGTACATGAACTCTTCAAGATCTGTGTTTGCCAGGAACCGGCCAGATAAAGGTCGGTATTCCATCCCATACCTGGTAAGCCTGAAACATCCAGCCTTTCCGTACAGTTCACGACGTTTTACTGCATCCTCTCCTGCATCAAGAATCACAGAAGGTATACCTACGAATACGTCCATATACTTAACCAAGCTTATACTCTTTACTTGAGATTTGCGTGGATATGAAACATGAATGTGACAACCTATCGATCTTAGGTTCGTAGCTTCTCCGCAAGGTTTTGGGTTTGCGTTTTCTGTGTATGCGTTGTAGTCGACACTGCACCCGAAAAGCTTCGCCTCTTCGCTCTGAAGTTGATCGTCTGGCACCATTGCACTTGCCTTGTGCGCGATGCCAAGGTCTGGATTCTTAGACTTGACAAACTTGTCTATGTAATCCTTCATGAACTCCATACTGTCGACAAAAGCTTCACAAGATGTAGCGGGTGGAATATTAAACTCCGCAAGGATGTTGTCAGTCTCCAAGCCATAACCTTTGACCCACGACTTGTCCACCCAAGGCGCACCCTTCACTCCAGGTATCAATCCGATAGAAGACACAACAGATCCTGTCTTTGTGTTTATGATAAACAGCTCAGGATCGGATCCGATCTTCACCTTCTCCAGGAATTCACCGAAATTATCATCGGGTTCATCGTCATCAAGGAAGTTGTTAAAATTGTAACGTGAACTAACACCAGAGCCGAGAAGCTCATAAAGTTTTTCAGAAAAGTTTAAATCCATCTTTTTATTTTTTAAGAATGTCATCTATTAAGTTATTCAACATGTTCACAACCGGGCTATTGGGAGACATCATCTCAGGGTGTCCTTGCACTCCAAGACACTTGGGTAATCCTGGCTTGTGATAAAGCACAATCTCAGGCTCGCCAAACTTGTGGTAGAGTGTCGGATCGATCCCATCCCCTTCGTAATGCTTACTGCGTGGAGTACTCCAAAACAGAATGTCATAATAGTCAGGATTGAGATCGAAAGGATACACCATCTGATGATGCAGCGATGTGATACGGTACGACTCAGTGTCGTTGTGTATCTCATGCGTACCTGAACACCAGTGATCAGTAGCATCCTGACAGAGAATGCCGCCGTTCATAACGTTAAGCAGTTGCAGGCCACGACATGTACCGTATGCCAGAGCATCGGGACGTATACGCTTGAAGGCTTCAACTTCCATCTCGTCTCTTGATGTTGTCCAATAACTCGTAGGGTGTGGAGCCTTACCATAAAGATAAGGGCTCACATCCTCACCACCAGTAAAGAGGACAATATCCGCATCTTCGATCTGAAACTTGGGAGTCTCAAAATCTCCGGTCAATTCAACATCACGGAACCAGTTGGCATAGCTTCTACCCCATCCTACACAATACAATTTTCTCATTACTTCACAAATCTTTCTATAAGTTCAGAATAAATTTCTACTCTCTCCTCGAACATCTCCTCGTCGAACCAGTACTCCACCTCTCTCACGTTTGTTGTGTTGAAGTATCGATTGTCGAGCCAGTCGCCGAAGTCACCGCAATCACTCTCAGAATATGAGACAACATTATTGAATTCAGGAGTTCTTGTCTCTCCTGCCAAATGTGCCTGGCTCATACTCTCAATACGCTTGATGAGGTCTGCCTTCTTCATGAACTGCGGAATGTTCCGATAACAAGAACAAACAAACTGATCATCACAAACTGAGATGTAGCTAGTAGTCTTGAAGATATAGCCGACCATCATATAGATATTGAACAACCCATACTCTCTGAACTTCGGGATAGTCATCATTTTGAAGGTATCGCGAAGTGCGAAGTTGAACGGATATTCATATAACGGGCGAACCATTTTCAAGATGAACTTGTTCCAGAGTACCGAGTCGTTGATCTTCAACTCAAGCTCATAGTACTTGTACTCAACATCATCGTCGTAGTCGTCGTCGCTATCTTCTATATCGTTTGCGGTTCCGAAACATGTGTCAAGCTTGAACTCAAAGGGTCTGTAAGTCTGGATAATGTGCAGATACTGGCGGATCTCGTCCTCGCTAAACGGGCAATAGTTATTGTTCTGATTATCCCGTATGTAGTCAATGGTAGCATAGAACCGCACAGTGATCACATTGTTCATCATCTTCAAACCGGAATCCTTGGTGATGGTATGAAAACAAGAATCCTCACCCATCGCATGATCAACATCTCCAACACTCTTGTAAATTGTGTGATAGTTTGTATAACCGAACTCACTCATCTTAATTTATCGTTTATGATTTTCTTTAATTCGTTTTTGTATTTCTCGATGCCTTGCTCACCAAGTGCTGGTGCGGAATTACTCTCCAAGAGTATAAAGCGCCCGTCTCTTGTACACTTGACATCGAACGCTGCGATGTCAAGCTGCATATGCTTGAGGGCTTTGATACAATCGGCGACTATCTCGTCCCAGTTAGTCGGCTTGTCAAACATCGGGTTTTCTTCATTTATGAAAACGGAGTTTTCAGAATGTCTGTGCCATCTCACAGTTGCGGTATTTCTCAACATCTTTCTTGATGTATAGAAACATCCGAATTTGCTGACATGTACGCGGTACTCTTTCGTGTAGTTGTAATATCTCTCGAAAATATACTTCGTGATGTCGTCGTGGATCTGGTCCAAGTCTCCAACATTTCGTATAAGATAGATACCACGGCCACCCGATGAGTTCAACCTCTTTGCAATGATGACACCCCAGGTTGGAAGCCAACGCTGAATTTTACCTCTGGCATCGACTCTGTTATGAGCGATGAACCACTCCGCAGTATGTACGCCACACTCATTGAAAGCTCTTTTCATCTTTATCTTATCACCAGAGATAAGACAGCCATGGGCTGTGTTTATCTCAAGATAACGTAAAGGAGAACGAAAGATTCGTTCAATCGGTGTGGCACTTCCCATTCTGTACAGAGTACGAACGGGAACCTCTAACTCTCGTAGAGGCCGACATGATACATTGCGGCTTCTAACGGTTAAATGTCTCACTCTTCTCATATGTCTCTTTTCAAATAGTCTAAAGTTTCCATGATACAATTTCGCGCGTACTCCTGGTCTTTCGACTTATAATTGACAATGCAGATATGATATCGCGGTGTGATGTTATAGATGGATATGCTCCCGTCTTCTTCATCCACTACGACATACTTGCGTTTATCAAGTTCGAGACTTGTGAAATTGTTTCTTCTCTTTCTACTCATCAAATAGCCAATCCTGATTGTTGTACTGAGCCACTGCTGACTGTTGCTCTTTCTTTCCGTACTCTTTGACGGGTTCTTTTTCTGTTTTTGCCATAATACAAAAATAGCCCGAGTTATACCCGGGCTTTACTTTTTAGTTTACGCTGTCAATAAGGGTTGTGTCAATTACCAGAGAGTCAACAACTGTCACGCTGTCAGCTGTCGAATCGTTAACACTACTTGCGCTTTTGGCCTTATGGCCACCGCATGCGGCGAGAACAGCCATCACTGCGAAAGCAAGAAATAACTTTTTCATAAGTTTTTAAATTTTTAGTTTATACAATTACAAGAAATCGACAAGTACGAAATAGTCTTCGTTGAACTTGAACGGGCTCTTGTATATTTTATTAATTACATAAGGAACGGGGAAAATATATGTCCAAATATTACGACCATCAAGAGGATAGAATCCTTGCACATTCTCTTCGAACTTATCGCCTACGTAGAGATTGATCCAGCTAACCTTTAGCCCTTTCTTCCCGTACTTAGTAGCGAGAGGCCCCCAGAATGTGTTTTTGTATTTCTTCCTTACTCTCTGATACCAACTTTTGAAACAAGCCTTCTCCTCGTCCGTTGTCATTTTTCCTTCCCAAGTGACAGCAACATAGCATCCCCCGAGATTGTCAAGCTCTGTGAAGATCTCGTGCGCTGTCTTCTCTGTTACAAACAAACCATGAGCGCAGTAATACTCGCGGCCTACCTTCTTGACTCTAATGTCAAACATACGGCAGCCTGCCTCATACTGCTCTTTGATTGTCTTGCTCTGTGTCTTCCAAAAAGGAGTCAAGAGCTTCATCCACCACGACATGGCTTTCTCGCCTGTCGCTGAATCATGCGTTCCGATTTTTAACATATATCCTTCAATGATACATACGTCTTGTTGCGATACATCAGAAATTGTCTCCTCTGTCTTCCTGACTGGTTGATAAGTCCCAGATGTACCCACTCACTGTTTCCACTTCTCTCATCTATATACTGGTCAAACTTGATATTGTTTTCAGTCAACCAGTCTCTCACGAATCTTTTGAATTGTGGCATCTTCCCATCTACAGGTACAAGATCCGCAGCTGCTCCTATACAATGAGCCGAACTTTTTGATCCTTTAACGCATTTATTAAGTGCGAAACCACGGAACCCGGAGGTTACCTTTATCGGTTTACCCCAAGCTTCACGTAATGGATCGAGCAGCTCCTCGATAAGCCTGCGGAGATTGTGCTCCTGTTGTGGGTCCGGAGTATTATCAAGACCCTTTGCTTTAGCTGTCTATGAATTAGTCAGCTCCTGAATTGTAAAGTATTTCATTTGTCATTAAACGATTGGTGTCTCCTTTCAGTGTAAGAGTTATGATATCCATATAACGCTCGAAATCTTCTTTTTTCATGAAGTCAGTAAACAGCGCAGTCTCTGGACCTCTAGCTATTCCCGTCTGGCTTCTGAACAAAGTAAGCGGTGCGATTGTTGTGTACTCAATCCGAGGATTATATATCTTGTTTAATGGATCCGTTATCCTTACACGTATTACCTTGAACGCGGTTCCTGTAAAGTCAAGCACATGATAGAACTCAAGCGGTCTTTCTGGATGCCCCTTTGGGAAACAAGAGAGATAGAAATCATTGATCTTTATCTCCGTCGATTCCTCGAACGGCTTGCCCATGAAGTCCTTGAGAATGATAAGGAGCTTATCATAAGGAAGTAGAAACTGAAAAGAGTTCACTAATCTTTTACACCTTATGACGTTCTCTTTACTGCCATCAGTGATATAGGCGACATTGTACATGTCCTCTTTTCCTGTTGGTATAAATTGAAACTTCGTCCCATCTTCTACACTAAGTGTTGACTGCGTTATGGAATTAAAATTCTTCTGTTGTATTCGATATACTTTCATTCTTGTTTTATTCTATCCAACATTGCCATCGGTTCGTCGTAATATGGATCTTTTACAACGGCCGTGTTGTCTGTTGGTTCAAGTATGTTAAGGTTGATCAATGCCTGGCCGAAGCGTAAGCTTGGGTACTTCTCCAAATAATCCTGAATAATCTCCAGCAAGCGCAAGTTTGCCTCTTGCCTTTGCTCTATCAGATTTTTCTCGCTCATACTCCCTGATTTTTTGTTTTAAAGTTCTATCTTTGCACAATATCCGGAACCTATTTTCGAAAAAGCCATCTTTCACTAAAGCATCCATGATCTCTTTATACACCTCAACGCATACGTCTGACATCCGGAGAACCTTGAAAGCTTCCATTTCGAAGATATAGATTCCGTCCATAATTCGTTTTCCGTCTAGGTAGAAAGAGATAACCAACGCGTTACGTGAATAACCATGGCATATCAATTTCATCATACCTCAAACTTCTTAACTCCCAAGACTGTTAACACTCGGCATAGCGCATCATCATATTCTTCTTTTGTGCAAAATTCAGAATAGACAGTGTCAGCCTTATTTGAAACCCCGGTCAGATCGTACTGAGTATCGAAAGCGGAACAAAACCCAATCTTCTTATACTCTACAGCGAACTTTGGAGATCCGCTTTTTGTTTTTATGTGTACCTTATCAACGAGGAAATGCACATCGGAAGATTTCCTGATTTTCATAAAGGCAATATTAAATGTAACGTTGTCTTTTAGAAACTCCAGCTGATCGTCCGTGTACTCATCCATCCCTGACAGGTCAACACCAAACCGCCCTTTTGCTAGTTCCCATATGTGCGGATTCTCTTTATAAAACCGAACATAGGCAGTTGGAAATTTGAACTGTTCCTTCTTTATATCGCACCCTGTGATATCGATGGCGTTAACAATGATCATGACGTATGTGTTATTGTAAGATATAACATCATAATCGTTGCGGTATTTCATCATTTGGGATATATTCTCGCTGTTGTAATCGTCAACGATTATATACTCAAAGGATCCATCGGCATATTGGAACTGTTCATATATTTCCGCTGTATCGGGGATTGATATCAAATCATCGATACCATCCTCACATGTTTTGATAAAAATGTCTCGTACCATTAAAAATTAATCTTTGCTGCTGGCTTCAGCACGGGAAGGTTCCCGTTGGAAGCCAGTAGGAATTCGTAGACATACGCCTAGAAACCCATTTGATAGCATTTTTAATTTTTCTCATAGCATTACTTTTTTGTTAGCGTTTCAATAATACTATTTAAAATCCTAAAAAGCAAATCGCTTGAAAATTTCTTGACATAAATCAATAAATCGGTTTGTTAAAACCCGAAATCTCACCTGTATTTTCTAAGAACTTCAACGAGTCGCAGGAGGTCTTCCTTGGAATCGCATTCCGGGAATACTCCGTTCATCCTCTTTTTACCGAAGAGATCAGACGCAGCCTTTCTGATTGCCTCCATACTATCCAACCCAAAAGCGAGTAAAACATCACCCTTGATATACCATTTGCCGTTTCGCGTTTGTGTAATTTCAAGCTTGTGCTTATTGCAGATGATAATATTATCATTCACACTAAACTTTGAGCCCTCACAAACGCAATATGTCATATTGATATAGTTGATGAGCTTTCTGATATCTTCTTCTGGGCCAACAGGTATCCCGTTACTCAATTCGGTATCAGGGATCACATAAGCAAAGTCAGAATATCGTATGTGGTAATAATCAAAAACAATCCTATCATGATAAGATAGAAAATGCAAATGATAGCCAGGCACCCTACCTATATCCATCGTATCGATTTTTGCTTTTGCAAACAAATCGCCCATTCTTACGGTGTAAACGTTCTTGTATATGGTGGGTTTTATCACCTGGTTTTTGATGATGGAGTTGTGCATCTTCACCAGAACTTCTGCGCCAAAACGGTCATCTTCTTTGATGTCTGCATAACTGAAAACGGGAATAGTCTTCTCTATTATTTCATAATCTATCCGACCATCACATTCAAAACGGTAAGAATCGAGATGTGTTACAATAGTGGTAATGACTACATTATCCGCATCAGCTTCTTGGTCCAAAAAGTAAGCAGGAGAAATTCCGAATTTCTCAACGTAATATTTGAACATTCTCTCGTTTCTCTTGTTTATATACTTCAAGAGATCACCGATCGTGTTGTAATGCGCATCTCGAAACCATAGGTCAACTTCTCGTTCGCGCATTGACATGATGCCTTGAGGATGTCGTACGTTGTAAACTTCAACAGCCGACAACTGTATCGTATGCATTATTGGCAGCTGGTAGACTTTCATCACCATCTGGTCAAAGTATAGATAAGTCGGTTCTTCTAAAAGTTGGATTATCATTTCTTCATCTTCTCGATTAAAGTTAACAACTCTTCCCTGGTGTTGCACTCTGGGAATACTCCAGTAATCCTTCGCCCGAATAGCTTGATCGCAAACTCTCTGATCTCCTCCATACTTGAGCACTTGAACACCTTAGGGAAGTCGTCACTCTTACCCTTTATGTACCACTTGCCAGTTGGCGTTTGGACTATCTTGAACATACATCCATTACTTAGGATAGTATCGCTTTTGATAGTAAACGATGCATACTCCATAGCACAGCGCTTACTATTGATGAAGTCAAGAATTTTTAGGATGTGCTCTTTATTATCCACAGGGATATAGCCATCCATCAAACGGAAGTCATGAGATATGATAGGCTCGTATTCTGTAAACTTTATGTCATAATACTTAAAAAGTTTTATGCTGGGAATCGTGAAAAACTGTAAATAGAAAGTATTATCAGCAACTCTAACAATCCTAGCATCATAAAGCGTGCCGTTTATTTTTGCAACATACCTATCACAACAATCCAAATAAATCGCAGGACGTACTACATAATTTGAGACGATGGAGTTATGCAACTTGATGAGTGTTTTAATATTAAACCTATCGCTAGCTTTAATTTCTGCATTGCGAAAAACAGGAACTTCTCCATTTGCAATACACTCAGGAAGCTTTTCCCCATCTTCAAATAAAAACACAGCATAGTTTTCGCAATTGTGCGTTCTAATACAAATTGAATAAGTCGTGTTAAAAGTACATTGAGTAATAACATATGGCGGAAAAATGCCATATTTCTCTTTATACTTTTTACGCGTCTTCTCGTTCTCTTTGGATATAAAACGCAGGAGTTCCTCCGTGTTCTCATATTTCATACCACGAAACCATACAGTACTTGATCCGAGTTCTTCAATAAGTATCTCGAACTTCAAGTGTTCTATGTCCGTTGTCCAGATAAGCGGGAACTTATAGATCATCCGGCTGCATGGATCGAAGTACAGAAGAACCGGAAATTTTGATTTTTCGCTCTCCATCTTTGAACATTTTAATCAAGTTTATCAACTCTTCTTTTGTGTCGCATTCTGGGAAAACTCCCGGTCTGTTCTTTGCTCCAAGATATAGGTTCGCTGTCTTACGTAATGAGTCGACACTATCAAGACCGAACATCTGAAGTATCTTCTCAATATTGCCAGACAAGAACCAGCCTCCCTTCTTTGCTTGTTTGAATGGGTATCTGGTACCGTTGAACATGACAGCATCATCATCTATTACAAAACTAAAATTGGCATTTGCGATATATGTTCTGTTCATATACTGCATGATCGCGTAGATTGTCGACTCGACATCCTCGGGCCACTTTCCGGTCCAGGAGTCTACAGTCAAGAGATCCTTGATGTTTTGCCTATTGACGTTGTAATACGCGAAGACGTAGTCATTCGGAATATTAGGACTAAAGGCTAGGAAATAACAGCCAGCTCTTACTCTTGACTTCGCGATATGAGCACAGAAAGAATTTTCTCCACAGTTTACAGTATAACAGAACTTGCCCCTGTCATATCCAGCCCTGAACACTGCAGAGTTCAAAAGTGCAGTATGTAGGTTCAGCATATAGCGAAGATTGAAAGTCCCCGGCTCTATATTGCGGATACGTGCAAATTCTATAAAGTTTGCAGGCGTTTCCTTGCCATAAATGAAACGATAGCATCTGTCATGTGTTGAGATGTATATGTTGTAGTCTGCCCCTCCGTCTATATAGAATAAGAGCTGACACTCTAATCTATACGGTGCAAGAATCTTGAACTTGCTAAAATACTTTTGAGCCATCGACACATTGAAATCATTAACAGCTTGGATAAACTCATCCTCTGCTTTGAAATACTTGCCATACAGCTTGTACTTATCGCCATCTACTGTTCGACAAGATATATTCTCCGAGTAATTACTCAACAGATCCAACTGTACCAAGTATTTGTTGGTTCTATTGTAAAATAGATAAAAGAAATCAGTTTCTCTATTCATGTTGCGTTACTTTGATTAGTTTAATAACATCATCACGAGAATCAAGTTCAGGGAATACACCAGCGCGTCGCTTAGATCCGAAAAGGTTATTGACCATTTGCTTCAACTCGACTTGGTCGTCAATATGAAACAATTTCAATATATTCTCGAGCGAGCCACTGATATACCATTTACCATTTTTGCTTTGCTTTATTTCAAGTCTAGCAAAATCTGTGATGATTTCATTTCCGCTTATCTCAACTTTATCAGGATTAGTGCTTGAGCTTCTGCACTCGTTGATATAGTTGATTAACTCGTACACCTTGTCTTCGGTAGTCTCTGGCCAGTCTCCGTACCATTTGTCTATCCTGAGTACTTCAAGGACTTTTGATTTACCTATTTTATAATGATTGAAGACTGCTCCGTTTGATATACCTTCTATGTTAAGGAAGCAATGATCTAGTGAAACTACAACATTCGCGATATAGCTTTTACCAAGTATCATGACGCTAAACATTCCGCTATTATGTTTGCTAGGACGTATGATCTGATTGTCCAAGATATACTTGTGAAGCCCTATCATATAACAGATGTTAAACTTCGCATAGTCATATTTAGCAAAGAATGGAGCGACATCATTATACTTGTCGACAAGCATGTACTCTTTAAGCAAAAGTGACCTACTTTTGTAAGTAACAATAGCATTGATCATACCACGAACGCCGAGCACATTTTCGATATAGTACGGAGGTCTGATTTTAAACTTCTCAATATATCGTTTATATGTTCTTTGGTTGTGTTTGTTGATCGCCATCACTACTTCGCCATCATTATGTGTAAGCCTCCCATCAATTGCCCATGGAAACATCACAGAAACGGCTTCGCCTATTGATAGGTTAGCGTTAAACAAATCTAATCTGATTATCTTTCCGTTTATACGGTCATAAAAAAGATAATAAAACTTATCTGTCATCTCTAATTGATTTTAAAAGTTTCGTGACCTCTTCTCTCGAATCACATTCCGGAAAGACACCGTGCCGTATCTTGTTGCCAATTATCTTGTTGACAAGATGTTTGAGTTCCGTAATATTAGGAACTTTAAACAACAAGCATATCTGCTCAATATTTCCCCGAATATACCACTTGCCAGTCTTCGTTTGCTTTATCTCGAACTCAGCAAAAGATGTGATGATCTTATTGCCGTCTATCTTTAACCTGTCGATAACAGGTCCAGCCATACGGTTCTCGTTGATATAATCAAGCAGAACATACACTTTTCTTTCTGGTGTTTCAGGCCAATCACCTTGCCACTCATTGATACCAAGAACATTCAACACTTCTTCCTCGCTTATATTATAACAATCAAAGGCATATCTGTTTCCTGTTAATGGGAAAGAGAGAAAACAATGATCGGTACTTTCTTTACAAATATAAGCCTTGTAAATCTTGCCCTTTATCACAACATTGAAATAAATGCCTCCTGGTTTTGGATTTGGGCGCACGATTTGGTTATCCATAATGAACTCATGAAGTTTCTTCATATAGACACCGCAGAATGGTAGAGACTTATGCTTGGAAACGAAAGAATCAATAATAGGATAATCGTCAGGATTGCTTATCTTATTATCATAAAACAAGAAATGTTTTTTCTTGTAGAATATGGAAACATCAACACGTCCGATTTGATTATATGCACATTTTATGAAATACGGCGGTTTGATCTTGTACTCATCCTGATACCTGTTATAGACTCTTCCGTTATACTCGTTAATTAAGTTAACCAAGTCATGACCATTGTGCGCATATTTACCATTGAGCACAAACGGGAAAGTTACGAAACATGTTTTGTTTGGTAAGTCAGAAAGTTCCAACAGATCCAGCTTTATCAATTCTTGATTTACCTGATCATAGAAAAGATAATATACATTATCTGCGTTCATCTTTAATTGTTTTTATGAGTGCAATGAGTTCTGTTTTCGAATCACATTCTGGGAAAATACCACTTCGTTTTTGTTTTCCGAGAATTTCATTCGCACGAGCTTTCAAATCTCCTATAGATTCAAGTTTGAACAAAGCGAGAATGACATTCATATTCCCGGATAGGAACCAGCCGCCACTCTTCTTGTTCTGCTTGAAATCCAAACATCCAAAATTGGACACGATAGAATTTTCCGTGATCTTAAAACTCTCGTATACAAAATTTGCATAGTACCTTCTGTTGATATAATCAATAAGTTTGAACAGGTTTTCTTTACTTGACTCTGGCCAAGCCCCAGCCCAATGCTTTTGGTTTATCACTTCCAAAACTTCATCTTTTGGTATATTATAATACTCAAAGATATGATCGTTTGATAGAGAATTTGAAAAATACAGATACCAAAAATCTGAATCTGCTCTTATCTCAGTATGATAAATAATCCCGTCAAGTTTTGCATTAAAATAGCCGGGACCTATCGGTGCGATAACCATGCTATCAATGAAGAACCTGTGAAATGCAATCACTGCCGACAAGTTGAACATTTTGTCTTGGTGTTGTTTGCAGAAGTTATCAAGTGGCGCATCAATTTCCTGATTCCAAATTGTAGTGTTTAATTTTGGAAAGTCCAATCCATCAGTAACAGACAATTTGTTCCCGTGAAAAGTAAATAAACACACAACTTCTCCTCCGATACCAATATAAGTATGAAGAACATATGGTGGTTTGATTCCGTAAAGCTTCCTGTACTTCTTCGCTGTTGTTTTGTTATAACTTTCACAAAAAAGAACAAGTCCAGTTGGACCAGAAAAAGTTTTCGATTCAAATTCAAACGGAAATCTTACAGGGTAAAGGTCAAACTTTCCATCTTCAAGATAAAGAGCTAGAAGCTTCCCTTGTTTAATTGAATAATATAGATATTTTAAATCAGACATTTTTCACTTTATCTAGTAATTTAAAAATCTCATCTCTCGAATCACACTCGGGAAATATACCATGGCGTATTTTCTCCCCAAGTGTTCTATCAACAAAACGCCTAAGCTCTACACAAGTGGATACACCAAACAGCTGACATATCTTTTCCATATCACCTTTGATGTACCACTTCCCATTCTTCAATTGTGAAACGAAAAGAGAAGTTCCGAAAAACATAATTTCATTACCAGAAATTGACAATGTTGTTTTCGGACCGCAAAAAGCGTAGAAGTTGTTGTTGATATAGTTGATAATCTTAGCCAATGAATCCAGCGTGTCCTCTGGCCAATACTGAGTAGCGACCATTGGCTTAGTCAGGAATCTTTGAAGACTTGCTTTTTCTATTCCGTAAGTCTTGAAGATCTGGTCATTAGTACAACCTTTGAGGTTGAGGAAAAACCCACTGAATTTATCAATCTTTGCTGTTGTTGTATCACCAGTACCAAGGGCAACATTGAACAGTATATCGTCAATTAACCTAGGCAAGGCTCTCCCATCATTCACAACTGGTCTAACAATTTTAGATTTGATAAGAAACTTATGAATGCGTGCAAGATAATAAATATCGAAACGCTTTTCTCTATTCATAAAAAGAAACTTCTCGAACTCCGTGCCATTTTCACAACCAGTAGGACCTCCTCCTTCTGCAATGAATGTACAGGTCATATTATAGGCTGTTATACGAGTTGACAATATGTTCGTTACTGGCTGCCATGACTGCTTTACGTAATACGGCGGATCTATCAAAAATGTCCTAGTGTATGAATTAGCCGTTGCCTGATTCATATCATTCAGACATCTCAAAAGCTCGGGTTTTGAATTAAATATTTCATGGAAAAAATGATATCCAGTATGAGTATTAATCCAAAAATCAAGCGACTTGGTTACTGTCTCACTTAAAAGATCAAGACTATAAACACAATTATTGATGTCGTTATATACATAATATGCAAAATTGTTCATGTTGTTATTGATGTTATGAGTTTCTTGATTTCCTCTCTTGTTTCACATTCAGGAAAGATTCCGGATCTTTTCTTCTCTCCGAGAATACTATTCACATATGTTCTTAGCTTATCTTTGCTATCGAGCCCGAACATTTCAAGGATGCTATTAATATCACCGCACAAATACCACTTTGAGTTTTTAGTTTGCTCTATGGTAAATGTTGCAGATTGATACTTGACAACATTGCCTTGAATAATTATTCCCTGAGGTATCGAACAGTTCGCGTATTTTGTACTGTTTATGTAATTGATGATGTCATACACTGTTTGTTTTGCAGAGTACGGCCAATCTCCTGTTGTATCGATGTGGAAGAGATTGGAAAGATATTCTCGTGATATGTTGTAATACTCGAAAACCTCTTTGTTTGACTCTGCTTTGCTGTCAAAGTTCAAGAAGCAAGGGTCTTCTCTGCTAAGACGTCCACAAACTTCTGCAATACTTATGCGATCCCCTAGCTTCACTGCAAACCTAACACGTCCAAAGGTCGCATGACATGGAGAGAACACTTCATTCGCCAGCGCGAACTTGTGAAACTGTGTCATCATCGCAGAATCAAACAGTTGACCGCGATGCCTTCTAAGAAATTCGTAAATAGGAGCATCTTCCACAGTATTCCAAATGTCTTTGTTAAGCTTAGGAATGACATGCATATCTTCAAATACAAGCTCACGATCTCTGTAATAAACATAATACGTCATACTGCCATCGTAATCAATATATGGCTGTAAGAGATATGGAGGTTCTATTTTGAATGTTTCCTCGTACTCTTTCTCTACTTGTCGGTTGTGCTCAGCACAATAAGAAACAAGTGCATTCTCGTTAGTGAACCTGTGAGGCCCAGAAGAATCAGAAATAGTAATTGGAAATTGTACACGTGAGATATGTGAATCATCAATAGACGGGAATCCAAGAAAAGCAAATGTCTTTTGCTTCTTGGAATAATACCAGTATTTTAATGTATTCATTCTGTTACCTTGTTTAAAAGCTTTATAACTTCCTCCTTCGTCTCACACTCAGGGAAGACGCCAGCTCTTCTTTTTACACCAAGAATATTGTTCACATATACTTTTAACTCAGCAGCAGTGCCGAGATTGAACATGTGGAGTATACCATCGATGTCTCCTTTGAGATACCACTTCCCCTTTTTGTTCTGTTCTATGGTAAACATTCCAAACTGGCAAGTGATGACGTTATCCTTGATGCTTATTTTCTGAGATAAAAAGTTCGCGTATCTTGATTCATTTACGAAATCAATAATAGCGTAAAGCGTCTTCTCGTCGGAGTATGGCCATAATCCTTCTCTAACAGAAAATAAGTCTGAAATAGTCTTTTCTGGTATTTTATAATACTTAAAGACTACATCATTACTTATCTTATAAAAGTGAAGAAAATATGACTTTCCTGGATAATAACCACCTTGAACTCTTGCGTGGTACACTTGGTTTTTAACCTTGACATTGAAATCTACTTTGCCATTGAGTGTTATCTCGGGTGTAAAGATCATATTTTCCAAAGCGAATTTGTGGAGCTTCAAGAGAAAAGCGACATCAAACAATTCGCCGTCGCATTCTTTAAAGAAGTCATAAACAAGTGCATCATCTTTTGGATTCCAAAACGCCCTATTCAAATCTGGTATAGACTGCATATCCTTGAACGCGAGCGCGCGCCCTTTATAAATGAACAAGCATGCCACATTCTCTCCCGTATAATCCAGGAATGTCCGAAGATTATATGGCGGTTTGATCTTGTAGATTTCATTGTACTTTTTCTCCACTTCGCGGTTGTGTCCGTTGCAGAAGAAGACAAGGTCTCGTTCATTTTCGAACTTATAAAACTCACAAGGTGTTGAATAAGTAAACGGAAAACTTACAAGAGTAATAGCCCAATCATCGGTAGACGAGAACCCAAGTTTGATGAGATGCTTAGATTTCTTGGAATAATACCAGTATTTTAAGTCGGGTATTAAGTTGGACATTTTGTTATTTCATTTAAAAGTTTTATAATTTCTTCCTTTGAGTCGCATTCAGGAAAAACTCCTTTTCTGAATTTTCTTCCAAGAACTTTGTTAATAAAATTCCTAAATTCTGTTATGTCTGGCATCTTAAACATAGAAATGATTTTCGTGATATCTCCGTCGATATACCACTTACCATTTCTATGTTGCTTGATTTTGAAGATAATTCCGCAATATGAAATGCCAGAATCAGAAACTACAAAATCGTCGTCTACAGATGAACAAAAAGCATAGTAGTGCTGATTGATGTAGTCGATGATCTTATAGACGGTTTGCATATTCGTTTCAGGCCATCTTCCGTGCCATTCAAACCCGGCATCTTCTAAGATCTTTAAGATCTCTCTTTTTGGAATATTGTAAGAGTTGAAAATCTCTTCATTAGCCATACAATGTGCGTAAAGATAACAACGATTTTCGCATGCGCCGCGATTAATTATAGCAGTCGTAGTTTTTCCATCAGCATACCTAATCAGAAATTGATAGGTGCCAACTTGGTTGGTGCCACTTTTGAGCAATGGACTTATAACCATCGAGTTAATGAGAAAGTTATGCAACTTTATCATATACTCTATGTCAAAACGCTGGCCTTTTGTATTTGCAAAGAATTTGTCAATCGGTTTATTTAGATGCAAATTTGGAACTATAGATGGTGTAAAACTTACAGCCGAACTTTTGAATTCAAAATATGTATAAAGTCTTGGTCCGATGATTTTTTGATCTACTTTATACGGAGGTCTGATTCCAAAATCATTCTCATAATTCATAGCAGTCGAAGAATTCAAAAGTCTTAAATAAGATAGGAATTCATAAGCTGTCTCAAATTTCTTATCTTTGAATTCGTACTGACAAGTTTGCATGCTATACACATTAACGAAATCAGACACGAAAGCTCCTATGATAAGATCAAGACATACAAGTCTACTTGAAAGATTTTCGTAAATGTAATATTTGTATTTACTCATTTTGTAATGACTCTACAAGTTTTATTATTTCATCCCTTGAGTCACAATTTGGAAATACACCATTCCTTCTTTTCTTTCCTATCTGTTTTGAGATATATTCATCGAGTTCAGCTCGAGTTTCTGCTCCGAACATGTTAAGGATAAGATCAAAAGGACCAGCGATGAACCACTTGTTGTTTGTCGGGGATTGCTTAATTGAAAGCTTATTGTCTCCATATATGATTTGATCTCCGTTCAATTCAATCTTTTCTCTATTGGTAAGATAGATAGATGAATTGAGTTCCCGGATAAAATCCATAAAAGATATTGTGGTGTAGACGCTGGCTATTTTGGACTTAAAGATACCGTCGTCAATATAGTTGAGCTGATTTCTGAGAAGCAGCTGAGCGATAACGGCCTCATCAAAAAAATCTGTCAGCCTGCTGCCTACAAGATAGAATGCTTCACCGTATCTGTAAATCATACCATTCATAGAACGATTAAGATTTTCATTTCGCCCAATCCTGAACATATATTTCCCTATCGTTTTGATAGGCAACAACTCAAGGAGTATTTGATACTTTGTGAAAATAGAATCTGAAGAATTCAAAACTTCCCTAACGGCCTTGCTTAGATTATTTGCAACCGCAATAGTTCCATCTTCAAACTCCTCATAGATCACTTGATCATAAAACGAAATCGTAAACCTACTACGCTTTTTGGTGGTCGCAATTTCCAAAACTGGCTTATGTCCCATCGTTCGCTGATATTGAAAGAACCGGCTTGTGTTCTCATCTATCAATACCTGTTTGAGTTCATCATAGGAATTCACTTCGTTATTTATGAACGTACACGGAAAATCTATCTCGTCGATATTCAAGAGGGAGGTAATCCTTCCGTTACTCTCTGCGAGGTAAATTTTATTATAAGCTATAAAAAATCCCATTATCTACAATTTAAACGTTCGATGACTGCTTTGGCATCTTCTTCAGTTCTCACTTCTGGAGAGATGCCTTTTCTTACTTTGTATCCTACAATTGCAGATACAAAATCATACTTGTTTTGTATGCCTTGGAATGGGTCAACTCCTCGCTGTGATTTTATGTAATACATACCGAGGCATGTTTTGACAATTTCCAGATCTTCAGGAACATTTCCTTCCAGAATATACCATGTCATGAAATTCCTAAAATGAAGATTGTCTATTGCACCCGATATACTCTCGAGCCATACATTCACCAAATTCTTCCGCATATAATTGCAGAACGGATTTTTTATTTGGTCATAGTTGTACCTAATGTTGGCTGATCTGATATCTTCTTTGTTAGCCAAATTGAAGAATTGCTGGCCATTTCCTACCATGGAAGTTGAGCCAATGAATTTGTAATACTTCGACGAATACTTTAAAATACTCTGAAGCTTACGGATAAAGTCGATAGTGTTAATGTACGGATCGCCGTCTGTTTTATTGAATAGATACCGGATCGGAGCACTTGATCTAGGTACATTGATCCGCATTCCGTCCTTTGTTCTATAACTCACAGCAAGGGCGCACTTTACACCAAAGATAGATATAACATTCTCAATATAGGGACTGATTGGTGCAAGTCTGTTTTCGTCCTCTCGGATTGTTACCTCGTCTGATAACCTTCCAGTGAAGATTTCGACTTTTTCAGTTTCTATATCATAGACATGTAATCTACGATATGTTTTCAAATATATTTGAGTCATCTTTTAATTTCAAAATAAAATCTATTAAATCCTCTTTTGTTTTAAACTCCGGGAATACTCCCGTTGTGCGTTTGTCTGGATATTGTTGCTTGAAAAACTCCGCAATCTTATGACTGGTGTTTTCATCAAATCCACGCACATAGAACTTTGACATCCTGCTTTTTCTGATCTCAAACTTCTCTCCGTTGATGATAATGTTATCGTCTTCAATTGAGAAAGTTAAGCCCTTATTTGGAATGTCAACATCTACGATGTTATAACACTTAGCGTTTACCTGATTAATAAATTCCAGGATATCCTCTAGAGTCTCGCCTATGATCATTGATCCATCCACGATTTGAACATTAGGCGGTGTTTCTCTTATCCTGTAATATTCCAACATCTTAGGTATCATGTCGTTATCACACACTATTTGAAACCATCGTGGAGTTTCCGTGATCTCAGCCATCACATGAAGATTTCCAAAGTTCATGATAAACTGGCAATATTGAACAGGAACAAAGACAAGACGCTTTACACGACGACGTAGATGTTCAAGTAATCCATAGATTGTAAAACTTCGCTCTTCACAATCGTACAGTGTTATCTTGTACTTTTTCCTTTCTGTGTCGTATTCGAAATTTGGCATCAGTATCTTGTTGTCACCAATGATGCGGATAGGTGGATCTACTAGGAACCGATATTTGTAATATCGCATAGCAAAATCATTTGCATCTTCCCAATGATCAGCGCGATTGACTAGTTCATGTTCCCCAGTTATAAGATTAAATCGAAACCAAAGTCTGGCTCCAAATCTGAAGAATATCTCGAAGCCGGTTATGTCACCTATCTTTTTTTTCAGAAAATCTTCTATCATCTTTTATTCTGCTAATAAATTTTAACAATTCTGTTTTTGTCTCAAATTCTGGGAATACTCCCACGAATCTTTTTCCAGGAAAAAGGGCGATGATATAGGACTTGAGAAGAACGCGATGCTCGGCAGCAGGGAAATCCGCCAGGTAATACATACCTTTCTTTGTCTGCTTTATCTCGTACTGTTTGCAGCCAATCGTGACTGTATCAATAGAGGCAGAGATTGTAGTCCCTGACTTATAGTTCTCGTTTATGTAGTTGATGATTTTGTAGACTGTCTCTTCATAAGGACAAAATGGAAACACATAGCCTGAAAATGTATGGCCAATAATCCGCGATATCTCCTTCCGTGCTATATGATAATGATTCCATATGCAAGAAAGATAAACATCATCCATAGATATCAATGTCACCTTATCCATGAAATGAGTAATGCGCACGCGTCCACTGTTATCACCAATCCAAAGTCTGAAATCATCACGAGAACCAGCCGGTATAAAAATTAGCTGACGTATTCTCTCCACTATATACTCACCGAACCTTTCATCTGTCCACTCCCAACCAAAAAGCTGACGGGCAGAGCCAGGCACATTGTGCCAGATACTGTTGAATATCTCGTTGCCTATCTTAACGTCTCCGTTTTTGTTTATGGAGATAATAGGAGCTATGCCATAGTCATGTTGATAACTTGTAAAATTTATCCTGTTTATAGCACTAAAAAGATCAAAATTAATAGTGCCGGCTACTACGCTATAACGAGCATTGAGATAGTCAATTCTGAGGTATTTATTTGTATCAGATAGTGGGATATAAAAATTACAGGTCACCATACTTTGCGAGTTTTTGGTACTCGATCAAGACTTTTGCCTTTTCTATCATCTCGTCAGCAAATCCTGAGACTGAGTTATCCTTAGCATTCTCAGCCAGACAGAGGAGACGATTAGCGAAATCCTCATCAAACACATACCTGGCATTATGAAATGGTGAAGCAAGAACAAGAGACACACACGGTTCCGTGATGTGCTTGTACAGCATGTGGTTCACCATAATGTCATAAGATGGATAGGTGCTTTGTTCAAACGTGCCATTGTGGTCCACTATGTACACGATGCCCTGCATCTTTTCACCATTAAGTTCAAAGGAAACAATGTCTCCATATTTATATTTTGCTTTCATTCTATTTTCCAATTAACAGATTCGAAACTATTATAACCGTCATAGGTATCATGCACTATGTCCTGGATTGTCTTGATTTTGTTGAGTGTCTCGATTTCATTATCGACATACTCGCCAAAAGAAATATAATCCTCGACATATTCTGTGTTGATTTTTGCCAGTTCGTGATACTTATGCAGTTGGTCTTTATCTCTGGATATTTTGGCCTCCAGATTGCCCACAATCCCATCGATCTTTTCCTTAGTCAATTCGCCCTGACTGTCTGTGGTTCCCTCGTAAAGTTCATCATAGACTTCCGACACTCTTGAATAAGAAACAAGCGACAGGTCCCCCTCAGACCTTTTTGGCCTGAGAGAGATCGTAAAATAGCTGCTCATGATATGACACCAGCTTTATACAGTGCAACATCAAAGCAAGCCTGAGCTATACCAGCAAGTTCTGACTCACTGATCACTTGCAGCTCTTCGTACTCAGCGAAGGTTTTACATGTCGACGCTTTCTTTGTATCGAGAACCAATCGCCCGGTGTTTTTGTTAAGCTCGAATGAGACAATGATTCCATCGAGGACGACATCATCGGACTTGTCTTCTTTATTAAACGCACGCTTTACGCGCATATAACACAGAAGCTCTGCGAATTCTCCGTGGACTTCATAAAGTCTCACAAGCTTTCCATTGAATCTTTCCATTTCTTGTTTTTTTTATTCTATCGTTATTGTTTCCGTGTACCATCCATCGATAGATGAAAGGATAGCACTTCTGTTTTTATTATCCACGTCTTTTTCAACGTAGACCTTGAGCATATCCAACATATCCTGTATCGAATACTCGGAATTTGAATAGCTTTCTTCCAGACTCTCGCCTCTGTTCCATAGTGTGCAGTATTTAGTCATTACAGCAACCACTGCCACATCTACACTTTTAAAAGGTTCCTCTTTCTGGTTCCATGGAGCCTTGGGATCGTCTGCAGTACCCATAGGGTAATTGTCCGTCATATCCTAAGAATTTCATATTAACAAAATATGATCTCGTTAGTCTATGATCTTCTCAATATGGCCTTTGTGTATCGCCTTATCTCGTGCATCTGCCGTTTGTGTCTTCCGATTACCTCTTTAACACTGCCAAGATACACGGCAACCTCTCCGTATACCAACGTTTTCCTAATGTTGGTATCATTGAAAGCTGTGGCGTCAATCATCAGCCATTTGTCACTGTTACAGGCAGGGTAATCACCAACGATGAACCCCTTACCTTTAATCTCGTATACGTTTTTCATCTCTCAATACCTGATTTTTGCCATTTGCTGGCTCGTAGAGCGAAGATCTCGTCTTTCTGGTGTAATTGTTCACCAGAAGAATTTAACGCGCTCAGAACGCGCCAAAACGAGAAGTGTATCTGTTAAGCTCTTCAGCTTCCTCTTTCAACATCTTCCCGTTCAAAACAATCATTTCCTGCATACTGTCTTTTGATATAACTTTTTAACAATTTTTTGACTTTCTCATTGGCTGCATGGTATGTCTTGCAGTTTGGGCAAGACTCAGGTTTACAAGACCCAAATCTCAAACTGCGGACACACCACTCAAACCAAGTTTGCGAGACTCTATCTCCTGCGTAATACTTCACGGCTTGTAAAGGTATTCATGATTATTTTCTTGGATAATCTCATCTTTTGTCCAGGCAATTTTACCTTTATCAGAAAGAGTGATTCTCCCAGAATCACCAGGAGGGAAGATTTCTTTTTCCAAAATTTTGATATACCTTCTTTCTCCAGTAGCTTTGTTAATCCTGAGAATTTTTCCTTTCCTTTTCATCCTCGCAATAGCAAAGATAACAGGATCAATATATCGACACTGATCAGCAATTTGCCTGAGAGTACTCATGACGCATTTGATAAGTTCGATTTGCTCTGGTTTGGCACATTCAAGTTCTTGGTCTGACTGAAACCTTAGATAACCCATGATACGGTCAGCCAAAATTCTTGAATATTTACCTGGATAACATTTCGACATAATTATCTGACTTTATGGCTTATAAAAATACTCATGATTGTTCTCCTGGATGATTTCATCTTTGGTCCAGGCAATCCTGCCCTTATCAAGAAGAGTAAGGCGTCCGGAGTTTCCGGGTGGGAAAATCTCCTTCTTCCAAACTTTGATGTATTTTTTCTCTCCTGTCTCCTTGTCAATCCTTAGGATTTTATCCTTCCTTTTCATCCTCGCTATAGCGAAGACGATAGGATTGATGTCTCGACACTGGAGTGCGATCTCTTTAAGTATGTCGGCTGCCTTTTTGACAACCTCCAACTGTTCAGGTTTGGCGTATTCGAGTTCCTTATCCGCCTGATACCCTAGGTAGTCTATGATATGGTTAGATAAGTCGGTCGAATACTTACCGGGATAATATTTTGGCATCTTTTAAATATGTGATAATTTTATCTAAATCTTCTTTGGTGTTTACTTCAGGAGATATTCCCCTCTTCACAGGATAGCCGACAATCTCACTATACAGTTTATAGATATCGCTAGCGATCAGATCACGCGGATTTGGCGAGGTAATGATCCACTTGCCATTCTTCAACTGTTTAGTCAGCACTTTACGGTAACATTTAATATCTTGCTCAGTTCTTGAGTTTAATATTTTGAGCAGAGCGTGGAGCTTATCCTTTCCTTTGCACGCTGGAATAATCCCGTCATCCATAGGTTTAAGATCGAAGAGTTCGATAAGGTCATCGTATCCTCCTGGGATTTTAAAATCCAGAGTGAGATAACCATTCGCTAACTTAACAGGAAATGACGTCCTAGTTATTGCACGCCCGTCTGCCCCTATCATATTCAAGCAGTAGAAAGTGCGTTCATCTGGCCAGTCTACCTTCTGTGCTGTTATGCGAATCGGGAGAGAGGCGAGAAACTTAGAAGCTTCTGTCGCTATGTTCTGTGCAGCCATCCAACAGGGAGGTCCAGTGATTCTATCTTTATAAGTATTACCATGTAAAATTTCATAATTATAGCCCCCAAAAATCCAATGATTGGCATAGAAGTAAATAGGGCACAGTATCCTTTCAAGACATTTGACTTCTATATTGTGTTGTAAAACTTCGGCGAAGCTTAACACATTCTGACACCTATAAATTCTAACGTCAGTTCTGTCATTGTTGAAGGTTACGTATGCATTGTACATCTCGGTATTATCCTGAGATAATAGATACAGCTTAAACATTATCTAAAAATCTTATGACTTTTTTGATGTCTTCAACATTTGACACTTCCGAAGAACCGATGACTCTTTCATACAGTCGCGAAAGCACGCGTTCTGTTATCTCCCATTTGCCATTCTCGAATTTGTAATCTCGCATATCTACGTCTTCGTAGTTATTGATGTTGTGCAATACACGCAAGAGTTCAACCTTATTGTGGCAATATGGAATAAACCGACCGTCATTTTCCGGAATCTGGAATGTCATAAACTTAGTATAACATGGGAGAGACTTGGCAAGGTCAAAGTTGATGGTTTTATAAAACGATCCGTTTATGCATACCTTATTCGCCGCCTTGACTTCCGAAGTGTCACCAACTACAAGTTGAAACATGTTGCCGTTTGGAGTAATAGTGAACGGTCGCTTTTCCATCCAATCATTCAGCATATCACCTAACTTGAACCAAGGACCTACAAACTGTTTATCATCCTGATAGATGATGCCGTCCTGAATGAAATAAGCATGACCTCCAAAATATATTGTGGTTTCTATAACAGAAACAGGACAAAGCATACCCTCAACGCACTCTCGTATCATTGAGTTGATAGCTCTTACCTCATTTATTGTCATATCTGTTGCGATGGTGTCGACATTCATCCGGCAACAAGTCTTCCCATTTTCCCATGTTATATCTAAAGCGTAGCAACTCTTGCTATCCTTAGATAATAACAGGTACGTTATCATATTGTCCGCTGCTTGACTGATCCCAGACGAGTGAGAGCAGCCTTTTCTGATTCGGGCAATTTGTCCCACCAGCGTTTTGCTAAACATTTCTTATACTTACTCATATCATTTTTAATTTAGAAATGTAATTTGGATCTTCTGCATAGCCTATTCTCTCGAGAAAGGTGTAATAACACCCGCCTTTATATCTGGACGAGATAAGGCGTTCGTAATCATCCACGCACTCCGTCCAGTGATCATAAGATCGATAGGCTCCGTTTTTTCTCAAGCCAAATAGGTTGTTTGTTCTCTTATATACTTTTGACTTGCCAAGTCTCGACTCAAGCTTTGCCTGTTTAAACACCACGTCATGGTGCGGCAATCTTGCGAGCTTCTCTTTCAGGTTCTGCTCATTAAGCTCTGGCCTCATGGCAACGATCGTGTCCCTTTTCACCTCGGTTTTTATCAGGACCTCTTGCTGTGTAGCCACAGAGTTGAAAGTACAGGTCCCAATAATACCGAGAATGGCCCCCACCATCAGGTAGAAGCCATTCTGATAAATCTCGCCTTTATTCATACCCAGTCGTCATCATTTGAATCCATCGCCATCATTAAGAATAATAGCGCTAAGCCGAAAAAATAGATCATCGTCTGGTCAAAGACTTGATATATCCCCTTTGAACTGGCAGCCGATGTAGGCATACCATGTCCAACGTGTTTGTGATAATCTCCAAATGCCGCTTGGCTTCTCTCTGCATGTTGCGGATATCATTTCTGAACCGCATATATGCCTTGTGCTCACAACGAGCACGAGCCAGGCGCTTACCTACTGTCTCGTCAAAAGCATCAACATCATCTGTTTTTGCCACTGCGTGGACGTGGTAGTTCTTGCCAGTCTGCCGGCATACAAAATCACCAGAGCAAACCACGATCTTGGCCTCTTCCTTTACGGTGAAGCGCAACCCGTTGCACCTCAACTTCATACGTTCTAAACCTTTTAACATCGTTTTTTAATTTTTGTGGTTATTTACTTTTTACAACTTCCATATCTCCCTGATCGCTTACTTTGTACAATGTAGCAGATTCTGCTCTATTATACATAGCATTGACTGCGTGGGGATCCTCGTAGACTTTATTGTCATTACCCGTTGCTAGTATGTAATACATCAGTACGTGGCATTTACGATAAACTCCTCAGACTCATAGGTCAAGTGCCCATGGTCTCCTGCTTTCACTTCTGACTTCTTGTTTAGCATCTTGAAGTCTACCAGTCTTGTCACGGCATCCTGAATCATAGTTGCCAGGTTGATCCCGTTAGACTGAATACTGATGGTTTCAGTGCGACCATCACTTTTTCGGAAACTTAAAACTGTGATCATCTTATTTTCTTTTTGAAATCTTCATATTGCTCTTTCGCAACAAAGAAAGGCCCAGAGTCTCCGAAGAACTCACCATCTACTGTCACGATAATACCATCGATTTTTTCGATGTATTCCTCCCAAGGTAGAGCTGTAAATCCTGCGAAAAAATGGCTCGCTTCCTGGCAGATTATAACATCCGCTATAGGAGTATCTAATACGTGGATTGTGTCAAGAACATCATCGCCACGTTTTATTTCTGCAGTGTGAATCATCTTTCTTTTTTTTTAAAAAGGAGCCCTCCCGAAGGAGGGCATCCTTAGTTATACCTCAGGAAAATAAACCAAAGGTGCGACGCTTGTTCCGGCCTCACCGTACAGTGTACCTTCAGTAGTCCACAGGCGGGCGCTCATACTGAGCTCATCAGCGATGAAATTCCTGATAGTTCTGAGCAAAGCAATCTCGTGGTTGCTCACCAGCTTCCAGTATCTGAATGCTGTATTGCGAGATGCTGCCTCACTAGATGTGCGCTCCTGGAGCAGATCCTTCTTGCGAAGGTAGCCAACCAGGCCTGCGGAGTTGCTGATTGGCCAGCACTTGATCTCATTGCCATTGGGGTCTGATACAGTAGTCAAAGCACCGATAGTGTACTCTGCAGAATCAGAAATAGGCTGTTCTTCATCCTCTGGAACGGGCGCATCGTCCTCTGTCTCGTTGCTGTTGATGTTGGTCGTAGCGGTCGAAATTTCATGTCCAGGAGTTGGTCCTGCCTCTGGTCTTGTATCGCCAAACTCAAGATGGAACATGTCATTCTTGACTCCGGCGCCCTTCAAGAAAAGGGTAAAGTCCCAGTAGCTGATACCAACCTCAAGGTTCTCGTCTACGCCTGCCAGCAGGCTCTTCAAATCTCTTACTTTCATTTTAGTAATGTTTTTGAAATTAATGAATAAATGAATGAAATGAAATGAATGAAAATATGAAAACGGCAGTTTGCCGATTTTTACTTTACGAAATAAACAAGGGGAACAATACCTTTGTCGTGATAAGTATTCCAATAATCCTCCTCTTCTTCTTCATCATCGAATTCTGGATAGTCATCTATAGCAAAGTACCAGTCATCCTCTAAAGTGAATAGAGTCTGAAACTCTTTCCTGTAGCTGTCATATTCTACACAAACAAAATCAACGATTGCTTGGAGGAGCTGATCCTCATGACGAGAAACTCGTTTCCAATATTTAAAACCTTTTATCCTCGCTTGGTTCTGGTCACATATCGATATGATATTTGTTTTGCGAAGGTAACCAAGGAGCCCTTTTGAATTATAGATTGGCCAACACTCAACACTCAAACCTTGAGGATCTGTTATGAATTTTGCATGACCAAAAGTGTAGCTTCCACAAGTTCGGTAGTTATCACGGAACTCGTTTTTGTGAGTCTCTTGATTTTTGGGAGCTTCTTGTTGGTATGCGATTGCGAATTCAACCTCGATATCGCCATCAAGATGCTCCAATATAGGTCTTAATTCTTTGACTTTCATAAATCTCGATGTTTTAACATTCGCCTTAGCTTTCTTAAAGCTTTTGACTCAATACTTCGCACATTCTCACGTGTGCATCCCATACTCTCGGCAATGTCGCATTGGGTCCGGTTATCTACATACCTTTTCCTGATGATATCCTGCTCTCTTTTCGTGAGCTTGGAAATCAGCTGCTCGAAGGTGTACATAGTCCCTTTTTCTTCTTCATAAGAACCAACCATCCAATCCTCAAAGCCAACCTTTCTTGGGACACAAGAGTCATAAAGGAATTCATCCTCCTGACTTTTCTTTTCGAGCTCTCTATGTTCTGTGTTAAGAGCTCGCCACTGGTTGATAGGCATACTAACGATAGAATTTTTGACATTCGCCATGATAGTTTGCCTGATCCACCAGACAGCATAGCTGATGAACTTGAATCCACGCGTGGGATCCCATAGATCAGCAGCCTTGACAAGACCAATATTCGCGTATTGGATGAGGTCCTCGATAGGGATGTTGGTATAGGCATACTGCTTGGCAACGCTAATAGCGAAGCGGAGGTTGTGCTCTATCAACTTATCCCTACTGAGGCTTGCCTCTTCCTCCGCAGAAACTGGTTTGTATTTGTTAGACTCATGAAGCCACCAATCGTCACGAGCAAAGGAACGCATGTTCCCGATCTTTAACTTTCTCATTTCCTCAATTCGTCCTCCATATTAATCAATAGGTAGAACTCCAGCAAAATAATTGCTATAACAAATAAAACGATCATATCTTCTATTTCCTAAACCGATCATCAAGACGTATACTTGTACTTCATAATTTTTCGATTGAATCTTTAATATTCAAAGGCGGAGTCGAGAACCAGGTGTCAATTGATTTAATGTAAACGTAAGCCTTACCTTGTAAGATTACACTTACGAAATCATTAGAATCAAACAAGGTTATAGAATCAAACAAGGTTACATGCCTATTAATAGTGACAGGCAGGTCAAACCTCACAAATCCTTTGACAGTTACTTCTTCCAACTCGGCAGAGCCGCCAATAAAAGCATAGTCCATAATGGTGCAATTCTGTCCGATCTTAGCAGAATCAGTAACGATAGCATGATCACTGATTGTTGCATAGCTGTGAACAAGAGCATCACCACTTACTTCAGCATATCCTCTAACCTTAGCATGACCACGAACCATGGCATTACCACATACAATGGCACTATCACTGACTTTGGCGTTTGAACTGACGAGAGCATGACCACACACACGCGCACTGTTAGAAACTTCAGCGCAGTTTATGACCTTGGCATTGCCAGATATCATAGCGTCATTTCTTATGATAGTATAGCCAGAAACCTGGGCATTTTGGCATATGCAGGCATTATCCATAACCTTGGAACAACCCCTGACAATAGCGTTGCCATAGACCTTAGCATTATCACGAATAGTGCCGTTGTCAAATATCCTAGCATTGCCAGTAACGACAGCATCGCCATAGACCAGGCCATCACCATCTACCCATGCGTTCTCTTGAAGGTTTGATTCCTTCTCAATCCAGCCACCTTTGTCTCCAGGTATGACGAAATGATCGCCAACACTGAAGCGTTCGGTGGCTTCGATCCTATGCAATGTGAGATCACCCATCTTGAGGGTCTCATCAGTTATCTTGTATCTCATGACAAAAATACTTGATTATATAAATCTAAGAACTGAGTTCCAAACTGCCATGCACGTTCACGTGTTTTGAAGCAAAGTCGAGGACCGAAACTTTCATTCACCTCAGTAAACATACAAGTTGTAGAGAGCTTTAATCTCTTAGTTGAAGTTGTCTGTCCAAACAATGGAGTCCATTTGTTTTGTGACCAATTAGAGAAATCAGGCACAAAGCCATCTAATTTGTTCCACGCTTCAGCAATAGTGAATAGCTTATTCAAAGCAATCAGTGCATCAAGATACTTTGGGTTTATCTCTTTTGCAAATCTTGAAATCTTTTCATGCAATACAGCACTATCTCTTCTTAAATCATTAATAACACTAAAACTAATGTTTGGTTTAAGTTCAAGTACTTGTCTTGCTTTTTCAAAATCTGTTATGTACTCGTTCACATCTTTCATATCTACCTCTTCGACTATATAGTCTTCAATATGACTATCGTCTTCCACATAGTCCAAGATAGCCAACCATGCTTTCTTACGAGTGTCATAAAATTCAGGCATTCCTGTCTGCTCACTACCGTCTTTATTTTTGATAATATATTTTTTCATAACAAAAATACTTGGTTGTAAAGATCAACAAATTGTCTTCCGAACTGCTCCGCACGTTTTTCTGTTCTGAAGCAAAGGCGAAGTTGAGTAGGCGCATTAGTATATGAAAGTGCATAACGCGCTTTATCAAAAACAAACTCTTTAGTATCCTTATTATACTCGAAACAAGGAAACCACTTGCATTGTTCGTAATTTGAAAAATTCGGCACAAAATTATCTAACATATTCCATGCTTGCGCAATAGTAAACAACTTATTTAATGCAACTAGTGCTCTAGTATGTACAATGTTAAATTCAATACCTGAAAAACAATATGAATCTTCTGCGAGAATAAATTTTGATGATCCTATAAGCTGTTTTGCAGCTTTGAAATTTGGTATACAATCATTCGCATCCACCTCATCAATTTCATCAACCATATAGTCCACAGGAATTTCAATGCGACTATCATCCTTATCACGTTTTACAACTTCAGTTGCATATTGCAAGATAGTCAGCAATGCTTCCTTGCGAGTATTATGAATTGCAGGCATTACTGTTTGTGTAGTACCATCCTCGTTCTTGATAATATATCTTTTCATAACTTATTCTTGTTACTGGAACGCTTTGTCGAATAAATCAACAAATTGCATTCCAAATTGTTGTGCGCGTTCACGTGATTTAAAACAGACATGAACACCAAAATCTGCAGTAATACTTACTGGCGAACAACTTACGCCAGCATACACAAATCTTTCGGTATTCTTGCTATATTTGAACCATGGAAACCATTTCTTTTGAGAACTATTCGAGAGATTAGGCACGAACTCATCTAACTTATTCCATGCTTCAGCAATGTTAAATAATTGGTTTATGGCAATCAAAGACGTCAGGTGTTTGTAATTAATCTCAACATCGCGAAAACAAAAAGACTCTTTTGCAAGAACAAATTCGGCAGAGCCTATGACCTGTTTTGCTTGTTCAAAGTCTGGAATGATTTTACTTGGTTCATCACATTTTTCCACTTCAATAATGAAGTCAAACAAAGACAAATATTCCTCAGTAAATTTGTTGCGGCTATGGATGTAACCCATCAAAGTTTCCTCAGCTTTTTTTCTTGTATCATGTACAGCAGGCATCACATACTGCTGAGTCCCGTCTGCGTTTTTTATAATGAATCTTTTCATATTTCACAATTAACATCTGGATTTTCCTCGAAATCATATCTCACGTCTTTGTTCATCTGAAAAGCGATAGGAGACTTATCAAAAATCTCAGCTTCGCAATCCTTGATGGCATCAACACAAGATTGATAATCGTGAAACTCTCGTTCTGCACTCTTCCAGATTATATTTTCCCTGTTGTTATCCTTTATAATAAGCGAAAGGGTTATGGTATTATCGGATACATGAGCGCCCAATATACCATAACCCAACGGTTTACCATAGACTCTATACTTCAGGTATCTATAACCTGAATTTCTTAAAGCCTTCATATCGTTTTTATTATCTTTTTAATTCTCTCAGATTCATCCCTATTTGGGAATTCCCCGAAAAACCGGTCTTTTGATTTAACATACAAGAACTTGCCAGAACCACAACGAACATATACGAAATCATCGTTGCTTTCCAGTGCTAGTTTTTCAGAGATGCTGACACTACAGTCAAAATCCACGTTTTCGCCAATAATGACATCGGGACCAAGAGTACAGCTGCCTTTCACGGATCCGTAGACAACACCAGCTACAACAGCACTGCCGCCTACTTTACCATTTATACAAGCGTTGTTATAGATTATAGCATGATTACTAATCCTCGCATTCTTGTTAACACGAGCATTACCATATACCATGGCATAACCCATAACCTTACCGTAAACAGTAGCACTATCGCTAATGTTGGTATTTCCACCAATAACAGCCTCACCACAAATGGTGGTTTCATCAGTGATGACAGCATGGCACAACACTTTTGCCTTATCACTAACAATAGCAGATTCCATAATAGTGGCAGAGTCAGAGATAACAGCTTCATCACTAACGATAGCTTCGCCTATAACTCTCGCATTCCCGAAAACCTTAGCGTGATCACGAACGATGGCCTTATCGCCTATTTTCGCATAACCATACACCTTTGCGCAGTCTTTGACAACAGCATTGCCGTAGATCACAGCATGATCACTAACAACAGCGTCATCGTAAACCATGGCATTGTCAGCAACCCAGGCAGTTTCGCCCAGGTTGCTTTCACTCTCAATCCAACCACCCTTGGTACCAGGTTTGATAATAAAATTACCAAAACACATGGTACTCATGGCTTCTATTCTGTGGAGTAGGTGACCGTTATGCACGGCGCTCTCTATTATCCTATACATAGTTCTCTTACCTTTTGTAATACGGCAGGATTACCAAAGCCCTTGTTCATTGGCTTGATGTACACGTAACTCATCTCACCGTTGGTAATGAAGATAATGTCATCGTTGCTCTTAATCTCACACTTACCTTTTAAAGTACAAGGGAAAGACAGACGAAAATCAGGATCTTCACCATTTATGACCAAGTTGCCTTCAATATGGGTATAATTGGTTATGTAGCCATAACCCTTAACAATAACTCTATCCTTGATGATGACGTGATTGCCTATTGTAACATTACCTTCAACGATTACATTATCCCTAAGACTTGAATCACCGAAAATACAAGCATCACCGCTAACAGTGACAAAATCGTACACTTTGGCGCCACTATATACCTTAGCATTGCCGCATATTACAGCATAATCCATAATGACAGCGTGATCACTGACTCTAGCATTACCACACACTACAGCATGACCACTAATCTGCGCATCACCACCAATATTCGCATTGTCGAAAACTTTGGCATACTGACCAATCCTTGCGTTCTTCTGAACGTAAGCATTACCAAATACCTTGCCCTCAATCAATGCATTGCCATCGGCTACAGCATCACCATACAGGTAGCCAGTAACCCATGCATCGTCTTGTAGATTGCTGGGTTTTTCAACCCAACCACCTATATTACCAACCTTGACGCCATGAAACGGTATGTCACGGTCAGCCTGAATCCTGTGGAGAATATGACCATCCACAATCATCTCACAATCTTCTAAAATCTTCATCTTTGTTTTTTTAATCTATTTATATCTTGAATTTATCTCTCACACTGGGAAAGAAATATTCCATGTTATAAGACATACCATGAATAGGACGCATCTCCCATTTTAACCATGGACACCTAGCGGATCATTGTTATATCTGACCTCACCAATGGCCTCTTCGTAATCATAACACTCATATCTCTCACCTTCTGAATTGGTTAGTAATATACCACACTGGAACCAACGAAAATCATCGTAATAATAACACATAAGGTTGTACGTTAAACCGTGAGGACTACGCACAACCTTAAAAGTGATATCTTCCATGCAGTAATAACCAAACATGTAGAACTTCCTAATCATCCATAAATGCACTTAAAATAAATGCAACTATAAATGTGCCTACTACAAGAAAAAACCAAACACAATCACCCATTTTCGTGAAATTTAAAATTAAATAATTCTATAACCTCGAAGTCCAAATCACCATATTTTGCCTCGGTGATAAGCATTCCGAAATACTTTCCGAAATGTTCGGCAATCTCTTTTGTTGCACAACCAAACAAGCTGACTTCACTCCTACATCTGCAAATGCCAGTCTGATAATTGAAACCACCTAAGCCGCTATTGACATCATAGGTAATACCGCCACCAAGTACGTTATATTTAACGCCTTCAATCTTAACCTTACCTATTATTTGAAAAATACCAGAGTTGATCTGTTCTTTATAGTAATTACAACCTTCAGGTATTGTTGCCAAAGGGTTATAAGGATAGTAAAGAAAGGAATTCCTTGGATTCTTTGCAAAATGCATGTCGTAGCCCAAATTCAAAGCACGTCTAATAATGTTCAATTTTAACATAGCAGCATAAGCTACACTCATAGTGGCAATAAAATCAATATTAGGAGCAATATGATGAAGCCCGAGAACTTCACAAGCCTTTTCGAAAGTCGTAATGTCTCTAAAATTACCCACTAATGCATCTTTACCAAATGCCTGAAGAGCAAGTTCCCTGAGCTCCTCATTCCCACTCCTAAACCAAGATCTAGCCTGATCCAAAGTGATAGTTATTTTTGTTTTCATATCTTTGTTTTTTTTAATCTATTTTAACTAATAGCCAACATATCACGGAAAAAGTAAATATGTAGACATTAAAATAAAAAGCTATAAGGAAAAATAACAATCTAGTCATTATCGGATATCACCCAAAAGACAAAGAATGCTACAAACCCCCAAAATGGACTGCCAGAAGCTGCTATAACAAAAGCACCTACGACAATTGATATTAAAAATCTCATCTCAGATAATATATTTAGATTCTATAACCTCGAAGTCCTTAATAATATCAGCGTACTTCGCAGTTGTGATAAGCATTCCAAAGTACTTGCCGAAATGCTTGGCAATTTCTTTAGACGCACAGCCAAGGAAGCCAAAATTGGTATAAGCAAAACCAATACCATCATCAGAACAGAAACCACCCAAACCACCGTCGCTACCATTAATAGCCTTTCCTCCGAGAATATTATATTCCTCTCCTTCACTCTTAATCTTACCTATTACTTCCATTTCACCAGAGTTGAGCTCACTATCATAGTAAGTAGAACTACTAGTCATAAATGGATTGTAAGGATAATAAAGGTACGAACTCTTTGGGTCTCTTGTAAGACTCAAATCACAACCTAAATTGAGAGCTTGCCTTATAATATTCAATTTGTACATAGCAGAAGTAGATCTACTGAAAGTTCTAATAATACTATCCGTGCGACTAAAGCTATACCTAAGACCAAGAGCTTCACAAGCATCTTTGAAAGTCACAATATGCCTAAAGTCACTTGTCAACTCTTTCCTATCAAAAACTTGCAATGCAAGCTCTTGAAGTTGCTCGTTCCCACTATTAAACCAATCCCTAGCCTGAGAAAGGGAAACAGTTATGTTTCTTTCTTTCATATCTTAAAATTTTTAAATCTTCAAACAGTATAGATAATAATACAATTAGCCTTTTTTAGATATTCTTGTCATACAAAGTATGACAAGAATATCTAGCACAAAATACAAGGACTAGATGCATTTTTGCTTACGAAAAAAGTTGCGGAATTTTCGCCCCGAATTTTTGGGGCCGAGGTAGGTGTAATAGCTGACTATTACACTTAAAAAGGAGGTGAGAAGTGGAGAGTGGAGAGACTCTCCACGCATTCTTGCAATTATACTATTTTTTTTATAAATTGCAAGTATATATAATAATGTACGCGTGTACATTATATATAGTGTTGCCCTAGAAGAGTACGATTCTCCAATTACAGAACCAAAATCTGTCGTGTTGCCAATTACACCATAGGGCAAGCCTTTATACGATTTCAAGACAGGGCTATCTACCTTAAAGTCGTTGTTACCTATCTAAAAATGATAACTTTTAAGATTCTCCAATAAAGTTATCGAAAAATGCTGACATTATACGATAAATCTAAGTTTCGCAACATTAGACTCACTCCTCTATTTACTCTCCGATTACTTATTACGTAATTTTTCGTCGGATTTCTTTCGGATTCAGCACACCTGTTTAGCTTTACATCTTTTATTAATGCAAGAGGCTTGTGTGGAAGTTACGTTCGGTTGTTAACCGCAATAATTGTGTCGAGAGCGGGACTCGAACCCGCACGCTTTACAGCAGAAATGTTTAAGACTTCAGCGGCTACCGATTACGCCATCTCGACTAAAAACCCCCGCTCCTAAGAGCTAAGGGGAAAACAAAGAAATTTGTGAACCTGCTGGGATTTGAACCCAGGCTCCTTACATTAAAAGTGTAATGCTTTAACCAACTAAGCTACAGGTTCATTGTTGCAATTATACTATTTTATCACAACTTATAGTAATCTCTTAAAAAATCACTCAACTTTACTTTTTTAAAACTCCAAACATTATTGGCATAATGGAAGAAAGTCATGTCGACAAATCCATTTGTTATCTTAATGGATGCGTCATCAAAACTTGTCGGTATTACAACTTTATTGCTTTTCTCTGCCCAAATCCTGCATTGGTCTACTCTTATCTCAGCATTATAAAGTGTTGAGTCCTTTACTACACAACCGAAGAAGCTGCATTCTCCGATAATGTTGCAGTTTGTGATTGTTGATTTATCAATAGTACAAGTATGTCCGGATATCTTGCAATCCTTTACAACACTATTTTCAAGAACTACTTTTCCGTCAAGCTGTGTATTATCTATTTCTGTTCCAGCAATACGGATTCTTGATTTAGAGTTTATTGTTGAGTTACGGATTACTCCGCTCTCAAACTCTAACACATCATTGGCAATTTTTGTATTTATTATCTTTTTCATTTTATCATGTTTTTGATTTACTCCGCGCGTGCCGCCGTCCCGAGCCTGCCCACTCACGCTAACGCGTGAGCCGCCACGCCGGCGACGCGCTCCGATCGCAAGAGAGGGTGCGCGAGATTAAATATACGTTAATATGGAATTCTTATACGTTAGGGTAACATTTTTGCACACCGGCGTTTCTATTTCTGCACACCCCCCTGCACATTTTTGCACACCTGCGTTTCTGTTTCTGCACACCCCCTATAAATTCTTGCATTCATTAATAAAACAAAAAATACTAATATTGTTAAAGATTCTAACATTATTAATAAAAATTGTATTATTATGGACGAGAATTTAAAACATGTTTAGTTACCAACAAGTATGCTTACGAATATCATAAAACCAAAGGATGTGGTGGTCTATCTGACACTTAGGAGATATGAGAACTGGGAAACTCACGAGACGTTTGTATCAATTGCTACTATCGCTGAAAAGTTACACCTAAGCCGCAAGTACATACTGGAAGCTGTAGATCGTTTGGAAAAGGCGGGATATATTGCAATCTCGAAAGGCCGCAATAATCGCAACATTTACCACTTTAACGAGTACAAGACATTTCAGGGGTTTAGTGATGACTTTTTGGATAACCCAAATCTCAGTATAGAGGAAAAGGGTTATCTTGCAATGATACAGCAATACATGCGTCTTGATGATGGCCAGACAGGCAAGATATCTATGACAGACAAAGAGCTTGCAGACCACATAGGATTGTCAAGGCGTAGCATTGCTTCTTACAACACATCATTGCGTAATAAAGGCTACCTCACGTGTGTCAATCAATCTGTGCCAGATTATGTTGAATACGGAGGAGATCGTAGACCTTTAAAAGTATATGACATTAGAGCTTACGGTCAGGCTATCGTATTCTTGCTCAAAAAGCATGAAGAGCAGATAGAGAAGAACACGGAGGATATCGAAGATTTGAAGAAGCAGCTTTTGGAAATCAAAGCTCAAAATCAAGACGTTATCCGTAAGATGCGTGAACAATACGAAGCCCTAGTTCGCGAGAATGCGTTGCTCAGAAAGGCTATCAATAAAGATTACCTCAATAACGAGAACGGTATTCGGCAAAACCAGGACTTCGCGAATGTGTTATTGTGATAAAAGCAAAAAGTGGCAGGATGAACCCCTACCACTTTTTGCCGGTACCCCTACCAAATTTTTCACATACCCCTACCAAAAATGTTACACACCCCTACCAAATTTTTCACTTCCAGTACTTCTCCAAAAACTCATCAAGAGCTCTTGTTAAAGTTCTAAAACATCCTTAACCTTAAAACGCTTTTTCTTTGCCTCTATAGCATCTTCAATTGTAAAGAACACCTTTTCCTGGCCTATAAAACCATAAGATGGGAAAAATACACTCTGGGCTCTATATTTAGCCTGCTCTTCGAAATCATCAGTTACATACAATCCCTCAACTTTGTAGTTGCCACGGTAAACTGTTATTATATTTTTGCAAATGTCTCCTGGAGTTGCGATATCTACAAGTACAGGTTCATATTTAATGATAGGCATATCCATGTGGACAGGCACAATATTAGAGTTTTGGTTCAGTGTGAAGCCATCTTTCTGAAGATTGGCCTTTTTTACCGCCTTCTTCACCCAATACTCATCTATACATTTCAGATTAGGCTTCTTGTTTAGATTTTCAGACATCAAATCATCTAGATTATCATAAACCTCTTCAACCGGTCTACAAAATGATCTACGAAAACTGAGACCTTTATAGTTGCATTTTACAGACATTATATAATAATATCTATAATACATGCTACTTATAAATCGCGGATTGACTAGTATATGACCACAGCACACATTGGTGTTTCCCGCTTCTATCCGGAACACCTTTTCTTCGATTGTTCCTTTTAGAATCGTGGATGGGTTATAAATAAAATATCCCTCTTTCATCTCTTCTTTGTTTTTAGGAGGCGCTCAATGAGCACCTCCTTGTAGTTTGTAGTAGTCCTTGATGAAATCAAGGAAGTTGTGCTTGCTGAAAGCCCACACACCAGAATATATATGGAACTTTGCAGTTACAAGTTTTTCATTTATGATAACTTCACAGTTGAAAAATCCAGCTGGAATGTAGATCTCATTGTCCGTGATAGTCTCAACACAATAATCATTATTGATATCGATATTGCGAATTGTTGAGTTTTTCACGGAGCAGTTGATGAGTTCGCAACTCTCAATAGTCGAATGCTTTATATCAACATCTCCATAAATCTTTACATTTTTCAATTCACTCATGTCGTGGATATGCACCTTTGACCAGTCGCTAATAGAAGAGTCGCGTATCACGCCATCCTCTATTTTAAAGTCAGCCTTTTCGCTGACTTTTGTGTTAATAATCTTAGCCATTTTATCTTTGTTTTGTTTAGTGATCAATACAAAACCCCCACCTGTTGCATTACGCAACAAGGTAGGGGAAGAAACATGAAAAACACTTGTTCCATTATAGGGAATCGAACCCTACAAAAACCATTATGGAAAACCAATGCTATTCTCACGAACCACATTGGGAACTGTCTAAAAAAGAAGTAAAAAACGTGTTCCATTACGAGGAATCGAACCTCGAAAAACCATTATGGAAATCAACGCTATCCTCACGGACTGCGTTGAGACAATACATTCACAATTATGAATCAACAAGAACAAAATCTTGTCCTTGCGTAGGGAGTCGAACCCTGCGCAAGGTAAAAAAATTGATACTATCCTCACGGACGGTATCAATACAACCATGAAAAACACATATGTGGCATGGCTCTCACGAGTGATGCCACAACATCCCAATAAAAAAAGATCAAATAATGAATAATCGTATGCTTGCAAATCTTGTTCCTATGTGTGGATTCGAACCACTTACTCCATACAGCATAGAATAAACCCACACTATTCTCACGAACCGTGTAGGTATCCTTTCAACAAAATATAACTAAAAACGACAAAGTGTCAAAGTTGTTTAAAAACGAGATAGCCTCTCTTTTTCAAACGAGCGATTGCTCGCTGATCTTCGAGAAGCTCCTTTTCTTCAAGTTTCACCGCTTTTGTACGGTGACATGATTTCAGCTCGTAGGTTTTCTTGATGACCTCAGCTGTCACAGGTCGAACTCGACGAATCCGCTTGTTGTTATTTCCGACCTGTCTTTCCTCAAAACAAGTTGAACACTGGCGGATAATGTACGCGGTCATGTTGCTATATTTCAGGCCACACTCAATGAGTGTAGCCCGAAAAGAACTCGGAGACAACTCCACGTCTGGGAGCATCGCCGAATTGATACGGTCGGCTATTTCCTTATTAGTCATTGTCATCATCCTTTAAAAGTTCCTCAATAGTGAACTCTTGGTATACAATCCCTATAAACAGGGAAATCAAGAGCCCAACCATAATGGCGAACACCAACCAGAAGATATCATTGTACTTTCTGGCTATCTCTACGCCGTATATCGCAGACCCTGTTGCTACGGCGTAAGCAAGCAGGATGGTAATGAAGGCACCACACTGATGCCACCAGGTTATTATCTTACTTTTCATATCTCTATCTTTTTTATACTCCGAATACATTAAAGAAATTCTCGGCAGCCTTTTGTGCAAGTTTAGTCTCCTTGAACTTCTTCTCATACTCCTTTATCTCTTTTCTCTCGCTCTCATCTAAACCAGCGAGTAGCTTTTTATACTCCTCGCCAGTCTTGCCCTCGATGATCATTTTGATCAGGGCTTGGTATGTTTTACTCATCATCGCTATCTTCAATAAGGTGAACATAAACACCAACTATTACAAAGGTTGCAAATACAACCAATACAAAGAAGTTGATGGGCGACGAGTTACCTAGATAGTGCCCAAAGAAGAAGCCACTAAGCATAGCGGCAATAAACGCTACCACCAAAATTATGGCGGTGCGAATAACAGGATTAAGGCTCCTGATGGCCTTTTTGATCTTATTCATGTTTCTTAATGTTAAAGGTTGCCCCGCCGTAATACACGGCAGGGCTTATAGGATTAGAAGAGGCGCGAAGCAGTTTCGGAAACCTCCTCAGAGCTCAACATTCCACAGATGCCGGAGTTGTCACCCATCATTCTGGCTGACTTCTCGACATCGCGGAATAGCGAGTCTTCACTCGCATCAGAGACGGTCTTTGCCATCTCCTCTTTGGACATAGCAGTTCTTGGAAGCACTTTGCCAAGAAATTCGTTTGTGTTCATCTTTGTTTTTTTTGTTTGTTTTTAACCTCTCTATGCGTTTATATACGCTGCTTTTGCTTCTGCCCAATATTGAGCAGATAGCATTGACAGTGTAGTGATGACTCCACAACTCGAGGAGTTTGGAGTCATCGGAAGTGGACCATATCATACACGATGGAATTTGAGCGCAATTAGCAGCTCTTCTGGTGAACACACATCAAATTCCCACACGTTCTTGTCGGAAATAAAGAGCATGTTTATACGGTCGTTGTCTATCGTTACTGCATAACTCTTGTATGCTTTTGGCACACATGCCATTTGGCCTAATTTCAAGCTAACACAGCATTCTTTGCCATTTATTATTGCATTGCGAAGGACAGAAGCCTTCACAGTACAATTTCTAATCACACAATCGTTAATAATACAATTGCAGACTGTCGAATTAACGATGTTGGAAATGCCTCCTATACGAGACTCTCTAAGAATAGAGTTGTGTATAGATACATCATCAACAATCTTGCAATCATGAATTTTCGAATTTTTCATCTTCTTTGTTTTTTTTGTTTATTTTTTGTTGAAAGGTTGCTTTTTGTCTACACCTTGGGAAGCATAACCCAAGTCGAGTTAGATTCTCTCAAAAACAGAGAATTCAGCATACCATCCCTGAGTATAGGGATAGCATGACTTCACTCTCTTTTTGAAAGCATCCAACTCTTCCTCTCCAACGTAAGACAACATGGCATACTTGTCATGAGTCCTACCGTTCCAGAGGTAAGCGATGTATTGCATTACTTTATTTTGAATTTTTTAAAATTCGTTCCCCTGCCAGGATTCGAACCTGGTTATACCACTCAGGGAATTAAAACCACACTATCTTCACAGACCGTGTGATTATGACAATATGATACAAAAGTGCCTGTGACATGACTCGAACATGTCGTTTTCCATAACACAGGCTATAAGTGTATCCCAAGTTGGGACGCAATTTCCAAAATACGAAGTTGGTACGCTAAACCTGTACTGTCGTATTCACGACGTAAGGCAACACGCACCAACTCCGCATCATTACATTCGAGACCAGAACCAGTGCAATAAATTATTCCACCGTTACTAAAGTGCTGATACTCAACCATGGCGACGTACGAATTTGAGAATACAATCCCTGTCAAGTAGAAACCACCCGTATACATTTACGGGACAGCTATTCTGCCTGACAGGGATTTTTGTACCATCAAAGAGGACTATGCAGTTCTCACTGCATAGCCTCCCGAATACAGTTCTCAACGGCGTGAACGACTACCACCTGATGGACGAGTAGGAGCAGCACCAGGCACCGGAACAAACTCAATGGTCCAACTGTTGGTATCACGAAGGTCGTTTGTACCGAAACGGACTGTTGTGTAGTCCTTGAGCTTGGTGAATTTGATGGCCTTACCATACAGCTGCTCCATAGCCTTAGCAACAGTGGGACAGTTCTTGACTGTATCCACTACTTCGCCCTCGTTGGGGAATGTGTTGCCAGTGCGGTGAGCAATAGCACCCTCGAAGTCAGCCTTGGTATACTCCTGGCCAACACGGCACAAAGAGTTAGGCCAAAATTCCACAACTTTCTCAACACCGTTGTTGATGGCACGGCACATGATACTCTGCGCATTGCGCAAGTTCTTGTGCGTGATGATCTTGCCATCAAGCTCCTCGAGAGAAGCAGGCATAATGATGACATCGCCATCTACGGTGTTTAACATCTCACCGCTGCGCATTGCGCCGGTGAAAGAGGAACCCTTCACATTGTCAGGGTTCTCAAGAGCTCTAGTGAGCTCGACTTCTGGATCGATCATGATCGTAATCTTTTAATTTGTGGCGTTAATACATTTATAGACGGAACGCCATATACCGTCTTTGTGGTGCTAATACATTTAACGACGGAGCACCAGATACCGTCAAGGACAGGCAGCCGAATACACTTGACTATTTTGACGTTTACATGTCGGAGACATGTTAGTTTCGCGTGGTGTGTGTGTGTGTGATAGGCAAGCACCCCTTGCCCACATAGGAGCAAAGGGGTGCGAGTATAGGGAAAAGGTACGGCTTATGTCGGTATTGCTGCCGACTCCAAGTTGACATAGATGGCAGGGTAACGTCTGCCATCTCTTGTCAACTTGGCGCAGTCGTTGGGTTTCAACACCCAACACTTGCCTTCGTCTTGCATGGCATAAATAGCCTTGCAGACGCGCACAAGAGCCTTCTCGTTCGTGTCGTTAGCAGCCTGCGCTGCACGTGCCGCATCAGCAGCCACACCAGTGTGCTGTATGCGCACAAACTGGTTTGCCTCGTCAACCGCATCTCTCACGTCACGCGTAATGGTTGACAGAAACAAGGTCTCGTTGACCACTCCCTCCCCTGCGGGAATGGTTGCGGTAACTACCTCAGCGGGGAAGCGTTGTACCTTTGTTGGGGTCTTGTTGGCTGCGCATTTTGTTGGTGCGCTATCTCCTTTCTTCGCAAAGCGAATAAGGAGAACGGGGAACGGCATGGGGTTTCCGTCCCTGTTCATTATCATCTCGCCCTTGTCGTTTTTGAGCGAAACGATAGAACTACCAACCACGAAAAACGGCTTGTTGACAGGAAGCCGTGTTGCGCTCAACGCAAACGTAGCATTGAGCACTGCTGCGAAGGCATCGCCTTCAAAAACTCCTTGTATCATATTGTTAGGAATTTTTACCAATAGCCCCTAATTGGTGTACAACATTAAGCAATCCTGAGGGCTACCCCGAAAGGGCAGGACGCTTATTGACGAAGTCAATAAAATACAGACGATTTTAGGACTATTTTAACGTTTTAGAATATACTATACAGATGACTCTTTTGACGTTTTGAATTTTACAAAAAGCCCAATATCGTGGGGAACGGCACATTGTACCGCTCCCCACTTGGGGATATGAGATGGTGCTTAATCCTCTCCCATTATCGCCACCTCACACATAACGTTAAAGATGAAAGTTTTAACGTCAGAAAATTCTGGATAATTCATCTTTAGATTGCTCGCTCTCTCTGTAATTACCCTATAGGTATTACAAGCATAGGTCACCTCCCTCATGGCTTTAAGCGTTTGGATAGCGCCCAAACGAGTTGGGAGTTGTCCATCTATTAGGCGCTCTATGCTTTCCTCCATGGCTTCGTATGCTGCCATTGAAAAGTGCCCTGTGCCCCATTCTGCCCCTTGAACGCCAACACGTGAAACTTTATTCAAGTTGTGTTGTAAGGTTGAAATGCACACGTTTACACGCTCCTTTAATGCTTCTATGGCAAGTGCTGCTGCCTTGCCATTATAAGCCTTAAAGAAGTTAGTGCATGGTCTTGGTTCTCCCTCTATAAAAGGGAGTTCGGTCATGATGAGCAGCTTGCCCTCACTGACCATTACGCGCCTTGGGCGCTTTGTTGTCTTTTCTTCCATGTTTCTTGTTTTTAGAAGAACAACAAAAACTATCCCCTGCCCACCTTGCACTCAGTCAGCAAAGTTTTGTGGGATAGTACGCAATCAGTCCAAAGGGTGGACGTTTATGCGCAAGCATATACAGACGTATACGGACGACTACTTTTACGTTTTAGAAATTAAAAAGCGCGAGCAACCTTGTATGGTTACTCGCGCATTCATCACTGCATATATTTTGCAGCAATGTCTTTGAATTCCTTGCAGGAGTCCTTGAGGAGTCTATCAAACTGCTCCTTGTTGGACACGCGCCTAATGTTAGCGCGGTCTAAACTCCAACTTTTGCCGTCGTCAGAGGTAATAGCCTCAAACTTTTGGCCCATTACAGCGTTATATTCTTTATCTCCTTTGCACCACGCTGTTGATGCAAAGAAACCTTGGATGGCAATGAACAACAAGTCCTTGCTGTCCAAGTCATAAACCCCAAATCTCAAATATTCCTTGGGGTTTGTCTCCTTAAAATTTTCCATATGTAGGAAATTAAGTTCGCCACTGATAAACTGCGCAATGGCAACCGCAGGATTGTACGTTTGTACGCTCACGTACTTACATACGATAGTAGACTATTTTTGACGTTTAAGTTTCAAAGCACCGCTCCCTATATGCCAAGGAGCGATGCGATAAAAGAAAAGAAGAGTTGGCTCATGCCAACTCAACTTTCCAAGATTTAGTCATTTTGCCGTTTATCTCTGCTTTAGAGACAACGACATGGAACTTTGCTTTGGAAAACTCTTCACCAAGTGTGAAAATGTGTTTCCCAAAGCAACCTATTGGGAAAGTTCTGAACTCTCCCAGTTCGCAGACGTAAACCATTACGGCATGTCTGCCATTAGGGAGCTTTTCAGCTCCCATGGGCTGCACTGTATAAGTACGCCCAATCTCGAGGTCTGGAACAAGCGACTCGACCTCATTAGACTTGGTTGCCCAAGTCCAATCTTTCTTGTTTTCTTTCATGTCTCTTCTTTTTCTTTATTGGGTGAAACTTAAATATCCCATGTATTTCTGCCCTTGCTTTCAGAAACACAACAAAAGTACGGAAATGCAAGGATGATAGCCGTGACGTTCTCACGTCTTAGAGATACAAACGTTTTGCAGACTAGTTTGACGTTTTAGTTTTAAGAATGCCTGCCCGCCACACACGAAGTGTAGCGGGTAGGCTTGAGCATTAACTGCTTTATTTAGAAGCCAATGTAATGCTCAACTTCACCGTATATTGCTACGGCAAGAGTGAAAGGTTTTTCACCTCTCACATTATCAATCAGTTTTTCTATTTCATCAATGGTACACTGACCATCAACGTTAGAAATAATCTCTCCAAGTCTCTCACATTGGAGAAACTTGTTGAATGGCACGCATGCCACTTCATGCGTTTCTCCATTGCCTATGGCAAGAGAGAGCACAAGATAAGGTTGGCTGGCATTTTTTATGACGCCAACCACCTCAAAAGTCTGTCCTTGTTTCATGTTTCTTTGTTTTTACAAGGTTAAACTTGTGTGGTTGCCTTGTTGCGTTGAACCACTCAAAGTGCGCCATTCTATTGTTTTAATTCGGGAATGAACCGAATGACGTGCTTATACCGTCAGGTATATACTAACGTATACAAAGACTATTTTGAGACGTTTAAAATTAAAAGCACAGCAAGCACCCCAAAAGTAGGATGCCTGCTGTGCTGGTTGTCGTTGGTTGATGTTATTTGAGAAATTCATCAACCATTTTCGCGAACATCTGTGGGTCAAATTCATCCGCAGTTTCGTTCTCGTTCATTCCATATTCAATTACAAGGCAATAAGCCTTGTTTTGAACACAGCCAGGGCCAGATGCCACCATCTTCTTATGCCCTTTTTCTGGGCGTAAAAAGATAGGGTCATCGGACCCAATCTCATCGGGTCCGAGCAGCCAATCAGCCGCATTCCTCAAAAGGAACTCGTGGTCAATGGACTTCATGGCATAGGTTATTTGCCTTGCCATAAAGTCCATTGCCTCTTCCTCTTCGAAGTCGTAAACCCCGAAGATGAAAGATTTTGTGGCCTCTTCAGTCTCAGGCCATAAAATCTTTATTGTTGCATTGATAAATCCTGTTTTCATCTTTTTAGTGGGTCTTTCACCCACCCTCTGCAATAGTTATCGGTCTCACTCCTTGCAGTGCAAAGTGAGCCGTAAGGTTAAAATGTCAGTTTCTTATTTTAGGTGCTGAACCAACTTCAAGTCGCACCGACCGAAACCATGAACGTTCACGTTTCGTCAGAAACTTACATACGACTTGAAAGACTATTTTTTTTTGTGGACACCCCCGGGGGTGGACACATATGGTCTCCACTCGTGTTCGAAATAAATACTAAAATTGCGAAAAAAAATGAATTCGAAAATAGTTTCTCGCTCTCTTCGTGAGATTTTGGGTTTATCTAAGGGAGCTTATGGCTCTTTAAACAAATTTCAGCGTGCTGCTTTGCAGGATTATGAGAAATGGGTTTCTACTTAGTCTAAGGCAGACAAGTTTTTATTTGATGGCAAGCGTTATGTTTGGCGTGATATTGCGAAGCCTGGTGATATTCCTGGTGTTAGGCATATGATTCAATCTGGCCCGAAGCGTACTCTTGATGGTTTGATAACAATGCCGGATGGGAAGAAAGTATTTCTTCCTTCTAGTGGTAAGGTATTACCTGGTTATGGTGTTACTCCATCTAATGGTGGAAAGGCTGGTTGGGGCACTTTATCAGCTACTCCATATGAGAACGGTACGATGAATGTCATTTTGACTCCTCCTGGTGTTGAGTATAAGCAGGACACTGGTAAGGTTTTAGATGAGTTGGGGAATGTCATTCCGAAGGAAGACATGCGTACTTTTTGGTCTACTATTCGTGAGATTGTACGTCCTGGTACTTATTTATCCGGAGATTTTGCATCTGCTCCATTGGGTAGTTTCATGAAGAACCAGGGTTCTCATCGTGGTGCTGTGAAAGTCTTATTGGAAGATGTGGCGGACAAGGGTCTTCACAAATCTGGTTTAAGCCCTGACAGTTATGCTGCTATTGTCAGACAGGGTGCTAGAGATGGTAATGCACTAAGATTTTCGAGAAATGCTTTCACTGAGCTAAACAATACGGCTGTTCATAATAAGGATTTATATGACATGTGGAAGGCTGCTGTTAGTCCTTAGTAGAAGGCTGCGTTTGTAGATGTTTGGAACAAGCGGATTTATCCTGGAAGTGCTAGAATTGGATAGTCTGGTCAAGTCGAATTTTTACAGCCGTTTGTTTTATATTAGAAGAGGGGAGGAAATATTTTTCGTAAATAAACCCCAGGGGGGGGGCATAAAAAAAGGAGGCCATTTCTGGTCTCCTTTTATTTTTACACTTGTATCCATCCGTCAGATATATATCGATCTGCCACTTCTTGTGGATTTGATCTCATATAATCGTAGTATGCTTTTTCTGTATTTATTCCAAACAGTCCATCGGGTTTCAATCCTAGTTGCCGTTGTAATTCCGCAACTTCTTCTCTGCTGCTCAGTCCTGCTCTTGCCGCTTTATAATCGAACACATTATCGAATCCTGCTGCAGCTGCTGCGGCTTTATCTCTATCGTCGAACTGTTGTCCATTTATGAAGAGTGTGCCATCTGAATTTTGTATGATAGGGTTCCCATTATTCCAGTATGGGTCTGTATCTCTTGCGTAATATCTGAGGCTTTCTACTCCTGATCCAGGTAATGTTTCGGGTTCAATCACTTCTGGTTCAATTGCTTGCAGATTACTAGCATCATACATTTCTGGTTCATCTGTCAGAGCGTTATATACAGGTATACCGGCAAGTAGTGCTGCGCCTCCGATCCCTGCACGTGTGAGTCCAGATCTAAGTACTTCGTCTTCTGCTTTTTGTCTTGCAAGACCGGACATTTTCTTGAATGCTTTTGCTTCTCTTGCTGTATTTCTAGCAAGCAAATCTCTTGCAGCTTTCATTTCTGCCAATTCTCCTGTCATTTGAGGATATCCATTTCGGCTTGACCATTTTGTTCCAGTCACGCTTTCTATTGATTTATTCAGATTGCGTGTTGCCTTACTCTATGCTGATTTTGCTTTCTTTAGTGATTCAGCTTGTTTTTCGACATACTATTCTGCTTTCCGATTTACTTTACCTTGTCCTCCTCCAAGCCAGGTGATTCCTTTCTTCACCTATCCAACTGTCCATTGGATTCCTTTCTTTCCTGCTTTTGATGTAAGCAGTTTTTTTGTTGTCTGTGCTTTATTAGCCATAATATTCTTCCGTTTGTGGGTCGTTCCATACGTCCCTTATTGTTTTGATTGTTGGTGCTGCTGTCTGTCCGATTACATCTCCCCATTGTGCTATGCCGCCTACTCTTCCAACTGCGTTCAAGCCTTTCAGAGCTTTTGCTCCCATTCCTAATCCTTTCATTACATTTCCTGCTACAGGTAGTGCATACAATGCATTCCACGCAGCATCTTTGAAATGTCCGCGTCCTAAATCAGTAATTGCATTTGCTGCTGAGATATAGTTTCCGATTCCTGGTATTAACGGAGTAAATTCTGCTGCTACCTTTGCGTATGGATTTGTTATTCCCATTTTATCCATCGTTCCAGAGATTAGACCTTCATCTTTTACGCTTTGTGCCCAGGATTTCTTTTTTGGAGTTTTGGCTTTCATAGACATATACATCTTATTGAGGTTTGGTCCCCAGCTAGCGTTTCGTTCTACTTTATAGCCATTTTTGATGAGCTCGTCTTTTCGTCTCAATCTTTCTTCTACTGATAACATAATTAATTACTTATGTCGATATTTCCTGTTTCCTATCTTGATTTTCTTGCTTTTGTTCTCTTGAGGAGTCTTCTTCCGTTTGATCTTCCTCTGTTTATCTTGTCATTTGATCCGTTTACAGTAACATTTCCTGGCATTGCTACATCTGGTGCTGCCGAAGAGTTTACTTCATCAGGATTGCCTAACATTCTTTCATACTGATAGCCTGTTGATTCTGGCCCACCTTCATATTCCACGTTAAGTGCTGGTATGATTGGTTTTGTTTCCCATATCCTCTTTGGATAGAGATCATATGTCATTGTTGTGAGTGGTCGCATACTAATTTCGCCAGGAGTGTACATTAATCCTGTACTCTATGTTGGTATTACCTCGATATGTGAACCTGTACCAGCAACATGTTTGCCTCCATGCTAGACCCAAGACTTTTGTCCTCCTCGTCCAACATTTCTTGTTATTGTTCCCATTCCTTCATTCGCTTGCATTCCTCTTCTATACATTGATGCCGGCGCATTTGGAACACTGAGGCGAATTGGCTATCCTTTAGTTGTTACGACAGTCATCTCTGGCAATTTGAACTTTGTTGTAGCCCCGAGTGTGAATAATGATGTTGGGTTTATAAGATTCAAAGCGAATCTTGATTTTGGTCCTTCTACCTCGAAAAAGTCTCCTGCTCCTCCTACATGATCTTTGGATGCTAAGAATCCGTTCAGATAATCGTCTGATGTATAATCTCCATCTGTTGCCATTTTGAGTCCGCCTAATATGGCGTGATTGACTCCATCGAGCCCAAAATTCTAAACAGCATCTACGAAAATTTGTTTGCCATAATTCATTCCATCTACTACTTGATCTGTAGTAAGCTATCCGTTATATATAGGTTTGCCATTTTTATCTACAACTATATTCCCGTTTTCATCTGTAAGAATATGTAATGGGCTATTGATTGTGTGATTTTCTTCGTCTCTTCTCATGTTGGCCATCTATTCTGCTGCTTTCTGCTATTCGAATGTCTATTTTGACTATTCGATGTCTCCATTTCTTCCATTATGAGATTGAGTCCAGAGTGAAGGATCAGATAGAACAGAACCATCTGGTGATGTTGCGAGAATTTCTCCGTTTTTATCTATCATCTCATATTCACCTGTGTTGAAATTATAATGAACACTATTTCCTTTTCCAATTTCATAATCAGGTTTAACTGGGTAAAAATTCTCCTATGCAGACTCAAGCTCTCCTGTTTGGGAATTTTTTCTCATTTTGTGATGTGTACGTTGTGCAATCACATCTATCTATGGAAGTGTTTTGATCCATCTTGTTTCCTCGGAGCTTGCGTTTGGATTAATTTGGTATATTCCAACCTCTTTGTTTTGTACATCAAGCTATGGTATCATTTTTGTTGGCACTTTTTTGCCTTGTACTAAATTAATACCGATTTCTGAAGCCAAAGCTCTTCTTGATGATTCCAAAGCTTCTTTGTACCTTCTTTCCGCCAATCTTTCATCTTCGCTAGAAAGAAGAGGAGAATAAACGGTTTGATTTACAGGTATCTCTTCTTTGAGGTTTGTGTTGAATACCATGCGTGTGCCGTTTGGTCGGATCCAAACCGCTTGCCCCCCACTACCGATATCTCTCCGTGCTTGTCTGAAAGCATCTGCGAATGATTTCGCTCTATATTCGTTTGCCATATTTAATATAAATTTATAAAATTATACACAATAATACTATAATTGTTGCTGAATTAATTTTTTACATTATGGAAATAAGCAAAATAACCATAAAGGGCTAGGTATACGATCTTTGTGATTAGACAGCCCGCGACAAGGTGCAAATACTTTCTTAGGATGAGTATGATGCACTAGATCCAAAAAGTGATAATGTTTTATATGCTATCAAATGAGTGGGTTAAAAATAGGAAACCAGGATGTCGTTCATTTGAGATTCTCTTATCCAGAACCTAAACCTAAGGGTGATGCGTTATGGAGTTGGTATAAATACGCATCTGATGCTGGCGGATATTACGTTCGCGGTTTATGGTTTGCTCCTTGTTATAATAACGATTGGATTTACTGGTGGCCTTGGGATTTAGGTGTTCCTGGTGGTGCTCTTAAAGATCTCAATAATGGAGCACATTATTGGGGTTATATTCAAGACGGTCGCAATAAGAATATAACAAAAGGGATGACCAAGAACTTCGCGGCTAATGGCTGGAAAAATGAGCCATGGTGTGAAGCTATCACCTTATGGGGTAATGATAGCAACTTTAAGGACGATAAAGACAACGCATGCCTTGATTTCGGTGATCATCCCATCATTATAAATTTCTTAGATGGCCGCTTTGATGATTCTGAGTTTATTGTTGATACGAGCCATGGAAGTATTGCAGATATAAGCCAGGACAAGCGCACGGTCACTATACATAGAGTAGGCAGTAATCATATAGCAGTTGTTATAAAGCCAAAGATAAGAACCATAGACTAGGTGAGACTTGAAATGCAAAATGTGCTCGTTAGTGTTGACGGGTTAGATTATCACACTAAGCAATTCACACCGCCTATTGACAAAACGAAGAGCGAGTGCTATAATGCATACATCGGTGAGAATCTTGTATATCATAGAGTCAAGGATCTTGATAATCTTATCTATCACGGTATCGTTGATACTGTAGTTAGAGATTGGTCCACTGGCGTCAAGAGTATCATCCACAAATGCAACGGATCCTATATGCCCGTTTTGGATAACATGGATGGATTGGTTAAGTATTCCTATAATACGGAGAGTAAGGTAGAGACTGTCGAATATGTCCAGTTTACCGGCAGAATGTGGAATGATGCATTTGTGTAGTAGCTCAAAGAGTATTGTAAGACTAAGGTATTCAGTAATTATGCAGTTTTTACTACCGGAGATGCGAATCCAGACGATGCGTGGTTTAAGGATAATACAGACATGAAAGGCCACTGGACCTTCAATTTTGATATCGAATTCATGGCTGGCGGTTATGCTTGGAGTGGCACCAATATTGACGAATTAACATTCAACAACACTTCTGCAGTATCATCTATGCATAGAATGTTTGGAGGGATGCATGAGGTGCGCCATATCCATATGAACAAGGTAGCATGGGCAAGAGATCTATCAGCAGCTTTTGAACAGTGCAATAATCTCTTGGAGCTTCCGAGTATTCATTGGAGCGCTGCGTATGTGAATGATGAAACGCGAGCATACAGGAGTACGAACATCGGGTGGTTCTGTGATTATTGCTTCAAGATCACAGAGATACCGCAATATGGCACGGATAGATTTGCTGATGATAATTTGCTTATTGTAGAATTTATGCCATAGGCTTTTGAGTCTTGCAATAACCTTGTCAAGATAGGTCCTGTGCTTGATATGCGATATGTCAAGCCCGAGGGGATTAACATAAAAAATGCATTCAATGGTTGCGATAAGCTGACAGATGTAAGAATCTAGCGATTGAATCATGGCAATTGGGATTTCTCGTCTTGGCTTCCAGCTTTGGATGCTGACAGTATAGCATATTTGATTGATAACTTGACAGATCTGACCATAGAAAAAGGCGATGATGATGCGAGCACAAGCCTTGTAAGATCTGCAACATTAAAGAAAAACGCGATGTGGGCGATTAGCGACGAATAGAAAGCCGCAGCTCTCGCGAAAGGTTGGACTATAATTTAATAAATAATGAGTAAGTTAAAGAAAAGGTTGCGCTCTTTCTTTGAAGAGCACACAAACCTTTTGGAACATGTATCTCTTGGTTACGTGATAGCATCGATTATAACAAACATCCTATCCATGTAGGAAGGGTTGACTGGTTGGCTTGTCGTTGCTGTCTCCCTTGGTGGAGTTGTTGTTGCTGCTGTTGCTGGTATTGTGAAAGAAGCGGTAGACTATCGAGCAGATAAGATCGACGTATTGTTTACAACGCTAGGTGGAGTTTTGAATTCCGTAGTTATGATGATCGGAGCGATACTTTATTCGCTGTGACACTTTTTAACATATGCCTTAACCTAAATTAACACAAAAAATTTGGGTTTTGGCATTTTTTATATTATGATTGCAATGTAACCAATAAACAATGACAATATGCAGGATATGATAAGTTAGCTGCTTAGTGCGGCGTAGAAGAACCCGAAGGGAAAGTTTAGAAGTGGTGATCGTGTTGTTGAGTATGATTTTGATGACAACAGCTACATGGTAAAGATCACCGAGGAGCCAAGTGTTCCTGAGTTCATCAGTGAATTTCGTGAGCAGATAGCAAGACTTGATGATGATGTTTTTGTTGAGGCTTGTGATCTTATGAACAAGACGACTGATGGAGGTGTTAGAAAGCTTGCAGAGCTTTGTGATTCTACTGAAGACTATGGTGCCGTTCGTCATGGCATCAATGAGTTCAAGCAGTGTGTGAATGCGGTGATAGGAAAGAAAATTCATAATCTTGAAAATATGAGAATGTGATTACTAAATAGGGATGTGGTGTATGTGGTTCATTGCACAGGAGGCTCTAACCCTCTTGGACCGGGTTCGAATCCTGGCGTCCCTACTAGTAATGAGCGAATGAATGGGAACTATATTCAAATATCGCGAGAAATTGTTTCAGTGTCGCGATTTGAAAAAGAAGCTGAAGAAATTAAAGCTTGATGAGAATGATATAGAAATCATAAGAGACAACATAAAGGAAGATGACTTAGAGAAGGCTTTTTGTGAGCTTAACTCAAACGGGCAACGTAAGGAGGACGTTGTAGGGAGGACGGTTGAGTTATACTATTTTTTTAATGGGGTATATACGATTGTATCTACTCGCCCTGATCTGAGCCATCTTCCTGGTTCTCATGATGATTTCAAGTTTGTTAAATGTATAAAATGTGAATGTTAATGTATACCCAGGACAAGAACAAGGTGTATCGCAAGATTTTCGATGGTGAGAATTTTGTAACACAAGTCAGAATATTTGACACGGAAGATGAGGCCACGAAGTTTGTAAATAGTGGAAAGTACGAATCGAACACAATGATTGTATCATGAAAGGTAAAATCTATATGTTTATTGAGTGGTTGCTGAAGAGATAGGCGCGTCGTGTTATTGATCGTGCAACCGAGATTGACGAGATGGCTCGCGCTAATGGCTGGACAAACAGACAGTGGTGGCTTGACTATCAAGATGATCTGAACGCTTTAAGTGTACGATAATGGGAAACATCAGAACTGTAACACTTGACATTGAACAGGCTAAGTAGCCAGATGTTGAGTTTCTGAATCATTACGATAGGATAATGATTCCAAAGGATATATTGATCTCCAAGGATGATAATGCCGAAACGATCAAGTTGATATATGAAACCCTGAGCCTTACAGGACATGAGGTTTTATACTATAAGTGAAAAAATTGATAATGAAAACTTTCGGCCTGGTGTTTTTAGAAAAAAGCATCGGGCTTTAAAACAGAAACTCATTCACGATTAAATAATTAATTCGGCCCGGTGTTCTTTCTTAGAAAAGAGCATCGGGTTTTTATATTATAATTGCAAAATAAATATTTTTGCAATGAGTAAGAAAAAGGAATCTATAAAATACGAGTAGGTTGAACGTACGCCAGATAATCCACTTGGAAGAGTTGGGAATTTCGAATGGATAACCGTGACACCTGAAGGTGCAGGTATAGGAGCACCAGCTACATCGAGTGATATGATACCGTAGGGTGCTGAGTTATCTGATGCTGAGAGGCGTAAGATTGAAGCGGCGCGTGGTGCTCGTTATTTCAACGCTGCTATGGAGAGAGGAAGCAAGCCATTTGTCGGTATTGCCAATATGCTTGGTTGGACTTTTGCACCTGGTCCTATGGCATTTGCTAGTGGTGCGACTGGATTATACAACACTTTTTCAGGAGCTGATGGTTTAGTTGATCATGCAAACGCGGTATGGGACGATCCGAACTCATCAGCTAGTGATCTTGCAAAAGTCACATATCCTCTAATATTAAAGTCTGCAGTTGATGTTGCTATGGTAGCTGCTCCTGTTGTTAGAGCTGCTGATGGGGCAATAAAAATAAATTCTAAAGTTTTAGAAGCAGAAGCTAAAGCAGCAGAGACTGGAATATAGCATGGAGCACAGACTACAGAAAGCGTAAGTCAAGCCTTGTATCCATATGAAGCAACGAGAGTAATAAAAGAGGGACCAGAGGTTAAGGTATGGCGTAATTATCAAGGATGGAATCCTGCGACTCGTTACAGGCTAGAAGGAAAACCTTCATTCTTCGAAAGGGTTGATGATCTTGAGCCAGGATATCATAGCGTTCATTTTAAGACAGCTGATACATTCCACGGAGTAGATGGGAGACAGATGTTAAGCCCAAATGAGAAGAAGTTTCTTTTTGATACCTATGCTGCAGATTTTCCGGAAGGTGAATTTTTATCTACATATGGAAATCTAAGCCCCGGAGGAGTTCATGGACTTAATAGATTCAAAACAGAATATGGATGGAAGCAAGTTGGTGAGAAAGTCGTTCATGATACAAAAGGAAATGAGATCAGTATTCCGGTATTATAGAAACCAAGAATTGATGCTGGTAAAACGTTGGAAAGATAGTATGTAAAATAATGATTGTAGATTTGCCACATAAAAAAAAAGTCCGAGAGTTTTATTTCTCGGACTTTTTTTTATTTTATTTATAAGCTTCTTCCTGGGTTTGTCTCAGAAATTTCATAAAACGTTTTATCTATTATTACGAAAACTTTTTCATGTAACTCATCACTGATGTACCATTCGAGTCTTTTGCGTTTCCCTGACTTCTCAGTGCTTTTTTTACTCCTCCAGGACCTCCTAGCCAAACGCCAGCCATCAGTCCTTCTTCTGTTATTCCTTTTTGTTGTGCTAGTTTGCGATCTTCGTCGTTTATTAATGACATGTGTGATGTCATTAATTTTTCCGCATCTTTAAATTGAGATGCTACGTCAACCCCAGTTCTAGACTGTGGCATTATCTGAAAATATCCGAAAGCTCCGCTTTTATTTGAAGCCTATGAATTTAGGCTTGATTCGGAAAATGCAAGACGTTTCCAGAAATTCTTGTGATCAGAGAATATTTTTGACGTTCCGAATTTTTGAAAATCAGAATCAAAAGTTGGACTATTTATTGCAGCCTCATTCTCTTTCTACTTTGGTAATACTACAGGAGCAGTTGGCGTTTTTCTTAGTTTTGTATTTGAGAACCACGACTGGTCATCATCAGCTTTCTATTCGCTTTGCTAAGTTGGCGTGTTGCTACCAATATATATATCTGGCATACCTGTACTATTATATTCAATGTTTGGAATTACCGGTTTAATGATTGGCTTAATAGGTAACTCTACAGCTTTATATGCCGAAAACAAATTTGACGTATCAAAACCAGACTATCCTTTTCTAATATTAAACTTATCAGGTCCAATATGAAAATGAGCACCAGTTCCTCCTGTCCGTCTTAATGTTGCAGCATCTGTTTCGTCGTTTATATTAAAACCATTTTGAGATAACCATTGCTACATTGCAGGGTTCTCCTTCATTTTCTAATATATAGAATCAAAAGTTTCTCCCTATGCTGGAGCTATATCATAAGCCATAGAATGTCCGTGTTTGTTTTTCTTTCTATGATTTGATCTGTTGCCAGCTTTTCCTACATTATGATCTCGGAATCCACTTGTTATTCTTATATATTTATCAAGCCCCTATTCATTCAACATCGTCTATAGGTCTTTTGTTGTATAGTCAATAGCTGTTGCGAGGTTTGAGACAGAAGGTGTCGTCTGTCTTATTTTTGTATTAGTGAACCAGTTTTGGTTATCATCTTGTTTCTATGCTTCTGGCTATTTTTGACCCTATGCTTCTCTGTACCTATTTAATGTTTCAAGAAAAGTATCATATCTTGATGTTGTATTTAAATCTGGGATTTCTATTTCTTCCTATACTAGCATCGGCTCAACGGCCTTATATGTAGAGAACAATTCATCCATGTCTGTCTATTTTTCTGATTAAGCGTTCTATATTGCCACCGTTCATCATAGTAGGCATTTGTTGTGGAATTGCGAAAGGATTTCTCATCATGTTGTTAATTCCTTGCAATGATGTTGGAAGCTATGGCATTTGATATGATGTCGTAGCCTATGGTACTGTTGGCTGTTGAGAATTTCCTTTCACTTCTCCTTCTTCGCTACCAGCTCTTCTTTCTCTGATATTTTGTGCAATTGCTTGCATACCGGTACCAACTAAAGAGCCAACAGTATTTCCTATGCTTTTACCAAGAGCCTGTGATTCTTGCATGCGCTTCATTTCATCAAGCTGTTTTTCCCACTCCATGCTTTGGTTGAAATTTTGCGCAGCCATCTCTTGCTGCTATTTCCATTGCTGCGAGAGATTTCCATTTGTCTATATCTAAGGTGCTCCATAAATGGAGCCGCCGTCTTGGTGTTTGAATTTTCTGGCATTCTATGCAAAGACTGCCTGTTTTCGTATTTTTGGATCCGGGGAGTTTTTCCCTCTCCGTATGCATTCTTCTGTCACATTGCCTCCGCAATATTCCGTAAATCTTCCCTCATGTGATTTTTTTATATGAATGCCGGATCCCTTTTTTAAGAGATGTACCATAATTGCTGCTATTTTATGTAACAATAATAGTATTATTGCGTAGAATATAAACCAATCAAGATATATGTCAATTTTTAAAAATTAAGTTTCATATGAATCAGAAAGAAAGGAAGCTAAGATTTCAGCTCCGCATGGCTTCTGTAATATTGACCGCTGGACTGTTGCTTCTTGTCGCTGGATTTACAGTTCCACCAATGGGCGTGATTCACTCTTCGGTACTTATAGCATTTGGTGAAACGTGTACTTTCGCTGGTTCCTTAATTGGTATGGATTACTCATACAAATCTAAACTGTTAGAGTTTCAGAGTAAGTCATCCAAAGATTAAATTATAATGTTGAATGTTTAAATGGAGAACGGAAAAATGTCTACACATAATATAAATGTAACCGATTTAATTCACTCATTTGTAGCGCCCTTCGATAAGGAGTTTTGGAGTGGAGTAAAAGCACTCGAGAGATTGATACCAAAAGACAGATGGTAGGTTGAAAAAAAATCGGTACTTTCTAAACATAAGATAGACACGGACCTGTTGATGTTGTATGATATAAATGAAACAGACTTCAATCGGGAAAAGCAGAATATACTTGATCAGTGGCAGAAAAGCAAACAAGACGCCTGTGACCGTGGAACTATCATCCACAAACAGCTGGAGGATTCCTTCAAGGGCGGCAAACAGACCCTGGAACGATTCGGGCTGGGAGGTAAGTTTGAATTTATGAATGACTACTCAGATTTGGACTTACCTCGCGGCGCGTATTCTGAATTTTCTATCAGGTACGAGGACGGTGATTTTCGACTAAATGGTAAAGTTGACCTTCTAGTTAAAGATCTCAATGATATCATTGTCATTGACTTCAAAACTAACAGTAAGATTAACAAAAAAGCTGCGTCCTATAATCAGCAGACAAGGACAACACAACGGATGCTGTATCCATTAAACAAATTTGACAATTGTAATTTTAACGAGTACCAACTACAAGTGTCTACTTATGCCTGGATGTTGACAAAAATAAAACCAGAGCTAAAAGTCAAGGAACTCATAATCTATCACATTGATCCAACAACAGGTGCTGGTACTATGTACAAGTGTGACTATCTGAAGGATGAAGTGGAGAATATGATTTCATATTATCAGAAGAAGCTAAAACATGAAGACACTATGCAGAAAATGAAACCTTTAATTTTTTGATTTATGATAGAGAAATTTCTTGATGAAGATGTAAGTAAGAAGCTTGGACTAGACAAAGATTACATCGAAATTAGGCAACAGATATGTGAGAAGTGCCCAATATTTTCCTCAAGTCATGGAGGAATATGTAATAGCAATCTATGGATAAATCCAGAAAATGATGATATTGCTTTTGAAGCACGCAAAGGATTTGTTAGAGGTTGCGGTTGTATGTTAAAATTTAAATGGAGTAATTCGACAGCGGAATGTGTTGCAGGAAAATGGTGAATATGATTTTGATGATCGCTCATAAAATGTGGAATATTCTCGAAGGGAATTTCAAGAACTTATTCCATATTTATCCTGAGTTTTCCAGGAAGAGATACGCGGCTTGCCGTTCGTGCGATCAAAAACTATATATACCACTTTTTGGATTTATTTGCAAAAAGTGTGGCTGTATAATAGAGAGTAAGATAACAGTAAAAGATGAGAAATGTAAATTAAATAAATGGTAATGTTTTAAAATTTTTGAATTATGGACGAGAGAATTGGAATGAATAGTAATGAGAAGCTTGCACGCGTGGCTACAAATATTGAGACAGCCAAGCATTTTGTGTTAAATGGAAAGAACGCTGATCGTATTATGGAAAGAGAAGCTGCTACAAGGATCAATCAGAAGATTGACGACATGCAGAAGAAGCTCGAGGACCATGAGAAGGCAGTCGGCAAATACGCGGAAAAGTTCAATGAGGAATTTGATAAGATGGAGATCAAGGCAATCTACAACTATGTTTTGGTGAAGCCTTATTCGCAGAATCCTTTCCAGAGGATCACGAAGACCGACAGTGGCATCATTCTTGACACTGGCGGATATGCTCCAACTTACAAATCGAATGAGACCGGAGAATATGAGGAAGAGAAGTCTATGATTCATGTTGGAGAGGTTGTCGATGCAGGTCCGGAGTGTAAGTATGTGAAGGATGGGGACGTTATCTATTGGACGGTTGTCAGCGAGGTGCCCGTTCCATTCTTCAAGCAGGGACTCGTACTTGTAAATGAGACACGCGCTTTGGTAGTTATAAACTCAGGACTCACTGAACGTTTTAATGGGTCCAATAAAAAGAAGTGAAAAATTATGTTAAATGAGGAAGATAAGATTTATTTCCTTCCTGGTCAGGTTGTAAGGGTCAAATAGGACATTCAAAATCGTCCTGATATGATCGTGATCGGAAAGGTTACAAATGTTTTCAAAAGAAACGTAGATAAGGGAAACAGCCTGAAGGGCATCAAGTGCATATGGTTCAATACATAGCAGGAGCTGCAGGAAGGCGTGTTTAGTACAAAGGACCTTGAACTTGTAAAGTGATATGGCTGAAGATTTTAAGGGTGTACCGTATCGTGATGACGGAACTACATTAAACTATACTATGCCTGATTGGTCTACAGTTGACCCATCTTCTTTGTCGTTTACTAGGCAGCCTGCTGCAGTATAGAAACCAGAACATACAGGTTCAGAAACATACAAGCCTATTGGATAGCAGCAAGGGACAGTAAACGACCATGAGCAGCAAGCTGATCAGTAGTCATAGAATAGGAATCCTGATTTCTATAACAATCAGAAAATTATAAATCTGAACAGCAGCCGTTATAGAGGTCTTGGTAAGAGGCGTAGACTTAAAAATGATTTACGTGCTCTTGGATAGGATGCTGTTGTTTGGAATGGCGCGAATATGCAGATGGCCAGCAATTTCTCTGGCGGCTAGCAGTTTAATAGACGCAATGCTATGGATATGATTCGTAATGGCCGACAAAATGCTGGGATGTATAGTGATAACAATTTTAAAGCTGGAACTATTGAAGCCGATGCAAACAGACGTGTTCATGAATATTTTTCAGAACATCAAAATGCATCTCGCGCAAATTGGGACCATGGAAATTGGCAGAAACCTACAGAAACACCTATCTCTTAGAGTTTTTAGAATATGCTTCAATAGTATCAGGGAGGATATACGCCTGGCGCTATGACAGCATATGCTCAGAAGTTGCAGCCGACTTGGAAACAGCAAACGGCTAACACATAGGTAAATGCATAGCCAGCGCCATAGAGTAATGCGTCACGTCGGAGATCCGCATGGACTCCATCATACAACTGGCAAGGCAATGATTTGACTACATGGCAAGGTCTAGTAGGAACTGGTGCTGATGGTAAATTTGGCAATGAGACTATGCGAAAATTTAACGGAATATTTGGCCAAGGATGGAGTCAAAGAATTCTAGGAGACGGTACTTCTGAAATAACTGCTAAAGATGGCACAAAATATTATAATACCGGAAGATACCTTGACAAAAACGGAAACATGGGATGGTGGAGAACTGATGGGTCTATGCAAGCTGACGCTAAACCATAGCCACAAATAACCATTAGTAATTTCTGGGCTAATGTAGGCAAATAGGTAGCATAGCCAATAATAGATGAAGGATAGAGATATCATGCTAAAGGAAGCATAAGTTCAATGAAATTGCACAGATTATACTCAGCAAAGTTCCGTGATGCATTTATCAAACAATTCGGTAAAGATAAGCTTGACACTGAAGAGTATAATAATGCACTACAACGAAACTATAATCAATTCTACAAAAATTACAATATAACAAATAGTGGGAGAGATGCAATTTTTAACTAATAAAATAAAACACTAATATATGATTAACTATTACGAACAAGGCGGCGCTGCTTAGGAAGATCAGCAGGACGCCATGCTTCAGAAGGCTATCATTGGTTTCTATGGATATCAGAAGCAGTAGGGCAACGACACCAGCATATAGGACGTTGTCAGTTAGGTTGCTCAGCTTATATCCAAACAACCAGAGACTCTGGAGTAGATAGCTGCAAGTGATGAGCTCGTTGAGGCAGGAGCTGAGGAGTTGGAGAATGATAATCCCGAAGCATTTGCTCAGTTATCTCAGCCTGGCGCAGCTACTCAGTTGATTCAGGCAGTTGTTGATTAGGCATCAGTACAGTCTGCACGTCGTGGGGCAAAGTTGAATTTTATTCGCAGTCTCAAAGGTGAATGCCCCGAAGGATATTACAAGACATATTATGCAGCCGGTGGTTCTATGTGTCCCGTATGTAAGCAGAAAGAGCAGAAGGCAGTTCAGAAGGCAAAATGCGGCAAGAAGATGAGGAAGGGTGCTGTTACCCGCGCAATGAACGGAATCCGTGCTGAGATATATCAGACAAGGAGGCAGTTTCTAAGAAGCAAGTAATTAAAGATGTACATAGAAACGATGTTGCAAATGCGTTGAATAAAAATGCAGATGATTTATTCCCAGATTATTATGAAGGAGTTAATCTTGTGAGAGAAATAAAGTATCCATCAAAAGAATATTTGAAAATAGTGCCAGAGACTGTACCTGATACAATATACTCTCTTGAATAGACCGGAACCAATAAATCTATACCTATTGATAAAAATACATATGAGGTTAACTCCGGAATTAAGTCTTTCGGAAACGGCAACTATTAAAGATTGAATGACTTGTACAATTAGGAAATTGCAGCTCGTTTAGCACAGTGAAGATTAAAAGCACAAGGCTACTAAAATATAAATAATTTATGAACAATTTCTTTGTATATGATTCTGCTCACAATCGTATTGAGATCAACCGTCCTGAGATCTTATTGATCAAGGAGTTTGCTGATCTTGCTGATCCAGAGCGGAATAAGTGCAAGGAAGATCCAACTGGTGAATATGGACTACGTATGTTTCGCGAGCTTACTTATATTTACCTTGCTTTACATTGGCATTCTTTGTATAGCGACATATCTCAGGGAGAACGCCATGAGGCGGCGCTCAAAGATTCGCAACTGACGGATGAAGAGTTTAATGACCCGGTGTTTAGGGAAGCATGTCGTAAGTTTTAGGAGATGTAGAACTAGGACCGGAGCATTAGACTCTTAGAGTCAGCGCGTTTTGCGATTGATAAGATAGCAAACTATTTTGTCAATATAGATCCTGAGGAGCGTGATGAACTGACAGGAAAGCCGATGTTTTAGGTGAAGAATTTGATTCAGGAGATCAACTCATTGAACAAGCTTCATGATTCTCTGACAACATTAGAGAGTCAGGTAAAGAAGGAGCTGGCGGAACGTTCGTCCATACGAGGAGGAGCAGAAGACGGGTTTATGCCCGAAGGTGATTTTTGATTTATGAAAAATGTACAATATCCTGAGGAGATACAGAAAATTGTTGACGAGGTAATGCTCAAGGATATTCATGATGAAGATGCAATTGTTGAATAGGTAAAAAGCGAGCACAAAGGCTAGTGGGATATACCTATTGATCAAGAGATCGTATTTTTTGATACTGATCTATCTTATGAGCTTACTGGATACATTCCGATAAACAAAACATCTGGGCTAGATTTCGATCCTGACTGGTTCACTGAGGCGAGGGATTCTTTCTTGCGAACTGGACACTATACGTAGTTCCATAAAGGGACGAAAGCATTCCAGGATTTTTGGCTTGAGGAATATAAGCGATGCAAGCACGGGATGACCGTGAACGGCTACACCATAACTGGTGACAATTATTTTTTCTTGAATTATTTCCAGCTTATGGACCTTGACAACACTGAAAAGTCAGGTGGTGGTCGTCTTTTTATTTTCCCGGCTTTTTATGCTGGGCAATATGAGTTTTTTCATTATTATGAGATGTGTAAAAGACTCAGAAGGAATGCCGTGATAATGAAAGCACGAGAGGTAGGTTATTCTGAGATGCTTTCAGCAATTCTAGCCAACAGCTATAATTGCATCAAAAATTCCATAAACATGTTAGCCACTCATAGATCTGACTATTTAGACAACACTATCGGTAAGATCTGGAACTGTTTGGCTTTTTTAAACGACAACACTGATGGCGGATTTTTTAAATTACGATAGGTGAAAGATTCCACTGATTGGAAAAGATCCTCTCATTATAAGATAATCAACGGACAAAAAATCGAGGTAGGATGGATGTCTTAGATTATCGGCATTGTCGCAGATAACCCAAGCAAGTTGCGTGGATTCCGTTTGGATATTCTTGCCATGGACGAGGTAGGTTCATGGAAGAATTTTGCTAAGGCATACATCCAGGCAACGGCGCTTGTTGGTCCCATGAATGCGTCATGGGGAATACGTGTGTGCGGAGGTTAACCAAGATGGCCCCCGTATAAAATCGGGCAAAATCGGTGAACGCTTAACTGCCGACACCGAGTTGTTAAATGTAGAGCGTAGAGATTGAAATAATATCTCCAAGAGTGCCCGACCAGTTAATACTGGAAAATGTACGCCAATCTTACGTGAAAGCGTAAGGAGCAATGATAAAAAGCATTGACGAAAATATTATGACATCTGGAGACACCAAGGAATCACTCGATGGATTACAGCGTATGTTTTACCATCCTGAGGTTTACGGTATTCTCCCACATCGGCACAGATACACGCAAAACGGTGCAGAGGTGTTGACTTCTTTTTTCATACCTTGCACCAAGATACCAAAAGATAGAAAGCGGTTTCTTTCGCATAGAGGATTTGTTGATCCTGACGCTGTTGTAGAATGGCAAAATGAGATTCGTGCAGCTATGGCTTCTGATCCTGCTGCACTCATTGATCACTGTGCAGAGTATCCGTTCAATGATACAGAGGCTTTTTCTTCTGGAGTTCAGAATAAATTCAACAGGGCAACTATTGCCGAATAGCTCACACGCATCCGCGCAATGCATGAATGTCCGCCTATTGATATTGGCACCATACGTTTCCAGTATAAGAATACAGAGCGCAAGGTTGATAGAGCCCATGTTTAGAGCGTTATATGGAATGCTTGCAAAGATGGCAAGATCAAGATTTTAGAGCATCCACTATGGGTAGAAGATAAAGAGCGAGACGGTGAGTCTCAAGGTCTGATAGAGAAAACAAACAACCTATATGTCGCCGGTATTGACGGAATTGATATCGGTATGTTGCAGACATCATCAACATACAAAGATCCGTCTGATTTCTGTATGGTTGTCAAGCGTCGCACGTTTGGCAATCGCACGCCTAGATACGTTGCCATATATAAAGATAGACCGGATGATATACGAGAAGCTTATGAGGTAGCTATTGGTCTTGCTATGTATTACAACTGCCAGATTAACATCGAGGCAACGAGGATGTCCATGGTGACATGGGCACGTGATAGGCATCTCTTGAATTACTTCATGAAACGCCCATCTGCAACATATCCAGATATAGCAAGACGTAAAACGTAGCAATACGGATCCCCAGCATCTCCTGCTGTTATCGATCATTAGACAGACCTGATTAAGGATTTCGTCCTTGATTATGGCTACGATATATGGTTTGAGGAAATGCTTGATGAGTTATCAAGATACTCTGACGAAAACAAACGTAAGTTTGATATCGTGGCTGCTATGGGAGAATGTGAGCTTGCAGATGAAGAGCTGTCCGGAATCACGCCGTAGGCATAGAAAAAAGCAGACGATGAGTTTGTTGATTTTGGATATTATTATGACGAACGAGGGATCAAACATTTCGGACCTATCAAAAAGAATAACTAGATGACGGCTAATTTTAACATGTATTTGCAAACCAATGACTACAGCTACGGACAAGTTCGCTCAAGCGATCCTAGAAACTATTTTTAAAGTATACGGCAAGTGTTATGTTGGCCTTTTGAATATTCACAGATTACCAGGTGGAGCTATTGATCTTGTGCTTGGATTGAATGATCCAGAGCACCCTCTCCATATATGCGCGCAGCTAGACGATGATAAGTTTCTCGAATATCTAGAAAAAGAGCTTCATGGTCGCCGGTTGACTGATACGAAATTCTACACAGGATACAAGACCGATATGTTCGAGCGTCATATGCCATGCCCGATAGACCACAGCACACACCATATAGGACAGAAAGATCTAGTAAGTAATGGATGATTTGAGGATGTACATATGCGCGCATAATACAATAACAGGAGATCACCCACACAGTGATGGCTATTTTATCGCTGCGCAAAATGAGAATGTTTTTGATGATTTGTCTCCTGTTATATATATGAATGATGAGTTCACGGAAAAGCACAATATATGCTATGGTGAAGCTTGCCAGATCAAACACGTCATGGAGCACGAGGAGTTAATACCTGAATATATCGGCTTCTGCCATTACAGAAGGTTTTTTGATGACTTTATGGAAGATCTAGGAAAAGCGCGTGATATAGTTGACAAGCACGGCGCAGTGTATACGAAAACCTGGTCCTCCGGGCTTATGAACAAGGTCAATATATCTGTTTATCATAGCTCGATTTTCATTAATCCTTTAAGGTTGGCAATAAGAGAAGCGGACAGGTCATACTTGCCGGTTTATGATGATTTTCTGGAAGATGCGCAATGCTCATATTGCAACATGTTCATTATGAAACACGATGATTTCATGGAAGGTGCACATTTTGTTTTTGATGTTCTCAAACGGTTTGATTCTTATTTTGGAATAGATGGAAACAAACAGGTTGAGGATTTCATGAATGAACAATTCAAAAAAGGCAACTGGTTCAAGGGAAACATCAAATGGCAGCGTCGTCTGGAAGGTTTTATCAGTGAATACTTGTGGGATCTTGTGAGACGAAAGAAATTTCCTAATGCTTACCATTCTAAAATACGGATGGTTGGAGAGTAGGACATAAATATTAAAAGTTTATAATAATGACAAAAGAGCAGGAACGCTTGCAGGAATGTACAGACAACGCCATCACGGAGCTAGTGTACGAGAAGACAGACTTGCAAAAGGCGTATAACTACTATAACGGAAAGATGAACTCCGAATAGTACAGATACCTTGAGGAGAACTTCGGAATAGGAAGCCCTACTTCCGTTGAATTCATACCGCTTATTAAGAAACACGTGGACGTATTGATCGGAGAGTATCTTGGTACTCCGGTATTGCCGAAGGTTTCCTGCAAGGATTCCAAGACTATCAGCGCGATGGAAAGGGAGAAATAGATTCAGATTCACGAGTAGGTCTACAAGTTCATGCAGAAAAAACTCAAGAATGATATCCTCTCATTTATAGACGGCAAGGATACTGTCGACCATAATATAGAGACTGCGCTTCAGAAGATCATATAGGACGTGAAGACAAACTTCACCAGCCAGTACGAGATAGCAGCGCAGAATGTCATCGAGTATTTAATGCAGTCGAGAAGTACCGACATCATGAGAAAGCTCCGCGAGTTATTGCTAGATATATTGATCACTGGCTATTGCTTTTACAGGGTAAAGCCGAGCGTAAACAGGAATAATGTATAGATAGAAGTATTGAATCCTCTAAACACCTTTATAGATCGAAATCCGGAATCTCCATATGTCAAGGATTCGTACCGTGTAGTTGTCAGGAAATGGCTTTCCAAATCACAGATCTTGATGCAATACGGTCAGGATTTATCGCGTGAAGATGTTGAGAAGATAGAAAAGGAATGGGAAGATGCAGCGTCTGATTATTCGTACTCTTACATTAGGACCTTTGAGCATAACGGAGTTCCAGCTACTCAAGGATTGAGAGCAGGAGAGGAGGCTATCATCCCAGGCTATCCAACAGATGAGCAAAACAACAGATACAACAAGTTGCTCCCTGTATATGAGGTTGAATGGATAGAAACCGATAAGAATTTCGTGATGAACAGATATCGCACAGTTAGAATCAATGATGACATCTATATCCTAACAGGCAAAGATGATTCTGCTGTGCGTTCTATTGACAACCCAAGCTATTGTGGCTTGACAGTCAACGGGGTCTATTTCACAAACCGAGGGAGTCAGCCGTACTCTCTGGTTCTGGCTTGTGTTCCTTTACAAGATCGATATAATCTTTTACATTATTACAGAGACAACATCATTGCCAACAGTGGAACAGTTGGTGATTGGATAGATGAAAGCCTTATCCCTACCAACCTTGGCGTTAACTGGCCGGAGAGAATACAGAAATGGCTAGCATATAAGAAGGGAGGCCTTGGCTTGATCGACACCTCACAGGAAGGACGAGCAGCTGCTGGTCAGGCACCTATCAATACAATTTTCAATGGATTTGATGATACCGTAAAAGTTGGGGCTATTCAAGCTATCTAGGTTGCTTTGTAGTCCATAGAAGAGACAGCGTCCAGTATCACCGGAGTATTCCAGGAGCGACTGAACGGTATCGAATAGAAGGACGCAGTGAGTAATGTAAAATTGAGTGCAAACAATTCATTCACTATAACCAAACAGTACTATCAGCAAATGGACCTCGTGACTTGCGAGATGTTGTTAGATGCTCTGAATGAGGCAAAGATAGTATACAAGAACGGACTAACTGGGACAATTATCCTAGGTGATAAATTCCAGAAAGTATTCACTGCTCTCCCTGAACATTTCACACTTAGCGATTACGATATACATATAAGCAGCAGCACAGATGTCATGCAAGATATGGCGAAGCTGATGCAAGTAATTCCGAACTTTATCCAATCATAGACCCTAGCGCCGGATATCATTTTTGAAGCGTTGACTAGTAAGAGTTTGACGGATTTGAAGATTAAAGTAAAGTAGGCTATGGAGAAGTAGAAGGCGGAAAATAACCAAATCCAACAATTACAACAGAAGCTGCAAGAATCACAGCAGCAGCTACAGCAGATGCAAAAGCAGTTGTAGCAAGCCCAGAAGCAAATCGAGAAGTACGACCAAGAAAAGATGCAGCTTGAAAAAGAGCGTCTCCGTATTGATAGCGATATTAGGTGGTACAACGCGAGGGCAGACAAGAAATACAAAGAAGATAATATCGCCGTTGATAATAAGAAGGTTGACATAGAGCTCAAGCAACTACATGACGGCAATCCATATAATGACAACGTTAATTTTGGATAATGTAGGCAATATTTCAATTACAGCATACATCTGGCTGTCATATTACGATAGCCGGAATGGAACGTCCCTGTAATACTTACGATGGGATCTTTACATATGACGGGACGGTTTCCGTCAACGTTATCCATAGCGTTGACATAACAGAAGAGAAAGAGGAAAAATACGACCTGTACACGTACGATATCAATGACCACAGTTCGGATGACGTGAGCGATTTTCATATCGAAGAAGATGGCCTTTACATGGTGTCGCATTACATCCTGCCTAAAAAGGACAGTCTGGAATATATCGATGAGTTAGCAAAAAAGAAATTCGTTTTTGCTTATGATGGCGAGCATATTGTCAAGTACTGGAACGGATAGTGGGATATCGTACAGATTAATGATTTCATTTCTCTGAATATAAACAATAACTTCACGGTTGCACTCTCTCAAGATTATATGTTCAGCATGTGCGGGCTCAAAGAGTGCTTCTTTAATATCAACCGTGAGATACTTGGCAAGTTCTGCGGAGCTGACAAGTGTAACACATAGAAACATAAAGATCTAGTGTACAAACGCGACCTCTTGTGGATGGCAATCAATGTCATCGATTACTTACTTGATGAGGATCGGTACTTTGAAGCGTTGAACATCATGCGTGAGTTGGTCGGTTGCACTGGATTCTGTAAAGACAACAGCAAATATGGTAGTGACGGTTGCGGATGCCGTGCTTGATTTGAAGCATGCAGTCATCGATGATTTCCAGGATCTCATCGAACAGTTACACAATGGGCACCAGCCGGAGAACTATCAATGCATACTGAACAGGATCGCGTTCATTCAGAATGTCGACATGTTCAATTCCATCAATGTTTTTTATGAATGTTTGAAGCCATGATACAAAATAAAAACCAACTTCATCACACGCATGATTGTGTGTATGTTCCATACATTCATAGTGGCAACCCGCATTGTGTAATAAATGAAAAAGGGGAATATCTTAAAAAGGACAATCTCCTTTCTGAATTTGACACAGACCAAAAGCGAGCTATTGCTATTGAAAACCTAGGCCTCTCTGGTGCCATGCGCTTCAAGGGAGAGATAGATATTTTACCTATTGATAATGTAGAAATTGGCGACGTGTATTTGTGCAATAATAAAATGCACGTCGCAGTATATACTGAAACACATTTTGTGCGTTGGCACGAATTAGACAACAATTTAAATTGGTCATAATGCAAGTTAAATTTTACAAAAACGTTTCTAAGGAGAACGCAGCACAGGGCAAGAACTCTAATGGCGTTGTTGTTGCTGATGGTTCTATTATCTTTGCCAAGGATGGCAAGATCTACCTTAAAGATACCGCAGGCGTTACTGTTTACGGTGCTGATAATCTGCCCGAGGCTTATAAGCATTACCTGGACGATTAGCTGCTGAGTACAGCCAAGAACAAGTTGAAGGCTACCATTAGCCTTTCCAATTCAAGCTGTGTAGCTGACAAGCTGCCCGCTTCTCAGACTGCTACCCTTAGTATTACCTTTGACGGTAAGGCTGTGAATGCTGACACTGTACCTGCTACTTGGTCGCAGTCTACAACTGGTAAGTACACGAAGATATTGGAGAATGTTAAAGATTCAACAGGTTCTGCTACTATCACCTATACTGTACCCGATGGTGACTATAAGGGTTTGAAGTTAACAACTACAGCTGCTGCTGTCCAGATGCACGTATCATATCCTGCTTGGTATGGTATGAGTGTATCTAAGGACAAGAGCATTATCTCTGAGTTTATCAAGACTGCAACAAGAAAGGAGACGTCCGTCAATGAGTCGGATTTCACATGGACAAACAGTTTGCCAAACTCTGCCTATGGTATCATCTTGACACACGGCAACGCCACAGCAAAGCAGTCAGGCATTTCTATTCTTGACACAGTAGCCACTGGCATTTCTGTTGTTTCTAATAATTAGACTATGCCAGGGTATACAATGTACGCAACAAATAAGACTATCGCATCGAATGGTAGCGCAGAAAAGGTTGAACTTAAAATTAATATCTGATTATGAAAAATAATACTACACAGTCGGCAGCGTCGGCTTTTGCTATAACATTCACCAGCGCTAACCCTAACGAGTACCCCGTAATCTATGCAGAGGATCAGTGGCACACAGCGGCCCAAAACGATAAGATCTGCCAGTTATACGATAATACACATAGTGGAAGCAATACCTCAGCAACTGGTGCGCAGTTTACACAGCGTGAGATTAATGAGACGCTGGCAAGTACAATAGGTGCTTCTAATTCAAACATTACAAAATTAAACTAGACTGTTAACACTCTCAGTGGTAAGATTTCTAGCCTCGAGTCTGGAATTGTGAATGTTTACCGTTATAAGGGTTCGGTTAATTCTCTTACAGAATTATCCGGTAAGAGTAAGGGAAGCCGTGTCGGTGATGTTTATAATTTGAAAACTACAGGTATGAACTATGCATTCGTCGGTCCTGCTCAGTATATAATCGACTCTGGACATAATAGAACTGACGGATATGATATTTTTGAATTTGCAAAAACATGTAATGAAACGCCGCAGTAGAAAATATTGTATGTTGGCCTTACGCCGACAAATAGGCAGTGTACTTTTGCTGCAACAACTGACAGCACTGGCCATTATCTGCTGTATGCTTACTTTAGTGACCAAAGCGGCAAAAAGACTTATGTTGTTTTGGATCACATATTGAATGACAACAACTACGTAGAAACAACCGAAACGGTTAGATATTACAAAATAGATTCTGAGGCTGAAATGTGGGATGCTCTTGGTGAATCTCAGAGTCTCACATTGTGGGAGGAATAATTTAATAAAAAAGCCAGGGTAATCTCTGGCTTTTTTCATTGTTAAATATTATTATTGTAAAAACGCGAGGAAAAATGAAAGCTTTAAGCTTAAAAAGTATAAGAGAACTTATTAAAATCTTCGTCGTATCCGTCGATCTTTTTATGTCTATTCACTGTATAGCTGCGCTGTGCGGTTTACATCTTTGTGTGTTTGAGTTTATCTTTGGCTAGAGCTTGTGCGCTTTTATTGTCTTAATCTTATCAACCTATCTATTGGGATTTTGTAACAACTTCAGATGGTTGATTTTTCATTCTTTTATTATCCAGTGCTTCATAATGTACAACAGAATGTTTGGTCTTGGTGTTATGTTGACATTGGTGCGTATAATTTTACCTGTTTCGGGTTTGGCTTTATTGTCAAACATAATAATTAAAGACCCATGGTAGAAACTCTACGAAAACTTATCTCACGCGAGTTGCGGAAAATAGCCGACAGAATCGACAACGGATCATGTGAAATGACCGCGCAACAAGCCGACGACCTACTATCAGCTATTTCACACTAGCCATATAGTAAGGCCTAGGCTTACATGTACCTAGAGATAAGCAGGAGCTCGTTTGATAAGTTGGTAAGGGATGGATTGATTCCGAAAGGATAGAAGAGGTTAGGATTTAAAGAACTCGTGTGGTACAAGGGAGATTTGGATAATTATAAAAACAAACAAAACTCCTGCATAGGATAATATCTTTAACACGTTAAAGATTAGCTCATGCGGTTTTGTTTATAGATTCGCGATTTAGTACTTGGTGATCAACTCGTACCTACAAAATAAGTATAGCATAAATTCACCAAAATAAACATATAAAATATGACTAACGTAGAGAAAAATGCAAGTGGCGTATACGATTCGCCTACTTTCAAGAGCACAGGCACGAACATCTTGCAGACTGATGCCACCTCTACCATTTCTGTTTTCGTACGAGTAGACGAGGATGCAGACTGGGTAAAGGCTGACAATATCAAGGCTGGCGATGTTTTGACTGAGTTAAACCTGTATCCAGGCATGCACGTCATGCTGTCATCTTCAAAGCCTTTCTCTTATGGCTACCTGTGATGTTAAGCATGTGAGCATAAAGGAAAAGATTGACCTGGAAAATTTCACATACAAAATCGAGTAGATATGGAAAAAGTAAATATTGGATCAATCAATCTAGGCATCGAGAGATATGACAGGAATCCTATCGTTTCTGATCTCCAGCGTGAAGTCAACAAGCTGAAGATTCAAAAAGGAAATGGTAGTGGTCAGATCTCGGGCGAGCTAAACGATGTGATCGTGACCATAGACGGGAATAAGGAGGTTGTCAACATGGGCAAGCTTGTCAAGACCGTCAAAGAAAATAAAGCAGATATCAAGGTCCTCAAGGAAACAACACCTGGGGATTAGATTTGGAATGAAGTAACACTTTAAAAAAAATAAACCTATATGGCTAATAAATCAGTCAAATTTTATCGTGGTAATCTGGAAGCATACAATCAGATTACTCACGCTGATGGCATCTATTTTGCATCGGATGCAGGATGTCTGTTGATGAATGGCAAGAGCTATAGCGGCATCACTGATGTGGAGTTTAATGATGGAAAGCTTATGGCTTCCTATGTTGACACAAATGGTGCTATTTAGAAAAAGGAAATAGAGCTCGGAACTGGCAAGTATGCACCCGCAGACACTACAGCTTCAACCGCTGCTATTGGTGGCATCGCAGCCGGCACTACTGCCGAATCTTTGAATGGCAAGAGCATCAACGAAGTTTTGGATATGCTGCTCTATCCTGAGTATGCACCCAATTTTACAGATGCAACTATCAGCTTCAACTCTACTTTTGAATCCCTTGTTGAGGTTGGTAAGACTTGCCCTGCATAGCCCGCAGCTTCTGCTGCTACTGGTAGCCCTGCAAAGACTGTAAGCGGCAAATATACCACAACTGGCGGAGAGGCAACTAATACGTTCTCGCTCAATGGTAGCAATAGCTGGGGCGGTCAGATTCTCGAGCCCACAACTGTGACTGTTACCGCTACGCGTGCATATGCTGGAAGTACTGACACAGTGAAGACTAATAAGGGAACAGCAACGAATAAGGCAGTAACTGGTAGCTCTACGACTCTTTTAGTTAATGCTACACCTCACTCTCAGGTTGATGACACTTTTCATATTAAGCCTATCACAAAGACGCAGTCCAAGAATATCAAGTTTGTGTATTCAATCTATGCAAGTACAGCTGAAGCTGGTAAGCTGACAAAGCAACCTATAGTAGATGCGCAGACTCGCGAGCTGACATTGAAGGCTGGCGTTGCTCTCATCGCAGTACCCGCCGTGTTTGGTAGTGTGACAATTGAAAAGTACGGTTTGGGTTAGTGGTTTGCAGAAGCTGCAACAGAGAGTGAGGTATAGCTTGCAATTGGAGATGGTACAACCAAAATAGCATACAAGCAGTTCAAGATAAATGCAACCCCAACTGCAGATAGCTTATTCCGTGTAATTTATAATAAGTAATTAAGGAGGACATAATATGGCAAAATTATATGCAAGTAAGGCCGAATTTGGCGTTTCTTTTAAATTTACAACCGCGCGTCCTCTTGATGACCGTTTGGTTGTTGATCAGGCTACAGACATCTACGATCCCGCGACTTGGGGCGGTGCTGATAAATGTACACTTTATACTGGCTTGACTGTTGCAACTTCTGGCGGTACCCTTTATACTTATATTGGCCCTGCTGGTGATGCTGGTTTTGCTGATTCACTTGTAGAAGGTAAGATTCCCGCCGAGAACTGGAAAGTCTAGGGTGGTGACACTCAGGCCGAGGTTGGTAATCTGGCCGATAAGGTTACAAAACTTGAGACTGCAAACACCGAAAACAAAGCAGCTATTGCAGCCGTTAAAGCAACCGCAGACAAGGCAGTTGTTGCAAATACAGCTATCACAGCTGCTACTGATTTTAGTGTTGTAAAGTATGACGCCAAGGGTCTCGTAACAGAGGGCAAAGTGTTGACTTCTGCAGAAGTTCCCGGTCTTAGTGACTTAGAGACAAAGGTTAACAATATCGGCGTAGCTGCCAAGGAAACCGCAAACGCTGGTTATCTGAAATCTTACACTTTCACTGGTCCCGATGGTACACCTGTTGACATTGATATACCCAAGGATCTTGTGGTAAAGTCTGGTTAGGTTATCACAGCAACAACTGAAACCGGCCTCGTTAAAGGTGATAAGTATATCAAGCTCACAATTGCAAACCAGGACGAATCACCAATTTATATAGCCGTCAAGGATCTCGTTGATGTTTACACAGCACAGGCTAACGCTGCACAGGTTCAGCTTGCAATCAGCGGTACAAATGAGATATCAGCAACTATCAAGCCCGGTTCTATCGCCAAGGCAGACCTCGCAACTGCTGTTCAGGGAAGTTTGGATAAGGCCGACGCTGCAGCTCCTAAATCTGAACTCGATGCTGCAAAAGAGGAAATCGAAACTATTAAGGCAGACGTAGCAGCTCATGGTGTTAAGAGTGTCACAGCTTCAGGTACTGGATACGTGACAGCTAGCGCTGTAACAAATGATGCTGGTGTTGCTACTATCACTGTTACATCTACTCCTGAACTCGCAACTGCTGTAACAGCTGCAACCTCTGCACTTCAGGCTGGAGATGTCACAGCTGGCACCGGAATGCTTACCTTGAATGTTAAAGGCACCCCGGTAACTGTTCCCCATGGCTCAATGGCCGAAGCAGCAGCTGACGATTACCTCACAAAGGAAGCAACCAATGAGGCAATTAATGCAAAGGCCGAAGAGATCAACGGCACTATTAATACTACTAAGGCCGACCTCGAGGGTAAGATTACAGCACTTGAGAATGCTAAGCTTACAGCTGGTGCTGGTATTTCAATAGAAAATAATAATATTGCAGTCGACAAGCTTGCAGTTACTAATGTGCCTACTTTGAGCGTTGACTCACATCTAACAAGTCAGGGCAAGTATGCAGTATATAACAACCCGCTTGTTGGTGAAGCTGACAAGTATGTTGACAGTGCAACTTTGGCATCTGCTGTAAATAACACGAACGAGCAGGTTGTCAAAGGCTTGAATGAGTTGCATGATGGTGTTTATGAAATTGCAACAAATCTTAGTAGCAAAATCGACATCGTTAAAGTTAACGGTGTATCTTGCACAAAGGCACTTGGAACAGAAGGTGCTGAAAAAGATCTCTAGATTGCAACCGTAACACTTGACGCTACAAAGATTGAGTACACAACAGGTGTATCTGTTGCTGCTCAGCTCAAGACTCTCACGGATACTCTCCAGTGGACCGAAGTATAACAGGCATAATTTAACCACTCAATACTATGGGAAACACAACTTTGACAAGTCGGTTTATAAATTTCCACACAAGAGCCGCATATAACACTTTTAAAGCTGGCGCAGGAAATGCTATTTCCGATTAGTCCATAGTATTCATAACAGATCCCGACGCATCACAGCGTGATATTCTCACGCATGGCATAAGCATGATAGGAGGCGTTCCTAGAATCTCGTCATATTCCGTTGATGGCAAGGTCCCGTACGTCTCAGTATCTGGTGCTGCGAATTTAAATTTCATCTCTGGTAATGGCGTGGCTTTGTCGGCTGATGAAAAAGGCGTCAAAATATCTTGTGATCTTCCTATTGAAAAAGGGACAGGTGTTGCAAGTTTAAAAGCTAACTCTGGCAACTCTGCAAAAGGCGCCTCGTCTTTCGCAGAAGGTATCGGAACACAAACACTGCATGACGCAGAACATGCAAGCGGAAAGTTTAACGTATCGCATAACAACGCCGATAAGTTCACAGATGACCACGCTGATGGCACAATAGGCACAGCACATACCGTGTACTCAATAGGAGGTGGCACTTCTGATACCGACAGAAAAAATCTGTTTGAGGTTATGGACAACGGAGATATATATATTTGGTTTAAAGGAAAATATAGAAGATTACAAACACTACTGGATGA
>UMGV01063331.1_pt1 | contig 178293 bp, 200 predicted proteins | sample 1965361 | NCBI WGS metagenome assembly UMGV01 (sample SAMEA4836081, study PRJEB28245) | human gut metagenome | biome: gut microbiome; material: fecal sample | place: Denmark | collected 2008
GAAGGTACAGAAAGAAAAGACCGATGAGGTCTTTTTTTTGTGCCATTTAAGTTGACAGTACGTAGTGAATTTTATAAAATAATATTAAGTATTTTTAAAATATGAAATGATATGATTTGGGGTGTTTATATTGAAATATATATTCTTTGGGAGTTTGGTTATCTTATTGATTCCCCTCTTATTTTGTATATATACAGTACAACGGATAGAAAAAAACGCTTTACGGAATTCGGTGTTTGGATTACTGCTTTCACAGACAGGAATGGTTATGCTGTATGGTATGGCGTTGATGACAGTCGATGAGAAGCTGGCATTGTTTTTTTATGCACTTTTTTATTTTTGTGTAGATTTTATGACGTTGTTGCTGTTTATTTATAGTCGTGTATATGCTGACACCTATCGGCATAAAGTATGGATGCGTCCGGTAACGTATATCCTGTTGCTTACAGATGCGATTGTGTTATTTTCAAATCTTAGAGTGCAGAATGTATTCCATGTGGCTCCGATGACAGACCAGTTCGGTAATGTTTATTATGGTGTAAAAAGCTATGGTATCTTGTATGGGGTTCATACATTGATTTGTTATGCATTTGCTGCGGCATGTCTGATTGTTCTGCTTGTCCGCAGGTCAAAATGCCCAAGAATTTTTCAAGTAAATTATTCTTCGATCATTATTACGCTTATATTGACCGCAATTGCAAATATTATGTTTTTCAAGTTTGAATTCATTTACGATTTTTCATTGATCGGATATACCGCATTATGTTGTGCAATCACTTATTTTACATTCTTTCATATTCCGGCGGGCCTTGTAGAAAAAATGCTGGCCTTGTTTATTAAGACTATCGATGACGGAGTTGTCTGTTATGATGTAAAAGGGAAATGCATTCATGCAAATGAACAGGCAAAGAAGATTCTTCATGTGTCTGAGCTTTCTGCACTTGATAAAAAGTTGCAGGGCTGGCTGAATGGAAAAAATCTTCGGGATATTCATGATATTGCATGGAAAGAACAATTTCGAATAGATGGAAAAGTACATTTCTTTCAGTTTCAATATAAGAAGATGATATATGAGAATCACGAGATTGGAAGCTTTTTTTTGTTACATGACCGAACGGAAGAAGTGGAGCGTGTGAAATCTGAACAGTATAAGGCAAACCATGATGCATTGACAGGTATTTATAATCGGGAATATTTTTATGAGTGCGCAGAACAGATGTTACGGGAGAATTCAGATACGGCGTTTTATATTGTTTGTAGTGATATCCGTGATTTTAAGATTGTGAACGATGTATATGGAAGTAAAAAGGGGGATGATATTTTAATAAAACAGGCAGAAAGTCTGAAACAGAAAACTCCGGCAGGTTGTATTTATGGGCGGTTGGCAGGTGACCGGTTTGCACTGCTTTTGCCAAAGGAATTATTTCAGGAAAACATATTTCGACGGGAGATTTCGCGAATTGAGCATATAGAAGGTAATTCCAGTTTTAGGCTGCGTATGTATATGGGAATCTATGAAGTAGACGATAGGAATACACCGGTTGCAGTTATGTGTGACCGGGCTATTATGGCAATCAAAACCATCAAGGATGATGTTTCAAACCGTATCAGCTATTATGATAAGGAGCTGCGGGAGACTGCACTCAAGGAACAGGGAATTATCAGTCAGTTCCATGATGCGTTAGAGGGCGGACAGTTCTGCTTTTATATTCAGCCACAGATATCTGCGGACGGTGTTGTGCGTGGTGGAGAAGCACTGGTTCGCTGGATTCATCCAGAGCGTGGTATGATTCCGCCGGGAGAGTTTATTGAGCTGTTTGAGCGGACCGGTCTGATCAGTGAGTTGGATCGTTACATATGGGAGAAAGCCTGTATCCAGCTTCGCGACTGGTGCAGACAGGGACATGCAGATTTTTATTTGTCAGTAAACATTTCACCACGTGATTTTTATTATATGGATATCTATAAAGTGTTTACTCAACTGGTACAAAAGCATGGCTTCGAAGCGAAGAATCTTCATCTGGAAATCACGGAAACGGCAGTCATGTCGGATACGAAAAAAGTAATCCGTCTGGTAAACAAACTGCGGCAGTATGGGTTTAAGGTGGAGATGGATGATTTTGGAAGCGGATATTCTTCTTTGAATATGTTGAAGGATATCAAGATGGATACAATCAAACTGGATATGGGATTTTTACGTAAGACCAGAAATAATGAACGAAGTATGTCAATCGTAAGCAATGTTATTCATTTGTCGAAACGACTGGGGATGGAGGTTGTTACCGAGGGAGTAGAAACCAGGGAACAGGTGGATGCATTAACCATGATGGGGTGCGATGTATTTCAAGGATATTATTTTGCAAAACCAATGTCGGTTTGGGATTATGAAGACAAATATATTTCAACCGAAGGATAGGGGAGATAGGATTGAAGAGTGCGATGTTAGCGATTATGCTGATTATGATTGTTTTGTTGGTATATCGCATTGTTATGATCAAGCAGATAGAACAGACACAGGTTGCGAAGGATGTGATACGGCTTCATATGGTAGCTGCATCAACCATTTTGTTTTATGCCATGACGATTCTGGATATCAATGATACAGTTGCATTGGCGTCGTATGGCTTGTATTTTTGGTGCAGTGATTTCCTGTTGATATTGTTTTTTATTTATATTAATGATTTTACACAGGAGACGTTTGTCAACAAACGTGGAGGTTTAATCCTTGGGATATTGATAGCGATTGACGGGATTCTGTGTGGCATTAATGTATATAATCAGATGTTATTTTCGGTTGTATTATCCGGAGATAAAGCAGAGGGATATTATTACAAAGTCACCTCAAGAACGTGGCTTTATTCATATCACAAGTTGTTCGTGTATATGTTTGCGGTTATGACATTTCTGCTGTTAGCTTATGAAATCTATAAGGCGGCACGAATTTATGTGAAACAGTATTATGCAATTTTGTATTGCTTTTTGCTCATGATTGCAACAAATGTTGTTTATGAGGTGCTCAACCTGGAGTTTGATTACTCCGTGTTATTTTACGGAATTACCGCTGCCGGCATCTATTATATTACATTTCAGTATGTGCCGAAGGGGTTGGTGGAGAAAACACTTGTTATGGTGGTACAAAATTTCACAGATGGTGTTGTCTGCATGGATATCAAAGGACGGTGCATCTATGCCAATGTGTATGCCAGACAGGTATTTCATGTAGATAAAGATACTCGTGTGATCGAGAACTATTACCGGTCGTGGAAGGGTGATCGCAAACCGGAAGAAATCGAGGAATGCAGTTGGCAGGGCGAGACAGAAATCAATGGTAAACAGAATTTTTTTGCTGCACGATATCGGGGAATCTGGGATGAAGACAACCGTTTTATCGGTTGTTATTATGTACTGCATGATGAAACAGAACATCGGAAAAAACTGGAGGAAGAACGCTACAGGAGTAATTATGATTCGCTGACAGGTCTGTTTAACCGTGAGCATTTTTATGAAACTGTTGAGCAGCAGATCGTCGCAAATCCAAATGTAAAGTATAGCATTCTGTGTGCGGATATTCAGAACTTTAAGATCATCAACGATGTGTTTGGAATTGAGCGTGGCGACGCGGTGTTACGGTCTCTGGCAAACATGTTCCGAAATCTGGCGACGGGCGATACAGTACTGGCGAGACTTTCGGCAGATCGATTTGCAGTCTGCGTGCGCGATGAGAAGCTCAACCATGAGCGATATTTGGAGGAATTGGATCTGATTAGCCATATTGGAGATAATAATTCTTACCACGCACGGATTTATACCGGAATCTGTCCAATCCGGAACATCAAAACACCGATATCTGTCTACTGTGACAGGGCATTTCTGGCAATTGAATCGATTAAGGGGGATTATCAGCAGTCCATTGCATATTATGATGATGAATTGCGAAAACAGATGCTGGAGCGACAGCATATGGTCAGTGATTTTCGCTCTGCAATAGCAAAACAGGAATTTCGGCTATATTTGCAGCCACAGGTAGATGAGCAGGGAACGATGCTTGGCGCGGAGGCATTGGTGCGCTGGTTCCGTCCGGTGCATGGCATGATGCTGCCGGAGGAGTTTGTCGATGTGTTTGAAAAATCCGGTCTGATCAGCGCGATGGATCAGTATGTATGGGAGCTTGCCTGTAAGGAGTTGCAGCGTTGGAAAGCGATGGGAAAAGAGCAGTATTACATATCGGTCAATGTATCACCGAAGGATTTTTATTTCTTAGATATTTATACAACTCTGACAACTCTGGTGGAATGTTATGAGATTGATCCGGATAAGCTGCGTCTGGAGATTACAGAAACGTCCGTCATGAAAGATGCGAATAAACATCTGGCGTTGATCGATGATCTCCGGACATATGGGTTCCGTGTGGTGATGGATGATTTTGGACGTGGATACTCGTCATTGAATATGCTGCAGGACATGAATCTGGATGCAATCAAGATTGATATGGAATTCCTGCGGAGAAATGAAGATCCGGAGCGTAGCCGGATGATTCTGGAAATGGTACTGAATCTGGCAAAGGAGCTGGATATCCATGTAGTGACAGAGGGCGTCGAACAAAAAGACCAGCTTCAGTATATGCAGGAGCTTGGATGTACATTGTTCCAGGGCTACTATTTTGCAAAACCGATGCCGGTCAATCAGTTCGAGAAAACTTATTTTTAACTTAAGCGAGCAGGGTTTCCCATGTCTCGTAAAGTGCGGAGAGCGTTTCTTCCAGCTCTTCGCGCTTTTTTGATAGCTCGCCGAGTTTGGCAGAGTTTGTTGCGTATTCAGGATTTAAGAATTCCTCGTCAATCTGCGCAATCGCTGCCTCTGTTTCTTCAATTTTTTGTTCTGTTTTTTTGATATCGTTTTCTTTCTTACGAAGTCGTGCCTGTTCTTCCTTCTGCTTTTTGTAATCATCTTTGCCGGAAGGAGTGGCAGAAGGTGCTGTTGCGGTGTCTGCGGAAGTATCCGTCTGTTTCGGTGCAGCCGCCTCGTACACCTGATCCTTGTGACTTTCGTAATAATCGTAATTTCCGATAAAGCTGTAAAGCTGTTCGTCCTTTAATTCCAGAATTCGGGTTGCAATCCGGTTGATGAAATAACGGTCATGACTGACAACAAATACGGTTCCGGTATAGCTGCGGATTGCATCCTCCAAGATACCCTTGGACTGGATATCCAGATGGTTTGTCGGCTCATCTAGGATTAAGAAATTGGCAGGGGAGAGCATGAGCTTGGCAAGGGACACACGTCCACGCTCGCCGCCGCTTAAATCTTCAATCTTCTTAAATACGTCGTCTCCGGTAAATAAAAAGGCTGCCAGTACATTTCGGATTTTTGTGTTGGTCAGATCAGGGTAGGCATCGCTGATCTCCTCGAAGATCGTCTTATGCAGGGAGAGTACCTGATGCTCCTGGTCGTAATAGCCGATATGTACGCGCGAGCCAAGGGCAATCGTTCCGGCGTCCTTCGGTACAAGATGATTGACCATCTTTAAGATCGTGGTCTTTCCAGTTCCGTTTCCGCCAATTAGGGCGACCTTTTCGCCGCGCTTGATATCAAAGTCAAGATCTTGGAACAGACAGTTTGTGCCGAAAGATTTCGCCAGATGCGTGACGGTTAAGACGTCATTCCCGCTTTCCACAGATGGCTCTAAGGTGAGCCGCATCTCGGAGGCAACCTCGGTCGGCTTGTCTAAGACTTCAATCTTATCTAACATCTTTTCACGGCTTTCCGCACGTTTGATGGACTTCTCACGGTTAAATTGCTTGAGTTTCGTGATGACAGCTTCCTGATGCTTGATTTCCTGCTGCTGGTTTAAGTAGGCCTTCATCATATTGGCACGGATCTCTGCGCGCTTGGATGCAAAGTAGGTGTAGTTTCCGTGGTAGACGGTTGCCTTTTTGTTGTCGATTTCTACGATCTGCGTTGCAATCCGATCAATGAAATAGCGGTCATGGCTGACCACGATCACACTACCAGGATAAGAGGACAGGAAAGACTCGAGCCATGAAATACTTGGCATGTCCAGATGGTTTGTCGGCTCATCGAGGATGATGATGTCCGGGCGTGTCAGAAGCAGACGTCCCAGTGCGATTCGCATCTTCTGACCACCGGATAATGTATTGATATGGCGGTCATAGTCCTCCGGACCAAAACCGAGTCCTTTTAAAACGCCTGTAATCTCACTCTCATAAGAATACCCATTGTCGCGGTCGTATTTGCTGCTCAGGCGGTTGTAGGTCTCTAAGATCTTCTCTAATTCTTCGCCTTCTGCATGCTTCATATCCTGTTCTAAACGGCGGATATTCGCCTCTAAATCAAGGATGTACTGTTTGGTTGCAAGCATTTCGCCATAGATCGTGTTGTCAAAGGAGATATCCTGATGCTGGGACAGATACCCAATCGTGGTATCCTTGGCAATCACGACCTGTCCGCTGTCGGCGGATTCTTCGCCCATGATAATCTTCAGGAGCGTCGTTTTTCCAGAGCCGTTGATACCGACAATGGCGATCTTTTCTTTCTCGTTGACATGGAAGTTGATATCCTTCAAAACTTCCTTTGTGCCGAATGCTTTTGATATATTCTGGCATGCTAACAGCATGATAAATTCCTCCTGCGTGTTTCGAACAAATTCTACCAGTGCATTTTATCAAAAAGCGGGAGGACTTTCAATCATACATTGAAATAAGCACGAAAAAATGGTATACTAAAACATAATTATGCGAACAAATGTTTTGAGAATTTCCATGAAAAAGGAAGTGAAGGTTTTGTTATTTGGGAAAACGAGTCAGGCAAAAAAAGAGATAGAAGCACTGTTTCATGAAGTGCAGATCAATCTGGAGAACAACTACAAGGATCTGGCGATTTCTGCGCGGAAGCAGGCGGAGGTAAAGCTGGCTGAATATCAGGCAGCCGGGGAGCTAAAGGAAAAGGAATATAAGAAATTAAAAGAGCAGCTCGACGAATATACAAAACGAATGGAAGGATATCATCATTGATATGCAGCAGGGAATTGGTAGAAAAATAGTGATTGCGGTCGGCATGCTTGTAGTTGCAGGACTTTTGATCGTACTGTACCAGTGGGGGAATGCACGGGAGGATACATCAAAGGACAGGCAGCTTGCCGATGGACAGACGACGTACAGCTTCGCGATGGGAACATCGGTGTCAGTCAGTCTGTATGGGACACAGGATACGGAGTATGCAAAGATTGAACAGGCAATCAAAGACTTAGATGAGCAGGAGATATCATGGCGGCAGGAGGGCAGTGCCTTATATAAGCTGAACCACACATACACAGCGGGAGAAGCGGCAGAGGTTTCGGATACCTTGTATCTGGCGCTGACGCAGGCGTATAACATATGCCGGGACAGCCAGGGCGCATTGGATATTACGATCCGTCCACTGGCGAATCTCTGGAATATCGAGTCGGCGACGGAGGAAGATTTCCGGGTTCCAACTGACACAGAGATTAAGACTGTGCTTGAAAAGACAGGCTATGAGGCAGTGACGATTGGTGAATCGCAGACGGTGACGATCGACAAGTCCGATATGGTGTTAGATCTTGGCGCGGTTGGCAAGGGATTCGCACTGGATATTGCAGAACAGATATTAAAAGAAGATGCAGTAAGCGGCGGAACAATCAGTGTCGGCGGAAGCGTGCTTGTGTATGGTGCAAAAAAGGACGGCAGTTCATTTCGGGTAGGTATCCGTGATCCGCAGGGTGACGCAGAGGATATGATCGGTTATTTGGAATTTGCTTCGAACAGTAACACCTGTGTATCCACCTCCGGTGATTATGAAAAGTTTATCGAGAAGGATGGTACGAGGTATCATCATATTTTAAATCGTACAACCGGATATCCGGCGGAGTCAGGACTTGCTTCGGTGACAGTTGTATGCCAAAATGGCTTGTACAGCGATGCATTGTCGACGGCATGCTATGTGCTTGGCTATGAGAAGTCTTTGCCGTTGTTGCAGAAGTACAAGGCAGAGGCAGTATTTATTGACAAAGAAAATCAGGTGACTGTGACGGATGGACTGAAAGAACAGTATCATGCGGCACAGGCTGCACAGAAATAAAATAGAAGGCGAAAAGAGATGTTAAAAATGAAGTGGCTGGAACATTTAAAGACGATTACCGCACATAAGATTATGGTGATGCGGCATTGCTTTGCGGTTGGATTGTATAAGCAGGGACTGTTGCACGACCTGTCCAAATATTCATGGACGGAGTTTTCGATGGGCGCGAAATACTATCAGGGAAACCGCAGCCCGAACGATGCAGAGCGTGAGGATAAGGGATACACCTCTTCGTGGCTGCACCACAAGGGAAGAAACAAACACCATCTGGAGTACTGGGTGGATTACAATGTTGACAGAAGCGATACAAAACATTTGCTGGTTGGCTGTAAGATGCCGAAGGAATATGTGATTGAGATGTTCTGTGACCGTGTGGCAGCCTGCAAGATTTACAACAAGGAAAATTATTATGAGAAGCAGCCACTCGATTATTATATGAATGGCAGATCGAGACGTCTGCTGCATCCGGATTCCGCGAAGCTTCTGGAGAAGTATCTGAATATGCTTGCGAGAAAGGGCGAGGCTTATACCTTTCGTTATATTCATAATTATGAGGTGATTCCGCTGCGTCGGAAGAAGCTTGCGAAGTATCTGCCATTTTTGAAATATTTGTTTCCGTATGGAGAAGATTACTAGGAGATAAGATGAAATTTACACATTTACATGTGCATACGCAGTACAGTCTGTTGGACGGCTCGGCAAAGATCAAGGAGCTGGTTCCGCGTGCGAAAGAACTTGGCATGGATGCGCTGGCAATCACAGACCACGGTGCGATGTATGGCGTGATCGAATTTTATAAGACATGTAAGGCAAATGGAATCAAGCCGATCATCGGCTGTGAGGTGTATGTGGCACCGGGTTCCCGGTTTGACCGTGAGGTGGTAAAGGGAGAAAACCGGTATTACCATCTCGTTCTGCTTGCAAAAAACAACGAGGGATACCACAACCTCTGTAAGATTGTGACACGTGGCTACACGGAGGGCTATTATTATAAACCGCGTGTGGACATGGAGGTGCTGGAGAAATACCATGAGGGTATCATTGCACTTTCGGCATGCCTGGCTGGTGAGGTTGCGACTGACTTGCGTCAGGAGCAGTATGAGAAAGCAAAAGAAGCAGCATTGCGTCATCTGAAGATCTTTGGCGAGGGCAATTATTATCTGGAGATGCAGGATCATGGCATCCCGGATCAGCGTACCGTCAATATGGGCGTGATGCGGTTGTCCAAAGAAACCGGCATCCCGATGGTTGTTACGAACGATTCCCATTATATCAACAAAGAGGACTGGGAGGCGCATGATATTCTGCTCTGTATCCAGACGGGAAAGACGGTCAATGACGAAGATCGTATGCGCTATGAGGAAGGACAGTTCTATCTGAAATCTCCGGAGGAGATGGAGGCGCTGTTCCCATATGCAAAGGAAGCATTGGAGAATACGAACAAGATCGCAGATATGTGTAATGTCGAGATCGTATTTGGTGAGCGGAAGCTTCCAAAATACGATGTGCCGGAGGGGTATGATTCCTTCTCGTATCTGACGATGCTCTGTGAGGAGGGCGCGAAAAAGCGGTATCCAGAGGTCACAGATGAGGTAAAGAACCGTCTGCATTATGAGCTTGACATGATTAAACAGATGGGCTTTGTTGATTATTTCCTGATTGTGTGGGATTTTGTCAATTACGCGAAAAGTCATGATATTCCGGTTGGACCGGGCAGAGGCTCTGCTGCCGGATCAATTGTATCCTATTGTCTGTATATTACGGATATCGAGCCGCTTCGGTACGATCTGCTGTTTGAACGATTCCTGAATCCGGAACGTGTATCGATGCCAGATATTGATATTGATTTCTGTGTCAACCGAAGACAGGAAGTCATTGATTACGTCGTACAGAAATACGGCAAGGAAAAGGTTGTCCAGATTGTCACTTTCGGTACGATGGCAGCAAAGATGTGTGTGCGCGACGTCGGTCGTGCGATGGCACTTCCATATAGTCTGTGTGATAAGGTTGCAAAGGCAATTCCGAACAAGGTTCCGGGCGTAAAAGATGTCACTCTTCCGGTGGCTTTGAAAGTAAGTCCAGACCTGAAGGAAATGTATGAGAATGAACCGGATGTAACAAAGCTGCTTGACATGGCAATGAAGCTCGAAGGTCTGCAACGGCATACGGGTGTACATCCCGCAGGCGTTATCATCGGTCAGAAGCCAATCGAGGAATATGTACCGCTCGCACGGAGCGTGGATGGTGGTATTGTCTGCCAGTATGAGAAAGACCCGGTGGAAGAGCTGGGGCTTTTGAAGATGGACTTTCTGGCATTGCGGAATCTGACTGTCATCAAGGACGCGTTAGATCGGATTGAAGAAAATCATGGTGTGAAGCTCAATATGTCGGAACTGGATATGAGTGATCCGGCAGTCTATGAGCTGTTATCAGAAGGAAAGACCGACGGCGTGTTCCAGTTGGAAAGTGCCGGTATGAAGTCTTTCATGAAGCAGTTGAAGCCGAAGAATCTGGATGAAATTATTGCCGGAATCTCGCTGTATCGCCCGGGACCGATGGATTTCATTCCGAAGTACTTAGCGAACCGTGAGCATCCAGAAAGTATCGTCTATGATACACCGAAGCTGGAGAAGATCCTGAAATCAACATACGGATGTATGGTATATCAGGAGCAGGTTATGCAGATCGTAATGGAGCTTGCCGGATATTCGATGGGACGTTCGGATCTGGTACGCCGTGCGATGGCGAAGAAAAAAGCGGACGTCATGGACAAAGAACGGCAGTATTTTGTATATGGTAACGAGGAGTTAAACGTGCCGGGCTGTGTCAAAAACGGTATCCAGGAATCCGTCGCCAATAAAATCTTCGACGATATGGTCGATTTTGCGAACTATGCATTTAACAAGTCGCATGCGGCAGTGTATGCGGTGGTCGCATATCAGACCGCATATTTAAAGATCTATTATCCGGTTGAATACATGGCAGCGCTGATCTCGTCTGTCCGTGAAAATACGGAGAAGATGAGCAGTTATATCCAGACGTGTAAATCGCTTGGCATCAAAATCCTGCCGCCGGATATCAACAAAGGAAGCGGAGATTTCCTTGTCGATGGAAATGCGATCCGGTTTGGCTTGTCAGGATTAAGAAGTATCGGAGACGGTGTGACAGAAGTCGTGCACCAGGAGGTTGTTGCGAACGGTCCATTTACAAGCTTAGAGGATTTCTGTACGAGACTTTCTGGGAAGGAAGCAAACAAGCGGACGATCGAGAGCTTTATTTTAGCAGGAGCGTTTGACAGCTTCGGCTATAACCGCCATCAGATGATGATGGTGTATCCGGCTGTGTTAGAGCAGACGGCGAAAGAAAAGAAAAATGCCATGAGTGGACAGATGTCGCTGATGGATTTCCTTGGAGAGGAAGAAAAGACGGAATTTCAGGTGCGCTATCCGGATGTGGAGGAATACCCGAAGGATGAGCTGCTTGCAAAGGAAAAGGAGATTCTGGGTATCTATGTCAGTGGACATCCGCTGGAGGATGATCTGGATATTATAGAAGAATACACAACCGCGAAGTCGACGGCATTTCTGGCAGATACCGAGGAGGACGAGAATGCCGGAACGGAGATGGAGTTCGAAGAGCGTGAATGTGTCGTGGATAAATCCAGCTACACGATCGGCGGTCTGCTCACGGAGATTACGAAGAAGACAACACGAAACGGCGATGAGATGGCATTCCTTACTGTGGAGGATTTGTATGGTTCGGTTGAGGTTGTCGTGTTCGCTAGAGATTACCGGCAGAATAAAGACCGGTTTGTGAAGGATGCGAAGGTGCTGATCAAAGGAAATGCATCGGTCGATGAGCGGGGCGGCAAGCTGCTCTTCTCAAAGATGACAACCTTCGACGAGATACGGCAGGAACGTATAGCAGCCGGTAAGGAACTGTGGCTGCGCTTCACAGAATTAGAGACCTATATGCAGCAGGAGCAGGCACTCTATGCGACGCTCCGGCAGTATCCGGGCCGGGTGGTCGTGAAGGTACTGATCAAACCAGCCGGAGAAGGACAGGAGCAAAATATCAAGCTCAAGCAGTTACCGGATTTATACCGGGTCGATGCCAGTGAGACTCTGGTAGAGAAATTGAAACAGACATATGGAGAGGCGAATGTCATTCTCTTAGATAAGAAAGGAAACGGAGAAAAATCGTGATAACGTCAGCGTCAAACGACAAAATCAAAGAAATAAAAAAGCTGATCAAATCCGCCAGCCGGCGCAAAGAGACCGGACTTTATATCGTGGAGGGCATCCGCATGGTGCGGGAGATTCCGGCAGATGCGGTCAAGACACTTTATGTGGCGGAAAGCATGACAGACAAATTCGCAGATATCTGCAACCAGATACCGGCAGAGGTGGAAATTGTCAGGGATTCGGTTTTCCAGAGTATGTCGGATACAAACACGCCGCAGGGAATTCTGGCGGAGGTATATCAGACAGCCACAACGGAGGATGATTTATTTGCAGGTGATGCGGCACCGTTTCTTCTGATTATCGAACGACTGCAGGACCCGGGAAATCTTGGTACCATTATACGAACCGCAGAGGGTGCTGGGGTGACGGGTATTATCCTGAGTGCAGATACGGTCGACATCTACAACCCGAAGGTGATCCGTTCTACGATGGGATCGATCTTCCGGATGCCAATTGCCGTAGCCGAGGATCTGGCAGCGACGATCGATCGCGTGAAAACACGTGGAATCCCGGTTTATGGGGCGCATCTGGATGGGGCAACCTTCTATGAGAAAGATTTTACCGGTGGCTGTGCATTTCTGATCGGAAACGAAGGAAATGGTCTGTCCGATGAAATCAGCGCAAAAGCGGATGATCTGATCCGGATTCCGATGTGCGGACAGGTGGAGTCGTTAAATGCAGCGATTTCGACCGCGGTGATCGCATACGAGGTATTGCGACAGCGAAGCACAGGAAAAAAATGAAAAAGTTTGGAATATTACAATATAGGCACGCATATATTGTAAATGTACAATATTAAAAATTCACAGTTTATATGGGGATATAAATGAGGCTGTGAACATTGACAAGAGGGAGGAAAAAATATGACAGAGAAGATTTTGAACAACAATCAGGTGGTAGTAGCAGGAGAAATCGTATCAGATTTCCGATTCAGCCATGAGATATTCGGAGAGGGATTCTATATGGTGGATCTGGTAGTCAGCAGATTAAGCGATGCGCATGACGTGATTCCTTTGATGGTTTCCGATCGCCTGTTTGATGTAGAAAAATCCCACATCGGGGAAAAGGTACTGGCGAAGGGACAGTTCCGGTCGTACAACAAGCACGAGGAGAACAAGAACCGTTTGATCCTGTCTGTGTTTGTACGTGAGATCGAGGTGATCGACGCGGTGGATGACAAGGAGAACAAACCGAACCAGATATACTTAGACGGATACATATGCAAAGAGCCGATCTACCGTATGACGCCGCTTGGCAGAGAGATTGCAGATATTCTGCTCGCTGTGAACCGGGCATACGGAAAATCAGATTATATTCCTTGTATCTGCTGGGGCAGAAATGCCAGATTTGCAGGAAAGCTCGCAGTTGGTGAGCATGTGGCAATCTGGGGACGTATCCAGAGCCGGGAATATCAGAAAAAAATAGGAAATGATGAGATAGTCAATAAGGTCGCATACGAGGTGTCAGTCAGCAAGATGGAATGTTTGGAATAATGATTGACAGACCTGTATAACGATGATATACTATCCTTGATTTTGATTGAGTAGAGGTGCGGAATTCAAGAGTACTTTGCGGGATGACTTAGAGCAGTGGATCGCATGGAAAAGGGGAAACCGCCGAAGGACGACAGATGTCTAAGCACTGGAATCCTGGTTGTGCAATGAAGAATTGTATGACTGTCATTTGTAAGCATGCAGATGGAGCGCTACCGGAATTGAGACATTTCAAGCTGGCACTTTATCGGGTGCCAGCTTTATTTATGGTTATACCTTATAATTATTTAGGAGGAAGAGAAAGATGTCAATTTTTACAGGTTCAGCAGTTGCGATTGTAACACCATTTAAGAAGGATGGTTCGGTGGATTATGATAAGTTCCGTGACGTGATCGAGTATCAGATCGCTGGTGGAACCGACTGTATCGTTGTATGCGGAACGACAGGTGAGTCTTCAACCTTATCCCATGAAGAGCATCTTGACTGTATTCGTTTCTGCGCAGAGGTTGTCAACAAGCGTATTCCGGTTGTTGCAGGAACAGGTTCAAATTGTACAGAGACAGCTATTTATCTGTCTCAGGAAGCAGAAAAGTATGGCGTGGATGGTCTGCTTGTTGTAACACCGTATTACAACAAGGCAACACAGAAAGGTCTGATCGCACATTACACAGCCGTTGCAAACAGCGTGACACTTCCAATTATAATGTACAACGTACCAAGCAGAACCGGTACGAACATCCAGCCGGAGACAGCCGTATATCTGGCTAAGAATGTAAAAAATATCGTAGCGATCAAGGAGGCAACTGGCAATCTGTCACAGGTTGCACGTCTGGTAAGCCTGGCAGATGGATGCCTCGATGTATATTCTGGAAATGATGATCAGGTTATGCCGATCCTGTCCCTTGGTGGAAAGGGCGTGATTTCTGTACTTGCAAACGTAGCTCCGAAGGAGACACATGATATGGTACAGAAGTACTTAGATGGTGATGTGGTTGGTGCCAGAGAGATTCAGATCAAGGCAATTCCTCTGTGTGAGGCACTGTTCTGTGAGGTAAACCCAATCCCTGTCAAGAAGGCAGTGGAACTGATGGGACTTTGCGAAGGCAACCTTCGTATGCCACTGACAGAGCTTGAGCCAGAGCATACAGAGCAGTTAAAGAAAGCAATGACAGGATTTGGTGTAAAAATCCAGTAATACAGATAGACAGACCGGGAGGAAAAACAAATGATTCGTGTGATTATGCATGGTTGTAACGGTAAGATGGGGCAGGTCATCACAGGACTTTGCAAGGAAGATCCGGATGTGGAGATCGTTGCCGGCATTGATGTCGTAGATAATAGAGAAAACGGATATCCGGTATTTACAGATATCAACGCATGTGATGTCAAGGCAGATGTGATTATTGATTTTGCAGCAGCCGTTGCGGTTGATAAGCTGCTTGATTATGCAGTTGATAAGCAGGTTCCAGTTGTACTTTGTACGACCGGACTTTCCCCGGAGCAGCTCAACAAGGTATCTCTTTGCTCTGAGAAGGTAGCAATCTTGAAGTCTGCCAACATGAGTCTGGGTATCAATACGTTGATGAAGCTCCTGAAGGATGCAGCAAATGTATTTGCACCAGCTGGTTATGATATTGAGATCGTAGAGAAGCATCATAATCAGAAAGTGGATGCACCATCGGGAACAGCACTGGCACTTGCCGATGCGATCAACGACGCCAGAGACAATGCGTATGAGTATGTCTATGACCGTTCGCAGGTAAGAAAGAAGCGTGACAAGAAAGAACTTGGTATCTCTGCGGTACGTGGCGGAACGATCGTCGGTGAGCATGAGGTGATTTTTGCAGGTGTGGACGAAGTGATCGAGTTTAAGCATACGGCTTATTCGAAGTCTGTATTTGCCAAGGGCGCAGTGGAAGCAGCAAAGTTTCTGGCAGGAAAGCCGGCAGGCTTTTATGATATGGCAGATGTGATTGGATAAGCGAGGAACGATTATGTATCAGGATGAAATTATTTTGTGCAGTGCTTCAAAGTACACGCAGAAGTATTATTTGAATGAAGATTTTGACAATCTGCCGACAGAGGTTAAAAAAGAGCTTCGGATTCTGTGCACGTTGTTCACAGAAGATGTTGGTGGAATCATTATGCTTGTGTTTGACAGTATGGGAAACCTGAATATTGTCACTGACGCGGCAGAGGAAGATATCCTGTACGACGAGATTGGCTGTGGTTTAAAAATCAAGCAGATCAGAAAGGAAAAGAAGGAATTGTTTGAACAGCTGGAGCTGTATTTTCAGACATTTTTCCTTAGCTAAGGGGAAGATATATGTTATTTGCAGTAGACGTTGGAAATACGAATATTACAGTAGGACTGTTTGATGGAAAAAAGCTGATCAAGACATTCCGTATCACAACTGGTACGGCACGTACATCGGATGAGTATGGCGTGTATTTTGTGGATTGGCTTCGGGTACGGGATATACATGTTTCAGAGATCGATGCGGTTATTATCGCGTCCGTTGTACCGAAGGTTATGCACTCTCTGACGAGTGGTATCATCAAGTATCTGAACATTCAGCCGATTATTGTTGCACCAGGCATCAAGACTGGAATCAATATTGCAATTCCGGAACCAAAGACACTGGGTGCCGACCGTCTGGTCGATGCAGTGGCTGCGTATGAGTTGTATGGCGGCCCGGTAATCGTTGTAGATTTTGGAACTGCAACGACGCATGATCTGGTATTGGAAGGTGGCGTGTTCCATTCGGGGGCGACATCGCCGGGAATCCGACTGGCGGCAGCAGCACTCTGGTCCGGGACTGCAAAGCTTCCAGAAATCGAAATCAAGAGACCAGATACGATTCTGGCAAAGGATACAGTCAGCAGTATGCAGGCAGGTGTATTCTATGGCTATGTTGGTCAGACCGAGTATATTATCCGCAGGATCAAGGAAGAGTCTGGACTGGATAACATCAAGGTTGTGGCAACTGGCGGACTTGGTAAGCTGATTTCAGAGAATACCGATTGTATTGATTATTATGATGCAGACCTCACACTGAAAGGCTTGCAGTTAATTTACGAGAAACAATAAAGGACGAAACGATGGATTTTACTGGTAAAATCGCATTGGCACCAATGGCAGGTATCTGTGACCTGCCATTTCGTCTCTTATGCAAAGAGATGGGCTGTGATATCGTATACACGGAGATGGTGAGTGCCAAGGGCATGTATTATAACAACAAAAATACGGGACCGCTGCTTATGACAAAACCGGAGGAAGCGCCAATTGGCGTGCAGATCTTTGGCAGTGAACCGGAGCTTATGGCATCACAGGCAAAAAGACTGGAGGATAAGGGATTTTCTTTTATCGATGTCAACATGGGATGCCCGGTTCCGAAGATCGTCAACAACGGCGAGGGTTCCGCGCTGATGAAACAGCCAGAATTGATCGGAGATATTGTCGATGCACTGGTGCATGCGGTTTCGCTTCCAGTTACGATCAAGATCCGGGCAGGCTTTGATGCAGAGCATATCAATGCGCTGGAGGTGGCACGGATCGCGGAGCAGGCAGGCGTTTCTGCAATCGCGGTGCATGGAAGAACAAGAGAACAGTATTATCACGGACAGGCAGACTGGGATGTGATCCGGCAGGTCAAAGAAGCAGTGTCTGTGCCGGTAATTGGCAACGGTGACATTACCTGTGCGGAGGATGTGCTTGCAATGCGGGCACAGACGGGCTGTGACAGTGTGATGATCGGAAGGGCGGCGAAAGGAAATCCTTGGATCTTTCAGGATATCAGTCATTTCCTGAAAACCGGAGAACATCTGGAAAAGCCGAGTGTGGAAGAACGGAAAGCGATGATGCTGCGCCATGCGTCTTTGATGGTGGAATACAAAGGGGAATTCACCGGGATACATGAGATGCGTAAGCATGTGGCTTGGTACACGCAGGGCATGCCGGATTCGGCGAAGCTGCGCGCGAAGATCAATATGGTGGAAACCTACGATGCACTTGCGGCTATGGTGCAGGCGCTGTAAGCTTTTTGGAGATAGAAATCGAAGTATAAGCGGTGTGATACTGCTCGTTTGTCATGGAGACAATGTAATTTCTGGCGTATGCCTTACTGATTCCATGTGCTGCGAGTGTGTCCGCCGCTTTGTTGTATGCGATGGCAGCGGAAATCTCGTCTGCGTAAGTGCCGACGATGAAATCGCCATTTACGTGGATTTTAGTCTGGTATTGCACCTGACCGGAAGCGGATTCTTTTCTCTGGACGCCGGCATACTGGTTGATGATCTCGATGTTGGAATAACGGAAATCAAGTGCATCGCCGTTTGTCATGCGGTAGTCTCTGCCGTAGACAGAAAACGGACGGATGCCGTAGCGGGACAGGATGCTGTACTGGCTTCCGTAGTCGCTGACGAAGAGATAACCGCCTTTTTTCTGGATTTTCTTAGATGCATAGAAGAACAGATCATCCCGGTCGAACTTCAGAATCTCTGTGGCAGACATATGGTATTCAAAATATTTTCTGCGCAGGTAGATCGGTGTTTTGAAATAAATGCCGTTGTCGCGGAAGTTGATGAGACATACGAATTTGTCATGGGAAAGGCAGGAAAACAGGCTGTATTCTGACAGCGTGATCTCTGCGTGATCCAAGATCAGGCGTGCTTCCCTGTAGGTGCGCGAAGCAAGCTTCTCTGTTGCGAAGCTGCCAAGGCTGATATGTTTTTTCAGATATGTGATGGAAGCACGGTAATAGGTGCTGCCATCTTTTTTGGTTGCTGTATAGATACCAGGTAAAGCTGCCATAATCTGAGTGAGGGGAAATCCTTTCCGTGATATTATGTGCCATAAAAATACAAAATCCGCACATAAAATCAGTATAACGGCTGCACAGGAAAAAGTCCAGTCTGCCGATCGAAAAAAGTCGTGAAAAAGTCGCGAAATTACTTGACCGAACGGCATTCTTGAATTATAATCATGAAAGTGTAAATGTAACCTTTTTGTAACAATTTTATCATAAATTCCAAATCGGAATTGCATGAGGAGAATAGGAACAATATGGACGCAGGTAAAATCGCAACGATTGAATTGAATATGGATTCCAAAGAAAAAAAGGATAAGAAACAGAGAGAACCGGGGAAAATGAAAAGTTTCCTGCAGGCATACGGAAAGTATGTAGGTGCTGGCGCTGTGGCACTTGCATTGGTCATTGTCTGTGCAGTCTCACTGGCAGACCGGATCGCAAATCGTGAGGTTGCAACCGGTGTTATGATGACCGTTGCAGATCTGACGAAGGATAAAGAACCATTTTCAGGAGATCTGTTTGCAAGTACTGCAATCAGCTACAATGATATGGTAAACGTAAATTATGAGACAGACCAGCTTGCACAGTTAGAGCGTGCAGAACAGCAGATTGATGAGATTCTGACAGCCAGAAGACAGGATAAACGGGATCAGGCGGCTTTGGAGGCATTGACCGCTGTGCATAGCGGACCGGGTGAGATTGGCGAGTACGATCCGAATGCCGTCGTTGTGGCATCCGCAGAGACCGATACAACAACTACTACGACAACCGCTTCTACACCGACGTATGTACCAGCCGATGCGAACGGAAAGTATCAGTATCTGGGTGAATACCTGCTGACTGCATACTGTCCATGTCCAATCTGTTGTGGTAAGTGGAGCAATATGGAGAATCCGATCACAGCAAGTGGTGCACGTGCGACAGCCGGATGGACAATTGCTGCACCGAAGAATTTTGCGTTTGGTACAAAGATCATGATCGATGGACAGATCTATGAAGTACAGGATCGTGGTGGTGCGATCACAGGAAATCATTTCGATGTGTTCTGCAATACACATCAGGAAGCTTTGAACTTTAACATGAGAACAACCTCTGCCTATCTGGTAGTTGAATAAAAGGAGAAAAAGATGGAACTGGTTTACAGAAGTACAAGAAATGCACAAGAGACAGCGACCGCTTCTATGGCGATTTTGAAAGGACTTGCAAACGAGGGTGGCTTATTTGTACCGGATACAATTCCGGCATTTGACAAGAGCCTGGAAGAGCTTTCCAAGATGGATTACCGTGAGGTTGCATATCAGGTTATGAAGCTGATGCTGACAGACTTCACAGAAGAAGAGCTTCGTCATTGTATCAACAGTGCATATGATTCGAAGTTCGATACAAAGGAGATTGCACCGCTCGTACATAAGGCAGGTGCGTATTATCTGGAACTGTTCCATGGCGCAACAATCGCGTTTAAGGATATGGCACTTTCCATTCTTCCATATCTGCTGACAACCTCAGCAAAGAAGAACGATGTGAAGAATGAGATCGTGATTCTGACTGCTACTTCCGGTGATACAGGTAAGGCTGCACTTGCAGGATTTGCAGATGTACCGGGAACGAAGATCATCGTATTTTATCCAAAGCATGGTGTAAGCCCAATTCAGGAAAAGCAGATGGTAACCCAGAAGGGTGATAATACATGTGTCATCGGTATCACAGGTAATTTTGATGACGCACAGACAGGCGTCAAGAAGATGTTCTCTGACAAGGAGTTGAACGAGTATCTGGCATCCAAGGGATATCAGTTCTCTTCTGCAAACTCCATCAATATCGGACGTCTTGTACCACAGATGGTATATTATGTATATGCATATACAAGACTCGTTGCAAATGGAGAGATCAAGGCTGGCGACAAGATCAATGTCGTTGTTCCAACCGGAAACTTCGGAAATATCTTAGCTGCTTTCTATGCAAAGCAGATGGGACTTCCAATCAACAAGTTTATCTGTGCATCGAATGAGAATAAGGTTCTGTACGATTTCTTCCGTACAGGTACATACGACAGAAAGAGAGAGTTCATCTTAACAACTTCTCCTTCTATGGATATTCTGATCTCCAGCAATCTGGAGCGTCTGATCTACCGTATCGCAGGCAATGATGCAGAGAAGAACAAGGCTTTGATGCAGGCATTAAACGGCAAGGGTGCTTACACGATCACAGACGATATGAAGAAGCAGTTGGCAGACTTCTACGGAAATTATGCATCTGAGGCAGAGACAGCCGCTACGATCAAGCGTGTATATGAGTCCGATCAGTACATCATGGATACCCATACAGCCGTAGCAGCATCGGTATATGACAAGTATGTGAAGGAGACTGGCGATACAACACCAACTGTGATCGCAAGTACAGCAAGCCCATACAAGTTTACGAGAAGCGTTATGAATGCAATCGACAGTGCATATGACAAGCAGTCTGATTTCGAACTTGTCGATGAGCTGAATAAGCTTTCTGGCGTGAAGGTACCACAGGCAATCGAAGACATCCGTCAGGCAGAGGTTCGCCACGATATCGTCTGCGACAAGGAAGACATGCTTGCAGAAGTAAAGAAGTTTTTGAATATTTAATAACATAGACGCGTTGAGAATACGCGCGGCAGTTCATTCGCACCATCCTGCCGTTAAACAAAACTAGGGCAAACCATAAATGACAGAATTTATGTTGCGGGTGCTTTGTGCGCCCGCATTTTTTATTGAAGGGAGTTTTCGTATGTATACATTAAAGACAAATGCCAGCTTTGACAGTGCACATTTTCTGGCAGGCTATGAGGGAAAATGTTCAAACATTCATGGACATCACTGGACAGTGGAAATCGAGGTAGGAAGCAACAGTCTGGAGATGGGAGGAAATAACCGTGGTATGATCGTGGATTTCTCCAAATTAAAAACAGATCTGAAGAACATCGCAGATGCACTCGACCATTGTCTGATCGTGGAGATTGGAAGTCTGAAACGCAGAACGCTGGATGTGCTCGAAGAAGAGCATTTCAAGGTTGTAGAAGTGATGTTCCGACCGACTGCAGAGAACTTTGCAAAGTTCTTCTATGACGAGATGAAAGGAAAAGGCTATCATGTCTTAAAGGCAACGGTGTATGAGACACCAAATAACTGTGCCGCATATATGGAGTAATATGGGAAAGTATAAAGTAGTAGAAACGTTTGTCAGTATCAACGGCGAGGCAACCCATGCTGGAGAGCTTGCATGCTTTATCCGGTTTGCCGGATGTAATCTTGCTTGTGGATACTGTGATACGAAATGGGCGAATGAACCGCAGGTGCCATACAAGAGTATGAGTGCGGAAGAAATCTATGCGTATATCAAATCCTGTGGCGTGAAAAATGTGACGCTGACGGGCGGAGAGCCGTTGATCCAGCCGGAAATTGAATGGTTGATCACACTTCTGTCAGCGGATAAAGCCCTGCGCGTAGAGATCGAGACGAACGGAAGCGTGGATATTGCCGGATACGATGCACGCCCGGAGAATGTCTGCATGACGCTTGACTATAAGCTTCCAGACAGTGGGATGGAGCAGTTTATGCGCACAGAAAATTACGCATGGTTAAAACCGCAGGATGCAGTGAAATTCGTTGTTTCGTCGACAAGAGATCTGGAAACGGCGAAGAAGATCATTGAGACATATGATCTGTGTGCGAAGGCAACCGTATATTTGAGTTCCGCATTTTCAGCGATCACACCGGCACAGATCGTAGAGTACATGATACAGGAAAACATGAAGGATGTCCGGTTACAGCTACAGATGCACAAATACATCTGGGATCCGGAGAAAAAAGGAGTATAAGATGGCAATCGATAAAGAAGCAATCAAAGAACATATCCGCGGGATTTTAGTTGCCCTTGGCGATGATCCCGACCGGGAAGGATTAAAGGAAACACCCGACCGGGTTGCCCGCATGTATGAGGAAGTATTTGAAGGAATGAACTATACGAACGATGAGATTGCAGAGATGTTCAACAAATCGTTCGAGCGTCCGGGCAAGGATACGAGTGACATGGTCCTGGTCAAGGATATCGAGGTGTTCAGTTATTGTGAGCACCATATGGCACTGATGTATGACATGCATGTATCAGTCGCTTATATTCCGAAGGGAAAAGTGCTCGGACTTAGCAAGATCGCACGGATTGCAGATATGGTCGCAAAACGCTTACAGTTGCAGGAAAGAATCGGTACCGATATCGCATATATTATGAGTAAGGTGACTGGAAGTGAGGATGTGGCAGTCGTGATCGAGGGAAGCCATAGCTGTATGACAGCCAGAGGTATCCGGAACGCAAGTGCAAAGACGTTCACGACGACATTTACCGGTGAGTTCGAGAAGAATGAGACATTGCAGAACAAACTGATGATGTTACTGAAATAAGAGCTGAACATAGAAGATGAAAACAGAGGATAAGAAGGAGTGATTATTATGCAGCATAAGAAGAACAAAGAAGCAGCCGTTGTTGTATTTAGTGGAGGACAGGACAGCACAACCTGTCTGCTGTATGCGAAGAAACATTATAAGAAGGTGTATGCCGTATCGTTTGATTATCACCAGAGACATGTGGCAGAGCTTGATGCAGCGAAGGAAATCTGTGAGAAGCTGGATGTGGAGCAGACAATCATGGATATGACATTGTTAAATCAGCTCGCACCGAATTCTCTGACTCGTGATGATATGAAGGTGGACAGCGATGCGCCGGCAGAGGGTACACCAAATACATTTGTCGATGGAAGAAATATGCTGTTTTTGACATTTGCAGCGGTATTTGCAAAGCAGAAGGGTGTCACGGATATCCTGACGGGTGTATCTCAGAGTGACTTCTCTGGTTATCCAGATTGCAGAGATGAGTTTATCAAGTCCTTAAATGTATCTTTAAATCTGGCAATGGATTATGAATTTGACATTATCACACCGCTTATGTGGATTGACAAGGAAGAGACATGGGAGCTTGCCGATAAGCTCGGTGGATTTGATCTGGTTCGCAATATGACATTAACATGTTATAATGGCATCAAGGGCGATGGCTGTGGCAACTGCCCTGCATGTAAGCTGCGGAAAAAAGGCTTGGATGCATATCTTGCTAGACGATAAAGGATAATGGAGGGAAGCCATGAAACGCTTGTTATTTATTATCAATCCGAAAGCCGGACGAACGGCGATAAGAAATGATTTGTTTGAGATTATCATGGTATTTTCACAGGCTGGATACGAGGTCGTGACGTATCCGACACAGGGACCGGAGGATGCAGAACGCAAGGTGCGTGTCGACGGCGAAGATTACGATCTGATCGTGTGCGCAGGTGGCGATGGAACGCTCGATAACACGGTCTGCGGATACTCCAAGATGGGACACAAAAAAGTGCCGCTTGGTTATATCCCGGTTGGAACGACAAACGATTTCGCACGAAGCCTTCGTATCTCAAGAAAACCCATTGAAGCGGCAAATCAGATTGTAAATGGAAAATGTACGAAGGTTGATATCGGACAGTTCGCGGACAAGTCGTTTATCTATATTGCGGCATTCGGTATTTTCACCGATGTGTCATATAATACGAATCAGTCCCTGAAGAAGGCAATCGGACATTCGGCATATATTATTGAAGGAATTAAAAATATCGGAAATTATAAAGGCTTTAATCTGACGGCACAGTTTGACGAGAAGGTCATCACTGGAAAATATCTGTATGGTATGGTGACCAATACGCTTTCGGTTGGCGGATTCAAGCTGCGAGGAGCCAAGCATGTCGTGTTGGATGACGGAAAATTTGACTGCCTCTTTATCAAGATGCCATCAACACCGGCGGAGATGCAGCAGATCATCCGTGGACTTCTGCAAAATGAAGTTGAGGGAAATGAGATGTTCTTTGAATGCAAGGCGTCCCGTGTTGTTGTAGATGGAGAACAGGAGATCGCATGGACACTCGATGGGGAGTTTGGCGGAAGTTTGAAGCATGTGGAGATCTTAAACCAGCAGCAGGCGCTTGATATTATGCTGCCGCAGATCAACATTGAGGAGATGGCAAACCAGCCGAGTGATGACGATGACGCGATGGATGAAGAGCGTGACGAGGAGACTGCTTACACGGAAGATGATATTGATCTTGAAGATCTGTATAGCCGGTATGCACTGCATTATCCAGAGGAATCTGCACAGACAGAGCCGGATAAAAAAGAGTGAGAACCGCTTTGCTATGCCAATTCTTTACAAGTAAGAGAAAAAAGAATATAATAAGAATAATGCACACGTGCATAAAACGATGAAGATAAAATTTAGACAGCTAAATTGAAAGGGGAAAATAATGGGAAAGTATTTCGGAACAGACGGATTCCGCGGTGAGGCAAATGTTGACCTGACAGTGGAACATGCGTACAAGGTCGGAAGATATCTCGGATATTATTTTGGTAAGGAGAAGCAGGGGGATGACCGGGCACGAATCGTCATCGGAAAAGACACGAGACGCTCGAGCTATATGTTTGAGTATTCCTTAGTTGCCGGACTGACAGCGAGTGGCGCGGATGTATTTTTGATGCATGTCACACCGACACCGAGTGTGTCCTATATCGTGCGTGCCGATGAGTTTGACTGTGGAATTATGATTTCTGCGAGCCACAACCCATTTTATGATAACGGAATCAAGATCATTAACAGTCACGGTGCAAAGATGGATGCGGCTGTTGAAAAGTTGATTGAGGATTATATCGATGGACTGGTACCGGAGATTCCATTTGCAACGAAAGAAAAGATTGGACGGACGACGGATTATTCGATGGGTAGAAACCGTTATATCGGTTATCTGATGACACTCCCAACACGTGCATTCAAGAATCTGCGTGTCGGACTCGACTGTGCAAACGGTGCATCTTCGACGGTTGCGAAGGCAGTGTTCGATGCACTTGGTGCGAAGACATATGTCATCAATAACACACCGGATGGTACGAATATCAATACGAACTGTGGTTCTACCCATATTGAGGGACTGCAGAAGTTTGTTGTAGAGAATAATTTAGATGCAGGATTTGCTTATGATGGCGATGCAGACCGTTGTCTGGCTGTCGATGAGAAGGGGAATCTGGTGGATGGCGATGCGATCATCTACATCTGTGGCAAGTATCTGCGTGACCGTGGCAGACTGAACAATAACAAAGTCGTGACAACCGTCATGTCAAACCTTGGTCTGTACAAGGCATTAGATGCAGAGGGAATCGGCTATGAGAAGACTGCAGTCGGAGACAAATATGTCTATGAGTGTATGATGGAGAACGGATATATCCTCGGCGGTGAGCAGAGTGGACATATCATTTTCTCGAAGAATGCAAGAACGGGTGATGGCGTTCTGACATCCCTGAAGATCATGGAAGCAATGGTGGAAGAGAAGATGCCGCTTTCTGAACTGACACGCGGACTGACGATCTACCCACAGCTTCTGGTGAATGTTAAAGTTACAAGTAAGAAAGAAGTTATGGAAGACGCAGATGTACTTGCAGCCGCAAAGAAGGTGGAGGAAGCACTTGGAGATGATGGAAGAATCCTGCTTCGCCAAAGTGGTACAGAGCCACTGATCCGTGTGATGGTGGAAGCCAAGACCGATGAAATCTGTAAAGAATATGTAGATGCGGTAGTCGATGTTATCCGAAGCAAAGGATACGAAGTACAGTAAGGATATAGAATGAATAATACCAGAAAACTTGAGACTTCACTTGTATTTCTTCTCAAGGCGATTTTGAATTTGATATTGTTCTTTGTATTGTATGGAATTTATGCGAAATCAAACTGGCAGCTGTGGAATCTGTCGCGAACATCCGGTATTACAATCGCAGCGTATGTAGTAATGCATTATATGTTTTCGACGATCTATGGACATTACGACATAGGAAAACGAAAGAGTAAACCGATCGTGCTGTCCCTGTTTTTGAATCAGGTATTTACAGATGTGATCTCTGTGATCGTTCTGTCGATTATGAATACAAACCAGATGAAAAACCAGAGCTTCAAGCTGGAACAGCCATATCTGCTTTTGCCGATTATTGCAATCCAGTTTGTGACGATCCTGATTTTCGTGTATGGTGGCAATCATTTGTATTTTAAGATCTATCAGCCGGAGGATTGTATTATCATTACATCTTCCCAGCAGAGCTTAAATGAGATTGTGCGCGGCGTTTTAAAATACAAGCTGCAATACAAGGTAAACAAGGTAGCGGACTATCGGGACGCAAACCTCAAGCAATACATTCTGGAGCATGATACGATATTTATCTATGACGTTCCGGTGCAGGATCGGACAAAGATCTTAGAGTACTGTTACCAGAATATGAAGAATGTGTATTTCAATCCGGATATGCATGATGTGATCGAGAAGAGTGCGAAGCATTTTATCTTAGACGACGTATCGGTATACTGTAATTATTCCAAGGGGCTGACTCTGGAGCAGCGGTTTATCAAGCGGGCGATGGATATTGTAATCTCTGTGATTGCGTTGATCCTTACCTCGCCGATTATGCTGGTTGTCAGCATTATGATCAAACTCGATGACCACGGAAGCCTCATTTTTAAGCAGAACCGTGCGACGCGGGACGGAAAGATATTCTCGGTATACAAGTTCCGCACAATGCGGGAGAATGTAGAGAATTATTCTGTGGTGGAAGATGATGAGCGTGTGACGCGTGTCGGAAAATTCCTGCGGAAATACCGGCTGGATGAGATCCCACAGTTTTTCAATGTATTAAAGGGGGATATGAGTGTAGTTGGACCAAGACCGGAGATGCTGGCAAATGTCTTTAACTATACATCGGTTCTGCCAGAGTTCGAGTACCGCCTGCGTGTGAAAGCAGGTATCACCGGACATGCACAGATTGCCGGAAAGTATAACACATCCCCGAAGGATAAGCTGATCTTAGATCTGACGTATATTGAAGAATACAGCTTCTGGCTGGATATCAAGCTGTTGTTCCAGACATTGATCGTTCTGTTCAAGAAGGATAGCACAGAGGCGTTTCACAGAGGAGAAGAACTGGTATTTGAAGAATATCAGCCACCAGAGTCGGTGAATCCCCCGGTTGAGGAAACAGAATAAAAAAAGAACTGTTCACGAAAATGCGTGTACAGTTCTTTTTTTTCTATATAACGGAATTGGAATACTTACAGGTTCTGCGCATACTCCTCAAATATGTAATCGTACATAGACGGCAGACCGACGAACTCACAGCCATAACGATAGCCGGCGTTGCCAATTGGTGTTACATACAGAATCTTCACAACGGATAAGATTACTTCTTCCCGGTTCTCGAATTCAATCGTTGCATTGAAATAATAATTGACCGGAAGCTTGGACAGGGACATAAAGCCGATACCAGCTTTGGATATATCGAAGACCTCGATTTCGGCATCAAGATTTTCGATTTTTACACCATCCTGCTTAAATAAATTAGAAACTTCCAATTTGAGTTTGATTGGAAGTCTGACGTTCTTTCTTTTTTCCTGCATACGAACCCTCCAGCTTGGAATTTTTATTAGATTGGCACTATTATATCAAAAAAACAAGTGAAACGCTATATAAATTCACGAAAACTCGAAAAAAACACATAAACTGTTTGATACTTTAAGTTATCTGGGTTATAATAAGCAAGGTTTGAAAAAAATATCAAAAAAAGAAGCAATATGCAGATAATATGATTATAATGAGAGGAACGTGCGATATGAGTGATGTAATGGAACACTATCAGGATGATGGCCTGCACGAAGAATGTGGAGTCTTCGGCATGTATGATTTTGACGGACACGATGTGGCTAGAACGATTTACTACGGGTTGTTCGCTTTGCAGCACCGGGGACAGGAGAGCTGTGGTATTGCAGTATCGGATACCGAAGGACCAAAGGGCAAGGTCCTTTCTTCCAAAGGTATGGGACTTGTAAATGAAGTCTTCACGCAGGAAGACTTAGATAAGCTCAAAGGCAATATCGGAGTTGGTCATGTACGATATTCAACAGCAGGGGCAAGTACCAGAGAGAATGCACAGCCGCTTGTACTGAATTATATCAAGGGTACCCTTGCTCTGGCACATAACGGGAATCTCGTCAATGCACCGGAGCTTCGAAGAGAACTCGCACATGATGGTGCAATCTTCCAGACGACGATCGACTCCGAGGTGATCGCATATCATATTGCCAGGGAACGTGTAAAGACATCTTCGGCAGAGGAAGCAGTTCAAAATGCCATGAAGAAGCTGGTCGGTTCCTATTCCCTGATTGTCATGAGTCCGAGAAAACTGATCGGTGCCCGTGATCCGTTTGGGTTCCGTCCACTCTGCATCGGAAAACGCGACAATGCGTACGTGCTTGCATCGGAAAGCTGCGCACTTGATACAATCGGTGCAGAATTTGTTCGGGATGTGGAACCGGGTGAGATGGTTGTTATATCACCGGAAAAAGGGATTGAAAGTCACAGAGAGTTGTGCCAGAAGGAACACGGCAGATGTGTGTTTGAATATATTTATTTTGCAAGACCGGATAGTGTGATTGATGGGATGAGTGTATATCAGTCGCGTATCATTGCCGGAAGATGTCTCGCAAAGGACAGCCCGGTGGACGCGGATTTGGTTGTTGGTGTACCGGAATCCGGAAATGCAGCGGCACTTGGCTATTCGCTCGAATCCGGTATTCCATACGGAACTGCTTTCGTAAAAAATGGCTATGTTGGACGAACCTTTATCAAGCCGAAGCAGAGTCAGCGTGAATCCAGTGTGCGCGTGAAGTTAAACGTGTTAAAGGATGCAGTTGCAGGAAAACGTGTGATCATGATCGATGATTCCATCGTGCGTGGAACGACGAGTGACCGGATCGTCAGTATGCTCAAGGAAGCCGGTGCGAAGGAAGTGCATGTGCGGATTTCATCCCCACCATTTTTGTATCCATGTTATTTCGGAACGGATGTACCGGACAGTGACCAGTTGATCGCATACAACCGTACCATTGAGGAAATCCGTCAGATCATCGGTGCGGATTCCCTTGGCTATCTGAAGCTGGAACGGCTGCCGGAACTGACCGGTGGCAGACAGTTCTGTCAGGGCTGTTTCACAGGAAAATGGCCAATTGATCCACCAAAAGAAGATATTCGTGGCGAATATGACGCATAAGGTGTATAATAGAAGAACATATGAGGAAAATATATAAATTTGGAGGTTTTTATGAGCAGAGACAAGTATGTAAGCCCACTTTCAGAGAGATACGCAAGCAAGGAGATGCAGTATATCTTCTCCCCGGACATGAAGTTCAAGACATGGAGAAAATTATGGATCGCACTTGCTGAGACCGAAAAGGAGCTTGGACTAAAAGATGCCGATGGCAACCCACGTATCACAGACGAGCAGATCGAAGAACTGAAAAGCCATGTAGAGGATATCAACTACGATGTGGCAAGAGAGCGTGAGAAGCTCGTGCGTCATGACGTTATGAGTCATGTGTATGCATATGGACAGCAGTGTCCGAAGGCAGCAGGTATCATCCATCTGGGTGCAACAAGCTGTTATGTTGGCGATAACACAGATGTCATCATTATGACAGAGGCAATGAAGCTCGTTCGTACAAAGCTGATCAATGTCATCAATGAGCTTGCAAAGTTTGCAGATACCTATAAGGATCTTCCGACTCTGGCATTTACACATTTCCAGCCTGCACAGCCAACGACAGTTGGTAAGCGTGCGACACTCTGGATGCAGGAGTTACTGCTGGATTTAGCAGACCTTGAATATATGATCGGACAGCAGAAGCTGCTTGGCTGTAAGGGAACAACCGGTACACAGGCAAGTTTCTTAGAGCTGTTTGAGGGCGACCATGAGACCGTGAAGAAAATCGATGGAAAGATTGCTGAGAAGATGGGATTTGCAGCCTGCTATCCGGTTTCCGGACAGACCTATTCCAGAAAGGTCGATGCGAGAGTCTTAAATGTACTTTCCGGCATTGCGATGTCAGCCCATAAGTTCTCTAACGATATCCGTCTTCTTCAGCATCTGAAGGAAGTAGAAGAGCCGTTCGAGAAGAACCAGATTGGTTCGTCAGCGATGGCATATAAGCGGAATCCTATGCGTAGTGAGCGTATCGCATCCCTGTCTGACTATGTGATGGCAGATGCTTTAAATCCGGCAATTGTGGCAAGTACACAGTGGTTTGAGCGTACACTGGATGATTCTGCAAACAAGCGAATTTCTGTACCGGAAGCATTCCTTGCCATCGATGGTATTCTGGATCTGTACTTGAATGTCGTAGATGGACTTGTCGTATATGACAAGGTGATCTACCAGCATTTCATGAAGGAGATTCCTTTCATGGCAACCGAGAACATCATGATGGATGCCGTAAAGCGTGGCGGAAATCGTCAGGAGCTGCATGAGAAGATCCGTGAGTATTCGATGATCGCGGGTGAGCAGGTGAAGAAGTATGGAAACGAGAATAACCTGGTAGAGCTGATCGCATGCGATTCTGCATTTGGCATGACACGCGAAGAGATCGAAGCTCTGCTTGATCCAAAGAACTTTGTTGGTCGTGCACCGGAGCAGACAGCCGAGTTCCTGGCAGAGCAGATTCATCCAATTCTCGATGCAAACAAAGATATCCTCGGCGTAAAGGCAGAGATTAACGTATAAGATGCGTAATCGTCGATGCGTATTGATTTTATTGTAAAAATAAAGTAGAATAGAAAGGTCGACTGCGGTCGATACACTATTAATTGCAAAGTGATAAAAACGGAGGTAACAGGTTAGACTATGGTACAGGCAGTAGTAGGCGCCAATTGGGGTGACGAAGGAAAAGGTAAAATTACAGACATGCTCGCAGAGAAGGCAGATATTATCGTGCGTTTTCAGGGTGGAGCAAATGCAGGTCATACAATCGTGAATAACTATGGAAAGTTTGCATTGCATACACTTCCTTCCGGCGTATTTTATGACCATACAACCAGCATTATCGGAAATGGTGTTGCATTGAATATCCCGGTGTTGTTCAATGAAGTAAAGTCAATTACAGACAAGGGCGTTCCGATGCCAAAGATCCTCGTATCGGATCGTGCACAGATGGTAATGCCATATCATGTATTATTTGATGCATATGAAGAAGAGAGACTGGCAGGAAAGTCTTTCGGCTCTACAAAGTCCGGTATTGCACCGTTTTATTCAGATAAATATGCAAAGATTGGTTTTCAGGTAAGTGAGCTGTTTGACGATGAGGCAGCCTTGCGCGACAAGATCGAGCGTGTGATCGCATCGAAGAACGTATTGTTAGAGTATCTGTACAAGAAGCCGCTTCTGACCGTGGATGAAGTGTACAACACATTGATGGAGTACAAGGAGATGGTAGCTCCGTTCGTATGTGATGTATCTGCTTATTTGTATAATGCAATCAAGGAAGGAAAGCATATCCTCTTAGAGGGACAGCTTGGTTCCATGAAGGATCCGGATCACGGTATCTATCCGATGGTAACATCTTCTTCCACACTGGCTGCTTATGGCGCGATTGGAGCAGGTATTCCTCCATATGAGATCAAGCAGATCGTAACAGTATGTAAGGCATATTCATCCGCTGTTGGAGCAGGTGAATTTGTCAGTGAGATATTCGGAGAAGAAGCGGATGAGCTTCGCCGCCGTGGTGGTGATGGAGGCGAGTTTGGTGCAACAACCGGACGTCCAAGACGTATGGGTTGGTTTGACTGTGTCGCATCTAAGTATGGTTGTCGGATTCAGGGAACAACTGATGTTGCATTTACCGTATTGGATGTACTTGGTTATCTCGATGAGATTCCGGTTTGTGTCGGCTATGACATTGACGGAGAGGTAACAACGGACTTCCCTACAACTGCAAAGTTAAAGAAAGCAAAACCTGTATATAAGGTACTTCCGGGATGGAAGCAGGATATCCGCGGAATTAAGAAGTATGAGGATCTTCCAGAGAACTGTCGTAAGTATATCGAGTTTATCGAAGAGCAGATCGGATTCCCGATCACGATGGTTTCCAACGGACCAAAGAGATCTGATATCATCTATCGTGGATTTAATAACTAAGACGAAATAATAAAACAAAGGCTGTTGCACCAAACGCTTTGGTGCAGCAGTTTTTTAATAGAGAGGTTTATTCTATGAGAAATCTGACAATGCTGATGGATTATTACGAGCTGACAATGTCCAACGGGTATTTTGAAAAAGGGTTCAAAGATAAGATGGTTGTATTCGATATGTTCTACCGGAAGAATCCAGATAATGGTGGATTTGTTGTGTCTGCCGGATTGGAACAGTTGATCGAATACATTGAGAACATGCATTTTTCTAAGGAGGATATCGAATTCCTGCGGAGCAAGGGCGAGTTCTCAGAAGGATTCCTGCAGTATCTTGCTGATTTTAAGTTTACAGGAAATATTGATGCGTTGCCGGAAGGCACGATCTGTTATCCAAATACTCCGATTGTCACGGTGACGGCACCGGTGATCGAGGCACAGTTAATTGAGACGATGCTGCTGCTTACGATGAATTTCCAGTCGCTGATTGCCACAAAAGCCTCCCGCATCTGCCGGACAGCGGCTGAGAGTGGTGCGGTTGTTATGGAGTTTGGCGCGAGACGTGCACATGGTGGTGATGCAGCGATTCTCGGTGCAAGAGCAGCCTATATCGGTGGCGCGGCTGCGACAGCAACGGTCATGGCAGATGAACGGTTTGGCGTACCTGCAATCGGTACGATGGCACATAGCTGGATTCAGTTTTTTGACAATGAATACGAAGCGTTTAAGGCATATGCAGAGGTCTATCCGGACAACTGTACATTGCTGATCGATACCTATGATATCTTAAACAGCGGTCTGGTCAATGCCATCCGTGTCGCAAAGGAAGTGTTAGAGCCTGCCGGGAAACGCCTGAAGGGTGTCCGCATTGACAGCGGTGATCTGGCATATTTCTCGAAGAAAATCCGTAAGACACTCGATGCACATGATATGAAGGACTGCAAGATCGTCGTGTCGAACAGTGTCGATGAATTTCTGATGCAGTCACTGAAAAAGCAGAACGCAAGCATTGATTCCTACGGCGTCGGAGAACGTATGATCACGTCGAAATCCGATCCGGTCTTTGGTGGTGTCTACAAGCTTGCTGCTGTGCAGAATGATGCCGGGGAATTTGTGCCGAAGATCAAGATCTCTGAGAACGTTGAAAAGATCACGAATCCGGGCAGAAAGAAGCTGTGGCGTATTTACAGCCGTGAGACCGGATATGCGCTTGCCGATTTGATCACGATGTACGACGAGGAAGTAAACGGAGATGAACCATTTGCCTACGTGGATCCGGTGAAGCCTTGGAAGAAGATGAAGTTTGAAAATGTGGATGTGAAGGAGCTGCAGGTGCCGATCTTCCGCGATGGAAAGCTGGTTTATGACAAGCCGGAGCTTGATGCAATCAAAGCATATGTGACAGAACAGCTTGACCATCAGATCTGGGAGGAGGAACAGCGATTTACGAATCCACATATCCATTACGTTGATCTGTCGAAAAAACTGTATGAAGTCAAAGAAGAGATGCTTTCACAGGGACAAGGAGAGCTTCACTAAAAAATATTTAAAAATATGTGGTTTCCGTTGACAGAAATTATCAGAAATATTAAGATAATTATATATGTTTTAAGATATGACATAGAATTAGGAGAAGGAGAGAATGCTCTCTACAAAGAATATGAGAAAATTTGACACCAGAACCCAATATTTTCGTTATGAAGTGTTGCGCGAAGTTGCGCGTATGGCATGGGATGGCACACTGCTCGAAGAAATCCTGAATATTCCAATGAAGATTATTCCGGGCAAGAAGCCAACGATGCGTTGCTGCGTATTCAAGGAACGCGCGATCGTGAGTGAACAGGTCAAGATGGCAATGGGCGGAAATCCGGACAATGACAATGTCATTGAAGTCATGGAGATCGCCTGCGATGAGTGTCCGGTTGGCGGATATGAAGTCGGACAGCATTGTCGTGGCTGTCTGGCACACCGCTGTGCGGATGCGTGTAAGTTTGGTGCGATCACGATTGATGAGCATCAGAAAGCCCATATCGACAAGTCGAAATGTAAAGAGTGTGGTGCCTGTGCAAAGGCATGTCCGTACAGTGCCATTTCAGATTTTAAGCGTCCATGCCAGCAGGCATGTAAGATTGGCGCGATCACGATGAACGAGGATCAGGAAGCGAAGATTGATAACGATAAATGTATCGCGTGTGGCGCATGCGTATATCAGTGTCCGTTTGGTGCCATCAATGAGAAATCATACATATTACAGGTCATCAACATGATCAAGGACAGTGACCATGGCAAGAATTATAAGGTCTACGCGGCGGTTGCACCTGCAATCGCGGGACAGTTTATTTACGCGAAGCGTGGACAGGTCATCAGCGGAATCAAGGCGCTTGGCTTTGATGAAGTTGTGGAGGTTGCGCTTGGTGCAGATATGACAACCTGGCATGAATCACAGGAGCTGCGGGAGAAGGGTATGCTGACGAGTTCATGCTGTCCGGCATTTGTATCCTATGTGGAGAAGAACTTCCCGGATATGTTGCCATATGTATCTTCTACTTTGTCACCGATGGCGATGATCGGTAAACATATTAAGGAGCAGGATCCGACGGCGAAGGTCGTATTTATCGGACCGTGTACCGCAAAGAAGATGGAGATCCGCAAGGAGACGGTTGCACCGTATATCGACAGTGCACTGACTTTTGAAGAGCTGCAGGCAGTGCTTGACAGCCGGGAGATCGACATCACGACACTGGAAGAGGAAAGTCTGGAGAATGCTTCTTACTTTGGACGTATCTTTGCTCACACAGGCGGTCTGAGCAGTGCTGTGAAGCAGGGAATGAAAGAACAGGGTGCAGAGGACTTCGAATTGAAGCCGGTTGTCTGCGATGGTATTGAAGAATGTAAGATTGCGCTGTTGAAGCTGCGCAGAAATATGTTGGATGGAAACTTCATGGAGGGCATGGCATGTCAGGGTGGCTGTGTCAACGGAAACGGAAATCTGACGCATATGGCGAAGAGCCGTATGGATGTTGAAAAATATGGTAAGGAAGCTGCTGATAAGACGATTGAAGGTGCGATATCAGAGTTTCACTTGCAATAAAATGTAACAGGGGGAAAAACCGTGGATCAAGTACAGGAAAGTTATGACGAATTTAATTTGAATTTCAGAATAGAAGATACCGTGATCGTAAATCAGACAGAGATGGAAGGATTTAATGCATTTTTCCTTGGAAACCAGTCCACCTGTCAGCAGAGTGTTGTAGAGGGCGTGCGTGTTCTGTCTTACAAGATTCCTGCAACGTTGCCGCTCGGTCAGTTCTTGAAGAAGCAGTTGTACAAGGGCGAGTTTCTTTCGATCTTGTCGAATATATTGAATCAGTTGTTGTATTTTGAAGACCGCAATATGCCAATCAAGAAAGTACTTCTGAACACGAAGTATATGTATATTGAACTGTCCAATCTGCATGTACAGTTGATCTACATGCCGATTGAGAAGGAATTTACAGACTGCAATGTCTGTGAGTTTGTACAGAATTTCATCAGCAAGATCCGGTTTGCAGATATGCAGTGTGTCAATTGTGTTGACCAGATCCTGCATTATTTGGATAGCCGGTTAATGTTCTCTTTGCGTGAGTTCTATACATTCATTATTGAATTGCAGAAAGAAGATATTTTGAAGGATGATATTGATCTTGGCGAGGGCGAGACAACTGTCTTACAGCAGATGAGTTACAACAATATCACTCCATATCTCGTTCGTTCCAGAACGAACGCGCTGATTCCGATTGAGAAGACAGAGTTCTTAGTAGGAAAGTCTTCGGAATGTGATTATCAGATTCCAGATAACCGGAAGGTAAGCCGGAAGCATTGCAGTTTCCGTATCAGCAATGGAGAATGTTATATCCGTGATGAGAACTCAACAAACCATACTTATGTGAATGGAAAGATGATCCAGCCGGGATTTGATGTCATGCTGAAAAATGATGACTATATCCGTATGGGTGATGAAGAGTTTAAGTATTGGGTACGATAATTTAATACGCTTTCTCATTTTAGAGCTGCATGATGTGTGAACGTCATGCAGCTCTCCCTTTTTCAGATAGTAAATTTTCACTCACTTATTGCAGAATGCAAATAATAAATATATAATGAAACTTGTATGTTGATTCAAAAGATGGGGGTGCAAAAGATGCAGCATGAATATAACGTTCTTAAATTCATAAAAGCAGATGTATGCACAACCGTTCACCCGATAAGAACAAATGTTCTTCGGGGGGGGGGTACTGCTTAGACGATAATTTACTGCAGAATGCAGTTTCTTTGCAGTCACTGAGAAATCAGGATACAGCATCATTATTTCCATTTCAAAATATCAGCAAACGGAAAAAACTTCATAGAGACATAGTACGAGATCAGGCAGAACAGGGATGCAGGAGCAGTCGATGTGTGCGTGGTGTTTTTTGCGTGCAATTTTTTGGGTGGAAGGGATAAAAGAAAGGGAGGAAAAAGATGCAAAAAAGAAAAAGAAGAGCATCGGTATGGGCAGTGTTACTCGCATTTACGTGTGTGATTTCGACGATGTCGGTGTTCAAAGTAGACGCGAAAGCGGAAGATGCCGTTATGGAAACGTCAGATGGAAGATTCCAATATGTGGAAGACACGGAAAATGGCGGATATATGATTTATGATTATTTGCTGAATGAAGATGCCGTGGAGATTCCCGCAGAGATTAAAGGAAAGCCAGTTACATCAATTGATCAATATTCGTTTTATCAGAAAGCAATGACGAGTGTTACGATTCCGGATTCCATTAAAAAAATCGGGTATATGGCATTTTATGAATGTAAACAACTGAAAAGTGTGCACATTCCAGATAGTGTAACAGATTTAGAACCATACTCATTTGGTGACTGTTATGCATTGGCATCGTTCAATATTCCAAAAGGAATCACAGAAATCCCGGCATATGCATTTGAATGGGCTAATATTACATCACTTGACATTCCGGACAATATCACAAAGATTGGTGAAGGTGCATTTGGATTTTGTAAGAATGTGACATCATTAACAATTCCAGATTCTGTGACTGAGATTGGAGAAAAAGCATTTCAGAGCTGGAAGGGCTTGAAGTCGTTTGAAGTACCAAAGAATGTGACGAAGCTTAGCGGAAATGCATTTATGAGCAGTGGAATTACAACGCTTACGGTTTCTCCTGAAAACCCTGTATATGATAGTCGTGATAATTGTAATGCAGTCATCGAGACAGATACGGATAAGCTGATAATAGGAATCTATGGAACAAAAATCCCAGAAACGATAAGAACGATTGGAAGTCATGCGTTTGAAAGTAGTCATGAGCTGAGTACACTTGAAATCCCTGTTGGTGTGACAGCAATTGAAGACTATGCATTTGACGAATGTGGTAGCTTAGCGAATTTAACGATTCCAAAGACGGTAAAAAGTATTGGTAAAAATTTATGTTGCCAAACAAGATGGAATTCTGACTTAGGACATTCTGTAACGTCAGTAAGTGAATTTTTAACCATTAACTGTGTAGAAAATAGTGCTGCTCATAAATATGCACAGGAAAACGGTTATCATTTCAATTTAATCAGTGATGATGACGAAACGATTTATGCAGATGATTTAAAAGTAACTGCAGATGTAGATGAGACAAAATTGAAGGTTGGAGACACATTTAAAGTAACAGGAACGGTACTTCCGGAAAATGCAACAAACAAAGGTGTTAACTATCTTAGTGCAAATCAAGATATTGTTACAATAGATTCGAGAACTGGTGAAGCAAAGGCAGTTGGAGTAGGAAAAACTTATGTATTAGCCCGTTCGAATGATGGAAAACGTACACAACGTTTTTATGTAACAGTTACAAAGGCAACTCCGACCCCAGATCCAGATCCAACTCCAGATCCAACCCCAGACCCAGATCCGACACCGACGCCAGATGTTACAACCCGTTATACAACCCACGTACAGACATACGGCTGGCAGGGTGACGAGAACAACACAAGCAAGTGGTTCACAAATGGTAGAATGGCTGGTACAAGCGGACAGGCAAAGCGTTTGGAGGGTATCAAGATTTCCGTCAGTGGAAATGTAAACCTTGGCATCCAGTACACAACCCATTGCCAGAGCTACGGCTGGTTACCTTGGTCGGCAAATGGCGAGATGAACGGAACCGAAGGCGAGGCAAAGAGACTGGAGGCAATCAAGATTCAGCTCACAGGCGCTGATAAAGAGAAGTACGACGTTTATTACAGAGTACATGCACAGTCTTACGGCTGGCTTGGCTGGGCGAAGAATGGTGCACCATCCGGAACTGCCGGTTATGCAAAGAGACTGGAAGGTATCCAGATCGTTGTATTGAAGAAGGGTGCATCAGCACCGGGATTAAATTATGCAGGTGTGAATGCGGCATCCGGTGTACATCAGGCAAAGAGTTATATTGCAAAGGCTGGTTCTTCACCGGTGGTTGGAAATCAGGCAACGTCTAATACCAACCCAAGTGTGGCAGGTGAGAGAAATGTAAATATTGCATACCGGACACATGTACAGACATACGGCTGGCAGGGATGGAAGTACAACGGACAGATGAGTGGTACTTCCGGACAGGCAAAGAGACTCGAAGGCATCAACATCAAGCTCACGAACAAGCCATACAGTGGAAGTATTGTCTACACCACCCATGTACAGACCTATGGCTGGCAGGGAAATGAGAACAATCAGAACACATGGAGACACGATGGACAGATGAGTGGTACTTCCGGAGAGGCAAAGCGTCTGGAAGCAATCCGTATCAATCTGACTGGCGAGATGGCAGCGCATTACGATGTTTATTATCGTGTACATGCACAGACCTATGGTTGGTTGAACTGGGCAAAGAACGGCGAAGCAGCAGGAACTGCAGGACTTGCAAAACGTCTGGAAGGTATCCAGATCGTGCTTGTACCGAAGAACGGCAAGGCTCCAGCAACGAGATATCAGGGTATTACCAGTGTGAGAACACAGGCATATATCAAGAAATAATCAATAATAGAAATATAGAAAATGGGTTCCATGAAAGATCTTTCATGGAACCTGTTTTTTATTCGTTCGACAGATAATGCCGCATGGATTTTAAAGCATTTTTTTCTAATCGGCTGACCTGTGCCTGTGAGATCGCAATCTCATCGGCAACTTCCGTCTGTGTTTTACCTTCAAAAAAACGCAGGCGGATGATATTTAATTCCCGCTCGTCGAGCCGTTGCATCGCTTCCTGTAAAGCAAGCGACTGCACCCAGTTTTCTTCTTTGTTCTTTTTGTCTTTGACTTGATCCATCAGATATAAGACATCCTGCCCCTCCTGATATATTGGCTCAAACAGGGACATTGGTGTGGCAATCGCATCTAAGGCGGTCACAATATCTTCTTTTGGAAGCTCTAATTCTTTGGCAATCTCGTCAACCGTTGGTTCGCGGTCGTTTTTCTTTGTCAGGATATCCCGCGTGTAGATTGCTTTGTAGGCGATGTCCCGGAGCGAGCGCGAGACACGGATCGTGTTGTTGTCGCGCATGTAGCGGCGGCATTCACCGATTATCATAGGTACAGCGTAGGTACTGAATTTGACATCCAGTGTCTGATCGAAATTATCCAGTGCTTTGATCAGCCCGATGCAGCCGACCTGAAAAAGGTCATCGGAGCTTTCGATGTTGTTGCCGGAGAACCGTTGGATCACACTCAGAACAAGTCGGAGGTTTCCACGGATAAATTCTTCTCTGGCACTTTTATCCCCTGCGTTCATGCGGGCGAAGAGTGCCCGCTTTTCATCCTCAGAAAGCAGTGGGAGCTTGCTTGTGTTGACTCCACAGATTACTACTTTATTTCCAGCCATAATTTCGTATCTCCTGTAATCCTTTTGTTCACTACTAGAAAGGATTTACAAATCTGTGGAAAGCTATACAATTTTTGGTTTCCAGTTTCTGGCTATATGGCAAAGAATCTGTAAAAAATACCAATTTTGCATAAATACCTGCCAATTTTGCACAAGTGTAAAAAACACCATTTTTATGTGCTATGATACGAACAATGGGTAATACCAGAAACAAAAATAAAAAGCTGAGAGGAGAGAAGCGTATGCAAAAATGGAAAGTTTGCAAGAAGTTGATGGCGGTCATACTGACGCTCTGTATGGTGCTGCCATTGATTTCAAACCAGTACCTGGTTGTACGGGCGGAAGAGACCGGAACTGGTACAACAGACACAAAGAAGCTGTCGGATCTGATTGCGGCAGGTGAGTATGTGTCGGTAGACCTGACCAAAGGCGAGGATGTGACGTTGACGAAGCAGACATGGACGACCGATTCGTATGAATATGTTGCGTCATATTATCAGGAAGGTGATAATACCCAGAAGCAGACAAAAACGGATCGGGGTACGTTGTATCAGATACGGAAATTAGAGGGAGAAACTTTCAGAGTAGAAACAGACTTGGAAAGTGAACTATTATGGTATGAAGAAGATCACATAGACGATGGATATTCACAGGCATATTCACAGTACAATAATAGTCAAAAAGATACTATATACTTGTGGATTCCGCGGGAAAATCCATACGGAAACGAGATACCAGAGAGTTATACAATTACATTTACACCCGGAAAAAAGATTTCTGAATATAAGGACAAGGCAGCGGATATAACTTTAAATCAGACTATTACATTGGACACGAATGCAGATAATTATATAAAAGATGTAAGTCCGGATAACTGGTATGTATGCGATGGATGGTTATATAAAAGCTCCTTTGAATCGGGATATTACACACTGAATCTTGATAATAATAGCGGAAATTTTCAAATAGAGGTTTTCACGTTGAATCAAGAGGGACAATATCAGTGTACTTCAGAGAGATATACGGATGAGAGCAATTCACAGGAAGAACAGTTACTGTTTGAAAATGGATATATCTTTATAAGAAATGTAGCCAACGCTGAGAATATGTCGATTTCACTGGATACTGCAAAGAAATTGTCAGAGCTTACAATTCCAGAGCTTGTAAAGGGAGAATCCTATACATCAACTTCGGAAGACAGCAGCTGGAAGGCTGGTGCTTATGGATATCAGCATCGGATTTATAAAATTTCTGTGGCTGCCGGGAAGATGGCAAGTGTGTTTGTTAAAAAAATGAATGATTCATCTGCACGGAGAATTGAAGTCTTGGATGAGAATCGTATGGAGTTGGAAGAAAAAGATTTCTCAATAAGTGGTAGTACAACAAGTGTTGAACAACATCTGATTTTAAATAATGACACGAATACAGAAAAAGTGTACTATGTTGGCGTTTACGCAATGGATGGAACAGAGACTTATACGATTAGCTACGAGGATATTGCAACCATAGATGCATATGCAGAAAAAGCAGTATCTTTGACAGAGGAAACACCGATCACATTTGCCGAAAACGATGCAAGACTGATTAAGTATGTGTCATATGAGTATGATTATACTCCGGCAAGTCCGTGTTATACAGAAGGTGCGTTGGTAACATTTGATGTACCAGCCAAGACAAGTGCAACGTTTAAGCTTGCAAATGATAGCAGTTATAAAAATTATTCTGTATATACAGATTTGGCGGATGAAGAAAGCCGGCAAACGGTTGGTACAGCAAGTTATGCTGTTTATAATGATACAGATACCGTTAAGAAATATTATGTATTGATTCCGGTAAATCAGGCGGTAAATGCTATAGTTTCTGTGAAAATGAAAAAGAGTATCCAGTTGCGTGAAGTACCGGAATTACAGGTAGGCGATAATACGGTTACAACAGATGCACAGACAGTGGAATATACGTATGCAGGAACTACGGAATATTGGAATGGACATGTATATCAGTTTACCGTGCCAGATGTGGGAACGTATGCCGTTGGATTAAAATACACAGGAACAGATCTGGATACATTTAAGTCTATGGAACTGGACCTGTATTCATCCGATGAGAATGGTGATAATGCGGGATATATAAATAATGTTAGCACGAATAACTATGATAAGATGGATGTATTGACATCGAATCTGGAAAACGGAAAAACCTATTATTTTAAACTTCAATACACAGTCGATAATCAGGCGGTTACAGAAGCAAAAGATATGCAGGGTGTTACAATCTTCATAGAGAAAGATGTGCCGGAAATAAAGGATATTCTGGATTCTGCACAAACGATAACAGCAGCAACGGAAGATGCTGTATCGGGTGATGATATGCGGATTGTGAAGATTGACAGAAGTGTGTTCTGTGGTAAGTTGTATCAGATCACGATTCCTGTGGACTATGAAGCTGCAATTGAGGCAGATAAGGGAAGAGTTGACATTTATGAGCAGGTAAGTGGAGCTATGGTCGATACATCGGATTATGTACGATCCAGTAATTGGAACGAAAATGCGATAAAGGGCGTTCTTCAGAACAACAGTGATGAAGCTAAGACCTATTATGTGTTTGTAAAGAGTCCGTTCTCGAAGGTTACGGTTGGTGAGTTCAAACAGCAGACACCAGCAACTCCGATCGAGAGTGCCGATATTGCAGAACTTACATTGAAGGATGCAAAGCTGCTTAGCGATTTGAAAAAACAGAATATATCGTTTGCAGTATGGGATTATAATACAAACACAGTAAAGAATACGAAGAAAGAAAGCTATTGGTTGAAGTTTACTGTACCGGAAAATGAAGTCTATACATTGGATACGAGTTATAGTGAGACTTACGGTGATGGAAGCTGGACATTTACAGTTTGGAGTTATTATGACAAATATGACGCATATGTATCTGGTGGAAATCATTTGGTTAATTCAGGAAACTATACTCGAAGAATGGATCGGTTTACAGAAGGAACCTATTATATTGCAATCGAGGGTTCCGAGGAATTGCTGCCGATTCAGATTTCTTTGAATCAGATGGCGAAGATTGATTCGTTAAAGGATAGTGCAGTTGAGATATCGGATGCTATCATACAGGCGGGTTCAGTTACGTTGCCAAAGCTTGAAAAGGAATATGCATATCTGGTAGGCTATGGCAATAACTTCTCTTTTGATTATGGTAATCTTATGAAGGTTACTGTTCCAAAACATACAACCTATATGTTCAAGTCTGAAGAATCTGGCTGGTATATGTATTTGTATGAGGAGGATTTTAACAAGGCAATAGAGGGTAACAATCAAGTATCTGCAGTAAATACAACAGATACGGATAAGACGTATTATATTTGGAGTCGTATAAGCGAATATTCGGAAACGATAACAATCGATGTAAGTCAGGTTGAACTTCTTTCTGCAAAGTTTGACACAGCAGAAAAGCTGGAAAAAGGTAACACAGTGACGTATCAGTACAGTGAATCAGATCAATCCTATATGAATGATGTAACGTATTATGATGGAATGGGAGGATCTACGGTTTACCAATATAAGCATGCGAAATTGTATTATCTGGATGCTCCGGGTATGTATAGTCTGAGTCTGACATCCAAACAGGATGCTTCCAATGTATCTGTGACTGTATTTGATAAGAATCAATACATAATAGGAACATATGCATTTGAAAACAAGGCGTATGAGAATGATTACTATCTAGTGGATGGAGAAAAAACATATATTCTGATTTCACAGGATAGTGAGAATCCGGATGCAGAGATTGAACTTACATTATCCGATGTAAAAGAGGATCGATTGCTGACATCCAATCTGGCAGAAGCAGAAACAATCAAAGAAGAGAAGACTGCCCTTACCAATCAGGATGAAAAGAAATATGTATTCAAATGCAAGGGTGAAGATGCGAACACAGGAAATATAGAAGAAAGTTATGCTAAAACAACTGGAAAGCTGTATAAATATGTTGTAGAGCCGTGGTCAGATATCAAGTTTACCGCAGATACGTTCCAAGGCAGAATCTGGATTTTTGATCAGGATGGTAATTTCCAGACTTACGAGGATGTCTGGTATGATACGATGAATTACATATATACAAATGATTCGTCGGCGTATGTGGATCTGTATCTGATGTCAGACAAACGTGGTGATTTGGATGGAACATTGACAATCAAAAAAATAAACTCCGCTGTGCCATTGGGAAAATATGCAGAGCTGGCAATCGAATTACCAGAATCATATACCACATCAGTGGATAAAATCTTGACGGTTCAGCGACCATATAAGGATGCAGATTATGAGGTAGCGTACAAAGAAGCAACTGGTAAACTGTACAGCTTCAATGTTCCTGCAAAGAACAAGGTAGAGATTACAGCAACGAAGAATGCAGGACTTGTCGTCTATAGTGATCTGGACGATGCACCAATCGCGGATGAGATGTCAAGTGTGACATTTAATAATCTCGCAAATGAAGAACAGACTTATTATTTGTGGGTAGAAGGGGACAATGACGGTGTTGTTGTAACAACGACAAAGACATCGTTAGAATCAAAGAAAGAAACAACGGAGAATGGTGAGAAGGTTGAGACGACCGTAGATACAACCGATGATGACACGTTAATTATAATAGCAGAAGATAAGGACACGGCTGGAAAAGTAGCGGATGCGACAGTCAAGGTAGAACAAAAGGGTGGCATCTCAGAGGATGCAATCAAGAAGAGTATTGATGTTGTATCACAATATAACTCGGATAATGACGGTAAGGAGCAGATCAGCAACATTCAGGCATCTTACACAGATGACAGTCAGACAACCGTATCTTCAGATGTATTGAACAGCTTGAAGGATGCACAAGTTTCATTGGAGATCAGCAAGAAAGCATCGGACGGAACGATAGAATATACATGGAGCTTTGATGCAGACTCCCTGAAGGAAACGGATGTCACAAGTGGCGTGAATACGAAGCTGGAAGTGTTTGAGGATGCAGAAGGCTATGAGGATCAGAAGGTAGTCGATGAATTGACTGATCCAGATGCAACGAAGTGTGTAGTGGCATTTGCACATGATGGTAAACTTCCAAAGAATACGAAGGTAACAATCGCAGTTGGTGACCAATATGCAGATGGAATTACGGTTTATTACTACCATATCAACAAAGAGACAAATATATTAGAACCGATCGACAGTGTTGTAGTAGAAAATGGCATGGTTACATTGGTACTTAGCCATTGCTCTGATTATGTAATATGCGACAAGAAGGTTTGTAAGCATGAGAAAACAGAAGTCAGAAACGCAAAGAAAGCAAGCTGTACAGAAGCAGGCTATACCGGTGATACTTACTGTGTAGACTGTGACGCAAAGCTTGCAACAGGTGAAGTGATCGCCAAGAAGGATCATACATCCAGTGACTGGATCGTAGATAAGGCAGCAACCGTCGATGCAGAGGGAAGCAGACATAAGGAATGTACCGTCTGCAAGACCGTTCTTGCAAAGGAAGCAATCGCAAAGCTTCCAGCACCAACACCGACGCCAGAACCAGTTGTAATACCGGATGTGACAATCCGTTACACAACCCATGTACAGACTTTTGGATGGCAGGGTGATGAGAACAATGCAAACAAGTGGTTTGTAAATGGTAAGATGGCTGGTACAAGTGGCAAGGCAAAGAGACTGGAAGGCATCAAGATCCGTGTTTACGGAAATGACAACCTTGGAATCCAGTACACAACCCATTGCCAGAGCTACGGCTGGCTGCCTTGGTCCGCAAATGGTGAGATGAACGGAACTGAGGGTGAAGCAAAGCGATTAGAGGCAATCAAGATCCAGCTTACAGGCGCAGATAAGGATAAGTACGATGTTTATTACAGAGTGCATGCACAGTCTTATGGCTGGCTTGGCTGGGCGAAGAACGGTGCACCATCTGGAACCGCAGGCTATGCAAAGAGACTCGAAGGAATCCAGATCGTGGTAGTGAAGAAGGGCGCAGCTGCACCGGGTGTCAACTACGCAGGTGTTAACGCAGCATCTGGCGTACATCAGGCAAAGAGTTATATTGCAAAGGCTGGTTCTTCTCCAGTGGTTGGCAATCAGGCAACTTCAAATACAAATCCAAGTGTGGCTGGAGAGGCAAATGTCAATGTTGCATACCGCACACACGTACAGACCTTTGGCTGGCAGGGATGGAAGTATAACGGACAGATAAGTGGTACTTCCGGACAGGCAAAGAGACTCGAAGGTATCAATATCAAGCTTACAAATAAGCCATACAGTGGAAGCATTGTTTACACAACCCATGTACAGACTTACGGCTGGCAGGGAAATGAAAACAATCCAAATACTTGGAGGCGCGATGGAGATATGTCTGGTACAAGTGGAGAGGCGAAGCGTCTCGAAGCAATCCGTATTGCACTGACTGGCGAGATGGCAGAGCATTACGATGTATATTACCGTGTACATGCACAGAGCTTTGGCTGGCTTGGCTGGGCAAAGAACGGCGAAGCAGCAGGAACCGCAGGACTTGCGAAGAGACTGGAAGGAATCCAGATCGTGCTTGTACCAAAGGGTGGTAATGCACCAGCGAGAAGCTATCAGGGTATCACCAGTGTGAAAACACAGGCATATATCAAAAAATAAGCAGTAAAAACAGGGCTTCGGGGAGTGAAATCCCCGGAGCTTTTTTTGTCTAAAATATTGAAAGTAAGGGAAGAATGTGCTAAAATACCTAAGTTTGTTGTAGTTGAGTATGTATATAGAGATGAGGAAAGAGATATGCAGATTACAAGAGAAGATGTAAGAAACGTAGCAATTATCGCCCATGTCGATCATGGTAAGACAACCCTCGTGGACGAACTGTTGAAGCAGAGTGGTGTATTCCGTGACAATCAGGAAGTCGCAGAGCGTGTCATGGATTCGAATGACATCGAGCGTGAGAGAGGTATCACAATCCTTTCTAAGAACACCGCAGTTACTTATAAGAATACAAAGATCAACATCATTGATACGCCGGGTCATGCTGATTTCGGTGGCGAGGTAGAGCGTGTCTTAAAGATGGTAAATGGCGTTATCCTCGTGGTAGATGCATTTGAAGGTGCGATGCCACAGACGAAGTTCGTGCTCAAAAAAGCACTGGAACTGGATCTGAACGTAATCGTGTGTATCAATAAAATCGATCGTCCGGAGGCAAGACCGGCAGAAGTAGAAGAGGAAGTATTGGAGCTTTTATTAGAGCTTGATGCAAATGAGAAGCAGCTTGACTGCCCATTTGTTTACGCATCCGCAAAGGCAGGTATTGCATCCCTTTCACCAGATGAGCCGGGTACAGATATGCAGCCATTGTTCGAGACGATCCTGAAATATATTCCGGCACCAACCGGTGATCCAGATGCAGGTACACAGATTCTGATCAGTACGATTGATTATAATGAGTATGTTGGCCGTATCGGTGTAGGTAAGGTGGATAATGGTACGATCAAGCTGAATCAGGATGCAATCATCGTAAACCATCATGAGCCTGACAAGTACCGCAAGGTAAAGATTGGTAAGTTATATGAGTTTGAAGGCCTGAACAAGGTGGAAGTGAACGAGGCAGGTATCGGCTCGATCGTAGCGATTTCCGGTATTTCAGATATCCACATCGGTGATACAATCTGTTCACCGGATGATCCGGAACCAATTCCGTTCCAGAAGATTTCTGAGCCTACGATCGCCATGCATTTCATGGTAAATGATTCACCGCTCGCAGGTAAGGAAGGAAAGTTCGTTACTTCCCGTCATCTGCGTGACCGTCTGTTCCGTGAGTTAAATACTGATGTTTCTCTGCGTGTGGAAGAGACAGACACGACTGAGAGCTTTAAGGTATCTGGACGTGGTGAGCTGCATCTGTCTGTATTGATCGAGAACATGCGTCGTGAGGGCTATGAGTTCGCAGTAAGTAAGGCAGAGGTTATCTATAAGGAAGATGAGAAGGGCAAAAAGTTAGAGCCGTTCGAGATTGCAGTCATTGATGTGCCAGATGAATTCTCCGGTACCGTTATCAATATGCTGAATCAGCGTAAGGGTGAGCTGCAGGGTATGGCACCAACTGGAAATGGTACAACGAGACTGGAGTTCTCAATTCCATCCCGTGGACTGATTGGTTTCCGTGGTGATTTCATGACCGCTACCAAGGGAAATGGTATCATCAATACGATGTTTGATGGTTATCAGCCATACAAGGGCGATATGAATTACAGAAGTCAGGGTTCTCTGATCGCGTTTGAGTCAGGAGAGAGTATCACATATGGTCTGTTCAATGCACAGGAGCGTGGAACACTCTTTATCGGACCGGGCGAGCAGGTCTACGGCGGTATGGTCGTTGGACAGTGCGGTAAGGCAGAGGATATCGAAGTAAATGTCTGCAAGAAGAAGCAGCTTACGAATACACGTGCATCCGGTTCCGATGATGCGCTGAAGCTGACACCTCCAAAGATCCTTTCTCTGGAGCAGGCACTGGATTTCATTGATACTGACGAGCTTCTGGAGATCACACCGAAGTCCATCCGTATCCGTAAGAAGATTCTGGATCCAACACTTCGTATGCGTGCAAAGCGTGCAATGCAGTCGAATTAATCTGTCGAAAACCATCATATTAAAAAACAATGTGAGAAATCCGTTAAATTTGTGCAAAATTGACGGATTTCTCTTTATTTTTTGTGGAAGATTTATGCGCGGTGTGATAAAATAAAAAAGACGGAGCGGAATACATAGGAGATGTGTATTTTGCTGAAAAATAACAGGAGGAGGTTACTATGGGTTTAACAATATGGCTGATTATAACTGTGATACTGATCGTGGTTGAGATCATTACACTCGGACTTACGTCCATATGGTTCGCAGGCGGTGCATTTGTGGCAGGACTGATCTCGCTGACCGGTGCACACTGGTTGGTGCAGCTTCTTGTGTTTGCGGTTGTGTCGACGTTGCTTTTTGTGTTTACCCGGCCATTTGCGGCGAAGCATCTGATGAAGAATGTGGAGAAGACAAATGTAGACAGTCTGATTGGAAAAGAAGGAATCGTCAAGCAGGAGATCAACAATCTGGAGGCACAGGGTGTTGTGAAGCTTTCGGGCATGGAATGGTCTGCACGTTCCGCAGATGATTCGAAGATTGCTGCGGGAGAGAAGGTTCTCGTGCAGAGCATCGACGGCGTGAAGCTCATCGTGACGAAGAGCACACAGGCATAGGATAGTATAGAAGAGTTGATTGAAAAAGGGAGGCAGAAAGATGAATGGAGCACAGATATTAGGTATTTTTCTTGTAATTTTGGTTGTTGTAGTGATTTGCAGTTCTATACGTGTTGTACCACAGGCACATGCATATGTCATTGAGCGTCTGGGAACATACAATACGACATGGTCAGCAGGTCTGCATTTGAAGACGCCTTTGATTGATAAGGTAGCACACCGCATTTCTATGAAAGAGCAGGTTGTTGATTTTGCACCACAGCCGGTAATCACAAAAGATAATGTTACGATGCGGATTGATACAGTCGTATTCTTCCAGATCACAGATCCGAAGTTGTTTGCATATGGTGTGGAAAAGCCAATCATGGCGATTGAAAATCTGACAGCAACAACGCTTCGAAATATCATTGGTGAGCTGGAACTTGACCAGACTCTGACATCGAGAGAGACGATCAATACAAAGATGCGTGCGACTTTGGACGAGGCGACAGATCCTTGGGGTATCAAGGTCAACCGTGTCGAGCTGAAGAATATCATTCCACCGGCAGCTATTCAGGATGCGATGGAAAAACAGATGAAGGCAGAGCGTGAGAGACGTGAACAGATCCTGATTGCAGAAGGTGAGAAGAAGTCCGCAATTCTTCGCGCAGAAGGACAGAAGGAGTCTCTGATTCTTTCCGCAGAGGCAGAAAAGCAGTCCGCAATTCTGCGTGCAGAGGCGACAAAGGAAGCAACCATCCGCCGTGCCGAAGGTGAGGCAGAAGCAATCCTGAAAGTACAGCAGGCAAACGCAGATGGTATCAAGTTCCTGAATGAAGCTGCACCAGATCAGGCGGTTCTTACATTGAAGAGTCTTGATGCATTTGCCAAGGCAGCAGACGGAAAAGCAACGAAGCTGATTATTCCGAGTGAGATTTCCGGTATTGCAGGGCTTGCGTCTTCCCTGACAGAGATTGTGACGAAAAATAGTGAGTCGTAGACAGGAGGAAGTTTTGAATGAGTGATAAGGCATCTGCACAACAGGATTTACTAAAGGAGCTATACAACTACAGTGCAACTATCATTCCCGGAACGGAGACACTGATTGCAGAACTCAGACACAACCGGCAGTCCGATACGGACGAGCTGTTCAATCTGGTGATTCAGGGAATCAACTGGGAGATCGAAGTGTTTAATAACTGTGAGGATCTGATTAACCGGGATGAACAAAGAATTGACAAAGGCAGGATGGCGTCCGCAGTCGGACGCCTCGGCAAAGTGCTGCAGGAAAAGGATGATATCAAGCTTGCAGCGTCTCTGGAGGTGGACTTTTTACCGTTCTTAAAGGCGATGAAACGTGTTGCAGAGACGATGAATGTGTAAAAAAATGTAAAATTTAGTATTATTTACCATTCCAATGAGCTTTTTTAAGAAAAAATTATAAAAATTGCCTAAAAGTGTTTCACTTTTTTAGGTTTAATGCTATAATACAAACATATTATGCTAAAAGGGGTGACATTATGATTAAAAAAGAAATGATAGCTATGCTTTTAGCAGGCGGACAGGGAAGTCGTCTGGGCGTTTTGACTTCTAAGCTTGCTAAGCCGGCGGTTGCATTTGGTGGAAAATACAAGATTATTGATTTCCCACTCAGCAACTGTATTAATTCGGGGGTTGATACTGTCGGCGTGTTGACACAGTATAGACCACTCCGGCTCAATCAGCACATCGGTATCGGTATCCCATGGGATCTGGATCGAAGTATTGGTGGTGTAACCGTACTTCCTCCATACGAGAAGAGTGCAAACAGCCAGTGGTATACAGGTACTGCGAACGCAATCTATCAGAATCTTGAGTATATTGACTACTACAATCCAGACTATGTACTGATTCTCTCCGGAGATCATATCTACAAGATGGATTATGAGGCGATGCTTGACTATCACAAGACAAGCAAGGCCGATATCACATTGGCAACCTATCAGGTACCAATGGAGGAAGCAAGCCGTTTCGGTGTTGTTATCACAGACGATACCGGATGTATTCAGGAGTTTGAAGAAAAACCGGAGCATCCACGCAGCAACAAAGCGTCTATGGGTATTTACATATTTAACTGGAAGGTGCTTCGTGAGGCTTTGACAGCACTGAAAGATCAGCCATCCTGTGACTTTGGTAAGCATATCATTCCATACTGCCATGAGCGTGGAAGTAAGATCTGTGCTTACGAGTACAAGGGCTATTGGAAGGATGTAGGAACACTTGGTTCTTACTGGGAAGCAAATATGGAGCTCGTAGATATTATCCCAGAGTTCAATCTCTACGAGGAGTTCTGGAGAATTTACACAAAGAGCGATCAGCTTCCACCACAGTACATTGATCCGGAAGGATCTGTGACAGAGAGTATCGTTGGTGAGGCAACGGAAGTTTACGGTACTGTACAGCATTCCGTTATCGGTTCCGGCGTTACGATCGGAAAGGGCGCTGTAATCAAGAATTCCATTATTATGAATGGTGCAGTGATTGGTGACGGTGTCGTTATGGACAAGGCAATTATCGCAGAGGGTGTTCATATTGGAGACAACGCAGAACTTGGTGTCGGCGAGGAAGTTCCAAATGAACTTGCACCACATATCTACTCATATGGTCTTGTAACAATCGGAGAGAATTCCGTAATTCCGGCAGGCGTTAAGATTGGTAAGAACGTTGCCATCTTTGGTGAGACAACCATTGACGAATATCCGGATGGATTGTTAAAGAGTGGGTCTAGTATTATAAAGGCAGGTGAGTAGAATGAGAGCAATCGGTATTATTTTAGCAGGTGGAAATAGCAGCAGAATGGGAGAGCTGTCTGCAAAGAGAGCAGTTGCAGCTATGCCAATCGTGGGAAGCTATCGTGCAATCGATTTCACACTTTCCAACATGACAAACTCCCATATCCAGAAGGTAGCTGTTTATACACAGTATAATTCACGTTCGTTGAACGAGCATTTGAATTCTTCCAAGTGGTGGGATTTCGGTAGAAAACAGGGTGGACTTTATCTGTTTACACCAACGATCACAGCGACAAACAGCTATTGGTACAAGGGAACTGCAGATGCGTTGTATCAGAATATCAGTTTCCTGAAATCAGCGCATGAGCCATATGTAGTTATTGCCAGTGGTGATGCAGTGTACAAGCTGGATTATAATAAGGTACTGGAAGAGCATATCGCAACAGGTGCAGATATCACAGTTGTATGTAAGGATATCCAGCCGGGCGAGGATGATATCAACCGTTTCGGTGTTGTAAAGCTTGCAGATGATAATCGTGTAATCAGCTTTGAGGAGAAGCCAATCGTGGCAGAGACAAATACAGCATCCATCGGTGTATATGTTGTAAGACGTCGTCAGTTGATTGAGTTGCTGGAGGCATGTGCTGCAGAAGGCAGAAGCGATTTTGTAAATGACATTCTTGTTCGTTACAAGAACGTAAAGAAGATTTATGCATATAAGCTGGATTCTTACTGGAGAAATATCGGTACGATTGATTCTTACTTCAAGACCAATATGGATTTCCTGAAGAAGGATATTCGTGATTACTTCTTCCGTCAGCATCCGGATGTATATTCCAAGGTGGAGGATTTACCACCAGCAAAATACAATGGAGATGCAGCTGTCAGCAACAGCCTGATCGCAAGCGGAAGCATCATCAATGGTACGGTAGAGGATTCCGTTCTTTTCAAAAAAGTTTATATCGGTAATAACTGTGTCATCAAGAATTCTATTATTCTGAATGATGTACATATCGGGGATAACTGTTATATTGAGAACTGTATCGTGGAGAGCCGTGATACACTTCGTGCAAATACAGTACATACAGGAGATCCAAACGAGATTAAGGTCATCGTTGAGAAGAATTTTAGATACGCATTATAATTTCACAAAAAGAGTTGCGTAAAAGGGGGACTAATATGCAAATCACAGATGTAAGGGTACGTAAGGTTACAAAAGAAGGCAAGATGCGCGCAGTTGTTTCGATTACAATTGATGATGTATTTGTAGTACATGATATCAAGGTAATTGAAGGAGAGAAGGGATTGTTTATCGCGATGCCGAGTCGAAAGGCGTCGGATGGTGAATATCGGGATATTGCACATCCGATCAATTCTGAGACAAGAGACAAAATCCAGAGTCTCATTCTTGAGAAGTATCAGGAAGTAGCGTCTGAGTCTGAGGATGAAGAGTAAAATAGCAAAGGGCTGTTGCGTCTGCGACAGCCCATTTTTTCAAAATAAGTAAGGAGACGTAAGAGGGCATGGAAGAAGAATATAGCGTAAGTGTGACACAATTGATTCAAAAGATGAATCTGATCAATCATACGCCTGAAATTGATACCGATCATATATTGATCAAAGATCCAAATATGAACCGTCCGGCAGTCCAGCTGGCGGGCTTTTTTGAACATTTTGATTCCGCACGTATTCAGATATGTGGAAATGTAGAGTTTGCGTATATTTCGAATATGCATACAGAGGAAGAGAATATCCAGATATTTGAGAAGTTATTTGCATTCAAGATTCCGTGTCTGATCTTCTGCCGTAATATCAAGCCATATGATTATATCATCGAGACCGGAAAACGATGTGGAATCCCAATTCTGACTGATACTTCCGAGACGACGTCTGACTTCGTGCATGAGGTTGTAAAGTGGCTGCATGTGGAGCTTGCACCGCGTATTTCCATTCATGCGGTTTTGCTGGACGTATATGGTGAGGGTGTCATGATTACCGGAGACAGTGGCCTTGGTAAGAGTGAGGCGGCTCTGGAGATGATTCGGCGTGGACATCGTCTTGTATCGGATGATGTTGTAGAGATCAAGAAGGTTTCGGATGAGACGCTGATCGGTACGGCTCCGGATATTACGAGACATTTTATCGAGCTTCGAGGAATCGGAATTATCGATGTCAAGAGTATGTTCGGTGTAGAGTGTGTCAAGCATACACAGAGCATCGACCTGATCGTGAATCTGGAAGAGTGGGATAAGGATGCGAACTATGACCGTCTGGGACTGGAGGATCAGTATACAGAGATTCTCGGAAATAAGATCGTCAGTCATTCGATTCCGATTCGACCGGGACGAAATATTGCGGTTATCGTAGAGGCCGCAGCTGTCAACCACAGACAGAAGAAGATGGGATACAATGCGGCTCAGGAATTGTATAACCGTGTAACACAGAATATAGCGAAAAATTCACATAATGTCTAAGAGAAATAAGGAGGATATAGAGGAAGATGGCAAAGTATGTATTTGGTGTAGATATCGGAGGAACAACAGTTAAGATCGGACTTTTCACAGCAGAAGGAACGATGGTTGACAAGTGGGAGATCACAACACGCACCGATGAGGGCGGAAAGTATATCTTAGGCGATATCGCAGCATCCATCGAGGATAAGCTTGCAGAAAAGCAGATTGACAAGAGCGAAGTAAAGGGTATCGGAATGGGTGTTCCGGGACCAGTCAAGGCAGATGGAACCGTTCTCCGTTGTGTAAACCTTGGATGGGGAATCTTCAATGCAGCAGATGAGTTATCCAAGATTATCGGACTTCCAGTCAAGGTTGGTAACGATGCAAATATGGCAGCGCTCGGCGAGATGTGGCAGGGCGGTGGAAAAGGCTTCAGTAACATCGTTATGGTAACACTTGGAACCGGTGTTGGCGGCGGTATCATCTTAGGAGGAAAGATGCTTTCCGGTGTGAATGGTGCTGGCGGTGAGATCGGACATATTCAGGTGAACGATGATGAGACAGAGGTTTGCGGATGTGGCAGAAAGGGCTGTCTGGAGCAGTACACATCTGCAACTGGTATCGTAAGAATGGCAAATACATTGCTCAACACAACGGATCGTCCATCTGCACTTCGCAACGTACAGTATGTATCTGCAAAGGAAGTGTTCGATGCAGCAAAGCAGGGCGATGAGCTTGCAGCTGAGATCGTAGACAGACATGGAAAGTGCCTTGGCAAAGCATTGGCACAGATCGCATGTGTGGTTGATCCAGAGGTTTTTGTTATTGGTGGCGGTGTATCCAAGGCAGGTACGATCATCACAGATACAACAGAGAAATATTTCAAGGAGTATGCATTCCACGCATGCAAGAACACGAAGTTCACACTTGCAACACTTGGAAATGATGCCGGTATGTATGGTGGAGCCTGTGCGATTATGAACGATTAGTGATGCCTAATCGTGAAAATGACGAAGGGAAGCAGTTTTCCTTAGTATTTTTCTATATATTTACACATTGAATAAATTTTGCCCATAAGCTATGATAAAGCAGAGCTTATGGGCTTTTTTATGTTTATTTTTGTGAGGAACGTATGAGTTTGAAGATAGAAGAGATTAAAATATTGGAGCAGGAGCCGATGTGCAAGCATACGACATTTCGCATTGGCGGGGCGGCAAAGTATTTTGCAATGCCGAAAAATACGGCTGAAATCCAGACATTGATCGCGTATTGCAAGGAACACAAGCTTGATTATTGTGTACTTGGAAATGGAAGTAATGTCCTGTTTACAGACGCCGGATATGATGGCTTGATTATCCAGATTGGCAGTGCCATGAGTGAAATCCGGGTGGATGGGACTTCCGTGTATGCGCAGGCAGGAGCGATTCTGGCGCGCGTGGCGAATCTGGCATATGAGGCGGGACTTACAGGCATGGAGTTCGCTGCAGGTATACCGGGAAGCATCGGTGGCGCGATTGTGATGAATGCAGGCGCCTATGGTGGTGAGATGAAGGATATCGTATCGTATGTGGAGGTGCTGTCGATGGATGGCACACTTCGAAGCTATGCTTGTGATGAGATGGAGTTTGCTTATCGCCATAGCATCATCGATGCAGATAAAATCGTGGTTGGTGTCGGATTGACACTGGAACACGGAGATAAGACAGCAATTCTTGACCGGATGAATGAACTGGCGGAGGCGAGACGAAGTAAACAGCCGCTCGAATATCCGAGTGCAGGATCGACGTTTAAACGTCCGGAAGGGTATTTTGCAGCGAAGCTGATTGATGACAGTGGATTGCGTGGATACCGGGTCGGCGGTGCGATGGTATCGGAGAAGCATTGTGGGTTTGTTGTGAATGTGGAACAGGCAAGCAGTGCAGATGTGCTGGCAGTGATGCAGCATGTGCAGGAAGTTGTAAATGAGAAGTACGGTGTGATGTTGGAACCGGAGGTAAGAATAATCCGATGAGATTTGTAATTGTAACAGGAATGAGCGGAGCAGGAAAATCAACGGTGTTGAAGATGTTAGAAGATATGGGGTTCTTCTGCGTTGATAACCTTCCGGTCATGTTAATTGAAAAATTCGCAGAGATTGCGCATGATGATAAGCTTGAGGTCGACAATGTCGCTATCGGTGTGGATATCCGAAGCGGGCAGGCACTCGGTGAGATGTCCGTGTGTCTGGAGACTTTGAAAAAGCGTAACTTTACTTACGAGATTCTTTTCCTTGATGCCAATGAACCGGTGCTTGTAAAGCGATATAAGGAGACACGAAGAGCGCATCCGCTGTCCAAGCATGGCAGGATCAACGAAGGCATCGTCAAGGAACGCGAGAAGATCGAGTTTTTGCGCCAGCGTGCGGATTATATTATCGATACGAGCAATCTGCTTACAAGAGAGTTAAAGCATGAGATTGAGAAGATATTTGTGGAGGGCAAACAGTATAATAACATTATTGTGACTGTGATGTCCTTTGGATTCAAGTATGGAATCCCGAGAGATTCCGACCTTGTATTTGACGTACGTTTTTTGCCGAATCCATATTATGTTCCGGAGCTTCGCCCGCAGACAGGAAATGATAAACCAGTCTCTGATATGGTGAAGGATTGCAAAGAATATCCGGCATTTATGGAGAAGCTCACAGATATGCTGGAGTTTCTGATTCCCAATTATCTGAAAGAGGGTAAAAATCAGTTAGTGATTTCCGTGGGATGTACCGGAGGAAAACACCGCTCTGTGACAGTGGCAAATGCACTGTACGAGACATTGGAGAAGCTTCCGTATACGGTACGTCTGTATCATAGAGATATTGGCAAAGACCGTATTGTGAAAGGGGAGTAGGTATGTCGTTTTCATCAAAGGTGAAAGCGGAACTGCTTTCCCATATCAGCACAGGCAGACATTGCCGGATGGCAGAGCTTGCTGCTATGATCGCAATGTCCGGTGAATACCGGGATGGTGTCTGGACGATGCGCGGGGAAAACACGATCTTACAGGAGAAAATCACGAAGCTTACTGCACTTCTGGATGTGGATATTAACACACCAGAGGGCAGACAGATGTTAAAGCTGACGGATCATGGAGATTATCTTTCGGTGAATCCGATTCTGGTAGAACGGAATTGCTGTAAGCAGGCATTTATCCGCGGGGCATTTCTGGCAACTGGCTCCCTGACTGATCCGGAGAAGGGGTATCATTTCGAGATCGTCTGTGACCATGCGGAACAGGCGGATATGTTAGCCAGACTGATTCGTGATTTTTCAATCGAACCGAAGCAGATCCAGCGCAAAAAATATTATGTGGTTTACATCAAGGATGGATCAATGATCGTTGATCTGTTAAATATCATGGGGGCGCATGTGTCCCTGATGGATATGGAAAATATACGCATTTTAAAAGACATGCGCAATTCCGTCAACCGGCGTGTAAATTGTGAGACTGCGAACTTAAACAAGGTTGTGAGTGCTGCCGTCAAGCAGATGGAAGACATCACGTATATTGAACAGACAAAGGGATTAAAATATCTTCCAGAGCGTTTGCGGGAGATCGCAAGTCTGCGTATGGAAGAACCGGATACGAGTCTAGTGGAGCTTGGTAAGAAATTAAATCCACCGCTTGGAAAATCCGGAGTCAATCATAGATTGAAAAAAATAAGTGATATAGCCAATGAGCTAAGGAGGAACCAAAATGATCAGTAAGACAGTCGTTGTGAATTTACCAGCAGATGCAGAGGCAAGACCGGTGGCCGTTCTCGTGCAGATTGCAAGCAAGTATGAGAGTAAAATTACAATCAATTCTCAGAACCGGAGAATCAATGCGAAAAGCATCATGGGAATGATGAGCCTTGGATTCGGTAACGGGGATGCGCTTGAAATCGAAGCCAATGGACCGGATGAGGAGGTTGCTGTCGAGGAAATGAAAAATTATATTGAATCTGTCAAGTAGTCTTTGTTGCATAAGAATTTTAACTATGTTATTATATAAATAATTATGCAGGGGGAAAGACCACAAAGGAGGATATCAGATGGGAAAGCTTAGCAGTTTTTTTAGCAAGATTCCGTTTTTGTCCGGTCTTGGCGGCAAGAAAAAGTCAGCCAAGAGCAACGTAGAACTTCAATATGATAAGGCAATCAACCTGATGGAAAATGGAAATGCCGAGGACGCCGTAGAGATATTCGAAAAGATTGTAGATATTGCAATCATGGATCCGAATTATAAGAATTTCGGTACGGATGCCTTGAAAATATTAGGGGAGCTGTATGAGACCGGAAAGTATAGCAACTGTATTGTCGATGTGGATTTGAATAAGGCGACACAGTACTATGAGAAATATACGAATTTGAGTAAGGATGGCGAGATGATCTACAAGCTCGCACAGATGTTGTTGGATATTCAGAATTTCTCAAAGGCGATTACATTCTTTGAGAAGGCAACGGAGTGTGGTATCAAGGCAGCGTACATGAATCTCGGTAGTATCTATGAGAATGGTCTAAATCGTATCGATCAGTATGGAAACAAGAGTGATTTTGTCGTACCGGTGGATTACGAGAAGGCAATGTCGTGGTACAAGAAGCTTGCAGATATGGGAGATACGAAAGCAAAGGCTGCGTATGACCGTGTCGATTATGCAAGTCAGCATACAGACAGTATTGAGTTCGAAGAGAAGGACAAACTGTATACAGAGATTGCAGAGGCAAGACGTGCGAAAGGCAAGGAACCAAAGTATAAAGCAATCGATCCGGCACGTTTGCAGTATCAGTACACCTATGTACATAACCAGATTGATGGTTATATCCACAAGCTTCCTAAGGACTGGGTAAAGACCATCAACAGCGATACGGACGAGGAATATTATGCACCAAGCCTTACTTACAAGGATTTTGCGATGTATGTAAGCTATGACAGTATTCCAAGAGATTCCAAAAAGACATTGGAGAATTATCTTCGTTATTGCAACGATGCATTTGACGAGGAATTACAGTTGAAAGCATACATCACAGAATATGCAGATGGTATCTGCACAACGTTCTACCACAAGGAGATGGAAAAGGGTATTGTAACCTTTGCGTTCTATCAGGGTAAGCGTCTTGCATGTATGCGTTTTGTATGTGCATCCATGGAGATCATCGAGCAGTACGAGGAGATCATTTTCGAGACAGCGAACTCGTTCGCATTCGTTGATCCAACCCTGGTTAGTGACCAGAGCTTGAACCGTAAGGATAACCAGTATTATAGTGAGGCATTGTACTGCTATTACTTAGAGGACTACGAGGGCGCGATGGCGGCTGCAAAGCAGGCATTGAAGCTTGGTAGTATTAAGGCAAGTTATCTGTTGATCGAGCTGTATTACGATGATGATTCACCGTATAAGGATCTCGAGAAGACGATCAGTTACGCAAAGCAGTTGTTTGATGCGACGAAAGATCCGGATCTGGCATTCCTGCTTGGTAACATTTACGATCAGAAGATGAAGGATTACATGAAGGCACTCAACTGGTACGAGACCGCACATCGTCTCGGTCATCGACGGGTTGCATTCTATCTCGGACGTTTTTATTACTATGGTGTACTTCGTACGAAGCGTGATGGTATCAAGGCGTTAGAGTATTTCAAGGAAGCGCAGGCAAATGGTATTCTGGAAGCAGAAGCTTATATCAAGGATATTCAGGAGCTTGGCAACGAGGATTTGCAGCGTTCTGTGGAGACATGGGAGCGTTCCGTAGAAGCCGGAAGCGGACAGGCAGCTTTGAAGGTTGCCTTGTACAAGCAGAGTCAGGTGTTCTACATTGCAAATTCGTATGAGATTGAGAAAGCATTTTTGGAAGCCCTTGGACTGGGAAGCTATCAGGCTGCTTATGAGCTTGGTAAGATCTACCAGCAGCAGGAGGCAGATGAGAATTATCGTGGCGAGATCAAGAGTATCAAGTACTTTGAGAAAGCTTACGACAATGGATATGAGGACTTCGATAAGGACAACCTGTTCAAGGTCATCGAGTATAAGGCTGGCAAGACAAGCGATATGAGCAAGCAGATCGAGTTTTATATGCAGAGTGCTAAACAGGCATATGTCCCTGCCGTGAAGAAGATTGTTGAGATGGTAGCGTATATCACACCGAATATCGTAGACTTGTATCGTGAGTTGTGTGAGATTGCGGAGACCGGTGATGACAGCGCGATTATCTCTATGAATATGTTGGAGAAGAAGTATACAGACCTTGTTATCAAGCAGCCAACGAGTGGACAGAAGGTGATCGAGAACAAGTTCTTCCGTCTGTGCGTTCCGAAGGAGAGTACAGCCGTGATCAACGACGAGGGTGGTACGATCAAACTTGCAGATTCCGTTGTAGAATTTGCAGTTGCTGAGATGCCAGTCAGTGCAGATCAGGAGGAAGATTACCTGAAGATTTACAAGCTGATCCTGTCTGAGTACCTGCCGGATGAGAATGCAGAGATTATCATTGCGAACTCCCGTATGATCGGTTCCGGTATGCGTGAGACAAAGAACAACGTACATTCTTACAGTATCCTGTTGATCAGTTCAAAGAACCAGTATCTGTTCAAACTGAGCTCCAGAGATCGTCGTGAGATGATGATGTTCAAGGATAAGGTGCTTGAGATTGCGAAGTCTCTGGTTGAGACTGGCGAGATCTATGTTGCAACCGAGGAAGCAAAGAAGAAGATTGGACTTTCGTTCCTGCTTCAGTCGAACGACAATGGATTCCTTTCAATCGGAAAAGCAGAATAAGTTTAGAGTTTATGAAACGCCATGCGTTTGGGATTCCCAATTGCATGGCGTTTTTTATGAGCGAATCCCCGCGCATCCTGTTAATTTTGTATCTAGCCATGTGGTCAACTCATATATGATGTATTGAAATTAAGAAGTTCTAAGATGTTCTGATATAGGTAATAAACATGCACGCAACCGCCGCCAATTCGCCGTCCATGGCTCAGTGGCGGCTTACCTGAACATCGTGTTCAGGTATTGCTGTGTATCAAACAGAACATCAAGAACTTCTAAATTCCAAACATATTATATATGAGTTGACCGCATGGTTAGATACATTTTATTAAATTGGTGTGCGCGGGTGTTTGCAAGCGAGAAAACCCAAACCGGATGAGTTCTTGTGATGAAGCAGAACGGTTGATTGTGTACCGTGCAGGGTATCAGGCATTTTTGAGCACAAATGTGGTATGCCTGATCTTGTGTATTGTCATATTTATCTTTACATTTTTGTTTAAGACAGATATTATGGGATTTGTATATGTATGTATGATTCTGCTTGTGAACAATGTAAGTTACATGATGCGTGCAGCGAAGCTGGAGCGACGCAGATAACACTGCAAGCTGGATATTGCTGAACTAGAAGCGGCTACGCTGGAATTGGAGAAGACATGTGTTTACGAAGGAAATAACGGAAGCAGAGTAAAGATTGAAGATGGAGGAAACGAATATGGGAATGAATTCAATTGATGCAGAAGATGATCAGTTTGCATATCGGTATGATACGCAGTTGCTGATCGACCGGAGAGATAAGGATTTGGATGAGGATGAAATTGCAGATTATATCACGGATCATATCGAGGGAAACAGCTTGATCGCGGCTGGAGACGAGGATCTGGTGAAGATTCATTTTCATACAAATGAGCCTTGGAAGGTGCTGGAGTATTGCAGTACAGTTGGCGAGATCTACGATATTGTTGTCGAGGATATGATCCGTCAGTCAGCAGGACTGCAGGGATAGATGCCGATAGGAGAAAACAATGACAGGAAAATTGAAGATATGTAATTTTGGTAAAAACATGCTGCAGATATTTTATGTGACAACATTGCTTGCAGCCATCTATCTGATTCTTGGGTTTTGCGGATTCTATGAGCGATGGTTTGCGAATGGTCCGGCAGGAATTACGGTAGAGAAAAAATACTGGCTGATCCGTCTGTGTATTATCTTCCTGGTTGAGATTACGATATTCTGGATTGGAATGATCAGCGTGTATCTGACATCACAGCAGCTGGGAATCCGCTGGCGTGTGTTGGGGCTTATATGTGGCTGGATTCCGATTGCGCATCTGGTGATGCTGCATATCATTATCCGGACGGTAAGACGGGAAGTAAAGTTCGAGAAGCTGCGTGCGAAGCGAAATGCTGCGCGGGCAGATAAGCAGATATGTAAAACAAAATATCCGATACTTATGGTGCATGGCGTGTTCTTCCGGGATTTTGAACACCTAAATTACTGGGGCAGAATACCGGCGGAGCTTACGGAAAATGGTGCGAAGATCTATTACGGAAACCATAACAGTGCCGCGGCTGTGCGGGACAGTGCAAAGGAATTAGAGACACGTATCAGGCAGATTGTCGAGGAAACCGGCTGTGAGAAGGTAAATGTGATCGCGCATTCCAAAGGTGGACTTGATACGAGAGCGGCAATCGCACTTACTTCCGCAGGAGATTATATTGCGTCACTTACGACAATCAACACGCCACACAGAGGCTGTGAATTTGCCGATTATTTATTAGACAATATTCCGGAGGCACAGCAAAAGGCGATTGAAAAAGCATACAACGTAGGGGCGGAAAAGCTTGGAGATACGAATCCGGATTTCATGGCAGCCGTCCATGATCTCACTTCTACAAACTGTGCGGAATTTAATGAAGAGGCAAAGGATGCACCGGGGATTTATTACCAGTCTTTTGGCTCGAAATTGAACCGTCCATCATCCGGACGATTCCCGCTCAATCTGTCGTATCTGCTTGTTAAGCGGTTTGACGGACCGAATGATGGTCTGGTTGGAGAGAAGTCTTTTGCGTGGGGAGAAGACTACCAGTTCCTGACTGTAAAGGGCAAGCGGGGAATTTCACACGGCGATGTGATCGACTTGAACCGCGAGGATATTCCGGGATTTGATGTACGGGAATTCTATGTGCAGCTTGTATCAAAGCTTAAAGAACGAGGGTTGTAGAAACGGGAGAAAACGTCTGATTTTAACTTTGGCCCCGTTGGGTACGAAGTTAGTTAAGAAAAAAGAATGTGGAATATCAAAAACAAAGGGGAACGAGAAATCGTTCCCCTTTACCATTTTCCTGATTAGATTCTGGTTCGATAATTTCTTACCGATCCGCAATCGGTGTATATGCACGGTTTTCCGCGATCGATTTGTAAGCCGGGCGGATGATCTTGTTTACGTTGATGAGCTCCTCAATACGGTGGGCGCTCCAGCCGGCGATACGGGCGACTGCGAACATCGGTGTAAAGAGTTCTTCCGGCAGATCAAGCATGGTGTATACGAAACCGCTGTAGAAATCGACATTCGGGCTTACACCTTTATAGATCTTGCGCTTGTCTGCGATGACTTCCTTCGCAATCTCAGCGACATCCATATAAAGCTTATATTCTTTTTCCTTGTGCTTTTCCTCAGACAGTTTTCCGACAAAGGTCTGGAATACATTCGCACGTGGATCGGAGATGGAATATACGGCATGTCCCATTCCGTAGATCAGTCCGGAACGGTCGAAGGCTTTCTTGTCCAGAATATCGCACAGATACTGGCGGATTTCATCTTTATCATCCCAGTCACGGACGTGCTCTTTCAGATCGTCAAACATACGCTTTACCTTGACATTGGCGCCGCCGTGCTTTGGCCCCTTTAAAGAACAGAGAGAAGCGGCGACCGAAGAATAGGTATCCGTACCGGAGGAAGTAACAACGTGTGTTGTAAATGTGGAGTTGTTACCACCGCCATGCTCAGCATGGAGTACGAGCGCTAAGTCGAGCACCTTTGCCTCGGTATCGGTATAAGATTTATCCTGACGCAGGAGGCGCAGAATATTCTCGGCAGTGGAAAGCTCCGGCTTTGGCTTGTGGATATAGAGTCCCTTCCCAAGCTCGTAGTGGCGATATGCCTGATACGAGTACACAGCAAGCGCCGGGAAATTCGCAATCAGCTCAATGCTCTGACGAAGGACGTTCGGAATGCTGACATCCATGGCGTTTGTATCGTAAGAACTGAGTGTGAGGATATTTTTCGCAAGAGCATTCATGATATCGGGTGTCGGTGTTTTTAATATAATGTCTCTTGCAAAATAATGTGGCAGCTTCCGGTAGGAACCGAGCAGCGTGTTGAAATCTGCAAGCTCTTTTTTGTTCGGCAGCTCACCGAAGAGCAGAAGATAGACAGTTTCTTCAAAACCAAAACGTTTCTCGGAAGTAAAGCCTCTGACCAGATCATAAATGTTAATTCCCCGGTAGTAGAGCTGGCCGTCGATTGGTATGGTGACACCGTTTACCTCCTCGGAGGAGATGATTGTGGAGATCTCTGTAAGGCCTGTCAGAACTCCTTTACCATCTAAATCACGCAACCCGCGCTTTACCTGATATTTTGTATACAATTCGGGATCAATCACATCGTGGCTTTCACATAATTTTGCCAAACGCTCGAACTCCGGTGTGACTGCTGAAAATTCCTGTTGATTCATATATTCACTTCCTTATCTGATTTGTTAATGATGCATTGCAGACGCTGAAACCAGCAAATGTAACAATGCAATAAGTACATGCTGATAGACAATGACACAGTCTGATAATTGCACATATATGATATATGCGAATTTTATGCTATATGTTTATCGCGGTTTGCGATAACTTATATACTAGCATACTATAATTTCAATATTTTGGCAAACCATTTCCCGTGAACAAATTGTGAAAATTATACAAAAAATGTAAATTGAATATAAAATATACGAAAAAAACAGCATAATTGGATGCATACCGAATGGTAAAATAGGGGATTTTATAGGTTTTAATGAAAAATTTCAGAAATTCCGGAAAAGTTATTGAAAATTTTTATTAGGTATATTAGAATAACAAAGATACTGAATGTATTTAATTTCGAATGTATATGTTATTTTAGGAGGATAATTATGGAAGCAAGTGATTTCAGAAATGGTGTGACTTTTGTATGTGATGGTCAGCCTTGTCAGGTAATAGAGTTTCAGCATGTAAAGCCGGGTAAGGGTGCTGCATTCGTTCGTACAAAGTATAAGAATATTATCACAGGTGCAATCAGAGAGACAAGTTTCAACCCTACAGCAAAGTTCGATTCTGCATATATCGAGCGTAAGGATATGGATTACTCTTACAGAGATGGTAACCTGTATTACTTCATGGATCAGGAGACATTCGAGATGATTCCTGTCGATGAGAGCGTAGTTGGTGACGCTATGAAGTTTGTTAAGGAAGGCATGACATGTAAGATTTCTATCTACGAAGGAAATGTATTTGCAGTAGAAGGTCCTGATTTTGTAGAGCTTGAGATTACAGAGTGTGAACCGGGTGTAGCAGGAAATACAGCTACAAACGCTACAAAGCCATGTACAGTTGAGACAGGTGCAACATTGAATGTTCCTCTGTTTATCAACCAGGGTGAGATTATCAAGATCGATACACGTACAGGAAAGTATCTTTCAAGAGCAAAGTAATTTAAAAATTACGAATTGAATCAGAATGATCAAAGGCACGTTCCGTTTCGGAGCGTGCTTTTTTGTGTAATATGCCGCCATGCAGAAATTGTGCGATCTGCAATCCGGATAAAATCAAAAATTTCCAATCATATATTTCCGCATCCCGCATATATATATGGTAGGGGTGAATGCTGTGAGAAATGAAATCTTGAAATTACTCCCCCCTTGTATTCGGTACATAATCAATCAGATTGACATAGATTATAACTCCCTGATAGAGCTTCGGTTCCGGATCTGCGAGCCGTTGATACTGGTCTTTACGCAGGGGGAATACTTTGTGCAGAATTGTGGGGGACTGACACTCGATCGGAAAAAAGCGTATCGCGTGACCGCGGATGATATCCGGGGGATTATTGATGCTGTCACGGATTATTCGTTATATGCGTATGAAGATGAAGTGAGACAGGGGTTTGTGACGGTTTGTGGCGGGCATCGCGTCGGCGTTGCCGGTCAGGTTGTATTGGAGCATGGGAGAGTAAGAAACGTGAAGCATATATCGTTTATTAATATTCGGGTATCCCATCAGATCAAGGGCTGTGCGACTTGCCTGCTGCCATATGTGATCAAGGATGGCAGGTTGTTGCACACACTGATCATATCGCCGCCGGGATGTGGAAAGACGACAATCTTGCGGGATCTGGTGCGGCTGATATCGGATGGAAACAGTTATTGTAGAGGGATGAATGTTGGCGTGGTGGATGAGCGTTCGGAGCTTGCCGCCTGCTACATGGGAATTCCGCAGAATGATGTCGGACTCCGCACGGATATCTTAGATGGGTGTCCCAAGGCGGAAGGGATGTTGATGCTGCTTCGGTCGATGAGTCCGAAGGTGATTGCGGTGGATGAGATCGGAAGCCGGGAGGATATCGATGCAATCTCGTATGTCATCAACTGTGGCTGTGGGATTCTGGCGACAATCCATGGCGACTCGATCGATGATATCCGGACGCGTCCGGTGCTTCGGAAGCTGGTCGAGGAGAAGGTGTTTGAACGTTACATCGTGCTTGGACGAAGTGCGGGCATCGGAACGGTGGAGTCGATTTTTGACGAGAGGGGAAATGAGCTATACATTGGTTCGCTGTCGGTTGCAAACTGATTGGAATCATCTGTGTGCTTGGTGGCTGTGTGACAATGGGAATCTTGCGCGCGATGGCAATTCGCAGGCGTGTAAAGGAAATGCAGGAATATGCACGTGTGCTTTCCGTTGCCACGGCGGAGCTTCGGTATCGGAGAGATATTCTGGCACAGGTATTTGTCCGTGTTGCAAAAAAATGCCGCCAGCCATATGCCGCGTGGCTGTCAGAGCTTTCACAGGCACTCATGGAGGCGCAGCAGAGACAGGCATATTCTTATACGGAAGTGGCTGCCGATTTTGATCAGATCTGGATAGAACATGCAGACAAGCTGTATGAGAGTTCCGGTCTAAAACAAGAGGATATGGAATATATATATAACCTGGGACAGACTATCGGATATCTGGATGTACAGGCACAGGAAGAGGGACTGGCATTGCTGCAGGCAGATCTGGGACGGCATATTCGGGAGTTGGAGGCAGAGGCAAAAGATCGTATGCGATTGTCGCTTGTGGTGGGAAGTGTCGCAGGTGTGTTATTGATTATAATCTTGATTTAGCAGATGCAGGGGAATGGAAATGACGATTCAGTTGATTTTTAAAATTGCAGCCGTTGGAATTGTCGTGGCACTCATCAATCAGGTATTGAAGCATTCTGGCAGGGACGATCAGGCATATCTGGTGAGCCTTGCAGGTCTGATTATCGTACTGACGTGGATTATTCCCTATGTCAATCAGCTGTTTCAGGACATCAACACATTGTTTGGATTTTAAGGGGGCAGAGTATGAATCTGGGAGTGACGATGGTATTTGCAATCGTGGCGGTAATCTTGGCGTTGTCCTTGAAATCTAAAAATCCAGAGTACAGCACATTTATCAGTGTGGCGGTGTGCCTTGTGCTGTTATTTATCTGCGTGTCGCGGATGCGTGTGATGCTTTCAGGTATTGAAGTCTTGACGGACAAGATCCGGATGGACAGTACCTATCTGGTGATCCTGGTCAAGCTGATCGGGATCGCCTATATCTGTGAGTTTGCGGCGAGTATCAGCAAGGATGCCGGATACAGTGCGGTTGCATCCCAGATTGAGCTGCTTGGAAAGCTTACGATGCTGGTCGTGTCGCTTCCGGTTTTCATGCAGGTCGTGCAGACGGTACTGTCGTTGATCAATTGATGGAGGAAACCGCCGAATGAATCCGCGAACCACACATACAACTACATATTTCACTTGCAGATGGCTGGTAGTGGTACTGGCCATTTTCTTTTTTGTGGATATCCATGTACTGCCTGCGCGGGCGCAGGAACTGCCAGAAACCACGACAGAAACTACACAGGAGCTGGATGGACAGGCAACTACGATAGAAGCCACACAAGAGCAGAGTGGACAGGTAGCCACGACAGAAACAACACAGGAATCATACAATTCTCAGACAATAACAGAATCAGGACAGCAGACGAATGTGATTTATGACTCCATCTTCGATGAACTGAATCTGGATGAGGTGGAGCGTTCGTTGCAGCAACAGGGCATTCAGACGGCTATGCCAATTACGGAGATGGTAAAAAAACAGGTGGAGGGTGACAATAAGTCGGTGTTATCGGCATTGCTTGCGACAATCAGCAGCGTTTTTTTCGGCGAGCTGTCGCAGAACAAAGGGCTGCTCTTAGAGTTGGTCGGTATCGTCCTGATCGGAAGCATCTTTGTGAATCTGTCGAACTCCTTTGCGGGAGGGTTTATCAGTGAAAATGGATTCTATATTACTTATATGCTGATGACATCGCTGTTGCTGACGTCCTTTTCGATGGCGTATTCGATTACACTTGCGGCACTCGACAAGGTGCTCGTTGCAGTACGGCTGTTAGTTCCGGCGTTTCTGCTTGTGTTGCAGTTTATCGGACATGCTACGACGGCAGGCGGCACATACAATCTCGTTTTGGTCGGAATCTGGCTGATACAGGCGGTGATTATCCGGCTGGTGCTGCCGCTCATTGAATTCTATGTAATCGTGGCACTTGTGAACAACCTGCAAAAAGAGGACAGCTTCTCGAAACTGTGTGAGCTTGTGCAGAGCCTGATCAAATGGATTTTGCGGACGATCATCGTCGTGGTGATCGGATTAAATGTGATCAAGGGCTTGCTGGAGCCGCAGATGGACATCCTTGGGAAAACGGCGGTGAACCGGGCATTAACTGCGATTCCGGGAAGCGTCGTATCGGTGCTTGCAGGCACCTATCTTGCGTGTGGCATGATCGTAAAAAATAGTATCGGTATCACAGGTATCCTGATTCTGTCCGGCATCTGTCTGATTCCGATCATCAAGCTTTTCTTGCTGATGTTTACGGTGCGGATCACAACCGCGCTGATTCAGCCGATGGGCGATAAGCGGTATGTGGATGGCACGACGGCGCTGGCAAATGGAATCGGCATGCTGATGCAGGCGCTGGCAAGTGCACTCGTTTTATTTATCATAACTCTCGCGATCATGTCGGGGGCAACGAATGGAATAGGAGGGTAGCTATGCTGTTTGGCTGGATGAAAAGTCTGATCTTTTATCTATTGCTCGCAACGATTGTGACGCATATGGCGCCGTCCAATCAATATAAGCAATATATCCGGTATTTCATCGGACTGGTCGTGATTGTGCTACTTGCAAGTCCGCTCAAATTCCTGTTTGAATTTGGAAGCGGAGATCTGCAGGAATTGTTGCAGGAGATCGAGCATGTGGAAGGACAGGAGTCCGTCGCAGGAGTCGGCGGAAGCATCACGGATTATTATGGTATGGGCATCCGAGAGGGACTCAAAAAAGAACTTCAAGGTTATTCGGTTGAGGATGTTGCGATCATAACGGATGCCGGTGGAGAGCTATTGCAATGCACGATTTACATAAGTGAGGCAAAGGCAACAGAAGAGATGGAAAAAGAAATAAAAAAATACATTTCGGATGTCTATAATCTGGAGGATGCTCGTATATATGTAGTAAGACGGTGAGAATATGGAGTGGAAATTTAAGAAAAATGAAAAATGGAATAAGGTAATTCTGGTTGTACTGTGCGGGATTTTACTGCTTGTGATCGTGATGCCGCAGAAGACGGTGCAGACCGCGGTGGGGCAGACCGGATCTTCGTCTGACACAACCGCTTCCTATGAGGTGCGTCTGCGGGAGCTGCTTGCGGATACCTACGGTGCGGACATGGTTGACGTATTGATCTATGCAGGGGATCGCACACAGACGTATTATGGATCTGGCGGCACAGAGACGATCACGGGCGTGTTGATCACAATTAAAAAGGAAGCGGTCACAGGTACCACGATTGCAGATATTACCTTGGCGGTATGCGCGCTTTTTGATCTGCCGGCACATAAGGTGGCGGTTTTGGTAAAAAATTAGGGAGGTTTTTATGAAGAAAAAAACCATGAAACGAAACCAGATTATTATCGGGGCACTTACCGTGTTGCTTGGTGTGGCAGGCTACATAAATTTCTCCGGCAATAAACTGGATTTGGCACCGGGCGAGCTGGAACCGACTGAATCTGCCTTTGCAGAGGAGCAGACGGAGACAGATGCAAAACCAGCGGAGATTGTGTCCGGCGAGCTGACGGTCTCTGATGTTCCGGAGGATGAGTATATCGAGCTGAACTCGGAGGAGGAAAAAATCGGGGAAGCAGTGCTGACCTCAGCAAATGCGGCAAATAATTTCGTGTCAATCAAATTAAACCGGGAGCAGAGCCGCAGCCAGAACAAGGAGACATTGCTGGAGATCATCAACGGGGATGGCATGGATGCACAGGCGGTACAGGCAGCCACCGATGCATATGTGAAGCTGACTGAGGATGCGGAGAAAGAACAGGAAGCAGAGTCAATCCTTGCGGCAAAGGGCTTCGGAGAAGCGATCGTGTCGATTGGCGATTCTGGCGTGGATGTTATCTTAAATTGTACCGATCTGCCGGATGAAAAACGGGCACAGGTCGAGGATGTTGTAACAAGAAAGACCGGATGTACGGTGGACGCAATCGTCATCACACTGGCACAGTAATAAAATTGTAGAAATCAGCAGAAAGCCTTGCACAGTTGCAAGGCTTTTTAGTTGCATAATATGCATAAATTGGGTATAATATTTTACATATGCAATGAAATAAAGTAGGAAGGATAAGATAAGGAGGCAATTATGAGCGATATGATAAATGAAGAAGAAAAAATTGGTAAAATCAGTATAGCAGACGGCGTGGTGGCATCCATCGCCGGGATTGCAGCCATCGAGGTAGAAGGTGTTTCCAAGCTGACTGGAAATATCTCGAAGGAGCTTGTTGCAAAGCTTGGTAAGAAGAATCTTGCCAACGGTGTGAAGGTAGAGATCACAGATGGAAATGTAGTCGTAGATGTTTCATTGGAAGTTGAATATGGTACAAGCATCAAGAAAGTATCCGAGGGCGTGCAGGAGAAGGTAAAGCAGGCAATCGAGAATATGACCGGACTGCATGTGCGCGTGGTAAATGTTGTCGTATCCGGCATCAAGATGAATAAAGAGTAAGGCGGTTAATTATGACAAGACGAAGCATACGAGAAAATATTTTTCTGATCGTATTTAAGGCAGAATTCAACAATCAGGAAGAGATGGAAGAACAGATCCGTTATTCAATCAGTAAGATCGAAGAACCGGAAGAAGATCCGGAGGATGTTGCGATAACAGAAACGGGAAAGGTAAAAGAGGGGGATCTTGCCTACATTGCAGACAAGTCCCACAAGATTCTTTCCATGCTTCCGGCACTCGATGAGAAGATCAGCGAGATCTCTGATGGCTGGCAGATCGGCAGACTGGGCAAGCCGGAACTTGCAATCCTGCGTCTGGCACTCTATGAGATGCTCTATGATGAGGAAGTTCCATTCCGCGTAGCGATCAATGAGGCGGTAGAACTGGCAAAGAAATACTGTAATCCAGATGCAAGCGGATTTATCAACGCAGTATTGGCGAAGGTTGAGGAACCATGAGAGTAGAAAATGGAAAGAAAGTATTTTCTGTCCGGGAAGTCAATTCGTATATTGGCAATATAATAAAAAATGATTATCTGTTAAAAAACATCTGTTTTGAAGGGGAAGTGTCAAGCTTCAGCAAAGGTCCGACCGGGCATCTGTATATCACACTCAAGGATTGTACAGCTCCGGGCGATCTGCCAGAGGGCGCGCCGTACAACGGAATCCTGCGTGTGAATGTGTGGAAAAGTGTCGCGGCAAAGCTCAATCTGACGACGGTCAAGCAGGGCGATATCCTGATTGTGAAGGGAAGCTGCTCTATCTATGATGCGAAAAGTGAGTACAGTGTGAATGCCGTGTCTGTACAGCGGCGTGAAGAGCGTGGCTGGCATGGCGAAGCTTATGCAGAGCTGAAACGCAGACTGGGACAGGAAGGTATCTTCGATACGGCGATCAAGAAGCCGATTCCGAAATATCCAAGGGCAGTCGGCGTCGTGATCTCCATAGGTACGAATGCGTATAAGGATATTATGAGCGTATCACATCGGCGGAATCCCTATGTGCAGATGATCGTCTGTGATGCGCGGGCGCAGGGCGAAAATGCGCGCGAGCTGATCGTGCAGGGTATCCGCAGACTCGACAGATTGGGCGTGGATACGATTATCATTGGACGAGGCGGTGGATCGAGGGAAGATCTGGAGGTCTTTGACGATGAGGCAGTTGTCCGTGCAATCTATGAGGCGAAGACGCCGATCATATCTGGAACTGGACATGAGGGTGATACATCGCTGGCAGATGATGCGGCAGATCTACGTGTCGAGACGCCGACGGCAGCAGCAACTGCAGCCGTTCCACTGATCGATGATATTTTACGGACAATCGAGCTTCGGCTGCGGACAATGAATTATCACGTGGCAAATAAGAAACAGAATTATCAGGCACGTCTGGATTCCTGTGAGCGGGAATTACGGCTCCGGATGCAGGGACGTCTGCAGGAGAAAGAGACAAAGCTGCAGATGTATATGCAGCAACTGGCAGCACTGAATCCGAGAGCAAAACTCGAAAAGCAGCAGGAGAAGCTGAAGCAAAGCAGAGAACGACTTGAAAACCGGATCCAGCTTAAGTTTAAAGAATATGAACATCAACTGCATCTGCTGTTAACAAGACTGCATGGCAACGCACCGACAGCCAAGCTGGTAGGTGGGTTCGGATATCTTGAATCAGAGGGAAAGCCTGTAATGTCAGCGGGACAGATGCAGGCAGGCGATCCGCTTCATGTTACTCTGCATGATGGCAGAATCCATGCGACGGTCGTTTCTGTGGAAGCAGATACAAATGGTGTACAAGGAGAATAAAACAACATGGCAGAAAAAAAGAAGGAATTAAACATAGAGGAAACATTTGCCAGATTGGAAGAGATCAACAAGCTTCTGGAAAATCCCGATACAAATCTGAAAGACTCCATGACGTTATATGCAGAGGGCGTGGAGCTTGCGAATGCCTGTAAGGAAGAACTTGCAGGTGTGGAAAAGGAGATAAAGATATTAGATGAAGTATGATGCCAAGGCAATTGAAGAGATGATAGAGGCGTATCTGCCGGAGGAGACCGGACATCAGAAAACTGTGCTGGCTGCGATGAATTATGCGGTAAAAGCAGGTGGCAAACGGCTGCGTCCGATGATGCTCCGTCTGTGTTATGAGATGTTTGCAAAGGAACCGCAGGAGGCACTGGTGCGCCCATTTATGGCGGCAATGGAGATGATCCATACATATTCCCTTGTGCATGATGATCTTCCGGCGATGGACAACGACGCGCTACGCCGGGGACTTCCGACCGTGCATGTCAAGTTTGGTGAGGATATGGCGATTTTAGCCGGAGATGCATTGTTAAACTTTGCATTTGAAACTGCGTGTCAGGGATTTGCGGTGAAGCCGGGCGATGCCAATGTGGAGAAGGCATTTGCGGTGCTTGCAAAAAAAGCTGGTATCTATGGTATGGTTGGCGGACAGGTGCTTGATGTGGAGCGTGCCGGACTTCCGATGGATGAAGATCAGCTTGCGTTTATCTATGAGAATAAGACAGGCGCGTTGATCGCGGCGGCATGTATGTGTGGTGCATATCTTGCTGGTGCAGATGATGCGGTTGTCGCACAGTTAGATGAGGCCGCCTATGCAGTCGGGTTTGCGTTTCAGGTGCAGGATGATATCTTAGATCTGGTCGGGGACGAGCAGTTGCTTGGCAAACCATTACATTCGGATGATAAAAACCATAAGGTGACCTATGTGACATTGCACGGAATGGATGCTGCAAAGCAGTACGTGGAAGAAATGTCCGAGAAAGCGATCCGTATATTGGAGAATATAAAAGCGTGGGATGAGGGGGCAAAAGCGGATATGATCGCGCTTGTAAAAAGCTTGATCAACCGGGACCATTAACCTGATCGCATAAGCATATTTATGACAGGTAAAGGCAAATGCATATGTTAGAGAAGATAACAAAAGAAAACGATATTAAGCAGATAGAAAGACAGGATTATCCGGCACTGGCAGCAGAGATCCGGGATTTTCTGATTGAGAAAGTAAGTATACATGGTGGGCATCTGGCGTCCAATCTTGGTACGGTGGAGCTTACGATGGCACTGCATGCAGTGATGAATTTCCCAGAAGATAAGCTGATCTTTGATGTCGGACATCAATCCTATACACATAAGATCCTGACCGGAAGAAAGGATGCGTTTGAGACACTGCGGCAGTACGATGGCTTAAGCGGGTTCCCAAAACGCAACGAGAGTCCGTGCGATGCGTTTGACACCGGACACAGTTCGACTGGTATCTCAGCGGCGATGGGGTATTCAATCGCCAGAGATCTGTGCGGCGGGGATGAGAAGGTCGCCGTTGTGATTGGTGACGGATCACTGACCGGAGGTATGGCGTATGAAGCGTTAAACGGGCTTGCGCAGTTGAAAACCGGGTGTGTCGTTGTCATTAACGACAACAATATGTCGATCGGTAAAAACGTCGGCGGTCTGTCCAAGTATCTGAATGAAATCCGGCTTGGAAATGCGTACAATGAGTTAAAAACCGGTGTGGAAAGCAGTCTGATGGGGTCAAAAACCGGAAAGAAGATTGCGAAGGTACTGAAGCGCTCGAAGGATAATATCAAACAGTTTTTTGTGCCGGGCATGTTTTTCGAGGAGCTTGGAATCACGTATGTCGGACCAATTGACGGACATGATATCAATCAGATGATCACGACATTTCAGCATGCATTCCGGCTGGATAAACCGATTATTATTCATGTGAAGACGAAAAAAGGAAAAGGCTATGGCTATGCGGAGCGGCACCCGGATTATTTCCATGGGATTGCGCCGTTTGACCGGATATCCGGTAAGGTGCTTGCCGCGAAAAAGACAAGCTGTTACACCGATATTTTTGCGAAGAAGATGGTGAAGCTTGGAGAGACACATGAGGATGTTGTAGCGATCACGGCTGCGATGGCACAGGGAACCGGACTGGTACGATTTGAAGAGGCGTACCCAAAGCGGTTTTTCGATGTGGGAATTGCAGAACAGCATGCGGTAACTTTTGCTGCTGGTATGGCTGCCGCAGGTATGGTGCCTGTCGTGGCAATCTATTCTTCGTTCCTGCAGCGTTCGTATGACCAGATTCTACATGATGTGTGCTTGCAGAAGCTGCATGTGATTTTGGCGATTGACCGTGCCGGTCTTGTCGGACAGGATGGAGAGACGCACCAGGGTATCTATGATCTGGCGTATCTGTCGCATATGCCGCATATGATCGTACTGGCTCCGAAGAACCGGTATGAGTTGGAGGCAATGCTTGATTATGCCTATGCATATGATGGACCGATTGCAATCCGGTATCCAAGAGGCAGTGCGTATAAGGGACATGCGGATATTCAGACGCCGATTGTCTATGGAAAGAGTGAAGTGATACAGGAGGCATCTGGCGTGGCAGTGTTCTCCTGTGGACATATGATGGAGGAAGCAGACCGCCTTGTGGAACGGTTAGAGGCGAAGCAGATTCCTGTGACACTGGTCAATGTGCGGTTCCAGTCGATGCTTGATACGGAGCTTTTAGACCGGCTGATGAAGACGCATATCGTCTTTGTAACATTGGAGGATACGATCATGCAGGGCGGATATGGCGAGAAGCTGCATGCGTATCTGGCAGAGAAAAACAGTCCGGAACAGTATACATTTATCAGCGGAGCGATTCCACTTCTGAGTGTGCCACAGGGAACAATTCCGGAGTTAAGGCACCATATGCAGATCGATGCAGAGGGACTGGCAGAAAAGATTGTACCGTGTTATAAGAAACATTTGAAATAGAAATAATATAGAGGAAGAACGATGGAGAAGCAGAAGAAACAGCGGCTGGATGTATTGCTTGTGGAGAAAGGACTGGCGCCTTCGAGAGAGAAAGCAAAAGCAATCATTATGGCGGGAATTGTATATGTAGATGGCAACAAAGAAGATAAGGCTGGGACGACATTTCCAGAGAACGCGGTGATCGAGGTAAAGGGGAAAACTCTGCCGTATGTGAGCCGCGGCGGTCTGAAGCTGGAAAAGGCAATGCAGAAATTCCCGATCACACTGTCTGGCAAAGTCTGCATGGATGTCGGTTCTTCGACCGGCGGATTTACAGATTGTATGTTGCAAAACGGAGCGACAAAAGTCTACGCAATCGATGTCGGACATGGACAGCTTGCGTGGAAGCTTCGCAATGACGAGCGGGTAGTCTGCATGGAAAAGACGAATATCCGTTATGTTGTGCCGGAGGATATTGACGAGCTGGCAGCATTTTCTTCGATTGATGTATCGTTTATCTCGTTGACGAAGGTTTTGCTTCCGGTGAAGAATCTTCTGACGGAGGATGGACAGGTGGTCTGTCTGATCAAGCCGCAGTTTGAAGCCGGACGGGAAAAGGTAGGAAAAAAGGGCGTTGTGCGTGACCGCGCTGTCCATGAAGAGGTGATCCGCATGGTGATGGACTATGCCTCTTCGATTGATTTTTATCCGCTGGCACTGGATTTTTCTCCGGTGAAGGGACCAGAGGGAAATATTGAGTATTTATTATTCTTATCCAAGAATAAACAAGATCAGGAAATCGTGGATGCTTCATCCATTGATATAAAAGCAGTTGTTACAGCTTCACATGATACGTTAGATAAGGAACCGGGCAATGAATAAGTTTTTAATCGTCGCAAATACTGACAAAGACATCAATTTAAAACTTTCGCAGGATATCGTTGCGTACATCAGGGAAAAAGGTGCGCAGGCGGTTGTGGTGAGCGATGAGCAGCACTACAATGGCACGACGATCAAGCCCGAATACATGGGAGGCGTAGAGGCTGTGATCGTGCTTGGCGGGGATGGAACGATGCTCCGTGCAGCACACAGCATTGGAACCTATGATGTTCCACTTATGGGCGTCAATCTCGGAACGCTTGGTTTTTTAACTGAGGTGGAAGAGTCAAACGCATATAAAGCAATCGACCGTCTGCTGGCGGACGATTACAGCATAGAAAAACGGATGATGATTGAGGGACGCAAGGGAGAGACATCCTTTTCCTGCCTGAACGATGTGGTGATCACACGTGCAGGATTTTCCCGGATCATTGGTCTGAATATCTATGTAAATGAGCAGTTGTTAGACACGTATGAGGCAGATGGTGTGATTGTGGCGACGCCGACTGGTTCGACCGGATATAATTTGTCCGCCGGTGGACCGATCATCAGCCCGAAATCCAAGGCAGTCGTTGTGACACCGATTTCTCCGCATTCGCTTACCTCCAAGAGCGTCGTGTTTGACAGTGCAGACCGTATACGGATCGAGGTTGTCAAGAAACGGAGAACACAGGAGACAGAAGCAATCGTTTCCTTTGACGGAGCAGACAATATCGAATTATCTGCGGGTGAGAGCGTGGAAGTGACCTGCTCGAAGCGTGAGATCCGATTGATAAAAATGTATGATGTCAGCTTTTATAGTGTACTTCGGGAAAAAATAGGAGGCGCTTAACATGAGTAAGCAGAGACGCCAGCAGGCATTGCTGGAATTGATATCGGAATATGAGATAGACACGCAGGAAGAGCTTACCAGACGTTTACAGGCACTTGGATTTGAGACAACACAGGCAACTGTATCGAGAGATATACGGGAATTGAAACTGGAAAAAGTTTCCTACGGAAGTGGGAAGCATCGTTATGCTGCAAGTCTGGAACCTGATACCGGAACACATGCATCCTATCAGCATGTGATGGCATCGTGTATTCTTTCGATTGAAGCCGCACAGAATATTATTGTAGTCAAAACTGTATCCGGTATGGCGATGGCGGTTGGTGCTGCAATCGACAATCTGTCGGTGGAAGGCATTATGGGATGTATTGCAGGCGATGATACGCTGTTTCTGGCGATCAAAGATGGGCAGCAGGCAGAACATATAATTGGAGAGATAAAAAAATGTTGTTGACAATGCACATAAAAAATATAGCGCTGATCGAGGAGATTGACATTGATTTTCACGAGCAGCTGAATATTCTGACCGGAGAGACGGGTGCTGGTAAATCTATTATCATTGGATCTCTGGGAATCTGTCTGGGCGGTAAATTCCCGAAAGAACTGTTGCGGGATGACACAAAGGATGGACTGGTCGAGCTTGTATTTTCGGTTGACCAGCCAGCAATTGTGGAAGCGCTTGAGAAGCTGGAGGTGACACCGGATGAGGACGGTACTTTGCTGATATCCCGGCGGTTATCGCCGAATGGCAGAACCGTCAACCGGGTAAATGATACGACGGTGACGATCACGCGGTTAAAAGAAATCTCATCGCTTCTGATCGATCTGCATGCACAGCATGAGCAGCAGACACTGTTAAAGCCAGCAAAGCATCTGGAGATACTCGATCGTTTTGGCGGGGAGGATATCCAGAAGTTGAAAAAACAGGTGCAGGAAGATTATCATATCTACCGGGAACTTGAAGAAGAAAAGAAAAAAGGCAGCATGGACGAGGCAGAGAAAAACAAACGCATGGATTTCCTGCAGTATCAGATTAAGGAAATCAAAGATGCGAAGCTGGTCGATGGCGAGGATGTCCAGTTGGAACGGCAGTACAAGAAGGCGGTCAATGCAAAGGAAATCCTGCAATATGCAAACGACATCTATGCACTGACCGGATATGGAGCTACTTCTGCGGGAGAACAGCTAGGACGTGCGATCAAGGACATGCGCAGACTCACGGAACTGGACGAGGAGCTTGCCGATGCGGCTGGTATCTTAGAGGATGCCGATGGTCTGCTGTCAGACTTTAATCGTGAGATCAGTGAGTATATGAAGGATATGGAGTTTGATGAAGGACAATTTCGTGAGATGGAAAGTCGTCTGGATCAGATCAATTCCTTAAAGGCAAAATACGGAAATTCCATTTCCCGGATTTTGGAAAGCCTTGCAGCTTTCGAGAAAGAATATGATGCTCTTTCCAGCTATGAGGAGCATATGCAGGAGATTGAGGCACAATGGAAGAAACAGACGGCGAAGCTTGAAGAGAGCTGCCGGGTATTATCCGAGCACAGACGGGCACTTTCGGAAAAGCTTTGTAAGAAGATCCGGGAGTCCTTGGAGGATATGAACTTTAATATGGTCCGGTTTGAGATGCGGTTTGAGACATCCCCGAATTATTCTGCAAATGGCTACGATGATGCGTGCTTCTATATCTCGACGAATGTAGGTGAAGCGATGCGTCCGCTGCATGAGGTTGCATCCGGTGGTGAACTGTCGCGAATCATGCTGGCAATGAAATCCTGTCTTGCAAATCAGGACGACACACCGACACTTGTCTTTGATGAGATCGATGTCGGTATCAGTGGCAGAACCGCACAGAAGGTGGCAGAGAAGATGTCGATCCTGTCACGGCAGCATCAGGTTATCTGTATCACGCATCTTTCCCAGATCGCAGCGATGGCAGATGCACATTATCTGATTGAAAAAAATGTGGAAAATGAGAAAACAATTTCCAGCATCCGGTTACTTTCAAAGGAAGAGGAAATTGAAGAACTGGCAAGACTCATCGGTGGTGCAAAGATCACGGAGACGACGATTCACACTGTGACCGAGATGAAAGGATTGGCAGAACAGGCAAAAATAAACTGAATTACATAGAATGAAATATTCGATACTAAGAGTACATGGAGGAATCTATGTACTCTTTTTTATAGCACAAATTATATGAAATAAAGCGATTTGAAATAAAGAAATGAAATCAGGAGAGGAGGAAACGATGTGAGAAAGTATCGAATCTTTTTAGTTGTACTGTTGCTGATAGTGCTTGGCATCTTAGGGTATCATAACCGGGAGTTCCTGTTCGCAAAGGGAGGAGATACAGATGTGGAGACGCAGGCGGATTCACTGCCGGTTGTATCAAGTGAAGGGGAGACCGAATGCATGGTCTGTCCGTCAGGAGAACCAGTTGGAATCTATGTGAAAACAAAAGGTGTAATGGTGATCGGCGTCAATTCGGTTGTGGACGAACAGGGAATCACATGCAATCCATGTGAGAATCTGTTGTCGCCGGGCGATTATGTAATGCGTATCAATGGACAGAGTGTGGACGATAAAAAATCAATGCTGGAACTGGTACAGCAAAGCGAAGGACACGAATTGCTGCTTCGTGTCTGCCGGGAAAATGAGTACCGGACGGTGCGTGTAACACCGGTAAAGAAAAAGGATGGCAGCTATGCGCTTGGACTCTGGGTAAAGGATGATATTTCCGGAATCGGAACAATCACCTATACAGATGGAGAACGGTTTGCTGCACTTGGACACAGCATCAACGACAACGACACAGGAATTATGTTCCGCGTGTCCGATGGCGCGGTGTATGAGACGACGATCGTGCGCATCAAAAAGCCGGAAGCGGATAAGCCGGGACGACTGGAGGGCATCATCAATTATACCGGACGGTATGTGATCGGGCGCGTGGAGGAAAATAGTGCCTTTGGTATTCACGGATACTTGACAAAACGACAGCAAAAGACACATACGCAGGACATCCAGGTGGCAGTTGGACGAAAATCAGAGGTGCATGTCGGAACCGCGTATCTGCTTTCGTCGGTATCCGGGGAGTCGAAACAATACGAAATCGAGATTGTGTCAGTCGATTCTGACAATGAGAACGGACGGTGTATGGAATTTAAGGTAACCGATTCGACATTGCTTTCTCTGACCGGCGGAATTGTGCAGGGAATGAGTGGCACACCAATCCTGCAGGATGGCAGGCTGATCGGGGCAGTGACACATGTATTTGTCAACGATTCGACACGAGGCTACGGCATTTTCATCGAAGAAATGATGCAGTAAAAAATGGGAAAAATTGACCGAAAATGCTGTCAATATTTACTGTCGCAACTTGCGTTTTATTATGTATTGCCCTCGCAAAATAATGAAACTATAATGTCTTTGATATCAAGATTAGAGGGGGATAGTTTTATGAAGACAAAAGTGCTTATCATAAAACATGATACAAAGGCAGCGACGGAATTAAGACAGCAGCTTGCAAAGAATAAGGATATTTGCGTGTGCGATATTATTTCAGACGGCGGAAACGCAGTTTCGGCAATTCGCGCACAAAATCCAAATGTCATTTTGCTGGATTTCCTGTTGCCGAATCTGGATGGACTGGCAGTGATGGAAGAGGTCAACGGATGGGGAACCCGTGGATACCGCTTCCTGTTGCAGGGGAATGCCAGCCAGATTCGATTTGCACAAAATACATGCCGGGGAAATGTTGATCATATTTTCGTCCGTTTTATCGATGAAGAATATAATGATCTTGATCTGGAAAAGGAAATCCTGACCTTAGCGCGTGGCAAACAGACGGGGATGAGTGTCTGCCAGCCGGAGGATGCAGGAGAAGAACTGCAGACAAAGCTCGAAGTAAAGGTTACGGAAATCATTCATGAGGTAGGCGTGCCAGCACATATCAAGGGATACCAGTATCTGCGCAGCTCTATCCTGATGGCAGTACAGGATATGGATATCCTCGATTCCATCACGAAGCAGCTCTATCCTTCGATTGCAAAGGCATACGCAACGACACCATCCCGTGTGGAACGTGCCATCCGGCATGCCATTGAGGTGGCATGGAGCAGAGGCAATTCCGACACGATGCATGAGCTATTTGGATATACATTGCAGCAGGGAAAGCTGAAGCCGACGAACTCGGAATTTATAGCACTTATCGCCGACAAAATACGACTCGAATCGAAGATGAAAAGCGCGTAGACAAAATTATCCACAAAAAGAAAATTTCTGTGGAAATGCGCTTGACAATGGTATTTTGAAATTATATCATCTTCCTATGGTTAATTTTGATTGATAGGAGGTTGGTTCCAAGAAGGGGAGGATAATATGAATACGGAGAGAATCAGGGTGATGATTGCGGACGCCGGGTATGAGATGCTTGGCCGGCAGTTAGAAGCCTATAATGGGGAGAGATTCGATATCGTTTGCTGTACAGCGGATGGAAATGAGGTGTATGATCAGGTGCTGCAGGCACAGCCGGATGTGTTGCTGATGGATGTGTTCATTACCAACGTAGACGGACTGGAAGTATTAGAGCAGCTGCGGGAGAATCCGTCATTGACGGAGCTGAAGATTATTTTTCTGTCGACCGTGGGATCGAGCCGGATCATCAATATGGCATTTAATCTGGGTGCCGATTATTATATGATGAAGCCTTGTAATCCGAAGGTACTGGCAAAACGAATTATACAGATTGCAGACTTTGCAAAGGTTGGGGAGCCGATGGAAGGATGCGAAGATGAGGATACCAAACTGCCAGCCAACAATGTGTATGACTATGGTATGCATACGATGGAGAACGACGTAACGGAGATCATCCGTGAGATCGGTATTCCAGCGCATATCAAAGGATATCAGTACATACGTGAGGGCATCATGATGGCAGTCAATGATATGAATATGCTCAATTATATAACGAAGCTGTTGTATCCAAGTATAGCGAAAAAATACAAGACGACGTCCAGCAGTGTGGAGCGTGCCATCCGTCATGCGATTGAAGTGGCATGGGGAAGAGGCAAGATCGAAGTCATCGAGGATATGTTTGGATATACGGTGAGTGCAGGAAAAGGAAAGCCGACGAATTCCGAGTTTATTGCCCTGATCGCGGACAAGCTGAGGATTGAGTATAAAATGCATGCAAGCTAAAAAATAAAATCCATGCAAAAGTTACGAAAGGAGATAAAGACGTGGCAACGGAAGGAACAAGAGAAGGTGGTTCCAGCATGAACAGAGGACAAGGAAAATATTTTGATCGGGAGAAACGACCAGGTGGAGGAACAAGATTCCAGAAATCCGATCGTTCCGGCGCACCGCGAGGTGACCGACAGGCAGGTGGAGACAGACCACCGCGTGGAAACGGAAACCGATCATACGGTGACAGACCATATGGAGACAGACCACCGAGAAATGAGCGTCCAAACCGAAACTACGGAGGTGCTCCTAAGTTTCCGAAAAAGGATGAGGATGAGGAAGACAGAGGCAGAAGAAGCAAGCCATCCCGTCCAAAGGAGAGTAAGCCGACGATCGCAATTCCGGACAAAAATAAGGTCCAGATGCGCTTAGAAAAGGAACAGAAATCGGTTAAGAAGAAGCAGAACAACAAAAAACGGGAATCCAGTCGTCCGCAGCCAAAGCAGAAGCGGTCAAGCAATATCAATTATACGAAGAACTATGCCAATGGCGCGTATGATGATTATGAGGATTTTGATGATTGGGAATAAAAAGGCAGGCACCATACAGCAGTTTGTATGGTGCCTTTTTGCGTGCTGGTATGTAGTGGTTTTACTTGTCTTGGAGAAATGAATGTGATATGATACTTTTATCTGTGGAATTTGTGATACACATGGAGGAACATTTTGGACGAGAACAATCTGGATAGTCTGTTGGATGAATTATCATCGATGGATGGAGAATTGAATGAGAATATTGATATAGATTCCGGCGTGGATGTCGATGCAGATGATATGGATGACATTTCTCTCGATGAACTGGATCATTTAGATGGCATGGATCTTGGAGATCTGGATTTCGATGATATTGATTTTGATGATGTTGATATCACGAAACTGGATGCCGGTGCCAATCCGGTCGTAAAGAAGAAGCCGCAGGAACAGGAAACGGACGATATGAGTCTGGATGCCCTGATCGAGAAGGCAAATCAGGAGAATGTGAAACCAGAACCGTCACAGGAAGAGCCGTCGGCGCAGGCGGACAATACCGATGTTTTTGGAGAAGCAGACTTGCAGATGCAGGAAGATACCGCGTTGCCAGAGGGCGTGTTCGATGATGCTTTGTTTGGTTCGATGGATATGGGAATGTCAGAAGAACCAGAACTGTCAGAGAAGGAAAAAAATCCATATACGGCAGATGAGGATAGCCTGGATGCATTGTTGCAGTCCTCTATGGCAGAAAGTTTGTTGAACGGGGATCTGGCTGATATCGAGGATATTGGCAAAAAAACGGAGGAACCGGTAAAAAAGGTGAAGCAGCCGCGGAAAAAGGCAGAGAAGAAGAAAAAAGCGGAAATCGAGGAAGAAGAGACAGAACATAAAAAGAAAACGATTTCTGAGATTCTTTTTGGTGAGCCGGATGAGGATGACTTAGAAGAGGAAGCTTTGTTCGAGGAGAAGAAAGCGAAGAAGGAAGCTGAAAAGAAGAAAAAACAGGCAGAGCGGGAAGCGAAAAAAGAAGAAAAGGACGCAGCCAAGCAGGAGATGCTTGCTGCGAAGCAGGCGAAGGATAAAGCAAAGCAGAAGGAAAAAGCCGACAAAAAACGACAAAAAGATGAAGCCTATGCGGCAGAGCTTGAAGCCGAAAAAGATCAGAAAAAGGTTTCGACACCGACCGTTATTGTTGTATTTGTTCTGTTTTTTGCACTTGCGGCAGGAGTCGTACTCGGTACGAATCAGTTTAACTATTCGCAGGTAATCAAAAAAGCGGCGAATTATTTCGAACGGCATCGATATCGTCTGGCATATGACGAAGTATCTGGCGTGGAAGTCAAAGAAAAAGATCAGGATCTGAAAGACCGTATCTATACAGTTATGTATGTAGAACGGCTCTATGAATCCTATGAGAATAACATGAAGCTTGGCAGAGCGGACAAGGCACTCGATGCGTTGCTCCGTGGTATTCAGAAATATGATGAGCATTACGATGAGGCGGTAGAACTGGATATCGTAAAAGATATTGATTCCTGCCGGGATAAGATTATAAATGCCTTGTGGAACACTTATGGTATTACCGAGGAAACAGCATACCAGATCTTAGCAATGGAAGGACAGGAATATACCAAAACCTTGTCGGAGCTTGGCGCAAAAGCGGCGGAGACAGAAACACCGACGGATGCGCAGGGACAGTAATAAATGCAACTATTGACTGTATGAATGTGACAGAGGATGAGACGATGATAGCAATTTTAGATTACGATGCAGGCAACATTAAAAGTGTAGAAAAAGCAGTGCATTATCTGGGCGAAGAAGCTGTTATCACGCGGGATAAGGATCTGATCTTATCGTGTGACAAGGTGATCCTGCCGGGCGTGGGAAGCTTCGGTGATGCGATGGGTAAGCTGCGGGAGTACAAGCTGGATCAGGTGATCTACGATGTGGTAGATGCCGGGACACCATTTCTTGGAATCTGCCTTGGCTTACAGCTTCTGTATAAGACAAGCGAGGAAAGCCCGGGAGCAACGGGACTTGGAATTTTGGACGGCGAGATTTTACGGATTCCAGATGCACCGGATCTGAAGGTGCCACAGATTGGATGGAATTCGCTAGATATCACACCGGGCGCAAAATTATTTGACGGTGTGGAGGAACATCCATATGTATATTTTGTGCATTCGTATTACCTGAAATCGAAGGACGAAGCAGATGTTGCAGCGCGGACACACTATTCCGTGGGGATTCATGCATCTGTGGAAAAGGGAAATGTATTTGCATGTCAGTTCCATCCGGAGAAGAGTTCGACGGTAGGACTGAAAATATTGGATAACTTTATACACTTATAAGAGACGGGGAGGAAGAGAGTATGCATACAAAGAGAATTATTCCTTGTCTGGATGTCAACAATGGCAGGGTTGTAAAGGGTATCAATTTTGTGAATTTGAAGGATGCAGGTGATCCGGTTGCTGTTGGTGCTGCCTATGATAAGGCAGGTGCGGATGAGCTTGTATTTCTGGATATTACAGCATCTTCGGATTCGAGAAATATCGTGATCGATATGGTGCGGAAGGTTGCGGAGACTGTATTTATTCCGTTTACGGTTGGCGGCGGTATCCGTACAGTTGATGATTTTAAGGCGATTTTACGTGAGGGCGCCGATAAGATTAGTATCAATTCCTCTGCTATCAATACACCACGGCTGATCAGTGATGCTGCAGACAAGTTTGGCAGCCAGTGTGTGGTCGTTGCAATCGATGCGAGAAGAAGAGAAGATGGAAGCGGCTGGAATGTGTTCAAGAACGGTGGACGTGTCGATACCGGACTTGATGCGATCGAGTGGGCGATGCAGGCAGATAAGATGGGCGCAGGAGAGATCCTGCTTACGAGTATGGACTGTGATGGAACAAAGGCAGGCTACGACGTGGAGCTGACCAGACTGATTGCCGAAAATGTATCCGTTCCGGTAATTGCGTCCGGCGGTGCAGGAACGAAGGAGCACTTTTATGATGCACTGACAGAGGGAAAAGCAGACGCAGCACTTGCAGCATCCCTGTTCCACTACAAGGAGCTGGAGATCATGGATCTCAAAGCATATCTGGCGGAGCGTGGAATTCCGATGCGTATGTAGCGATATACGACGGTGGAAGAAGGACTTAAAACATGATAACACTCATTGAAAATGATATTTCTCTGGAAGAGTATCTGACACTTCGGGAGAAAGTTGGCTGGAAGAAACTGACAGACAAGCAGGCGGCACATGCCCTTGCGAATTGTCTGTATAAAGTAAAAGCGGTCGATGCGGACGGACAGGTCGTTGGTATGGGACGTGTCGTTGGAGACGGTGCCGTGGTCTGTTATATTCAGGATCTGATCGTGATCCCACAGGTGCAGGCACAGGGCATTGGCTCGCAGATTATACAGAAATTAAAAGCGTATGTGGAATCTCTGCGGGAAGAGGGAAGCACGATGATGCTATGTCTGATGTGTGCCAAGGGCAGAGAGCCATTTTATGAAAAACATGGATTTATGCAGCGACCGACCGATGCACTTGGACCGGGTATGATTCAGTATCTGACAGAAAAATAAAGAATAAAACAAAAAATCCTCCCATCCGGGAGGTTTTTTGCTTTCTATCGAACTATGAGATTACTCAGCAAGATATGGCTTTAACGCTGCCATGATATCTTCTGTATCCTTATCTGTATGTACATTTAAGTCGATTGGCTTGGAAATATCCAAACTGAAAATACCCATGATAGACTTTGCATCGATAACATAACGACCAGATACTAAGTCAAACTCAGCATTAAAACCGCTGATGTCATTTACAAAGCTCTTTACCTTATCGATAGAGTTGAGAGAAATTTTAACCTTTAACATATAGAAACCTCCTTGTATATTATGAAAGCGAAAAATAATCTCAAAAATATATCTTTCGCACTTTTTTTATCTATGTTACTATAATAAAAGTTTACACTATAAAAGTCAAGAATCAGCAGGAGAAATTTGCGTAAAATGTATGTGAATATTTTAAATAAAAAAGTAGCAGTTTGCACACTTGGATGCAAGGTGAATCAATATGAGTCAGACAGTATGATGGATATTTTGAAGAAAAATGGATGCGAGATTGTACCATTTTCACAGTTTGCAGATGTGTATATCGTCAATACGTGTTCGGTCACGAATATGGCGGAGCGAAAGTCGAGACAGATGCTGCACCGCGCGAAAAAGAAGAACCCGGAGGCGGTCATTGTGGCAGCCGGATGCTATGTGCAGGCAGCCGAGGAAGCGTTGGCAAAGGATCTAGGCATCGATATTCTGATCGGAAACAACTGCAAGAAGGATGTTGCCCGTATCTTAAGTGAATATTATGAGGATACGTCCATGCATGAGGTTGTGATCGACATCAATCACACGAACGAATATGAGGAAATGACGCTCGTAAAGCCGAACGAGCGATGCCGTGCCTATGTCAAGGTGCAGGACGGCTGTAATAATTTCTGCACGTATTGTATCATCCCATATACACGTGGCAGAATCCGCAGCCGGAAGCTTGCGGATGTCGTGCGGGAGGTAGAAGGGCTGGCAGTAGAAGGCGTACAGGAAGTCGTGATTACAGGAATCAATTTATCTTCCTATGAGGATGAGGATGGTGCATCGCTGCTGATGCTGTTACAGGCAGTTGCCAAAGTGAATGGTATTAAGCGTATCCGGATGGGATCGCTGGAGCCGCGTGTGATCACAGAGGAATTCCTGGATGGTATCACAGCGCTTGATAAGGTGTGTCCGCATTTCCATCTGTCATTGCAGAGTGCCTGCAATGAGACGTTAAAGCGGATGAACCGGAAATATACAATCGAAGAATATATGGAAAAATGCGAGATGATCCGCAAGGCATATGATCGTCCGGCGATCGCGACAGATGTGATTGTAGGATTCCCGGGGGAAACCGAGGAGGAATTTGCAACAACGGTGGCAAATCTGGAGAAGCTGAATCTCTATGAGATGCATGTATTTAAATATTCAAAGCGGAGCGGCACGATCGCAGCGACAATGGAGCATCAGGTGAGCGATGCAGTGAAGGAGAAGCGAAGCAATGTGCTGTTAGAGCTGACGGCGAACCAGAAGGCAGCATTTGAAGCACAGTTTTCCGGAGAGCTGCTTCCGGTGCTGATGGAGGAGTATGACTGTATCGACAAGGATGGAAAGCCGGCGTATGTCATGAAGGGACACACAGATCGTTATATCCTTGTGAAGCAGGAGACGACAAGAGAAGTCTGCGAGCAGAGTGTCAATACATTCGTGGATATTTTGTACCGGCCGGAGAAGTCGAAATAAGGATGTTGGATCATGGCATATGGACGTATATCTTTACGAAAATATGCCATGAATTAAAAAAATTAAAAAAATTAAAAAAAGTTGTTGACAACATGTTATATATTTGTTATAGTAACAAAGGTTTCAAGATGGTTCGTTGGTCAAGCGGCTAAGACGTCGCCCTCTCACGGCGAAAACAGGGGTTCGATTCCCCTACGAACTGCTCCTTAGATTTCTCTGAAACGCCTTAAATACTAGGCTTTCAGAGATTTTTTATTTTTTCTGATTTGTTTACACTTGTTTACACTTTTTAAATGCACACATTTTTATTCGCAGCATGTTCAAGTTTGTTTTCAATTACACTATCTGTATTCTGATCAAAACAGTAATTGTTCAAACTTGTCTGTTCATCTTCATGACCAGCTTGCTCTCGAATAGTATTGATATTTATCTTTTGGTCGAATAACGAAGATATATATGTTTTTCGTATCTTATGACTACTTTTCTTCATCACGCCAGCTTCAACACATAAGTCAGTCAAATATTGACTAAAAGCAGAAGTAGTACCACGAACACATCCTTGACTTTTAATAAATATAAAATCTTGGTCATAATATCCATATTCCATATTTGTTTTTTTAATCTGTCGTAAAATCTTTTTAGCAGAATCATTGAGATAGACTTTACGATCTCCTGCAACAGATTTTGTGTATGGAACAATTGTGTAACCATTAGAAATAGATTTTAATTCTCCATCAATTTCTTTAATTGTATAATCTTCAACTTCCATACGTTGAATATGAATATAGTTATCTTCAACATCAGACCATTTAATTGCACAAATTTCTGAAATACGAAGACCTAACTGAAAATTTAATAAAATCATCAATGGAGTAGTGCACCAAGGATGTTCTGCAATTTTCTTTTTTGCAGTATCACATATCTTTTTTTGTTCATCAACAATAAATACCTGAGTGTTACTTTTGGGTTTTTCTTTACGTGTAAACAAATTAGATTTAATTCTTACTCTGCGAAATGGATTATCTTTTAATAAATTCAATTCTGGTTCACATGCATAATCTAAACACTGTCTCATAATAATCGACATATTATAATACTGCTTTTTTGTCAGTGAATATTTTTTAATTAAATTATGTGCCCATTCATTAAGAGTAAGATAAGTTAAATCTACCAATGCAACTTGTGTGATGTTCGTATTTTTATAATACTTATCCCAATCAACCAATATACGTCTAGCGTAAGATGTAGCGTTGGTCTGTGAAGCTTTATATTTAAGCCAGAGAGGAAAAATAGTTTCGAGGGTATAAATATTCTCCTTGATATATTTTTCGTCCTCTACAGCCGAATATGAAGCTATAATAACATCTTCTAAATCGTGCAAGTGTGTTTTTGCAATTAACCTCCTTCCCGTTTTTTTTGACGGATCAACAAGCGTAGTTTTCCAACGTCCATCCGTGTCGTGAAAAATTTTGTAGTTGTGTTGAGATAACAATCTCTGTCTTTCTGTTTCTTTCATTTTATTTCGTACATCATCAAGGTTAATCATACCTTGTTGTTGTAGAAATATCAACATATCGTTTGAATTTATATCGTTAATTTATATCACTCCTTAGAAAATAGAAAATATAAGAAAATAGGGTAGTATCAAAAATGATACTACCCTAAAATTATTATTCTGCTTTTATTTTAATAGCTTCCATTCTTTTACCGATCCCAAGCGTACCTTGCAGATTCATATAATCGCTCGCCCAGCCGATTGTCTGCATATGGCAGCATACTTTAGCTCCATGAATTTCGATAGCTTCAATTCGTTTTCCTTGTCCTGTTGTACCAATTACAGTGTTTTTATTAATGACTCCGTAATCTTTCCAACCGATACCCTGAATATGTGCTTTAACTGATATCTTCTTTCCACATGGATCAATTTGAATAGCTTCAATTCTTTTAGCCTGTCCTGTTGTTCCTGCCTGCTGACCTTCAGTTTTCCATTCTGACCAACCATAAGTCTGTTGGTGAACACGATATTTAATAGTTATCAACTGAGAATTTACCTCCTTTGCAATCTGTCCATGAAGATTATATAAATAATCACCTGGACAAGCTTTATTGGCGAACCATCTATGAACGGTCATATTCTGTTTATCAACTTGACCAATTAAAGACTTATCACCTTTCCATTTTAACTCTTTAATTCCGTTACGCTTGCATGTATCTACCAATAATGCAATTAAAGACTTGTATGCTTTAGCAGATACATGCCAACCTGTACTTGCGCCACCATCATTGGCTACCTCAATAGTAACTGCACGATTATCGTTAGATGAACTACTAGATGCCCATGAGCGATCTTTCTCTTCTACGTACATGCCGACTCGACCATCAGAATCAATGCCGTAGTTAGCACTTGCTTTTGCTGTCTGAAATACGTTACCACAAGTTTCAACAGATAAATTGCCAGCCATGCAATGAATCGTAATTGTATCAATTGCATGATTTCTACCTGTCGTTTTATAAGGACTAATTTTTGTATAATTAACTAAATTTGAATTACTCATATATTATTCCTCCTTAAAAAAAAATAACAACTACAAAAGCCCACCAAATTTGGTAGAGCTAAAAATTTATATAAACCTCTTTCAAAAATATGTAAACTAAATTAAATATGGATTCCTAAACTCGAATATGGTAAAAACATATACAAAAGACATTATTGCAACTGTCGATACAAAATGGGGCAATGTATATATTGCCGAAAGTATAATGGTAGACATCCCAAACATGGAACTGACTAGAGCTAAAGGTGTTCAACTAACTGTAAATTCAAAAATGTTAGGTAGTGTATTTGCCTTACTGAATAGTTTGACAGAAACACAAGCAAATATTATTCTCCTTCGTGGCACAAGTGCAAAAGTTAATTGGTGGTTATCTTTAACGCTAAATTTTTCCATGCGCTCCATTTTGCAGGACTTCCGCTTCGCTCTCTCAATAGAAAAGTATTGTTACTTGGCTTAATTATTGCCTGTATTCCAAAGTCATTATAGGCGAATAGTACCAACACAATCGACCAACCACTTGAAGCTGGTGCATTGGGCGGAGTAGTTGTTGCGATATAATAATATCCGTTGTATGATCGTGTATTATATGAATTCATATCGCCCTTTATGGTTCCACGATAAAACAAAGGTGAATCTAATGTGTTTTGCTTTCCACCTATATTCGAGTTTAGCGTAGATAGCGCACCTGTAACAGTACCATTTCCGATAGTAGATATATCTGTCGTTCCCATCTTGCTTAATAGCCACCGAACATTCTTAACGGCAGTAGAAATCTTATTGAAAAGTGATTTATGTGTTTCGCCAGATGTGATTACAGCAGGAGCAGTAGAATCACCTGTAGAAGAATCACCAGAAACAAATGTTGTTAAAAGATTCGCTGTATCATATGATGCATTGAATTTTGTATTTTCACCATCAAATGATATAAAATTATTCATATTACTACTATTATCTTGTGTAATGTTACTTAATTCAAATGGTGTATATGGATGTATATCCATCTGCAATGAATTTTTTACTCCAACAGAAGAATAAACACCTTGAGCCATTACAGAAGAATTGACATCTTTGTTACTATCTTTTGTATTATCTACATTACCAAGCCCAATATTATCTTTGGATATAGTAACTTGTCCAGTCTTATATTCAGTTTCTTCACTTCCACGAACACCAGTAACACCACCATTTTTGTTCCATTTTTCTCGTTCGGAAGCGGTAATATGTATAGTGTCATTACCTGTATGCGTATCAAGTTCGGACTGATTTGCTTTTGTACCAATAGCTTTATTTAATGCTTCTTCTGTTGTCTTACTAGCTGTAATAGCATCAGAAACTTCTTTTAACGTGTCCATTGTTTCAGGTGCACCATTGATGAGATTTGCAATTTTTTGATCCGTATATTTATTTGAGTTCGCATATGCAACATCAATTGCTTTTTGCTGTGCAATTGAAACAGGTTTATCTTTGTCTGATGTATTATTTACACTATCAAGACCAAGATTGCTTGGTGTGATATTAATATCACCTTCACGATAATCAGTTTCGGCATTACCTTTTACACGAGAGAATACAAATTTTTCTCCTTTAAAGAATACTTTTTTTGCCATATTTTTATTTCCTTTCTGAAAAATTGTATAAAAAGAAGACGGTTATTATTAACCGCCTTATTAATGCTTCACTACTTCACAAAATAAACAGTATTAGAATCAGGTGTGATCTTGTTATAGTCCGTCTCTGTCTTTATAACTGCGTTCACAGCACCAACTTCCGATGCTGTGTAGCTTGGTTTTGTACTCAACTTTGCCCACGCATATACATCCTTGGCATTCCTTGAATCTGTCAATCTTGAATCTGTATTTTTAACATACCCAATATCATCAGTAAATTGACTAAGCTTAGAATAAGTAGTATCCGTAAACTTTGCATTTGCTGGCACATTACTGTTTACAGTATGTCCATTGACAGTAGAAGAGTTACCACCATTTGCAGTAGTCATACTCGTAGGAAAATCTGTAATGTCGGATTTACTATGTTTGTGACTTTTCCTCGCAAAAGAAGAGAAGATGTTATTAATAGTACGAGCTAAACCAGTTTTATCTAAACCATTCATATCATTCCTCCTTGTCATTTAATTAAATATAAAGTTCCGTTCTGTTTATCTTGTTCAGATAATTTATCGTATACATCTTGTTCTATAAGTTGAATTTTATCATCAAGCTTTGTTGACATAGAGTTATACAAAGCAGTTGTTTGATCTAAATATGATTTTGATTGTTCTGTATAATCTTTTGTTTCTTCATATTTTTGAGAAATTTTTAATAAAATATCTGAAAATGTTGAGAAATCACTAGAACTTTCTATATCATCCATTTGTACCACTGACTCATCAACTTTGAGAATGCCAGTAGTAGTAGATATAATAATGTTTGTTGCAGCTTCGCATAGTTGAATCTGAAAGGGAATTCTATTTCCACTTACAACAGTTATTGTTCGATCAAGCTCGACAATGATTTGATTGTTAGAGATTTGACAATTTTTAAGAATCACTGTGCCATCAGGCTTTTTCATTTGAAAAGAAGCAGTAATGCCTTCGAGCGATAAATCCTTACCATCTTTGGTAACTGTCACATAAACTTTACGCCCTTGGTCGTATTGCTTCGTATAAATAGGCTCAAAGACCTTATCATCCATAATATCTATGGATAATTTTTGAATATCTTCCATTTATTTAGTCCTCCTTTCATTGCTTATAGAGATAACAATGGAATCCATTGATTTGATTGTTTGTAATTCTGAGAATGTATTTTTTGCCTATATTAATGAAACAAATTTGGTCTGAAAATTCAGAAGAGAGATATCTTTGAACATACACAATGTCTTTTGTCGTAATTGTTTCAGAATGATTAAAATCATACAATAGAAGATCGGTATGTGTTGTTGAATCAATTCCAACTATAATCTGTTGCATTCGAGTGATATCTGCTTCTGAATAAGGGTATTGATATAAAATACCCAAAGAAAATAGAAAAGAAAAAATATAACTCATTTAATTATCACCTACCATTCAAATTTAACCCAAGCAATTTTAATTTTGTGTCCTGAATTTAATGCGCGGTCTAAGTTGGCATATACGGTAGTTCCATTAATTTGCGAGCCATCAATATGAGCAGATGAAAGAGAAGCATCTGCGTTAGTTAAAAAGAAAGCGCAATTGCTACTACCAACAACACCAGATAAAATAACAGATGTGCCGCCAGAACCATCACATGTTACTGTTCCGCATGAAATATGTTTAATACCATTACTGTCATTTGTATGACCAACGAGTAAATTATTCGTTGCAACAGAATTCCCATAAACTGCTGTTGCGGAAACAGAAGGAGAAGCAATACTTTTCGCACCGATTGTAGTTTTATTATTTCCATTCGAAATTTCTATTGTATGCTTAACCGATTTTGGATTTAATAAAAAAGTTGATGTTTGAGTATAAGAATCCGTCCCATTTAGTAATCTTTGAATTGCCGCTATATCTAAAGTAGTTAATCGACCATCATAATTCATATCAAGACGATTATAGTCTGCTTGGGTTGGCGTAACTAAACCAACGATAATTTGTTGAAGACGAGTAATATCCGCATTAGAATAGGTTGGTAAAGTTTCAGTTACCGATACAGATAAACCATTGGATGAAATGTCGAAACCTGCAATAGATCCCTTTGTATTAGCCGTTAAGGTGTTAGCAACAACATCACCATCTATGGTTGCCCCCTTACAAGACATTTTTCCATCTTTTGTTACATTAAAATTATCTGATTTAATACTGATATTTTTACCAGACAGATTAATCTCACCACCAGATAAAAAGTTGATTGTCTCTTCAGCGGTTAAATTGATGTTATCAGCACCAATCTGTACCACAGTACCTTCATTTGCGTCAGCACCAAGTTTAACTGTAGCAAGTCTGCCGTTATCATCAACCTTCAAAACGATCTCGTCATTTAGCTGAGAAATTGCACTATAAACGCCTGAAATTGCCTCGTTTGAGGTTATATCCAAGCCAGAACCATCCCCACGTAAATGAAGCCCCCCTTTGGTGTCTACCCATAGTATTTTTCCGTTATTATTTGACAATGAAATCAGTGTTTCATCGTTTGGGTTTACCACAAAAGAATTAGTTCCATTACTGATTGATAATCCGTTTTTGTCGAATTTCAACGAACCACCATCATTGTAGATTCCGAGAGCTTCGCCAAGCAAAAGTTTACCTATAATTGTTTCGCCAAGTACACCATAAGCAGACAACATATCGCCTGGATGTTTTGGATCTTCATAATAGATTTTCCCGATTGCAGCTTTCACGGTCTTCCAATTATCATCTGTGATTGCAAGTGTGTTATTTACAACCTTTAATTGTTCTGGCTCATATTCACCAGTGATATCATCATAAGTTCTAGCAAGGAGTCCATGATTGTCATACGTAATTCTTTGACTATCTGAATCCCGAATGGCAACAGCAGTAGCATTCATCCCATGTTCAACCCATTCCGATACAGTTTTTCCTGTTTCTTGTGCATTCTTTGCTTGTCTTTTAACAGACTCGTAACTACCAGCCATAGACTTGGCACTATCTAATACTGATTTGATATCCGATATGCCATCGGAGACTTTCAAAACAGAAGAGAAATCACACGAAATTTTAGAAAAATCAGAATCCTTGATTGTATAATTGAGTAATCTTAATTCATAAATATCGTCATCACAGATAACACGAATCCAATTTCCACATTTCCATTGGTCTAAGACATCTTTGAACTCATCAATTGTCCATATGTTACCAACATCAGTTGACAAGTCTACTTGTAATTCACTTGCCTTTACAATTTCCTTTTGTGCAACTTCTAACAATTCTTCAGCTTTTGATAATATCTCTGAGTTAGATAATCCGTCTGAAATATAATTGTCATTCTGATATGTGTCTTCACGTCTATATAAACAATATTCACTATATAAGTCCTTACCAAGATACTTCTCAAAATTGAGTTCTGTTTGAATGTTATCACGTTGCTTTTCGTATTCAGCTTCTTTGTCCTCTTGTTCTTTTATCTGCGCTTCACGAACTTGAATTTCTTTATCAACTTCTAATTTCTTGTTGTAATAAACAAGATAGATAGAAGCGTAGAACTCATGATTTGGATCTCCAACTCCTGAGTCAATTAACATATCAATGCAACTCTGATATGCATCGGAGAATGAAGATAAGCGATTCAATCCATATTTAGTCCAATCATATTCCTCATCGGACATATCTTGTTTATCAAGAATCTTTTGAATCTTCTGTGTAATAAATGTCTCATAATCGTCTGTGATTAGAAGAGTAATATCAGAACCATTGGTCGCAGTATCATTTTCATCGTCAACAGATGTAACTTTGAACCGACCATTCCATACTTGATTATTATATGTAGAAGACGCAATTTCAACTTTATATCCTGCTAACATGTAGATATCTGCCATGCTTTTAACTGCATTATTTACAGTTGTCACACCAGCAACACGCAAGTTCTGCACTGCAATCATTCCGAGATTATCAGCAGTCAATTTTGCCAATTCTTTATTAGCATCCGTACCAGCTATCTCAGGAGATGGCATCATGCTAGAAGTAAGATATAAAATCTGGTCAATCGTATCATATAAACCATTCATAATTTCCTTGTATGGTTTCTTTTTTGATTCATATAATTCTTGATAGGCATTGATTTTATCTATCAATTCTTTAGACATATCCTCTGTCTGGAACGCAGCAAAACGATTAATGTATTCTGTTCCGTTTGGATTCACCGCACGAATAGCAGCATTAATAACATCATCTCCACCTTGGATACGGAAGATGTTTTTTACTTCATCGTCTTTGGTTGTAACTGTAATACTATCTGATAGATTATCATTAGAGACAGGAACATTGAAATATTCACCATAACCACTTGTCATAGTTATTCCGCACTCAGAACAAACAGTTTCATTTTCTGCTCTGTGACCACATTTAGGACAAGAATTTTCTAAATCATACAGACTAATGCTACGATCATACGAATCCACCCAAATAAGGCAATTTAACTCATCTGCTAAATCACCAGTTAAAAAATCATAAATTGATTTATCGTTAATTGAGAACGAGCGTACTAATTTGCATAAACTAGCATCTACATGTTTTATCTTGTAATGTGGTGCTTTCGATAGAACACGACCAAGCAAGGAATTAGAAACATCTGTCGGATCATAAATATATGCCATCTTATAAGCGTCTCTGGCAATGTCGTCCTCAGTGTTAATTTCGATATCGTACAGCATGGTTTGTGACAATTCAGCAATACCGAGATTGCTTCCAGTGATGGTTTTCACTGTCTCATTTGTTTGTGTTTTATCTATTGAAATCTGAAAATATTCATTATATTCAGGAATATAGAAGACTTTGAGATCTTTGATTTTGTCCCACAATGGAGTCTCTATTCCATTGACTTCTTTATAAACCTTAAAACTGCATTCATTTTTATTGTACATATCAGGTGTAATCGACCACTCTGATATTGGATAAATTGCGCCTATTTTATGTTTGTTGCGGTGACATAGAACAACGGTGGGAGTTACCACATTATTATTCATGTCAAGAATAGGATATACCATTAGATTCCCACCTTCCTTCTAAGTTCATATTTGATTTCAATGTCACATGGAATATTTACACGAAACGTATTTACAGTAGATTTTACCGAGGTATAGATTTTTGGAAAAGAAAAATTGAAATCTTCCATAACATCATGAGATGGGAGAGAAGAAGTAACGACTTGCATATTGTTAATTGAAATTATTTCTCCATTGGAACAATTATTAATACGAGTAGTACGTTCTTTATCCTTGAAAGAATAAGAGAGTGCTAAATCACCAGCTTGCTTGCATTTAATTGTCACATCAATAGGGGATGAGCCTGTCTTCGAAGAAGTATCGTTGATAATAAATGATTCATCCGCAGACAATGTTTTATTGATTTTTCTCTTTGTATAACCAATTTGTGAATCTGTTGTAATAGTGAATTCAAGTCCAATTACACGATTTCCCAACTCAATTTTATTCATATCTATTTTTGCATTGTATTCAACTGTATCATCAAGTGAATTAATGAATGCAAACCTATGATATCCATTCTCACGACAAAACCAACGTGATACCGCTTCAAGCAAATCATCATCGAAATCTTCCATTTGGCAGTTTTTAAAATGTCCAACTTGAAAAGTAGTAGTGAGAACTTCTGAAGATGTACTTCCCGTGAAATAATTTTTATATGCATTAGATGGTTGAAAAGTAGAAAAATCTGTTTTGGAAATAGTAGAGCTGTCCGTAGAACTGTTCGAGGTAATGTCACATATTTTCAAATTAAAATCTGAACCATAGCGTCCATCAAAAATAAAATCGCCTTTCATATCATATCCTTTCCAGGCTATGATAGAGATTTATTAAATTCTGTAATAGCCTTATTTGTTGCCTTTTGATATTTGCCCTTTTCTTTGGCATAAAATTTCTTTTGTTTACTAATCAATGTCTCATAAAGAGAACATAGTTTTTTTGCTTTGTGAATTTGATCCTTTAATTCCTGTTCATACGACCGGAAATAAGCAATAGTCGCTTCATTGTGAGGATTACTCATCTCATTCACTTTCCCCTGTAACTCCGCATTTTCCTTTCTCATTGCTTCATTTTCCTTACGCAATCTATCTACTTCATTGCTAAGTAGACGAATCTTTTTATCCTTTTTATCTTCCATTTATTCTTACCTCGTTTTTCTGCAAATTGAAAAAGACACCGTAGTTGGTGTCTTAATAAACTTAAATTTATTAAATTAAAAAGAGCAGGAGATTAGTCCTGCTCTAAATCTTTAATAATATTCTTAAACAAATAAGCATCTTTTTTGTTATTAATATTAATATATGGTGAATATTTGTTATTCTCTTTGTCTTTTTTTAATGACCTTGAAACAACTGCCATCATTTTATTTGCCTCTACGTAATTATTTTCTTCTATCTTTTCCATTATTTCTGAAAGAGCCATAACTCTTGAAATTCTATACATTTAACGCTCCTCCTTATTATAAAATATCTTTTCTAAATTGAAAGCCTCATTTATTTTTTCTAAATTATCTTCTAAACATTCTTCTATCCTAAAATAATTTAAGAAATAAAATTGTTGCTTAAAACGTTCTTCATTCTTGACTGATATTCCAAAAGATAAAATTGGAAAATTATTGTATCTCATTCCATAAAAAGAAAAAGTCATATAATCTTTCCAAACAGTATTGTTATTACTACTAAAATCATAATCAGAATTAATACTTTTAATTAGGGCACGTTTGCAAATATCAGACCTTTCTATCATAGAATTGCTATATGGAATAGAAGTCATCTTTCTATTGCTTACATTATTTCCTATTATTGAAATTATTTTCTCATATGACTTCGTTTTGTCATCAAATTTTCTAAAATGTGTTCTTACATCTTGAGATCTACCACCAAAAATATATTCAGATATAGATAAGCAAATAAACATCAAATAAGCAGTTATTTCTTTTATTGTTATATTTTCATTTTCATCAATGAATTGTTCAGTGAATTTTTCGATATCATTTATGCATTTTGATAAATCCCTTATGTAAGATGGCATAATTTTTAGAAATTCATTTGTTATTATTATATTTGCCTTTTCTGGTAAATATATTTTTAATTTTTTGTTTCCTAATTGTTCTAATTTCTTTAATTCTTGTGTCAAATATGATTCTTTATTTTCAATTGAATTTTCACGCTTTGTTATTTCTTGCTCTCTTTTTTCTAACTCTTTAATATTTAACTTTTGGTCTATTTCATTACATCGCATTTCATAATATTTATCAATATATGATTTTTGACCTAAAAGTATGTCTCTTATTCGTAATATGTCATTATCATCTTTATCTTTTATTAGTTTGCACATCACCATCATTAAAATAATGAATGAAATCATTAATGAAACACATAAACAGGTGGTTGTCCAAAATTTCATATTTTGATTCTTTATTTCAAAATAATTTTTACATACAACTATTAGTCCACCAGAACCACCCATTCCAAATATAAAAGAAACTATTTTCTTCCATGATTTATCAAAGTTTATAAACAATAATGCGAAGATACTTCCTACAACTATACCAATTACAGTATAACAAAAACATGCCGCAATCATACTCATTTTCCCACCCATCATCAGTATTATAATATATCATTATATACCAATAATCGACAGAATACTATCAGAACATACGTTTATACAATACAGGAGAGTGCCGAAACACTCCCCATATAATTAGAATCTGTTTAATCCCTTAATACTCTTACCTGCAACTAAATCAACTGTTGCAGCTTGTAAAACCTTTTGTACCTTAGAATAGTCTTTGACCACACCGATAAGAGCTTGTGCAAACTGATCTGGATTCTGAATACCATCTAACTTGATGTCACCAATAGATACAGTTACATCGCCACCACGATTAGTAGTAGCAAATGTATTCATGGTTGGCATTGCGTTCTGATAGAACTTCTCTGGGTTCTGCTTTGCAATATTCCATAGATTATCAGTCATTTCACGAGTGAATACCGTTGTACCCCTTGTGATTGGAGTTAAGATACTACCATCGGAACGTCTGATAATTTCAGCACCATCTTCTTGTGTCCAAGCTAAATGATCGTATGTTGCTTCCTTTAGACCATTCTTATAGCCAATCTGATTGCCTTTCACCCAACCATTACCGCCAGCACGTTTACCTCTGATAATTGCCTGAATATGATATGGATAAGCTCGACCATTTGCAATTTTATCAATCTCAAAGTAATCTGGTTTAAATCTGTTGACATTTCCAGTTGGAGCAGTACCATAAGAATCATAATACCAATTACCCGTAGCATTAACCCTTGTTCCTACATTCGGTGATGCCTTTGGTGCTTGTGCAGTAGAAGAGTTATTGTTTGTATTTGCTTTCGGAGTTGCCTGTGGTTTAGGTGCTGTTGAGCCATGAGACGTAGAACCACTTGTAACACCACTTGTATTATTAGCAGTTGCTATATTCTTATTCGCTTCTGCCTGTGCAATTTGAAGCATCTTATCAATAGTAATTTGAATACTATTAATTGCAGATTGTACTGTTGTAGCATAAGTGTCGAATTTACCTGAGAAACCAGAAATAACTGTTCCTGCATCAGACCAGATTGTTTTCATCTGATCGGATATTGTATATCCTACATCAGAAGTAGCAGTGTTGATTACTTCGCTGATAGCACCTTGGTTGTCGTTGACTACACCGATTAGTTCCTGAATCAGAATCTCAGTCTGTTCAAACTTCTCATCAATTTTGTCGGAATATTCCTGATATAAATCATCAAGCATTTTCTCTTGATCTTCGATGTACTTGTCATATTCGGTATCCTTAAGATCTTTTTCGGCATCCTTGATATCAGATTGTAACTGTTGTACTTTCTTTAAGGATTCCTCAGAGTTATCGTTCTCAAAAACAGATAATTGCTTCCTAAGACTTGCCAGATTTTCAGTTTTCTCACTGATTGTATTTTGGTATTCGTAAATCGACTTTTCGTTGTCCAGATATTCCTTTCGCTTGTCTATGAGTTCCTGCAATACTTCAAGCATTGCATCATATCCATCACGAGCAAGGTCAATCATGGATTTCTTTTCATCGTTAGCTGAAAGTATAACATCTCTCTGCGCCTTAATGAGTTCTTCTTTTCGATCAATCAAATCCTTATTCGCTGGATCTTTCGCAATGTCTGCTTCAATCTTCTTAATCTCACTAGCATATTTCTCAGCTTGTGACATGTAAATATTATACTTAGACGCATAATTACCAAGCTGCGCAAGACCTTCATTCGTCAGACCACGATTCAAGTGTCCATCTGTAAGATTATCTCTATCGTCTAATAGGCTTTGTACAAACTCAATTTCGTCTGCAATACCTGTGATTTTATCCTGAACGAGATCGAACAAATCCCAATCAGCCTGACGTATATTATTATAGAACTCTTGAATTGACTTGTTGGATTCTACAATAGAACCGTTGACTTCATCAATCTGCTGTTTAAGATCATACCATGCTTCTGAATATTCTGTTACCTTACCTGTATTCACAAGTTCGTTCAACTCAGAAACCATTTGATCTCTTTGCTGAACTAAGAGTTTGTTATTCTCATTCTCATTTTGAAGCATTGCTTCGTAGTATGATTTTGAGATAATACGACCTTTTGTTTCAGCATAGTCCACCAGCTTATCAAGAATATCATTGGTATCCGTGAATACCTTCTCCATATCTTCAAACTGCGTTACTATGTTGTCGAATTTCTTTTGCGCTAGTTCGGAAAGAGATATGTTGAGTTCTTGGATTTTATCTTGGCATTCTACGGCTTTATTATACCAAGTTTGGTAATCGGAAATTTTCGTCTTTAAATTTTCATCTGTAATAGTTTCAATTTGAATAGTACCATTTTGAACTTTTTGTTTATAAGAGTCAGATAAACCAATTGAATTTGCCTTGTCAATATATCCTTTGTATGCTTGTTGCTGAAGTTTCATTTCATCGGCTGTTTTGGAAATTTCATCATTTAATGCCTTTGAACGATTTGTCCATTTATCGTATGTATTTTCTACAACTTTATCAAGGCGAGAAATTTGTTCTTCAGCACGATTAATAGCAACTTCAATCCAGTCAAAAACTTCTTCTTGTGGCTCAGAGGATGAACCGCCACCTCCACCGCCTGAACCGCCAGAACCTTTAGAGGATGAACTACCACCTCCACCATAATTAGCTTTAGTGCCACCTGCACCAGTATATTTATATTTAAAACGTGGTATTTTAACAGTTTGTTTGTTTGAATTATATCCAACTCTGGCTGCAAATGATTTACCATTATGAGTTACTGTATCAAATACTGGTAAATCAACTTGAGCAGTTGTATAATCAACATCAGCCGAAATAGTACCACCAGAAGCCCTTTTAATCATTTCGGCAATTTGTTCTGATGTCATTTTTGCTTGCTGTCCAATAGCAATTAAACCTTGAATAATTGGTGAATTATCCATGCTTGTACCGATTGCTATATTCGCACCATCTAACTGAGAAATTAATGAATACAAGTTATTTCTCATTGCATCAACAGTATGTGTATCACCGTCAATTTGTAAATGAGCAATGTAACTTTTGCCTGCCATGATTGCAAGTTGATTCATTGCATCTATATCACCTTGCGTAGCAGCTTTAATCGTATCCATATTTTGTAGAACAGTATTTGTGTCAAAAGGTAATACTTCTTGACCATTAACATTTTTCTGACCAGTCTTATACATATCATTTAACTTATCAGTAATGTTTTGTATTTGTTCTTGTTGTTTGGATACATCAGCACTGTCAACTGCATCATTATATTCTTTTACGTTTTTAGCTAATTCAGAATATCCCTTTGACAGTTTTTTATTTGTATCAGTTAATCGACTTTCAACAACCTCATCAGCATTCGTGATACCCATTGCCTTTAATTGGGCTTTTGCATAGTCTTTATTTTCGTCGGTTAAATCTTTGATAACATCTGTCTGATCTATGTATGCCGTGATTAAGTTATTAATTGCAGATTGGGCTTTCGCAGAATCATTTGGAAATTTAACCATCGTTTCTTCAAAGGTTTCTAATGCATCCGCAACTTTGGCATCTTCTTCTGCAATTCCACCAAATGCAGATTCCACAGCGTTAAGAGTATCTGGACTAGCAAAACCATTCACTATTCCATCTGTTGTAGAATCTTGAGACACAGTTTGAGAATATAATTCTTCAAGAGAAGAGAGTGCAGATTTTATATCAGCAAGTGAATCAACTGCATCTGATGCGGTACGTGTTTCTATATCAATGACAGCTTCATCTTGTAACTTCTGTATCCACGCCTTGAATTCCTCTTCAGTCATATTTAAGACATTAGAAGGTAGTTCGACATCAACCAATACATCTAATTCATTTTGTGTAAGTCCTTGTGTTAAGTCGTTTATTTTTTGGTTTACGTCAGATTCTTTATTAGATAATGCATATCCAGATTTATGAGAATAACCCATACGATCTTTTAAATCTTGAATCTGCTTCTTAGATGCATCAATATCATAACCAAGTGCAGGTGTTAACTGAGTCCAATCAATATCAAGTAAATCAGCAATTTGTTTAATATACGCTTCAATCTTTGGAATATTTTCTTCGAGTGCAGCGTTAGTGTCAATAGATAGGAGATTATTCCATGCCGTTTTTACTTTTGTTGTGTCTGAATCAGATAAGCTTGATAGATTATATATGAAATCTTGTTTAATCTGCTCGATTAATTCTGTTCCAGAAAGGTCTCCGTATAATTCATTGTAATTCAGGTTGGATAAAATACCATTAATAAGACTGATGCCATTATCACCAAATGAATCTTCGATTTCTTGCATCATCTGGTCGCCTTGTAACGAAGAAATAATATAATTGGCAACATTTTTATTCGTAGTTTCAACCTGAGAAGCAAAATAATCAGCATCGTTATTATATTCTTTTAACAAACGAACATATGCATCTTTAATTGCTTGAATTTGTTTTTCTGTTAAAATGCTAAAATCATAACCACCGTTTACGTCATCTCGAACAGATTGCAAATCAATGTTTGCCTCAGACAGAATTTGTGGCATCATTGTTCCATTGTAATTCAGAAAATTACCTTGTTTAGAATCGTTAGATAAAATTTGATCCAAATGCTGATATGTTTCAACTAAATTTTCCGAATTATTCTGTGCCTTTTGTGCCTGATCAGAATAATCTTTCATATCTTGGTTATATGACTTCCAAATATCATCAAATTTATTTTGCAACTCAATGGAATTTGCTGTCTCTAACGCATCGACATATGAATAAATAGAAGTAGTAATATTCTGGACGTTTCCATCTAATTTTAAAATGGCATTTCCATTATCATCATAACCAGATGTTAATTGTGGAAATAACTCTGCTAATTGATTACTTAAATCCAAAAACTCCTTATAATCGTCATTAGATAGTTTACCTTGATTTTGGGTAGCTTTACCAAGATTTTGTACTCCTTGTGCTAATTCAGCATAACGGTCGGAGATATCATCTACAGTTGATTTAGTAGATTCAAAATTGGATTTAATTTCGTCTGCTGCATTACGTGCTTCTTCACCAACTTCTCTGATTTTTTGCTTTGCTTCTTCCGCAGCTTTACCAGAAATCTTCTTATATACCCATTCGATTCCTTTTCCGGCAAGAGTCATCAAACCACCAGCAAGCGCACCAACAGCCATACCGCCTAATGCATTTAATACATTAGCACCAAGATTTCCGAAGAAGTTCTTAGCCATTGAACCAATATTTTTGAAACTAAGTGATAATCGGCTTAAATATCCTTGATATGCTTGTAGATTAGTTTGTCCTTCTTTGATCTTGTATTTTCCATTATAAACAGCTTCATAAAATTCTAAAGCCTTTGTACCTGCAATACCATATCTTTGTCCAACATCTTCAATTGCTGTTTTAGTTTGTGCCAATATTGAAATATTAGCATTGCTTATAAAACCTTCTTCAGCATCAGACATTTTTATATCTTGGGTATTAATTACTTTACCAAATCCAAGCCCTGATTCTTTATTATAATGTGCAAGCTATACATATAAATTGCTTTGTACTTCTTTATATGATAAAATTAAGAAAAAGGAGATGATATTATGGCAACAGCAAATAAATTTTGTGAAGAATGTGCAAAAAAGAATAATCCAACAATGTGTCCTGGATTTTGGGATTATGATAGTACAAAAAGTCTATTAAAAGAAGATATGACGACGTGTTTTCAATGTGGACATAAATTGATAGATACTTGTTTTACGTTTGATGAGAGCGTGATTATATCTCACATATCAACCGACACATCATTCATAGAAGCGATGAACAAATTAAAACAAGATGATATCATTGAATTTAATTTGAAGTTAAGTCAAATGAAGAATCAAGTACAACAGCAGGAAAGTAATAATCAGCAGGAGAGCAGTAGTTCGACAAACACAACGTCAACCAAAGATGTCATCCGTTGTCCTAAATGTAATTCAACAGCAATCACAACAGGAGCTAGAGGTGTAAATAACTTTTGGGGTTTACTTGGTGCAAGCAAAACTGTTAATCGTTGCGGTAATTGTGGTTATACTTGGAAACCGAATAATTGGTAGAATCTAACAAAACAAATGTTCAATCTATTATTCCCTTGTATATAATAGTAAAATATGATTGTAAATTTATTATTTATACAAGGGAGGATTTTATTATGTACACATTCAAAATTACAAACAAAGATGGTAAAACCCAAGACTACAACCATATTAACAAAGTTTATTATGGTCACAAGGGAATATCGGAGTATAATCTTGAAGGTGAGAATATATTTGATCACCAATATTCTACAGGATATGATTTGCATTTATATTCTGAGAATAATGCGTTTACCATCTCTAAGTCAGAAATTGCAATTATAGAAGTTATAAAAGAAGATTAATTGTTATATCCGAATTCAATCGCCACTTCTGGATTGAGTTCGGATATTTTATTTAAATTAAATGTTTTAATTTGTTCAATAATAGGTTTTAGTTCTTCTATGTTATTAATTTTAATTTTAATATTTAATTTTGTCACTGTTTTCACCTCATTTCATATAATTTTGGTTATTCCGCACAATCAATAGATATAAGAAAAGAGTAGCCAATAGACTACTCTTCGTAAAGGATATTTATAAATCTTTAATCAAATTCTTCCAATAATTATATCTTGCAGATACATTCTCTGGATTAGATGTGCCATTTTGAACGAATAATTTGTATTCTTCGTTTTCATCATAGTGTTCAATAAAATCAATTACAATATCGACAAACCGACTAAACGATTTTTTATCTCTAGTAATTCTATATGCAGAATAGAGTACCATAGGAATAGAAGTTGCAGGCAAATCATCAATCGTTTCAAAAGCATTTTTCATTCTATTCAATGCTTCTTCTAAAGTGTTCATTTTTTCAATATATTCATCTCCATGTTCTGCAACAAAATTATTCATATCTTTTGATCTGAATGAAGTAAAATCATTTTCTTGATTTGTTGCAATTAACATAAGTGTCTGGATAATCCAATCACGAGTTGATCCATTTTTCTTTTGTGCTTTAGAAGAAATCATGCTAATAAATTCATTATTTGCCAATTGAGATACTTTAGCATTAAATTCATTAGAGCCATACACCACTCGTAATTGTTTTGGATTCAATGGTTTCCCTGAATTTTGTCTTCTAAACATCTCTCTAACATCTTCATCAGTATAATCAGAGATTTCGTAAATTTGTATTTCAGCATCAAGTAACGCATCCTGAGTTACTTCATCTAATTTAGTATATTTCTTTTTACTAATATCTTTTTCTTCGCCATTAATCATAACAGGTGAGAGGTTAGCTGGTAAAGCAAATTTATCATTAATAAAATCACGCAAAGTTGATAATCTCTGAACTCCATCAATAACAGCATATGTTCCATTATCTTCTACAGCATAAGTTGGATTAACTGGATATTGACGTAAAATTGAATCAATTAAAAATCCCTTTTGTTGTGTGTTCCATTGACCTTCATCTCTTTGCAGTTTATGTGTTAATACAATTCCACCATTTTCTAATTTATTTACAATTGACGAAATTGTTTTTGTACGACATGTTGATTTCATAAAATACCTCCTATTTTTAAATTATATATGATATTTAACATATATGAATTAAAAATTCAAGAAATATTATAATTTGGAATATAAATATGCTAAAAACGCATTTTTGGCGAATATACGTTCTCTATATTTAATTGTCAAAATATGGTACAATAATACCAAGCTGATTGTATATGAGCCATCGTATCTCATATCATCGCACGACATGAAGCTTGGTATCATTTTCTTATATATACCATACGAAGTACCAATTTATAGTTTGGTACGAACTATGGAAATAAATATTCAGCCCTTTCTGGGCAATAATACAAATTTCCCAACTTTACGCTATACTATAAAGAAGGGAGGGTAGAATTGTTAGTAGTTTTAACACAATTATTTAAAGTCTTAGGTTGTACAGGATTATGTTATTTTGGATATTTGGTTCTCAAATTAGTAGTAACGATACTGATTTGCAAAAATCCAAAACTCAGTGATGAGAAAGTAAAATACATAACCCGTATGATTTCTAAAGACAAACATCAATCTAAATAATTTTATTCTTTTGTATCAGCCATAATTTATTTCCTTTTATTCCTGTGGGAGTCCATCTTTGCGATGGCTTCCACTTTATTATTCTCTGTTTTGTATATCAAATTAATTATTTTTCTATTCTGTTTTACAAAGTCAGCAATAGAAGAGTAATAAACTCACTATTATTTCGCATCGTATAGTTACGATTGAACTTTTTCGCCACTATCACACTCAATGATAGTAACTATGACTATACCTTCGTGGGTTATCATATAACCTACGCCCTCTTGGTAGTCGATGGGAGCGGCACTTACCTATATAATAGGTAGTACGCCTCTCTGCTGATTAGATCATCGTGTTACATTATGAGTCACACGAGTCCGTTCCAGTTCTTATCTAAGTCTCACGAATCTTAGAGGCTGCGTAGTTCACACACAGTCATATCAGAGGTCTACAGTGTAGTGTCTGTAGTTGATTTTACTTATATATCTTCCTTGTTCATTAACAAGTTCTTTGTGTTTTACCCAAGGATTCTCACCTCGGCACGAGATATATTCTGAGCCTTACACATATTGCTTACTACATTTGTATGTGTATATAATCTTGCAAATTATATACTTGTATAACCCAGCTTGTTTGCATTCTTTGCAGTTAAATATCCAGCCAAACCAATAAAGGCGGTTCTAAGAATACCAACATGATTTACAATGCCATCTAAAATGTCAATAAATTTACCACCAGCATCAATTGCACCTTTGAGAAAATCAGAGGAAAGAAAATCGTTTGCAAGTTCTTCTAATTTGGCTTTTGTAACATCAATAGAATACTGAATTGATTTTTGATAATTTTCTTGTTCTTTTTGTGCAGAACCAGCAGAATTTTCTGCTGTTTGATATACGTCTTCCAATTGATCAATATTCTGCATAACGGAATATAAAACATTGGCATTTCTCTTTCCAGCTAAAGCCTCTCCAAGAGAAGATTGCTCTAAGTCTGTAAGATTATTCCACTCTTTTCCTATTCCAAGTAAAATATCATATATGGACTTAAAAGTGTTTTCATCTTCCATGATGTCAAATCCAGTAAGAGATTTGACCAAATCTCGCAATTTTGAAGTTGTCTTTGTATATTCATCGGTTTCTTCGCCAAGATTTTGTAATTCAGTTTCAGCACCACGAATACGTGCAGAAAGTGTTTTAAATGTTGTACCGATACTATCTGGATCTTGTACTACGGCATTTGCAGTAGTAACTAAAGCTATACTTTCAGATAAACTTGTATTTGCAGCATTAAACGAAGCAGCAGAACGTTTCAAGGCTTCGCCAATACCTTGTGTATCTATTGCATAGTGGTTCGCAACCTCATTAAATTTATCAATTATGCTTTCAGCTTTACTTGCATCTAGCTGAAAACCTTGAAGTGTAGAAATAAGATTTTCGCTTGCAGTTTCGGTAGACATATTATCACCGACATTAACATACAGTTGCGTTGTTTTTGCTAATTTCTCTGCGTCTGGAATAGAGTAGCCAAGTCTAGCCCAATCTGCTTGCAATGATACAATATTACTAATTGAAGAACCTAATTCCTTTGCATCAGAAGTTGCTTGTTTAAGAGCATTATTTAGATCTGATTCCGTTCCATCAGATACCTTTCTTAATTCAGTAACACTTTTATTAATTTCATTAACTAAATTAAATCCTTGCTGTAAATATCTGATCCAGTCTTGCCAACTCAAAAACTGAGCAACAAATTTACTATTCATATCAGAAAGACGATTACCAATTTGGCTCAAGAAGTTTTTACCCATATTGCCTGTTTCAGCAACATCTGCTTTGAATGCAGAAAAAGAAGCTCGTAAATCATCAAATTCTTTTCCTGCTGTTCTACCAGCTTTTTCTAGTCCTTCCGCATATGAAATCATTTCATCAAGTGTTTGTTTCTGTGATGAAGACATATTGGTATTTTGAGATTTAAAAATCTTCATCTGCGAGACAATATCAGAGATTTTAGAACCTTGTTTAATGAGTCTATTTGTCAAATCTTGCGAAGCATCAGAAATTTCTTTGATTTCACCATCAATTGCCTTTAATCTAGCAACATCTTCTGGCTTAGTAATATCAAGTTGTCCAATCTCTGTTATTTTTGAACTAACTCGTTCAATGAATTCAGGAGTATATCGAGAAGCATTGGTGTATGTAGATAATTTTTTTGTTGCATTATCCCGGATATCTAAAAAGTCATTATCTACTTTTTGTTGATTTGTTTTTGCTATTTGTTTTTCAATATCACTAATCTTATCATGAAGTTTGATTAATTGTCTTTCCGATTCTTGAATTTGCGTAGCAGAAAGTATAGGTTCTTTTTGAAGGGTTGAAATTTGTTCTTTAAGACGAGTAATTTCATTAATATCTCCGTCAAGACTCTTGCCTTTTGCAACTCTTTCAGATACTTTTGAATATCGTTTAATAGTATCTGATAATTCTTGATAAGTAACTTTTTGCTTTTCTGCATCATCTTTACTCATACCAGAATCGCTATCATCGGCAGAATCCTTAACTTGTTTATTTGCTTCCACAAATTCCTTCTTAGCGTCAGCAGCTTCACGAGCAGACTTAGCAATCTGTTCCATTAATTCAGCTTCAACTTTCAAAAGATTCTCTGAACCATCAATAGAAGATTGGACACCTTTATTAGCTGTGGCAAAATCTTTCTTTGCTTGAACCGCTTCCTCGGTTGCTTTTTCTACTTGTTCCATACCTTCTGTTTCAGGTTTAGTGTCGGTAGAAGAGCCAGGAAATTCGTCTTTCGTTAAATTCATCTGTTCATAGACTTTATTTATTTTCTTAATGGTTTCCGCATTATCTGTTAAATCGAAAGAAGTTTTTATACCACCAGCATTTGAATACTTTTGGTACATTTCAACTAATTCTTGAATATCTTTTTTCTGTTTAGAGAGATTTATTTTATCAGATTCATCAGCAATAGATTTGAACTTAGATTCGATAGAAGACCACTGTTTATCTAAATCACTAACAGAAGCGTCTTTGAACATTTTATAAAATGTATTACCAATATCTCTCGTCAAATTTATCATGTGATCAAGACGAGAAATAACGTCATCAAGAGTAGAAGATACCGATTTTAATTCATCATCTGCTTTATCCACAGAAGATGTATCTACTTTCTGAGAATTTAACTCTTTAACTTTTGAAAGAATGACATCTATAATATTATTGCTATTTTCAAGTTTTCCAACCTTTCCAATAGATGATAGCTCATTAGTACCACCCATATTGAGATATTTATTATATTCTGAAGCAAGTTTATCTACATTTGCATTTTTTCTAAAAGAACCATCTAACTTAATAGAATTTTCAATTAACTTAGATACATTCTGCCACTGTGTTTCGATGTCGGTGACACTACTTACACCTGATGCTCTAGCGAGAGTAGATTCTATATTCTGCAATGTCTTTAACATTGACTGTAATTCGGTTAATTGACCAAGACTTTTTGAGATTTCTTCTGCGAATTTATCAAATCCTTTAAAACTAAAATCCTTTGAATCTGCTGAATTTAATAATTCATTAACTTCGGCAAGTTTCTCAGCAAGTTCATTAACCTCCTTTTTTGATTCTGTAATCTGACCTGTAATATCAATCTTTTTACCAGAATCAGAAGAGAGAAGTGTATCTGATATTTTCTTGAATTCTTCTTCATTAAAATCAAAATGTAATTTAATAGGAGAAGATTCAAATATATTTTGGATTTTAGAAATTGTTTCCTTAGAATAAGAAACAGCCTCATCCATTATAGAAGTAAATGTTTTTTTATAAACACCTTCTAAATCAATAACTGCATCCTCACCAGTGTTTGCCAATTCTCTTTGATATTTTTTTGAATAGGACTTACTAATAGCACCAACTTCACCTTTTTTATCAGATGATACTGCATTTGGTGCGACTACAAGTTTTACAGGAGCAACAACGGGATTTTTATTAAGATCATTTTGTAAATCTTCAAGAATAGGAGATAACTTTTTCCATAATTCAGATGAAGTAGTTTCAATTGTTACACCAGTTACTAATTCTGCTGAATTTGGGTTGAATTTATCTGATATTTTTGCAGAAGCTGTTTTGGAAGAAGTAGGTGTTACAATTTTCTCTAACTCTTCACGAGTTTTGATAGCAGATTCACGAATTTCATCTAAAGTACCATTTACAATTTTTCCGTATTCAGATACTTTTTTATCAACATCGTCATCAGAAATAAGTATTGAATCACCAAATGTATATTCCCCTGTTTTATCAGGAATGTCCATTAACTGTTGAATAGAATCATGTAAATCGGCAGCCTTTAATTTTAATATATTAATTTGGTTAATTGTTTTTTCAAAACCAATACTATTTTTATCAAAATTTGAAAGTTTTGATTCAGATTTTTCGATTAATTCAAGAGTATTTTTCAAATCCCTAGCAAGTACATCTAATTCTGCTTGAGCTTGATCTGTATCAAATAATTCATATTTTGAACCTTTTGCATCGCTGAACTCATCTGTACTTTTAAGTAATTTATTAATTTCTTTTATCTGAGATTTTGCTTGATATACTACACTATCATCAAACGACATTAATGAAACGCCTTGACCACCAAGCTTCTTAATCATTGTATCAATAGCATTATTTGTATTCTGTACATAATCTTGAAAATCTTTAAATTGACTACTTATCTTACTTATATCAACGCCATTTCCAAGTATTTTTATTTGTGAATTTATAGTTGAAACAGCTAAATTAAGATTGTCAATTTCTGCACGAACAGATTCAAAATTCTTATTAACAGTTTGTTTAAAAGCCTTAAAACTGTTTTTATCCACTTTTCCGATGCTTAAATTAGAAAAAGATTTCTCCATATCTGCCTTAAAACGCTTTAATTCAGTAATTGTGTTATCAAATTGTATCTTCATTCCTTTTGATAACTTATCACTTGAAGCCATCTCGGTTAAAGCAGATTCGTAATCACGAATCATCTGATTAAGCTCATACTTATAATCAATAGCAATACTTACTACACCATCTTTTGCCATTTTAATTCCTCCTTATTAGATTTTGCATCTATTCTGCATGTCTTTTATTAATTCATGTTTATATTTTTCCATTTCGTTATAAATGTTAAAACTCACAGCAGCTCCATAACCACCATGCCAATCACCACCATGCCATGTACCAGATGGATTATAGATATATGTACTCAATAAATCCTGTCCAGATATTGAATAATTTCTAATTCCTGGATAATCTTTCATAGTAGAACCATCAATACGAACACCACCATAAAATCTATCAGTTCCATTTTTATAATATTTGTGAACTGATTTATATAAATTGAAGGTACGAATATAATATGGTTCATCGTATTTATTCAGTTTTGGTTGATAATCGGCATAATACCAATCAAGCAATGTAATATAATGATTTGTTAATTTTTCAGAAGCCTCATGTGCTAAATTTTTTGCTTTTTCTTGACATTGTTTTTCTATCTTATTTATAAAATTCTGATCCAATTTAAACGAACCCATATATCATCACCTCCAAAATTTCACTATAATTTCACTATTTATTCACTAAAATAGGAGAGCAGTATAACCACTCTCCATAAGAAAAACCCTATGCTTTTGACGGACATAGAGCCTGTTTATTTTATTTATTATATATGATATAATTATTACACCTGTGGTAAATATAGGTAGATAAGGAATTGCTGTAATGGAAACCGCTTGTTCAGTCGTTTCTGCCTGTGTTGCAGTCTTAGGACTTGTATATACAGTATACAGAGACAATAAAAAGAAATAATATAACATATTATTTTAAGTACCACAGATGCGAGTATCTACTTGATAAGGTTGATGCGATAGAACGGTAGAAGACCAGTCACCTTCTGCTACACAAAACTATAACAACAAAACCTATATTTACATAGTTCTTGAGGGACAACCTAACCAAGTAGAGAAAGTATTTGCTTGACAATATAATTATAAATGTTATAATCAACAATAGAACAAGCAAAATAATAAAATCCATTACATGTACTCATCCATATCTTCATTGCAATCTGACTAATTGTAGCCGAAGACTTAAAGAAAAAGTACATCAGGAGGCAGGAGATAGCATCATATTATTCGTAATGTGGTGCTATCTCTCGTTTTAATAAGAAATTTGAATTTCCTACACTTCAATTACTTCAAATCTATCAATGTCAATACAGTCGTCTAAATCATCATCGGAACTGTATTGTTCCATCAATCTTTTCTTTTCTCGTTCAGCAATTTCTTTTGTTGCACAAAAACAATTGTAATCCGTTTCCCATTCTGACGCTCTAACACCATAAACTATCATATTTTACACCTCTCTAAAATTTCTACTTTTAGCAAGCTCAATAACCTTATCTAAATTTTCTGTCGACATTTCATCGAGTTTCTTACTTACAACGTTAATAAATGGTGTAAGAGTAACACTTGCCAAATCAGAAATCCTTCCAATCTGTTTAGTAATAAACGCCTGAGCAGTTGTCTCATTGAATTGTATATCCGACTGCTTCATAGATAGAATTGTCTTAAATTCACTTAACTCACTCATTGGAATAAGCGGATCTCTCTGTTCAGAGCCAACCATTAAAATATCAAGTAAGCCAGATGACTTCAACGCATCATATTCCTTAATAAAACTTCCATCTTCAATCTCAAGATCTGTATATAATTCAATCACGGCACGACAAAACTGTATATACTGAGCGACAGAATTTACTCTGATTTTATCTGTTTTACGATATTTTGTTTTACCATTATCATCATAAGTTTCCTGCTCAAATGTTGTTTTATCTACAATCAACTGTGCGTAAGCATCTTTCTTGATGATTGATACATATGGTGTAATCTTAATGTCTTTTAATAATGATTCCTTTAATGTACTATTATTATAGCTGTTATATTTTTCAACCAATTCTAAAATTTTCATATGTTATACTCCTTTTATTCCTAATTTTTTTGCAAATAAAAAGAAGCCGATATACATCGACTTCTTAATCAATTTTATGTACTGAACGGCAGTAGCATCCACTTGGCATTTTTATGCTTACCAATATTCTTTGTGACATATTCGTGAACTTCCTCTAAACATCCACAATTTATGTCTTCAAGAGTTTGATATTCAAGCGGATCACTCTCATCAACACATACGAGCTTATAGAACACTCTTCCTTCCATATTCAATTGTTCCTCCCAAGAAATTATTGCAGACAAAATAATTCGTATAAATCTACCTTGAGTGCTTTTGATATAGCAACGGCATGATGTAACCATATATCATTTGTGTCTTCATTTTCAATTTTGTTTAACGCAGATACTGATATACCAGTCATAGCAGACAAACGCCGCAAAGAAATATTCTGTTGATTTCTGTAATACCAAACTTTATTTTTCATATATGTAGTATGTGTGAATTATTTTATCTTATACATATACTACTACAATATGTGTCTACTGCATTAAACGTTTACCTAATCACTATAAAAATCCAACTATACCCATCGTTTGTACCCATTGTTGTCTTTTGTGACCATGCATCATACTTGATATATGATATCTGTGGTGATGTATCACATATATGATTATACATATGGGAGTCAATGATGTAATTATGAGAAGAGAGCAGTGAGTCTATTTCTTCTGAGTACATTTCTTTCTTGCCTCACGTCTTAATTTCTTTAATGTGTCGTATTCCACCCAACCGCCATATTTGAGATTTCTACAAATAAACGTTAGGTTAGTTTCTGGATACTTAGCCCACATCATTTTTCTTTTTAAAAGCGACATACTATCTGGATTTCCTTTTACGTCAAAAACCTGTAAAGTTCCATCAGACCAGACAACATTAAAATCGCTTCTATATTTAATAGGTAAAATTGTTTTACCTTTATATTTAAATTTATCTTGAAGAACATATTCTATTTGGCGTTCATATGATAATATTTCTCCACTTTTCATCTTGGGTTCAATATACTCTTGTAAAAATCTAAGCTCCATTAGGCTGTCATAGGTTACGCCATTATATGTTCGATTTTTCTTACCTTGTTCTGAAATATCTACATGATATTTCGATTTTGTTCTTGCTATTCCTTTTCACTCCATTCTAAATAGAAGGGCGGTATCCGAAGAAACCACCCTTTCCAACTAAAATCCGTTTTTCAGTTTTTCCTTGTACGATTCCATAATAACTTCCATTGACACATCAACCTGTCCATTTGTTCTACCTAATGATTTAAGCAAATCTTCATAACGACCATGAATGTCAATTACATGATCATATTGTTCCTTACTATATTTTCTTCCAGAAGAAATAGCGGAAGCCATATCTAATATCTCGTAACGCCAATCATTAATATTTTTGTCTTGAATAATCAATGTTAGTTTTTCCAAATCTTCTTTTATCATTTTGTCGTGCCTAATTGACTGTTTAGTATCTTCTTCTTGTTTTTGTCTTAATTCATTCAAACCTTCTGACGTTTTCACAAGCAATTCATGATCATTATTGCGTTTTTTTACCCATTTAACGGGCTTTCCAATGATTTCAGAAGCTTTGCCGATTAAGGTGGCGGCAGATACGAATATAGTAATGATCAAAAATAATATAATTAGAAAACTGAATAAATCAACTTGTGATAACTGTTGAAGTGCTTCTGTCATGGTTGCACCTCACTTTATTTCTCTTTGAATTTTTCAATTAAATTCTTAAAAGCTTCATAACAACCTGTAGATGCCAAGCCGGACATTAGACCGCCAAGTAAAATTTCAGGTGTGAATTTTCCATTAATCCAAATGTTTAGTCCTACTCCAAGAACACCCATAATTACAGGAATAAAAGAATTAATCTTATCTGTCTTAATAACATTCTTGAGCATATAACCAATACATAAACAAATGCCTACAATAATAGGAACTGCATATTCTGCTAAAAATCCTAAGTCCATATTAATTTTCCTCCTTATTCATCCACGACCAATCTATGACTTGACCACATAGAGGACATGGTGATTGATAACAATTCAACTCTGTATAACAACGCTTACAATACGGATAGCCACCGTCCAATTCTATTTCTGGTTCTATAGGAGTTGAGATTGGTATATTTTTATATTTTTCATTCATATAAATTACCTATGAAAGCTCATAATTACACCACTTTTTATATACATCTGTCGTAGCGGATTTTAAAAATACCATTGCTAAAATTGCATTATCTTTATCATCAATACTGGTATAAATATCAATTGGATAAATATTGTTCTTAATATACAATAATTGCTGTTTTGGATTTACAATACGAACAACTTCGTGTGGTAAGTAATTTCTTGCTTCCCTTAAATTTGTTTCTACCATATTTTCCTTTCGTTCCATTATTTAACGTAAAAAATAGGGGAATATAACTAACACTATTGAATAGTAAAGCTACATTCCCCTATCAGAATTTTCAAAATCACTATTCAATAACACCATCGTCTTTAACCTTTTTGACTTTGGATTTTCTATAATACTTATTTGTTGGAATCTCGTCTGAAATAACAGATTCATCTTCCTTAATAACATCATCAGTTTTTTCAACTGGTTTTGTTTCTTCGTTAATCTTCATAATTGCCTTTTGGTAACTTTCACCAAAGTCTGCAATCCGAGATAAATCTAGTTTATCGAGCTGCTTCTTTGCGTCATCTGCTGAAATCTTTTTGTCTTCATAATCAGAAGTAACAGTATAAATATCCTTGCAATTTTCAGAGCAATATGCAAAATACCATGTTGGTTTATTTCTATCTTCTGGTCGGCATTGAGGACAGAAAAGATGCTCGCCCCTGCACACGCAACAGGTTCTTAAACCTCTTTTATTCATTTATTCATCTCCTTAAATATAATAAGAGGGCAGTATATAACCGCCCTCAATATTACTCATCAGATTAGGCTTCTTCTTCCTCGTCAATGAAATAGATTTCAACCATTTCCTGACCAACAGAACATGTGTCTGTAAGAATAGCACCCTTATAATCCATTGTCTGAGAATCTCCACCCTCAAGAGCAATAGATACTTCTGGAGAAGGGATAAATGATGGAATGTGAATAACAACTGCACGATAACCACCATTTACATTACACTTATCAACAGCGAGAGCCTTGAAGTACAGCTCGTGAGCCTTTGGATACTTATCACCAGCAATAGTAACCTTTGCACCACTCTTAACATTCTTCTTGAACTTAACAAGATACTGTACCTCATCTGTGTCTGTTGGTGGTGTAAGTGTATTTGCATCGGCATCAACCTTAAATTCTGTTGGAGATACATCTGCACCCTTTGTATATGCCTTGCCGAGAGAACCATTTGTTGAAAGTGCGTTTACAACGAATGAATCTGCAACTGCATCTGTAATATCAAGTGTTTCACCAGCCTTTACAATCTTAAAGATTGGCATAACAATTGCCTTTTCTGCCGTTGCAACTTCTGCATCAGTTGCAGATACAATTTCAGCGATAGCAAGGTTAAGGAAAGCATTAGTAGCTGTGATTTCGCCCGTTTTACCAGAATACTTTCTGTATACAAGGTTTCCATCCTTATCCTTTACATCTGTTGAATCTGCTGTGATATCAATTGTCGCATTCTGAAGCTGTGTAAGTGCATAAAGAGCCTTATCAGCTAAAGCACCATAACCGAATTGAAGACGGTCAATAATTACGTCACCTAACTTAAATGCCATAATAAAAATCCTCCTTAAAAATATAAAAATTTGTATTAAAAAAGAGCGACTAATAAATCGCTCATAGTTCACTAATTATTCATGCAATTCACGCATACAATTCACGCATGAAATTAAATTGTTCTCTTGGAATTTTACTTACATCACAGAATCCACTATATGATCCTGCCATAAGTGCACGACTTGATTCATAGACTTGTAATCTTTGTACTGAGTCCATAAATTCACAAATTCCCATTTGTCGTAATTCTTGTAATTTATATTTGAATCCTGGATGATTAACGCAAGCAGATACCAATGGAAGAAGTGTAGAACTTTCTTTATCAGTACGTTGTGCTGCGTTCATCCTGTCTTCATCTATCATCCATTCCTTTGTGATTTTCCCTTTTGCCATTTCAATTTTGGGATGAATATTAAGTATAGACCTTACATATTCTGCAATTTGATTGTATTCAGATTCCTTTAATATAAAGTCCTGATCTTTGTCGTATAGACATAATTCAGAAGTGTCTGAATCAGGTAATTTTATATTCATCAATTGCATTTTTTCGATTTTATAATCTGGGAAAATTAACCGCATTGCGGAAAAATCAAATGAAGGAATTTTATTTAGAATATTAAAGACTTCAATATCATGTATTTTACACCAATCTATTTGTGCATCCCAAAGCATAACACGAATCGAAGTAGAGTTATACAGGATAGGAGATAAGCCAGAATAAAACTTTGATTCTCCCATATCCAAAATATCATAAATCTTAGGTTGTACAATTTTGATTCCTGCGACATAAAAATCTTCACCGAAGTACATCGCAAGTGGATCAAATTCATATTCTTTTTTATTCTCAGCTTGTTTCTTTTGAGCATCAGCTAAAACAGCAGCTTGAAGCCCATCTAACATATCAGTATTTTGCTGTGCCATAATATCACCGCCTTAACTGATAGTTATTTGTACTCGTTACACCATTAGTCGTCTTAACGATTCCATTAGTATCAACAACTTGGAATACAAGAGTGCGAACAAGATAATTGCTATCTGTCGTAGATTCCTTTGATGAGATAAGATGTGTCTGCATTCCAAATATATTTGACCAATTGAACCGATCTCTAATAATAGAAGCAATCAAATCATGTCTTGGAATGCCAGTGAGTTTATCATCTCTGTCATTCCCATGCACAAAAATAGTAAATGTGATATTCGTATACTTTAATGTATCCTGATAACGAGGCATCTCATCAAAAGATACTTGATAACAGATATAATGTTTTACCTCGGTCTGAGTGTCAGGGATAAACAAATAAGGACGAATATTAGAGCTTCCATCAAAATATCTATCCCATTCTCCTAATGGTTCATATTCTTTCTTTTCTTCGTTCCATTCCCAATTGATATTTCCGTCATCATCGAAAAGTTCTGGCTCAAGTTCTTTTTCATTTAATGCATATAAAAGGCACGGATTATTTTTTAATGCTTCTTCAATCTTCTTTTTATACTGAATATTTTCATCATCAGGAGTTATTTTATATGCACGGAGTTTATTTAACAAATCATTCTTTGTAACTAATTTTTCTTCCATAAAACACCTCCTTATTCAGTTAATTCTAACGACAAAATTTCAGATTCAATCGGCAAGTTATCCTTAACAATTTCACACTTAACAGACAGTATTTTGCCAATAACAGAAGTGTCATTAGGAAACTTTACTTTCTTTTGGTTGTACTCTGTACCAGCTCGCCATGTAACTTTATCAGTCCAATCTTCATCGTTAATAGAGCAAGTCCATATAAAAGTTGCATCAGCATATTCAGTTGTAATATCTTCATTGGAATCATTAAATAGATTTGCTGTGAGATTTTTATAGCTGCCACCAACTTTGATTGTTGAAGTGGATGCTGAAATTCTTGCTGTAATGGAAGATGGGGGAGCGGTTGGAGTAGATGGATCTGTTGGGGCAATTTCTGAATCGAAATAGTTCGCATACATTTCGCCCGTTTCAAGATTGACATAATCCGTATGCTCGTTCCAAAATGCCGTATATATAGTAAGTTTTTGAATACCAAATGGCATTGAATTTTCAACCTTGGTCACTGTCCATACTGTAGGATGTTCTGTTAAAGCACTTACTACAACACGCATATTTTTAGAATCTTCAGAAGTGTACCAAAACTTTTCTGTAATAGAGTTCATTGGCAACCATATCTTATCCTGATTATCAGTATGTGTAAAATATCGGTCGGTGTAAGTGCCTATAGTGTAGGAATTCTGTTGTCTTAAACAACACCACATACGTCTCTTGATGCGCTTATCATTAGATTTTTCAATCCATGTAAGTTCGTAATTTACTGGTAAAATCAGATACTTTGGAAACTGATTTGCAGGTTCATCACGACAAACAATCCACTTATGATAAATTCCTCTATCATCTGGAACGTCCACAAAAAGTCCTATCGGAAATGTTGCCCCATAGCGTTTCCTAAAATCAGTCTCATAATAATAAAGGTCATCACCTTCATTGAATCTTACAGGCTGACTTGGACGAAACATAATATAGTATTCCACTTGATCTTTATCCATTGACTGATAAGATTTGATAATAAACTTTGCATCTATTTTTGTCTTATTGGTATTTTCATAAGTCATACCTTCAGCAAGAGAACGTGTAATTCCATGTTCATCTGTAAAAAAATCATCATGAAAATGGTCATAGATGTAACAAGTCTTGGAAGTGATACTGTTATCCCAAGTTTCTTCCATCAAAAAATCAGATTCTTCTTTATAAATCTGACCTAAAGTTTTCGCATTATTTGTTTTGGCGTTAGCGATTCGCCGTGCTGTCTGTAAGCTTGGCATCACCAACACCTCCTTCAAACATCTGCTTAATATAATTGTGACTATCTAAAATAGCCCTACGAAATGTCATGTAATCAAACTCATCGGATGTAACTTTGTCATAGGCAGCTTGCAAAGTAGCCATTAATGTGACCATAATTCCATTGTTATTAAATAGAGTCTTTGTTCCACTAAATTTAAACATGACATTCTGGAAAAATATAAGAAAAGCTTCATCATTCTCAAATATTTTTTCTTCTATTCGATTATCCTTATAAAGTAATAACTTATGGATATCGTTGTGCATTGCATGTGCAGCTTCTTTAATTTGTCTTTTAGTGAACGAACCATATATATATTCCATAGTTATTCACCTCGCACATATGAATTATTAATATATCCATGACTTGCAAGTTTTCTACTAAATTCATGCTGTAATGTATCCAATCTACTTTGCATATCTTTATATGGATTCTGCATGTTTTTTTCTTCTTTTGTTCCTAAAGCTCTAGCAGTAAATTTTGCAGAGTCAACCTGTGGTTTTAACCATTCAATTGTCATTCCAAGAGTGAACAATCCTATAACATATTCTTTATCTGCAAAATCGCTAACAGGATATTGCATCTCAAATTCAATCTGTTGGATTTCGTCATCCATATTAAATGAAGCGAATTTTCTAATAACTCGTTCATCACCTGCAACCATGCGTAAGCGTTCAGTCCATGTTTCATTAAGATCGTTTTCGTCAAGAGAGAGTTCTTTCATATCTGAAATACGTCCTCTTGTTCGTGAAAAAATCGTTTCGTATGGAAGCGTCATTGTGAGCCTCCTTTACTATTCCTGAACCAATGTAAGTAACATTTTTGTGCCAAAAATTTCATCAAGAGCCTTAATTCTGTGAACTGAATCGAGTGCATGAGATTCAATCATTGTAGAAGCAATACCTTTAAGGGCTTCCCTTGCTCCCTTTGGAAGCTTTTTAATTGTTTCTGACATCTGTGGAACAGGAAGATTTAAAATCTCATTTAAGTCACTTGTTTCATACATAGACTCATATAAGTCTTTTACAGACTTATTCTGTTCGACAAAATCTTCATCCTCAATAATAATTCTTGGTGAATAAATGTTTACATCTTCACGGGTTCTAACGAGATAAATTAAATCTCTATATTCAACATCAACAACATCTCCACAATCAGCCCAGCTATAAAGAATATGTGAACGTGCTCCCTCGATATAAAGTCCACCACTTACTAATGAACGACACGGAATAGTATCTTCGGGTGAAAATGTTTTAACATCTTCTTTAACTTCTGTAGTTTTTGTTGCCTTTTCTGTACTGTCAGTAGTAGCAGTAGTTTTCTTTGTATATGCCATTTCCTTTCAATTCCTTTCAAAAATAGGAGAGTGGATTGCCACTCTCCGTATAATCAATCTATAAGTAAATCTTACAGATCCCACTCACCATGATAACGAGTCATAAGAGTTGCAACACCCATACGTCTCTGTACCTCATAAGACTGCATATCATCCTTAGTAGCACCCTTTTCGTTTACTTCAAGCTCAGTCTCACCGTAGTCAACAAACTTGATAAATCTGTCATCAACTGCTGGCATAATATAGAGCTTCTTGTTATCAACGATAGGAGTAGCAAGAGACTTATCAGTAAACTTCTGTGGAATCTCCATAAGAGGTGTTCCTTCGTAGCCACCGATAATACCTGTGTTTGCTACAGACTCCTTGATTGAATTAGCAGGATCAGCCCAATCAACCTTTGTAAGAGCATTAAGAGACTTTAACGCTGTCTTAGTACCCATGATTACAACACCGCTTTCGTTAGCAGCACCAACCTTTTCGATAATTGCATCAAACTGAGCCTTTGTAGAAGCAGCTAAAGCACCAGTACCCTTGAGAGTAGCAGGAACAGGAATAAGGTTTACACCATTTGCAAACTGAGAAGAAATGAGTGTCTGAACCTTCTGGATATAAGCCTTAACAACCGCATCCACGAAAGCACCCCAATCCTTACGACCAGTTAAAAAGAGACGAATATCGCCACCAACCTTGATACCATATACTGCTGTATCAACATGATAAGACTGACCAGAACCTAAACGCTGGATGGATAAATCATGTGCGTCACCGCTGACCTTACTTACAGTAAGTAATACTTCATCATCAGCCCAGAATTCATTTACGTCTCCATCTTTCATATTCTTTGACTCAACATAATTGTTGAAAAACTCATTCTCAGAAAGACCATGAGCAATCTGAGTATCAATAATTTCCTCAATTACCTCGAAGAACTGTGTTCCTCTCTCAGAATTTAACGCTCTCTTAATCTGCTTATTAGAAGAATCCTTGGTAAGTCCAAGGTATTCAAAACAAGCCTTTCTAATTGTGTCACTAGCTTCTGCCTTAGAAATTACACGATTAGAATCGGCATCATAAATTTCACGACCTGCACCGAGGTCAAACATAAGATTTTTTACACTTGTATCTAACATTTGTTTATTTCTCCTTTCTCAAAAATTAGGCTTTCTTTGTAAGCTGCATAGCGGCAGTTACACCAGAAATGGCTTTGAGTTCAACACCGTCTTTAACAGCGATTTCACCAGAAAATCCATCTGCTGAAATTTCAACTACATCACCAACTGCGAGTTCATAAGCTCTAACTACCTGAGTAGGAGCATTTGTATAGTTGCTTTCTTTCTTAAATGTATTGCTATATGTCTCCTCGATCATTGGCACCTGGTATACAAATAGAGCATCTCCAGGAGTTACTACTTCTACATAGAAATTCCCATTATTTGCCTTACCAACGACCTTTCCTTCAAATGAAGTAGGTGCTGTTGCTTTATAAAGATCTAACTCTACGAATTCACCCTTACCAACGAACCATCCGTTGTCTACATAAGCACTTGCTGCTTCTGCTAACTGAATGTTATAAATATGCTTTCCACCATCTCTTGCGAGAACTTTAGAAGGGAAAGCCACTGCATGTTTTGCAATAGTCATCTGAATCATTTATTTTTCCTCCTTAAATTTTTGCATTAAAAAAGACACTCAATTTGAGTGCCATTACAATGATTTATATTTCTTGTTTTATTTGCTAAAAAGATTTCCGTAACGGTTATCTTTCTTAGACTTGTTTACATTAGCGAATACTTTCACGGTTGATTTTTTCTGAGTTTTCTCAGTAGTAGCTGCGAAAGTTTTCATATTAGAATCCGCATAGATAAGTTTTGCTTCCTTCTCTAAATCTTCGAGAGAGTAGTCATCCATATTTGTATACAGTTTCTCAAAATCCTTATTAATGAAATTTCCTTCTTCATCTTTTTCAGAAATAGAGGCAAAGTTTTCATTTGCAAGAACTTCCTCACGTTTTGTATGAAGTTCATTCTTTTCTACTGTCTCTTTAAACTCTTTGAGTGCAGCGTAGTTTGAACGCATAGACTGTAACTCTGCAAATTCACTATCTGTCAAGAGTTCACGATGTAAATTGTATCTTTCTCCATCAAAAGCTACATTATCACCGTCTTTTGTATAGTTCTGACCGAAGATTTTATCACCATTCCAGTTCTCATATGTAAAATGATCATCGTAAACAGCGTTGATAAAGTACCACTCATTATCAGCATCTTCATATTCAGATAAAAGCTGGTAAAGTGCATATCTTGTATCTTCATGACTGATTTCATATGTACGAACAATCTTTTCAAAAGTCTGACTTTCTCCTTCATTACCATCTGGATCAGAAGCTCCTTCGCCATCACCTTCTCCATCATTGGAAGGCTCACCAGATTCTCCGCTACCTGAGTTGTCTCCTTCTGAATTGTCATCATCGAACATCTCAGCGAATTTTGCTTCAAGTTCCTCATCTGACATTTCTGTATAGTCGAATGTTACATCTTCAGCAGTCTTACCATATTTGGCAAGTAACTCTTCAAATTTTGTCATTTTGTTATTTGTTCCTCCTTCCTTTGATTGTGTTTGAACAGAAGTTTGTTCTTTATTGAAATTAGAAAGCGTCTTATTAAGATTTTCTAAGAGTTCAATCATTTTTTCATCTTTGTCAAATTTTACTGAATTATTATTAACACTAAAATCTGCAATATCGGCACGAGAACCTTCCATACCTTCTTGAATTTCTGTACCATCATCATGACTTCCTAACAAAGTCGAAGCATTTACATAGAAATCGTTTAATTCAAGATACTTCTCCTTGGCATTGTAAGATAGTTCATCAATAAAAAGCTCGCAGCTATTTTTTGAACCCTGTTTTGCACGAATAATTTCACAAGCCTTTGTATATTCTTCACTTATATAAGCATAAGCACATACATAATCCTTATCTAAGTTATCATCATGTTCCCAAAATGCAGGTTCAGATGAGAAAGAACCAACTTGAGATTCAATATATCTCAGTTCTTCTTTGCCTTTTTCGTCTTTAACAATTTCCATCTCATGACCTTCGAAATCCCAACTGCCATCGTCAAGCTGATGGATTGCAGCTAACACAGGTCTGTCGGCAATTGTATTCATTGCTTTCTCAGCAGCATCCTTTGATACATAACTCTTATTTCTGTTAAGTCCTGTATGAAAAATTCTGAATTTAAGACGCATCATTCCACGATGATTTTCGTCTACGGTATCATCTATCTCAAAAGTAGTAGGTACTTTTAAAGCCAACTGATAGCCAGTATCTTTAGAACTGAATTTTGCAAATTTCTGTTCTTGGCAAAATTTTAATAAATCATCTTCAGTTAAAATTTTCTTTTTAATAACTTTTGGCATTATTTAACCTCTTCCTCCTTTCTTTGTTGATATACCACTCAAAGTAGGAGAGTGGTTAGAATGTTAGTATGTTGCTATACTGAATTTTTGTTATATCTATATCATTTGAAAACCGAAACTTATCAGTATTCAAAAATACATAAATACCATTAGAATTTTGTACCTGCTGATATCCTTGCTGAGATAAGAGAGTAGCAGTATGGGTATCTTGGGTTGTTATAAATTTCTGTTTCATAATCCATCTACTCCTTATTTATTGTTCTTATCTTGATCTTTTGTCTTGAGTCCTTCATCACTTAAATCTGATTGGTCTTTTTCTTGACCACCACCTTGATTATCACCAGATTGTGTATATGATGTGTTAAATGGTTTAAGCTTCTCGCCAAGATTCAGACAGTCTTCCTCTAAGAAATTCATAGCAAGAGTATCTTTTTCAGATACACCATTTAATGTGTTGTATAAAATCTTGTTGGGAAGTCCATTTTGACAAGACTCAAGGATTGATTTCTTAAAATCATCCTTCTGATAAATAGAGACATCAAAGAATTTAACTTTACAAGGTTCAGATATCCAACTAGATAAAAGTCGATTTACAATCGCTTGAATCTGCGGAATAAGAGTTGAAATAGAAAATGTAGAATCTGCAAGAACACCATACTTAAAAGCAGTAGAATTAGATGCAGAGTTTAGGTTTAATATCTGAGCACCACCAGCAGTATTAAGAATTTCTTTTGTTGCTTTTTCAACCTTTGTTACATCACCAGTTGCATCATCTGGAAAGCTTATTTCGTGTAATTCACCAGGAACAATAGCAGCAGAGATATATGGTGGTAATGCTTCTTCAAGCATACGATTGAAATATTGAATCATTATATCTGGATTTACAGCCCAATCATCTACATCTTTACCCATAGTTTTCATTTCAAGCCACACCAATTTATAAATATTGGCTGCTTGTTGAACTGCCTGATAATCAGAAGCATCCATAAGATCAATTAATGATAAGAATATAGGTGTAAGAACGGGAACGATGGTTTCCCAATCCTCAGATCTGAATTTAATACATACATTGTATTCTTCTGGGATTAGCTGATATTTTTCATTTGTACTCTGATATGTGTTCCACATGCTATTGAACGGCTCTCCCCAATATTCCAATAGTTCGGAATTTCGCTTAAAATAACTCATATCCATTGCACATGCAAATGAACCATCAGGAAATACACCTGCAATTCTCATATATGATGGATCTAGCGGAAGAATAAACATTCCTTGTCCTTCAGTATAATAAGCACATCCATAAAATGCGTCTTCTCGAAGTGTTATAGATGCAGCTTTACGAAACTCATAATTCAATCCGAGAGTATCTACAACATCAACTGTTTCCTGATACTTTTGCAATGTGGATTTTACGTCATTATTATCTGAAATTATAAATGGGGGAACTATGTTACGAATAGATAAATCAATTTGATTTGCATAATATTTACAAAGACGATAGTAGATTTCTGAACGATAATAAAGATAACGAGATAAACTTCTAAGACTTGCTTCACTAGAAGAAATATTTTTAATATAATCTTTTACATCTTCTTTGGAATAATTACTAATTGTAGTATATGTCTTGGATTTCTGAATATCACGAAGACTTGTAATTGCACTTGTTGCGTCTTCATAACGTTCAAGTCTGCTTTTATTTTTCTCATACCATTCACGCATTTCATTTGCGGTTGGCTGTTTTGGAGTAGAAGAAGTGGTTTCCTTCTGTGAATTATTTATTTTAGCAGGTGCATTAGAATTTGCATCTACTTTCTTAGGTCTTGGCATATTTGATAATGCACCTCCTTAATTGTATTTTGCTTTACGGATTGTAAGCTTATTTATAAAACTTGTGGCATCTTCTTGTGGTCTTCTTTGTCTTACTTGATCTTGACTTCTTAATGTAAATAAAGCGTGTCCCATTAAAGCGAGACAGTACGATCTATCATCATGAAGAATGTTCTCAAAACCAGGAGCAAGGTCATACCTAATATTTCCATTAGAAGATTTATACTTGTACATGTGAGTTAATTCTTCCTTCATAGCATCAAGCTGTTTAAGACCGATTTCTTCTTCAAGAGATAATTTATAATTCTTTTCAACAACCTCACCATTTTCTTCTTCAAGCATAGTAAGATTTCCATGATAATCATACTCAGCAGTAAAACTAATCAAGTCCTGATCAATCATCTCGCATAACTGCGAATACATAATTGCCTTATATTTAGCTGGTTCACGCATACGAATAATATCAATAGCGTCTGGATATCTTTTTACATATGGAACAGCATAATCATAATTCGCATCAATCAATCCATGATGTTCATAGTCTTTTTCGCCTTTATGTTTTGCTTCATAGAAATTATCAAAAAGTAGATCACATATCTGGGTAGCTCCACCGCCAGAACCTGCGTCAATGTATACTCCATGAATATTTTTATAATCAGGAACACCGTATCCGTTATACCTGACTATGATATCTTGAAGCATCGCTACCTGTTCAGGTGTAGTAAGTGGTTTTTGTGTTTCTTTATCAATCAAATTGATACCATTTACAACATCTAATAGCCAACCACGTTTATCATCTCTATGTAATTTGCCAACTAATACAAAGCTGTTATCTCTTTTTTTGGCAGGATCAAAGCAGATGATCATAAGAGAATTATCATCATTGATAAGCATTGGTGGTCTGACGACACTATTTCTAAGTACCTGTGATTTCTTAACTGCAATATCATCGCCAAGATCTGAATCGAATTTATTCATATACTCACGGGTAGCCTTAGTTGGATTCATCTTCATTTCTGAATCAATCTTTGCTTGAGTAAGTAGTGGAACAGGATATACTTTTCCATTATAAGTAGCATGAAGAATTACTTCACAATCTATATCTGCACAGAAATAATTCTTATCACCTGCCATAGAGTGCATTGCAGCTTCTTTATATCTTTTATAGAAAACATCATCCATAGAACCTGCTGAACTTGCACATACAACTTGATTTGGGAAATTTGGTGGAAGCAATGTTACATCAACATCACCACCAAGAGCGAAGTCGCTGTTCTGAGTGACGAATGGAAGAGTAGCAGCGAACATATCTTCAGATACATACGATGCTTCATCATAGAAATTAAGTCGGCTTCTTCGACCACGAGATCCATCAAAATTTGAGTTGACCGTAGCCAAACTCGATCCTGAATAAAGTTTAAAGGAGTAAGATGCTGGGTCGTGCCGAAAGCCCTCGCTATTTGAACTTTTAACAAGTTCATTTAGAAATACATCTGTCAAGCCAGTAAATGAAGCGATTTCTTTTTTTGCAATAGATTCAATCTTCTTCATCATACCTATACTTTGAGAACCTGTGCTTGATAAAATGTATCCTTCAAATTTGGGCAGTAACATTGTTTTAGCCATCAAAAATGGGCTACCTAGAGTTGTCTTACCAGCATTACGACTCATACACCAAACAACATTTGGTGTAATCCATGACATCATAAATACATATTTCTGATAGTCAAGAAATTCGATACCGAAAAATCTTTCGCAGAATTTTACTGGGTTTCTGCGCCCCCACTGAATTATTTCAGAGAATTTTTTCAAACCATCTAACTTTAATTCAGACATATCATAATAAGTAGGTTTTTTGAAAAAAGTAAAATTCTTTGGAGTAAATTCATTTATAGAATCACCCATCAGGACAATTTTATCATCAGCCATCTTCGATTACTTGCCCTTTTTCATCTATAAGACCTTTTTCAAATAAGAAATCTTTAAGGTCTTTATTTTCCTTTTTCAATAACCTACTAAATTCAACTGCATTATCTCTTTCTTTTTGAAGATTAAATAACAATCCTTTTTGATGAATAACTTCTTTTTCCCAATCGTTTTCATCAGGATTTAACTGTTTTAATTGGTTTTGATGATTTCTTGTCATAATATCTTCGATTGCCATATTAGTTTCATAATCGAATGTATTTACCTCAGAACCATCTAAATCCATTTCTTGTAATTCTTTTATGATACCAGTAAGAGTACCAGCACCTTTACTTTTTCTATTGTTATTATTTTCAGATATTCCGTTATCCTTTGCTAGTGCAAGGGCAGAAGATATCATTTTTTGTTTTGTTTCAGCTAAAGATTTAATTGTTGATATAACACCTGGATTACTACCAAGTTGTTTCTTGTATTGTGAAATAGTATCATTGATTGTTTTTACATCCTTAAAACTTTGCACAATTTCAATTACAGCTTCAAGCTTCAATCCGTCATCTTTTACAGACTCGTCAAAATATCCAACAAGCTTAGAGTAGAGGATAGGCTGTTCTGAAATTGGTTCATTTTCAAAAGGATCATAACCTAAAAATCTAAGAACTGTTCGTTTATTCTTTTTATACATTTCAACGACATCTTCAGATAATTCGTCTTCTTTATTCTCTTGTGTAACTTCTTCATCTTTGTAAACTATTTTCTCTTTGAACATGTCGGAATCCATGTATCCCATACCAACATAATTTTTCATACTGATATTTTTAATGTATGAAGTCCAGACGTTTTCCTTACCTTTTCCTGTAACCATATTTTCAGATTCTTGGATACTTGCATTCCATACAGTTTCAAGAAAAGGTTTATTAAGATAATATAATGCTTTCTGCACACTCTCTTTCGTTGGCTCATGTTCTTCGCCTCGTTCGTCAACTCGTAATGCAATTTTACGAGCACAATCACGACAGATTCTCGAAAAACTTTTTCCACCAAGTAAAGGATCTGTATCATAATAAAATTTTGTTTCTATATCCTTATGCTTATTACACATAGGGCAGTGAGCAGTACCTGCATATTTATCAAGCTTGTACTGTAATTCTTCAACTTTTTCTCTAGCTTCAGCAGCCGTTAATTTAACTGGTTGCGTAGTGCTTTTTCTTGTAGACAATTAACAGCCACCTCCTTTTATTCCAATAAATTAAGCACTCTCTGCAATAACAGTAAGAGTGCTTTCCAAATATTCTACATAATCGTAGTTGATATTTATTTGTAAATTGTTTTTCTTAAACCATTCGTCAAATTCCCCAATATCAATTCTATATACAAAATCTAAGAAGTCATATGGAGAGAATTTAGTGTATCCATAATTATCATGAAATAGTTTATGTACATCTTTATTTATACACGCTCCAAACCCATAAATTATATGTAAATCCTTTAATTCGTCTCTTAAATGTTGAAACTCATCTTCACTATAATCACATACTTGTTGTTTGACTTCTATGCCAGTCAACTTAAAAACTTCATCAACAATATCTCTAAAAGCGGTAGTATGATGTACATTATCAAATTCTCCACCAGTAATTACACATTTATAATTACAAAATTCCATTGATTCATTAAACCAATCTTTTGTATCAGAGCGAAGTTCCGTATATGTAGATAAAATACCGCCTTTCCAACGACCATTAAGTTCTCCATTTAAAGGATTAATATGTCGTGGATTCTTGTCACCAGCCCATTTACCTTTCATACGCTCACTAATAGCTTTACATTGTTCAGGACTTCGTTTTCTTCCTTTCCACCAACTATCATGGGTTTTGTAATATTCTTTTTTGGTGGCAGAAATTTTATCTCTTGCCTCTTGTGAAATAATTCTTCCTTTTAATTTTTCACTGCATTTTAAACTCCTTGCAATATTAGCTCTATTTTGTGCTTCATAATTTTTACCTGAAATTCCCAAAACACCTGCATGACATTCAATTGATCTTACGGTTCTATTTGGAAAGAATATATTATGCAATTCTTCACCTGTAAAATCCTTATAATTTTCATACATTATTTTATCTTCAGCTTCAGACCATTTTTCAAAAACCGTATAATCAGGATCTAAAAATCCAGATTCTTTTTTACTACATTCTCTACATACATTTCGTAATCCGTCTATACAAGCTAAATCAATTGGAAAATATAATTTATTATTAGGTAGATCACGTCCACATTTTTTACAATGACGAGTACCAGAATAAAATAAATCTTTTTCTTTATTTTGTTCAATAATTTTTAATCTTTTTTCTTTATTGATTATTGCTTGACAGTTTTTACACACTGCATTCAATCTACCAATTCTCTTATTTGCATAAGAAAAATATTCATTTGTATTTGGATATTCTGCATTACATTTAGTACATATTCTTGTTTTCGAATCAACAGTAGTACCATGTGTATATCCCATAAAAATCACCTATAACCTTTCGTCCTAACCTCAAACAACAACTAAAAATAGCAGTAGAAGTGGGGAGGTTAGGTGTAAAACCCACATACACAAGAATGATCAGTTCTTATGTCTACTGCCATAATCCAACTATCTGCAACCGAAACAGTAACGATCCTCTCATAGTTGGCTATATATTTATTCTCTTTTCTGTCTTGATTTTGGGTAGAAAAAAGTGTATACTTAACACATAAATTGAAACTTGACAACTGAATAGTATTTAAGAATGGAGGCTTCTATGGAACACCCAGTAAAAAGAATTGCTTCATACTTAAAAACAAAGAAACATTCCATTTATAAATTTTTACAAAAGAATGGATTCTTTGATGAAATGGTTAGAGGAATTGTAAAATTGTTTTTCTTTATAATTATTCTCTACTTTTTCAAACAAGTAGTGTGGTAAGTAAATCCAGTTCCTGAGCTAAAGATTTATCTAGCCTTTGGCTCAGGATGAACGCTGGCGGCGTGCTTAACACATGCAAGTCGAACGAATTACTTTGGTGCAAGCGTTATCCGGATTTACTGGGTGTAAGACAGGTGGTGCATGGTTGTCGTCAGCTCGTGTCGTGAGATGTTGGGTTAAGTCCCGCAATAATTCTTGAATACTATTCAGTTTTACGAGAGGAAACTATTAAGTAATTTCCTCTCTTTTATATTTTCAATAAATTATAATTTCAGCACTTAGCACACCTTCTACGATTTGAACATAGACCTAACGATTTTGGAGATCGTTGCTCTACCAATTAAGCTAAAGGTGTATATTTATGTTGAATTATTTATTAATATGTTATATACTTAATAAGTAACCAATAGTTTGTTTTTAAAAGGAGGTATAATATGAACAGAGAAGGAACTGGGAAGTTTAATACCGATTCAAGTGGACATACTTATAGGTACGACAAAGGTGGCGGATCTGATATTGATACATCAGATAAAACCCAACGTGAAAGCGACATAGGACACATTCCTGGAAGATATCAGTGGGAAGAAACCGTTGATGTTTCGGCAGATGATGAAGATAATGACAACACAGAAGATGATTAAAAATTAATATTATTAAACATCGTATAAGAGATTATCATATTTGATAATCTCTTATATTTTATTTATTTTTTCATTAAATTCATTAATAAAAATCAATAGCTCGAACATCCACACCGAATAAACGATGACCTCTGATTAGCAATAAGGTGCAATACCAACTCTGCCAATATTACATAACAAAAAGAGCCACTTCCAAAGGAAATGACTCTTTCTTTATCAATCAGTCGCCAAACTGATTATAACTGTATAGGGCGGTAGTAAGTGTTGAGCTTGCACACCTAAGTTTCGTATGCATCCCAAAAATAGGTTTTGGTATCAGGTTTACCGCACGAAATAGGGCATAACGGACTCGAACCGATACTCATGGAATGAAAATCCATTGTCTTACCCTTTGACTAATGCCCCATATTTAGGGTGGAAGAATACCACCCATTATTTTATAGAATAACTTCTGTTTTACCTTCAAACTTAGTATTTAAAGCACGAATCTCAGCAAGCTTCTTACCGATTTCTTCCTGAATCTTAGTAGCAAAAAGTTCAACTTTTGCCTTACCAAGTTTCTCAACACTATCAAAAGGTGCTTTGACTTCTGATTCTGGAATCTTTGTAACATCTACAGAGAATGTAATGTGAAGGTTTTCATCTACAACAAATGACTGGTTGATAATATCTTTTAATTCAACAGAGATAATAGTTGAATCATCAACTTCACTATCGGTTGTAACTGGATCTCCATTAGAGTCAGCTTTCATATTAGATTTAAAGGATATTTTAGAATATTCGATTGTTCTGACAAAATTATGTAACATATCTTTTTCAGTAGCAGCATCAGTATCAGATGTACCTAATTCTGCAACAGAAATATCTACACCAATAATATTTTCATCAATAGTTTTGCTAATATTTAATTTCATGAATTTGTACCCTCACTTTCAGTTTCATTTGCAATTACCTGTTTATATCCGTCTCTAATAGCCATAAATAAATCACGCAATACTTCTTTATCAATAGAGCAATCTAAATTTGATGTATCAAACTGTGGATCACTTACTGAAAAATCTAATGTCCCGTCATTCCGTGGCACGAACAAAATTTCCACATTATTGTTCAAGAGCAAAGTAATAGAATCTATCTTTTCACCATTATTGGATGTAACCTTACGAACCTGTCCAACTTTTAACGGCTCTTGCTCAATAATCAATCTACTTGCCATTATATACACTCCTTTCTTTTATTTTTCGTTTTCCTTTTAATCATTAGGTGTTAGGTGGGATTTGAACCCACGATATTCAGAACCACAATCTGACGCTTTAACCTACTAAGCTACTAACACAGCGACTCTATTGGGAATCGAACCCAAATCTTCCGATAGACAGTCGGATATAATTACCTTTATACCATAGAGCCATAGAGCCATAGCTGACTTGGTGGGACTTGAACCCCACAACGCCTCGATTAACAGTCGAGTGCTCTACCATTGAGCTACAAACCAATATTAAAGCATAATAGGAGAAGTGATGAAGTTCTCTCCATATTAATCATCAACTAAAAATGTTTAAAACTACTATGCTACAATAATATCAGCATAAAGCACTAACTAGCTGATATTGGACTGTACACATCCAGTTATTTAGAATATGGTCGCTTATCAGCAACCTAATTCATGCTTCCTAATTATTCTCTACATATTTTCAGTCTTCGGAGCAAAGACCTCTCGATAAGGTTTAATGACTCTTATCCGTCAATTAAGGTTCTCATTAACGTAGAGAAGCACGAACATCTTCTCATTTCTGAAGGCTGAGAGAAACCGATGATCCGAGATGTTGGTAGGAAAGAAGTAGGTCTTACAATGCTACATGAATAGCAAATGCCAAGATGTGATACTTATATATTCTCTGTTTGGTTGCCCACTTAAGGGTTCTTTTTTATTTGTTCTCTTACATTGTCGTCACCTTTTTATATATACCTTTTGTGCCTGTTTATAAGGGCTTTATTGGGATAATACAGTTCTATCGGTCTGTTAGTCCGTCTGATTTAACAGAGTCTTGGTGAGTGTGTAACTCAGAGCATTCGGCTTATAATTATTCTCCATTTAAAAGCAAAAAAGATTAGGAAATTAATGTCGGTTTACGTTGACATAGGTTTTACGCTGTTGAATGCCACCATCCAATATGCCTGTAAAGGCGCAACCTAATCTTTATATATAGTAAGTTTTTCAGATTTATTTACTTTCTGCCTCATTTTTCTCTTTTAAAGCATTGATTTTTTCCATAACTTCTGCCTTAGTTTTAGGTTTACAATAGAAGGAACGAGTTGTTTCTGTCGATTTGTGATTGGCAAGCTCGGCTGCTAATGCTAAATCGCCAGTCTCTTCATAAACCAAATTTAATCTCGATTTACGTTGACAATGCGGACGATAATCAGAAATTTGAATGATTTCACCATATTTTCTCATCCTGTCTCTAATAGCACTGTCACCCATAGGTTTATATTTTCCTTTATATTTTGTAATTAGCAACGAATCACATTCTAAATGATCATAATCATTCTTTCTCATCTCAAGCCACTCTTGAATAAGTTCTTTTGCAACACTCCCAAAAACAACCTGCGTATGATAACCCTCTTTTTCCCTTATGTCAACAAACATATTATGTTCCAAGTCAAGCTTAGATAATTGTAGTTTTAACAACGCACCAATTCTATTTGCTGAGTCAAAACTTACTTCAAATAAAATTTGATCCTGAATTGAATACTTATCATTTTCAGATAATTCTCTGCGGATTGTCTGAACTTGTTCTTCTGTAAGGAAGTAAGAGTTCAAAATATGTTCCTCATTAGCTTTCTTCATTCTATCAAGTTTACCATCAAAAGGATGATACTTAACGAAGCCACGCTTCATAGACCAAATATAGAATGAACTAACAGCAGAGATTTTCATGTTAATAATCTTTTTATGATTCAGAAGTGTTTCCTGACAAAACATAATATAGTTCTCCATAATATCAACGGCATTTTCCATAAACTCATCTGAATATAAATCTAAATCGCCATAATTTTCACCTAACCACATAAGAAAATGACGAAACAATCCTTCGTATCTTTTATATGTAGTATCTTTAACATCCTGATTTTTAATAATATTTGATTGGAGATATTTCTTATATTTCTTCAAGTTATCAGGATTTATAAATTTTTCCTTATCCTTTGTAAAATATTTTACTCTTGTTACATGTGCCACTAAATCACTTCCTTTCATAACAAAATAGCGAGATAGTAGTTACTTAACTAAATCGCTATTATAAATATTTAATAGAATTAGTGGGCAGGGTTGGACTCGAACCAACGAAGCCGAAGCGCCTGATTTACAGTCAGGTGTAATTGCCGCTATACGACCTACCCATATAAAAAGAGTGTGCAGCATACACCACACACTCTAACAAGACATATTTTTCTTTTTAACCTTGAATTCGACCTTAAAATGCCATATATGTCACAAATAACATAAAATTAAAACATTAACATAAAATATGTTACAATTAACAAATTATGTTAATATCTCCAAAGATCTACCAATAAAGGATGCAGATATCTATTAGTGTTATATGTAAAACGAGGTTCTAAAACATCTGAAAAACTGTATAAATATTCCCAATAATTATCATCATCAAGATGTTCATCCCAATCTTCATCAAACTTTTTTACAGCCTGATCATACTCATCTTTAGATACCTTTTTACCATTAACCTTATAAGTTACTTTAGCATCTTCAGTAGATCCATCATCTTCATAATCATCCTCAGATTCATCAATCTCAGCAATATTAAATTCACGCATAATACATTTAGAATCTTTATTCTGTTTTACAAAACTTGAATTTACATCACCATGAACAAACACAATATCTGTTGAATCCGTATAAATATAAGTATCTTCATTACATTTAGCTGCTTGTACCCATATAGTCATATCAGAATCAATAGTGAGTACATAAGCGTCATCGTAACCATCCCAACAAGGATGGTTTAGATCATTACAAGACACTAATTTATAATTTGTATTTTTAATTAAAGAATTCAGAATTTCGATCATCACATTATATTTAGCAACAACTAAAATTTCTGAATAGTCCTTTTCTTTTCTGTGAATAAACAATTTGTCATAAGTATCATTTAAATATTCCACAAAATCATATACGTCTTCAAAATTGAAAGTCTTCAATTTTTGTCACCACCCTTAATTACGCAAGTGTCTTAACTGACTTAGTAATAGAGAACTTGATCTCATCATGTTCAGGTACTGACCAAGCTTTACCACCTGCAAGTGCAGCAACACCAGACTTTTCTGCTACATGCTTTACTGAGAAGCTACCAACGCCAGGAAGAGGAATCTTCTCTGTCTTATTATCCGCAAGATTATCAAATACACACTCTGTAAAAGCTCTAAGAATCGCTTCTGTTTCCTTCTTTGTAATCTTATACTTTGCTTCCTCTAAATCAGCGTTCATAATATCTGTAGCTCTCTCTGAAACTTCCTTAATCATAATATCCTTTTTCATGTTTTTTAAACTCCTTTTCGTTCCTTAATATTTTTATATCTTTTGGCAATTTTTTATTTTATTGCCGAAATAATAATAAAAGAGGGTAGCGGCTATAATGAGTCCACTCCCTCGCATACGGCTTCGTCAGCCAAATTAACCATAGGTTATTTCCGTTTGTTAAATGCCAGTCGGATTCTGGTCATGTAATAGCAATCATTTTTATTTGCATTTTAACTTTGCAACTGTTTTTGATTGAAATTAGTATTTTAATTTAATTCAATAGGGTAGTAGGCTTTTACACCCTTATCTGTACAAATACAAACCATCTGTGACGGTTTACCTGTTAATCTCTTTTCAATCGTATATGAATCCCCACATCCTGCAAGTGATCCACCACGAATCATCTTTACACCATTTGTTTCATCCACGGAACATATGTGCAAGTGTCCATAAGTAATTGCGTATGGAACAAACCCTAGTGCTAAACATAAGTTTTGTACACCAGATTTATTAAATCCGTCATAATCACCATGTACAGCGATATATGATTTTCCTCTAATTGAAATATCTGCAATTCCAGTATCTATATTTCTGTGCAACACATGAAAATTATCAATGTGTTTCAGAGACAGTTCAACAGCCCAACTAATAATATCATCCAATCTTTCGTCATGGATTGCATCATCTTTACGATCCATACGAGTATGGTTTCCTGCAACATTTGACATGAATACTGTCTCAAAATATAAAGATAATTCATAGCAGAATGATGATATTAACTCTGTGGCAATTTTTATCTGTTCAATTACATTCTCTCTATTTGTTACTTGAATAGACTTGTGAATATTACCTGAAATAAGATCACCTTGAAGACTTACATAACAGTTTTTAGATTTATGTAATTGATGAATAGAAATTACTTCATTTAATAATTGATTAAGTCTATCTTTTGCAATATCTGTGTTGTATTTACCAAATATAGAATTAAACGTCTGACCAATATGTAAGTCACTTAAAATAATTAGCATATCATTATCAGAATTAATAGAAACATTATCATGTTTATTGAAATTTGTTCTGCCAAGAGAGACAAGTTCAGATTCTAATTTGTCAAGTTTTTCTTCAACTCTAGCATCTGCAAAATTTTGTTTCTGCCAAGCATTTCGTTCATCTCTAAACTGTATTTTCTTGCGTTCTAACTCACGTTTTTGAATTTCAATTTCTTTTAACTGAGCATTAGAATCAACGAATTTTGATTGGTTGGCATCTAACATCTTCCTAAATGCCTGATATTTTTTGCGATAAGTGCTTTCACCATAATCATTACCAGTAAGTTCATTGATTATATTTGCTACATCCTGCCAAGAACCTATCTGATCTTTATTTTCGCATATTCTATAGATAAGTTCTTCGTCTGATTCTCCATTATATCTTTTATAGGTTGTAATAACATCCACCTACTCTCTATTCTTCAGCAGCCTCAATAGGCTCATCAAGTTCTTCCTCGTCCTTAACTTTAATGTTGATTTCAATAGGCGCACCGTTAAAACCTGATAGGAGAGTAGACAACTTTTTCTCTTCTCCGTCTACATCAACTGTTAAATTGTCACTATCTAAAATTCCTACAACCTTCATTGCAGTTGTAACCGTCTTTTTATAAGCAAAATTTGCCATTTCCTTTTAATTCCTCCATAACATTAAAAATTCCTACCAGACTTATATCTGCTAGGATTACAATAATTATCTTTTTTACCTTTTTGTTTTCGAGTGTCTAATATTTCCTGAATTTTATCACGATATTCCTCATTATTACTTAATCTGTACATACTAATGAGAGTATAATTACGTGAATTTAATGGAATTTTACCATTGCACACATTATGAATTACAGTCTTTGCCAACTGCTTACTTTTCATATGTGTATGATAATCGCCTTCAATGTCAGTACGTGTTACTCGAAATGTTCCATCTTGTAGCTTATCAATTGCGAAATCTTGTTCATTCATAGGCAGAACCTACTTAACAAATCTATCTTCGATGTAACGCTTATTTCCACACGTCTTGTAGTAACCTACATGTTCACCTTTACGATCAACATATCCATGTTTCGTATTGCGAATTACACCTTCAGATAATAACTTTTCGACCTCATTTTTAGAAATCTGTTTAATAATTTTTCACATCCTTTGATTTATTTTTCCTGCTCAATAGCAGGAGAGTAGCTGACTAAGTAGGACTCGAACCTACAACCTTTTCCTTAACAGGGAATCTACCATTGTTCTACTAGCCAAAATTAGAAAAATCCGATGACTATACAATCAGAAAGAAAGCACAGCCATCGGCAATAGAAAGAGGGGGTATTGAGAAAATCGAAATAATGAATATATAATTATAGCAACTGTACCCCTTCGGGTTACTTCTAATAGACGCACTAATATTCAGTCAATGCAAACACAAGTCTGAGCATATACACCGTCGCATATATACTTCTTGTGCTATGGGAAACACCCAACATAGTGCATACGGAATTGGTTATCCATAAGCTTCGTCCATCATTCAGAATCATTAATATACTGTAATTTCATATGTAGTTTTAATTAAAATATACATTCTATTATGACTACCTTGGACTACTACTTCCTGCAACTCATCTTATTGTGCAAATTTCTTTACACTCACGGCAGAACTGACTTATTTGGTATTCCCTTACTTACCTCCTATAAGTTACCAGCTCATAGGCATCAGGGTTCAGCATTGCAGTGCAACTCTCTATTACGTCAGCGATGAGAACAGAACTTTTTACTACGCTTATTATTAGTACACATGCTTGTCTTTAATGGTTTCCACAGTATTCTAAGATATCTCACGACATTTCGAAGCACACCACTATAAAGTATCCCATATAATAATATGCCGACATCCACATGCTCTCAGCACGGTGATTAAACCGATCTTCACTGAGTTCCAATAACTATAATTATATATTCATTATTCAATTGTATTTCTTATTAATCTGCTTATAAACGCCATTATCTTTGATAGATTATTTACTTCCACAGAAATGCATTGGTACAGTCTCGCTTGCTGAACTGAACTGGTTTTCCACACCATGCACAAGTTTTTCACATGGAATCACAGCAACTAAAAATATATCCATGTGTTAGACGAAATAATTTACTGCCTTTCGGCTAATTATATATTCTCCGTACACAGTACAGAGATGCTTAATATTGTATAAAAACAATATTGTAGTTAAGAAAAGCTGATTTCATTGTTTTTCTTTATGTAATTGTTTTATTTCTTCTTTGAATCTATGGCTGAATTCACCATTAAGATATAATAGAAAATCTGAATTGATTGTTCCATTGTTACAGAAATTAAGATTAGACTGCTCAGTTGGTATATATCTTGAAGTTACTTTTAGTCCAGGGAATATTTTTAATTCACTATCTTCACTATCACTAAGTTTATCCTTTACCAAATCTCGCAAAGACGATAATATTCTTCCAATATCTCTTGCAGAGCAGCCTGTATCGTTTTGAATTTGATTTATTATAGATCGTTGATTATAATATTTTCTTTCTTGTTGTATTGTAAATCACCCCTTTGAAATACAATGAAGTAGGGTAGTAATCATAAAAAATAATAAGCAGAAAACTACCCTCTCCTATGTAACTTAAATTTGGTCACGAAATTCGTTATCTAAGACTTACTCGATTTCCGAATTTACTTGTTTTTTTGTAATTTTAAACCCAATATTAAATAATTTAATGTCAGAGCCATTATCTTCTAATTGGAGAATTTCATTTTTAGATTGGATAATAGCTTTATTAAAACTATCATTGCCACAAAGATACAAAACTTCTAATAAAAGATTTTTGATTTGAGAATTTTCTTTATCCTCAAGAGAAGAAAGTAAACGATATAATGTTGAAAAACCAATTGTTTCTGATTCAATATCTGCAATTAAATCAAGTTTAAGCTTATTTGCTTTATCATTTCGTTCTTCTTTTGAGTCGGAATCAATGGCGAATATATTCTTCCTTTCATTTATGTATTTCTTTAAAATACTATAAATCCGATTTATCTGTTTTTGATTTATACTAGATGTCCTAAATAAAGAGTTATCTAATATAGATACAAATGGAAGCCAATCCTTCTTATAAGGATTTTTAATTTTAAATCCATTGATAATGGTTTGTAAATAATCCATCGAGGTGTGACATTTACAATAATGTTTTTTGTCAGGATTATAATATCCCTTTTGTTTAGAAATATGAGAGAAGAAGTGTGGCATACGCTTTTTGCCTCTTACTAATTCGCCTTCTTCATTCTCTTCATATTCACGCACAAACTCATCATACTTTTCACGTAACTTGTCTAACTCCTTACCATTGTTGATAATAAATTCTTTCTTTGCCTTATCAATTTCAATTCCAGACATTACATCTAATTGACATATATCATAATACAATTCTTTTATGTCATTATAAGTTGCTCCATGATACATCTTGTCCCAAAGTAAAGAATTTAACTCTTGTGATAGATTAACGATCTCACCGATTTTATTTACAGATGTTTTAATATCAAGATCTGCTTGTTGTTCAGGCGTATAATATCTTTTAACTTTTGTTGAGCTTACAAATGATGTTGGCGTTTTAAATAAGTGATAGTTTCTTTTAGCTGCACGAATGAGTTTTTCATTATCTGTCAACATTACTGTATCACTGTCGAAGTCAGCACCCGATAGTCTCTGCAATACATTTTCTCCAATAGAGTTAATGCACACAATTTCATTTGTAAGATTGAGATAACAATCTATCAATTTATTCTCTGTATTATGTGGAAGCCAAATGTTTCCAATTGTAACATGTGGTGAACGACTAGCAAGAAGAGTTTTGTTATATTCAAAACGTGTACTATGTATGTTGCCAATTCCAATTTGACTCTTTCCTTCAAACTTACCGATTGATTGCTGTAACATTTCTATTGGATTACCAAGAAGAGTAGAGTAGTTACCATTTACATAGATATGTCCATTTTTGAGATTCTTGTAATATGAACGAAGTAAGTCAATAAGAAATTCTTGATAGTATTTTGTCTTAGTAAAATTATCATTTACACACATTAAGTTGTAAACTACATCATTCTTACTACTCATAGGTTTGTCCATAGGTGACATTTCATCAATATCAGGATATTTAATGTAATAACGCACAACCTCTGGTCTATCTCTAAGCATTTGTGCAAAGTCAAGTGATTCCTGTAAAAATTCTCTTACTTCATCTTTTGACATCTGGAGAGTGTTGAGCAATTGATAATGTGTTTGTACTAAACGACCACCAAAGAAATGAGTTTTCTTATCATGTTTTACAACACCAAAATCAGGATATAAGTGGTCAAGCCATTCGTTCCATGTACTAAATTTTAAATATTTAATACTGTTAGGTGTGGTAATTAACTTTACATCTTCAATGCATGTAGCTCTTGTTTTACCATTAAGCTGAGATACATCTGTTATATTATTATCTTTGAACCATTGTTGGATATTGCAGTTGAAACAACAAGACTTAAACATTAGATTTCTAAGTAGAAGCATACCATATTCTGAATAATCACCAAATAATGATACATCCATAAGAGATTGACCATCCCAAATTGTATTTGTAATTTCACAATTCTTTTCAGTGGTTTTAAGCCATCCATCTTCATCATGAGTCTCGATTACGTCCTCATTAAACACACTGTCATAATCCTCAATTAAAAGAATATTTTCTGGTTTAATTGGAATGGTATCAATAATACTGCTTGATGGGAGAGCAATATATCCCTCATATGCGGCTAAATCAATTGGATCACCTTGATTGTATTTAAGACCGCCTGAACTAAATTTTAAAATTGGTTCATATAAATCTTCTCTGATAAAAAGGCATTTACCAACTCTTGCAGAACCAGTAGAACGTTTCATACGACAATATTTAATACCATTACATGTAAACCCATCTTTATATAATTCTGTTCTGAGTTCCGCATTTGTCTTTACTGTCTTAGGTTCACCTTTTTTGTGGTACTGAGTTTGAATCTCTTTAATAACAGATTTATCTTTTTTGTCATAAATATTTACATGCTTTTTAACAAATGGTTTTGGTACATCAATCGGATTTTCGATTTTTTCATTCGTCTTAATCCCAACGATTTCACCATTGCTATTTTTAGCAATACCATCTTCAAATGAAATTTCTCTATAATCATATCCAAGTCTGACAAAAGTATTTTTATTCATTTGATTCCATTCTTTAACAGAATATTTGAATGTGAGATTAATTACATTTACAGAGTAGTCATGTTTTTTGATTCTAAATGAAAAATCATGTTTTCTAAATTTTCTATAATAAATATCTTTTAACTCTATAAGATCTAAACTGTAATCAAGTGTATTAATAAATTTTCGTAAATTATACTGTCCATCTTTCAGTTTTAAATTATATCCTTCTGGATTTTCCTCAATGTAATGTGCTGACAAATAAATATCCTTTGCATCAATAGATGGTATGTAAATTTCTGTATTATTCAATAGTTATACCTCCATATTTAATCTAAATTCTCCCAAAATTCATCTTCAGAATCATAACCACCATAATCTAAACTTTCTGCGAATTCATGAGATGATTTTGTAGATGCTTTGTAATAACATTGCTCTAATTCAGAACATTCTTCACATCTAAAATTGTCGTCAAATTCACATTCCGAAAGTTCATCTACAATCAATTCTTTCATTTCTTCAACATTGTTAAGATTATTATTCATAAAATTTACCTCCACCTATATATTCTCCATTTAATACTTAAATTACGAGGCTTCCCCTCGTATGTTTTCATACGCAAACCCATCATTGGTTGTATAATAAATATGCCTTATTCCAAGATCCTTAATTGCAGCCATACAACTAGGACATGGGCGTGACATTCCATACTCCTGATCACAACGACTTCTGTATATATACAATTTTACTTTTGAGAAATTTATATCCATATGACGGATAGAATTAAGACAATTGATTTCAGCATGAAGCTTTGCGGCAAAGCACCCTATGTTATTATTCTCTCTATATTTATTATAATGTTGTTGAATTGGATGCGTCTTGTTGGTATTATATCCAACTGCAATGACGTGCCCTTGATATACTGCGATACATCCAATGTGAGTTTTGTGAAAATCAGAACAAGTTGATACATTTTTTGCCTTGGTAAAATAATATTCATCAGTTCTCGTCATAGTATTCCACCATTGCACGATTACTTTCAACTGAATCATTTCCAATATCAAAACAATCATAAGTATACTGATACAAGTTCATATATTTGTTCAATCGTCCATTGTTATATAATTTTTCAACAAGCTTACAAATATCAGTCTTAATAGTCTTCTTTGTACTCTCAACATACTGCATTCCGATTTCCTGTGCATCAATCTTAAATCTGTCATCAATTGTATCCCAATGCAACCACATTGACACCTTATATTGATCTAGTTTCTGATCATGAATATATGTACATACCACATCATATTTGCCATCTGGTAGTGGGATAGTAATAGTGTAACCTTCATTCTTATAATTAAACATGCTCAATTCTCCTTTCTCTTGCTTCTGCATTTTCCTTACATCTTTTATCAAATTTCCAATCTGCGATAATATTCTCTACAATATGACCGTTTGCGTGATCTGTGTCTAAATCGTATTCGGTAACATATCCTCCATAAGTATTATGGTTGGTTTTTGTAATATTTTGCATAATATAATTCATGTAATTGTTCATATAATAATTTTTGTTCTCCTTTTTGTTTGTTAAAATTTTTATTCATAATTTTTCAGCTCCTTTTAAGTGCTGTGTTAATTGGTTACATATGTTTATTCTCTGTTTGGATTATGATTTATTACCATTTTTTAATTCTCCAAAAGAATCTACTTCATAAATTTCAAGCATTTTAGAAATAGCCCATTCAATTTCTTGTTCATATCCTTGCTTATTTAACACATATATATTGGGAACATTTTTAGGTGGTTTCTTAGGATCTGGTTGGACGCTACCAACTTCTTTTTTGATTAAAAGAGGTTCTTTGTCTCCAATAGAAGAAGTGAGATAGTAAATACATTGATTGATAGTATCCTTAGACATAGATAAATCCTTTGACATAGTATCTATACTTCTGAAGAATGCTTCAGGCTTTTTTTGTGGTTCTGATAATAATTCATTTCCATTCTTATCTTTTTGTCTGATGAATATATAAGAATTAATGTATAGAAAAGCTACTAATATATTCTCTCTATTAATTGATGATTCATTCATCATAATAAAATCAAATTGTGATGAAGTGAGTTTTGAAAAATCCTTACCAAAATCAAAATTATCAGGAATTATTTTAATTTCAATACCAGTATCATATCCAATAGAATCAAGATCTTGTTTGACTTCAATCATTTTATTATTAATCATATATTCCAATACATCTAAAATTTCTTTGAATGCCTTTGGTTTATTGCGATGAGTTTTATATCCATAAAAGTCTAAAACTTTACGAATAGTGATCCAACTGTAGTCTTCATATGACCTATATTTGTCTATTAAAATATAAGTAATATAAAATTTCCTGCTTATACCAAATTTTGTTTTGATATTTCCTTGGATATAATCATTAGGGAAACGTGTAAAATATTCTTTTTGTTGCAATAAAATTTTTCCTCCTTTATATGGTACTAATAAATTATTCTCTGTTTGGATAATAAAGAAAAAATAAGTTCACGAGCGTTCAGTATAGGTGCATTTTTGCACATGATTTTTTAAAATATGCGAAATTCCATGTGCATATTTGCACATAAACTGAACTGAAAGAAGATATACAACTTATTTAATAAGACAGACTATTCGTAATTTATTCGCTACGCTCATAAATTACTCTTTAAATTTTTATCTAATGTTTTTAGTTGGTCTAATTATTTATTCTCCATCTCAATTATTGTTTTGTTTCAAATCAACATATTTGTTCTTATAAATATCCTCTACAAAAAATACTGGTATTTTATTATGATAACGGTCATATAATTCTTGGCTTGTAATCACAGATCTGCACATTCCTAAAACAGAATTTGTTGTTCTATAATAATCCTTTACAATAGATTTGTTTGCATTGAATCTATTTCCTATTTTCCCACAAATAATACAATAGCTTTGTAAATCAGTTGTAACGTGAGACTCTTTACCAGGAAAACTAAAATTATATTGTATAAGACATTCTTCATAATGATGCTTATGTTTTGTTTTCTTTGCGCTGTCTGATATATTACTTCCTGTGTTCTTTTTATGTTTTGGTATTTCGTTTGGAATATTTTTATTCATATATCAATTCTCCTTATTTTCTCTATGTTTTTTTAATTCTGTAAAAAATTATTAGGCTAAAATAGCGTTTCAAGGCATAATTTTCCGTTTTTATTTTTTAGGCAAGTATTTTATCCTTGAAGCTATTTTCGTTCAAATTTGAATTAGAATCATATGTTTTTCTCCTTAAATCCCAATATAAGAATTATGCAGGTATGTCATCGAAGATAGTTACATATCTTGTTTCATAATTTCCATCAGAGAGATTATATTTATTTAATAGTGTATCTACAATATTTTCGTATGCTTTTCGCAACGTTAAGTTATGTTCTATTACATCTAATGTGTAAGCTGATTCCAATTTATTCTCATAGCAGTAATCATCTATTTCTTGATTAAGATCTATATCAGGATATGTATTTTGTAACTCCATATATAGATTCTTGTATAGCTCCGTATTGGATATATGAAAGTAATCTGTTAAGAGTTGATATTTTGGATACATCTTTAATGCCCAATATGACCATTTCTTCTTAGATAGGTTTGATTGGTTATCATGTGACTCCTTTATTGTATTTATTTCCTGCTGCATTGATTCCACCGTTTGTGTGAGAGAAGTGAGTGTATTGGTTACTAAAGCAAGTGCCGATGTTATTTGTGGTAAATTTGGAAATTCGTTATGTCTGTACTTTTCTACGATGTCCCATACCCAATCCATAAACTCATTTGCACGTTTACTTTTTGACCATCTACAAATTTCCATAACACCTTTTTCAGTATAATAGTATGTTTGATGACCGTTTACCAAATTGGTAAATGAGAATTGGTCAAGCCGATCTGAGTGTCTATTATGAATTTTTCCAATAGCAACCATAGGATCAGTGTATTCCAACGCCTGACCAATTTGTTCTCTTGTAAGAAGAATGTCATCATTCATATTCCTATAGAAATTACATGGTAAATTGTTAAATGTTTCTGCTTTAATTAATTGTAAATTACTCATAATTTTAATTCCTTTCTTTTGCGATTTATAGTTTCTGATTATATATTCTCTGTTTGATTTTATTTTTTGCATAAAAATAAGACAGTGCAATTACTGTCTTGATAATTTTGTGTGTAGTTTTATGGTAGCCCCCTATATTGAAGAGGAAGAGTGAAAAATCGTTATCGTAAAAAGTGCTTATAAATAAGGAAGATTTTTGAATTGTAGATGTGGTTTTAGATGAAATTAGGTTTAGATTTAATGGTTGTTGGGTGGATTTTTTGTTGATTTTCGTGGTGTTTTACGATATGAGGTGCGATAAGGGTGTTGGAGAGAGTGGAATGGGAGATTTGGTTGATTTTGTTGGGGGGATTGGGATTTTTGATGGTAAAATTTTGAAGTTGGTGTATAGATGAATCAGCTATACCTAATTTTGTATTTTATAAGGGTTTGATCCGTTTTTGCCACCCCCATTCTCGCCATACTCAAAACCACGAAAAATAAGCATTTTTTGAAGTTTTGCAACGAAAAATCAAAATTTTTTTGTCGTAAGGTGTAGCCAAGCTGAACGGCTGACGAGCAGTTCAGTGAATAAAAAAAATTTATTTAAGAAAGGTTAAAAAGGTGAACATTATGAAGGAATTAAAGAATGCAGTTATCGTTGATGGAGTAGCTTATACAATCAATGCCACAGAAGCAAAGAAAATTGCACAGTTGTTAGGTCTTGGCAAAGTAGCACAGACTACAACCACTACTAGCACAACAAAGTCTACAACTACACCTAAGAAATCAGAACCTAAGACAGAGACATCTAAGAAGTCTACACGGATTGTCGGTTCTCTTGAGTGCGATGGTAAGTTTGTCCGTACTATCAAGGGTGCATTTTTGTCAAGTAAGGCTAGATATGCCATTAAGATGTCTGCAACTGAGGATTTTGGTGCTAAAAAACTTGGCAAGGGTAACAAGGTCTATGATGCACTTGCTAAAGACGACAAGTATGTGCAGGTTTATGAGTTCAAGTCTGCCGAAGATGCTATAAAGTTCATGGACAATCAGCAGAGCCGTATGAATAAAACTAAATAACTCGACTAGGCGAGTATAAACCGTGTTAAGCCTAGTGCGTTACCCACTCAAAAGAGTGGGTAGGTCACAAAATCTCCATTCATCATTTTGTGGTGGGTTCTCTATATCTGCATATTTTGACACTCCATTTTCTGTCAAAGTATGTCTTAATTCAACCCAATACATAACACAACAAAATAAAACCGTGATAAGCCGTAGAGGTGCGTCAGACGTTCCCAAACGGTCTATTAAAGTCACCCAAAATTAAAAAGACGCAATGTATAAGTCTGTGTCTATGGGTTCTAGTGAGATAAACCGACTCACGACATCAACACATAGATATAATCCGACTGACAAGGAGGTGTGCGTTAATGAGTAAGTGATAAATAGACTTTAGGTTTCTCTGCCAAGTACAGTGTATGTCTTACATTCTCGACATAACGCTTACAAGAAAGAGTGTAATACGTGGGATATAGTCGCATAGGGCTGACAAGGGTGTTACGGAGCACTCCCAAGTGGCTAGGTCAGCGAATATGAACTCCATATTCGGGAAAACTTGGTAAACCGAGCAAGAAAGTGGTGTCGGGTGGCAAGTACACAATACATAATGTTGAATGCATTATTACATAGCATCTTGGAACAAACATGATAAATGATTGACACAATTTATCATCATAGTATCAACGTCAGATATAATCCACAGTGATTCAAGAGGGTAGTCTACCATAAGATTTATGAGATCTTGTAAGTCTTAGCTCGACTACATCAATTATGATGGGTAGGATAGAGTATTGATTTAATTGGAATATATCATGTGTTGAGTGAGATTACACAAGAGTTAGTGGTAACACTAATGTTGAATGTATCTATCTACATTCGTGTATGAGGTATGAGCAGTACAATCCCTGCCTGTAATATCCTAAACATCTAATATTGTTAGATTGATAGCATATTCTGTAATCAGTTCGAGAATATAAAGTATGTGTAGTTTGACATTCACAGAAATATAATAAACGTCACTGATAAAACCGTATGTCTTGAAATCGGTTTGTATAAAACAGTATAAGATATTCGTAACAGTTGGAGCGAATTAAAATAATAAACTGTTGACTGTATAAGGTTTAGTCACCAAATAACAAGTAATAAGTGCATATACAATTTGAAGCTTGAGTGCTACCCACGAGGTTATAAGTTGCGTATATAGTGAATAATTTGAGGGCTACTTGTTCTTTGTGCTTATATGTGGTGGATAATACATAGCTAACAACTTTGTACTTATCAGTGGGTTCGATTCCCACAAGCACATTTAAAATAAGCACCCATCATCCAGATAGGGTGCTATTTTTATACCCAAAATTCAAAAAAAGGAGGTAAACACAATGCCAAAACGTACAGTAAAACACAATCATCTTGTATCAACTTATCCATGCAATAACGGATATGTAACGGAAACAGTCAACCGAAATGGTGAAACAATCCGCACAGCATTTGATACAAATTTGTACGATGCAGAACGGAGACACAATAACTATCTGCGTGATTTATAGGAAGGAGGCACATTATGCCATATCAAAAATATGGAGACTGGTATATTCCAGAATGTCACATTAGATTTCCCACAGAATCCGAAGCGTGGGAATACATAAGCGAAAACGCAAATGAAGAGTAGAAAAATGTCTGCTCTTATTTTTTTGAAATCAAAATAATCCAAATAGGAGAATAAAGAAAGGAAGTTGTTGAATATGTCATATATCATTACATTAAACGGAAACTACATCGGATCACAGGTAATGTCTAAGGAGGAAGTACGTAAAACAGAATCCGCAGGCTTTACAGTAATCGAAGCCAACAAGTAAAGGCAAACGTAACTATACAGACTGTATCTGGATAGCTTATTCGGCGACAATAGGCACAACTACGGATGCGGTCTGTCAACTTTGAGAAGGCAAAATAAAGGAGGAATGCCCAAATGTTAAGGAATATAGAAAGAGCAGTAACATACTATTCTGTACATTATGCGATTAATAGCGTCGATGCTATGAAGCGATTTTACGAAGATAGAATCGGTGCAGAAGAGTTTGCAAGAGAAGTTCACGGAAAAGTGAAAACAAAATTTTTAGGATGGAAGAAGGTATCTTAATATATGAAACACATGGTATGTACACGGAAACTCAAAAACGGAACGCCTGTATTAGTCGTAGACTTACGGAAATTAGGCGAAGCATTAGTATGTGCAGCAATAATTATAACAATTATGCTTGCACCATCATTACTGTAGGAAAAGGGGGGGTGTTACTATGCCAATCATCACAATCAGAGACATTGAAGATGCATACAAAGATAAACAGGCAACACAGGAATGGAACTAGGGAGAAATGCAAATGGAATACCAAGATTTTTATGATATTGTTGATTATTTTAACAATCTGAATTGTCAAGTATATACAGAAAAAGAAATTGCGACAAACGCATACGAATATAAATCAGAATACGATTATTCAATGCGTAAAAGCAACCCAACACGGACAATGCTTGAACTGTGCAAATTGTGTTGTGAAGATATGGATCGCAACTATCCGCAGATTCAAGAAGACAATGCGCTTACAGTTAAACAGATGCAAGAGATATTAAATGATTTTATGATGGAGATGATGCCATGACAAAGCGAAATGCGAACGTAAAACATCCATGTATTTCTTGTATCTATTTCAAAGAATGCGGAGAAAATACACGGACAGAACAGTGTAAAGGCAGACAAACAAAAACAGAACAAAAGAAGGCAAAAGCGACTGCAAACAAGTAGTCGCTTTTTTTATGCAAAATTTTAGAAAGAATGAGGTAAATATTATGTGTAAAAGAGTTTATTTGAAGGCAAAGGATGCAGAAAAGGAAATGCAGGAAGCACGGAAGGCAGATGGATTTATAGGCAAAACAGAAAAGATGCTTATTGCAAATATGGTAAAGGCAGCACGGAATAATTCAAGGGTTGGTGACAAACTTCTTATGGTTGTCGATCCTAAATACATTCACATTCCAGATTGGCAGAGACGGATCAAGTTATCAAGAGCTTATGAAATCGGTAACAATTACAATTCATACAAGTGGGATGAACCGAAGGTATTACTTTGTAACGGATTACTTCTTTGCATTGATGGACAGCACAGAATTTATGGTGCATTCAAAGCAGGAAAAGAAGATGTGGTTGTAGAAGTAATGGAATGTAGTCTTGAAGAGGCAATTGAATTGTTCTTGAGTCAGTCAACAGACAGAGCAAAAATGCAACCGATGGATATTTACCATGCCGCACTTGCAGCAGGGAAACCAGAATATATTGCCTTACGTGATATTTGTCACAAACATAATGTGGCGGTCAAGGGAGATGATGAAACAGCAAATACAGTTGGCACATTAACATCAATTTCCGATGGAATTGGATTCACAAAGACAAAGCCAGAACTTCTCGATTCAATGCTTGGTTTACTTGGAAAGCTTGGTTGGAACGGATACGCAGATTCATATAATGGCAAGGCATATACAGCAAAGATTATTCGTGCATTAAAAGCATTATATGCATACTGTGAAGGTAGAGTAGATGAGATGGAGCAGGCATTGGTCGAACATTGCAACGGAACAGAATTTTTCGTCAATAATATCATGGATAAAACACAGGCACAGATTTTTGATTATCTGTCTGAAATTGTTCGCTACGAAATGGAATCTCCATTGACAGCTAAGAAAAAGACAGTAAAGCGAAATGCAAAGGTAAAGGCAATCTAAAAGCGAATATACATACATAAGCTGTGATAACGGCTATACGGTCTCTTAAAACACACGGTATATATAAATAGGAAGGAAGTGATACACATGGCAAAAGTACCAGGAGTACCAACAAGAGAATTTAGAGCTGCATTAAAGGCAAATAATTTCCGGCTTCAACGGAGCAACGGAGGGCATGAGATTTGGGATAAGACAATCACAATTCATTGCTCATTCCCTAATCACGGAAAAGAAATCAATGGAGCATTAGCACAGAGATTGAATAAGGAACTTGGATTAAATATGGAACGGTTTAGAAAATAGGAGGAATTAAAATGGTATATGATTTAATAATGGAAAGTGGAGAATACGCATTGATTCTTCGTGGCTCACGGATGAAAGAATATGCAGTTGTTAATGGACTTAATAAGTCAAAAGGAAGTTGGGCATGGACGTGTACTTATTACAACTTTGGTGAATTTTCTTCATTATCACAAGCCGAAGCGTTGGCGATGGCAGTTGATTATTTTAGATTGCGAACAGAGAGTAATTATATGGGACGCAATAGACTTGAAGAATTGGCAACACGATTTAAAGATTGCATAAACGGAGATGAGGATTTTGAAAATGTATTGGATGAAATGGATGATTGTGAAAAAGAATTTTTTGGAATAGGAAGCGAGGACAAGTAATATGACAGTTGGTGAATTAAAAAGAATGTTGGATGACTATGATGAAGATATGAAAATTGTCTTTCAACCATCGGGTGATATGTATGGAGAACGCATTGGATATATAGAAGAAGGCAAAGGCATAGCATCATTTAGAGGAAATGATTATAGAGCCTTAATTCTTACATCAGATGGACAGTGCGGATCTGTTTGCGATGAAGATGATTTGGATTTATAAAAGATGGGAGTGATAGTATGTTAGACAAACTGACAGACGAACAAAAAGACAAACTTGCTAATTTATGTGAGCAGATCAATTATATTTTCACTGAAGAAGAGAATGGATTTACAGAAGATAGTATTGACGAATATTATGACAGTCCACTTTATATTGGAATTTATAATGTTATGTATGATTTGGAACAATGGAACTAGCAATAGATATCTCGGAAGTAGGGGTGATGAAAATGAAAATGTACAAAGTGGCATTACAAATTGACACAGGCTATGAATGGCTGAATCGGACATGTATTTTGTATGCAAATAGTAAAGAGAATGCAGCATTAAAAGCAAATACATATATTAATAGTTGTTTGCTCGGAGATAGTTATGCAACTGTAAAAAATGTAGAAGAAGTAAATATAAAATACGGAATCGTTTATCAGGATTGTTTTTAGAAAACAGTAAATGGATCTTTCATTGGAGAGGAGAAATAAAAATGGCAAGAACAAATTTTGATATTATTAGAGGTTTAATGATTGCAGATAATACTCTTGACTCTTGGATTTGTGAAACAGAAGCAGAAGAGAAAAGAGATTTGACAGCAGAAGAAGAGAATGCATATATTCAGAATATTGTGGATATATGCGAAGAGATAATGCAGGGTTTGTCTTGCACTTTAGTGGAAGCATATAAAGAGATTTCAGAATAAATGCGTGTTTCTTTAGAATTGGAGGTAAGAGAAATGAAAACAAGAAAAGATATTAAACTTGGGAAAGATGAGGAATTTGTAGAAGATATTAGAGAATGCAATAATCGATGTCCAAAATGTGGAGGACTTTTGATTGCAAAATTTGGCGCAGGAATTTCGGTTGAATTTTGTGCAGAAAGTAACTGTGATTATGAAGACTACGATTATGATTTGTAATAAGAAATTCGCATTTCAAAGGTGGATTGGAGAAAGATATGGAAAAAGAAATTAAAATTACTCTTGTTCCAAAAGAACAGACAGGAAAAGAGTATGATTCTATATGTATCACATGTGGGTATATATATGCGTGTGGTAACTGTTTAGAGGCTGCAATTAAAGCGTTTGATGACGTATTAAGACAACACAGATAAAACTAAGATTTCTTAGGAAGGAGCGAAACTATGAAAATAGTAAAAATGTGGTGTGAAACTACAAAAGAAGGTAAAGAATACCTTAAATTTAATGGTTACAAAGGCATAAAACGAATCGGTAAAAAATTGTGGTTAGTTACAGAAATCGGAAATGAATTGAATGATGTAAAAATTATCTTTTAGCAACTAAACAAAATAACGCAAATGCAAAGGCAGTTAGGAGAATAAATACCTAGCTGCCTATTTTATTACAAGGAGGAAATGAATTATGGAATTACGGAATAATTGGTACAAAGCAGACAAGGGAAAGCATTTTGTGCTTACAGAAAAAGGCAAAGAAGAGTGTGCAAGTTACAAGCATAAAACAGTTGGTGAGTCTGTAGATGAATATGATTATGAAGCAACCGAATGGTCAGTTGATAAAGGTTATGTAATCGAAACTGATATTCCAGGATGGATAAAAGGACTCAAAGGATATGAAGTTGTGTATTATCACAAAGGAAAATATAGATTATCAGCAGGTAATCCGCAAATCTTCCCAACACGCAAAGCAGCAGAAGTTTATAAAAAGCATTATGAATCATATACATGGTTCAATGATACCTTGGTAATTGAAGAAGTCGAATATGATGGTGTTCCATTAAGTGAATCTAAAATGTACAACGGAAAGGAAATTGTAGATAAAGAACATTACTTTGGACTTGATGCACATGAAGTTGGTGAGTATTTCGCAGAGGATATGATTGATTCCTTTATGGATTTATTGCCACCAGCTTGTATGAGAAGCGATTGTTCACAGATTGGCGAGCCATGTTCAAGCAGAATTGATGAAAACGGAGAAGGTAGAACAACATATTCTACATTCAAAAAGGTAGATGATGGAATTTGGGAATACTGTGGTGATTGTTTTAGAGGTGAAAATTATATGCATGGAAAAGATATTCCATATGTGAGATAAGGAGATGGTATAGATGTTAAATGTCAAATGGGATAACGGAGTTACAGGATATTTAAGCAAAAGCGAAAAAGAACTGTGTGAAAAGATTGATAGAGAAATCAGTGCTATCAATGCAGTAAGCAAAACGGAAATATTTGTAGTAATCAGTATTGAGGGTGGAAATCAGTTCCATATAAAAAGCAACAATATTGGTTTGTTACTTGGTTATATGAATGCAGATCAATGTTGGTGTGCATTAGAAGGAATTATGACAAGTTTATTATACATGGAAAGGCAGGTTGATTAGTATGAAATATACAATAGATACATTAAGAGAGATTAACGCAAGATTTTGTGGTTCGCATATACTTATGAATTACGATGTAGATAAGGCAAATATGTATGTCGAACTTATAGAAAATACACGGTCTGAAAAGACTCCAAGTGTAGGTGATTGCGTTAGATATACAAATGAATATGGAGATTACTATGGAGCAGCTCATATTGAAAAAGCAGATGCAAATGAAATTTATATATGTGAACGACCATATACATCTTTTATCCATGAATACAAAGGCAGAATTAGTTGTAATACAAGTGGTGGATCATGGACACATTTACCAACAAGAGAACTGAAATATATAGGTAAAATTGAAAAGAGATTTTGTGATTGGGGTAATTGTGGAGGCTGTGCAGATGGTGCTATTGATTTTATAGCAGAAGTCAGTTTATGGGAATATGTAGATAGTAAAAATCCTTTTGTAAGTGAAAATGGATATAAGTTCACAACAAAGGATTTTAATAAACAGTATATATCATTCAATCCTAAAGATGATTCGCCTTATGTATATTTTGGAGAAGGTTGTGCATGGAAAAGTAAAACAGATTTATATGCTTATCTGAGAACATACAGAGCAGAAATTTTCAAAGGACATTGGCAGAATCAGTTCATTGTATGGACTTGGAAAGAGAAACAGTATCATGTATCACCAACGGAATTTGATAGTCTTAAATTAGAAGAAGATACATTCCTGATGAATGGTGACATCATGAGATGTAAAAGAAAATATGATGAAATTACTCATACTGTACACACATATTATGTTTGGTATTGGGACGATCCAACTAAAGACTTTTTTGAGGCAAGTGCAGAACAGAATAAAATAAGAGAAAAATATTATACACTTAGAACAACTCCAACATATATTGTTGCGAGAGAAGAAATAAAGTCTGGAATTGAAATTCCAAAACATGGGGAGGTGTAATATAGTATGCAAATTCTTGATAAAGCCATTACACCAGATGGAATAGAAATTGAGCTTAGAGATTTAAGTGGAGAACATAAACTGCCAGACTATAACGGATTGGTAATTGTCTTCCGTACAATCGCAAAGAAAACATTTCCACCTAATCTTGGATGGTATGCACAAAAAGGAAAAGAATTTCATTCATGTATTTGTTACTATAAAAATTACACATCAGATATGTTAAAGGCAGATTATGAGAAATTAAAAAATGGTACAAAAACTCTTGCAGATTTAAAATCATATTTTTGGAATAGGTACAGAGATCGCTATGTACTCGGATTGGAAGGAAGTGAAAATTATGTTGAAAATTGAAATTAAAACAGGTGGTGCAGCTTATAGTGAAGATGATGTACTTACAACTGAAGGCAGATATGAGTTACAGAGAAATCTTATGGATATTTGCAGAAAAATTACAAATGGGTATGATGAAGGTAACATAATAGATATCAATGGAAATAAAGTTGGTAATTGGTCAGTAGAATAGGAGTGTGATTATATGGCATATTATAGTAGTCCACGAAAATATGAGAACGCAACCGGTAAAAGATTTACAGATAAATGCTCATGTATACATAGAACTGGGAGTGTTAAAGGTATGGTTAAATTAGGCTTTTGGGATAAAGATAGTGACAAAGTAAGACATGGAAACTGGATTTATCAGCAACCATAGGAAGGATGATTATATGGCAAAACAAATATATTACCTGCATAGTTGCAATGAATGGAAAGAGTATTCCAGCATGAGACTTTTATTCATTGGCACATCTCAACAGAAGTTAAAGATGAAAATCTCGAAAGAGATTGAAGAAGGCAACATGGAATATAAACCTATCACTTCAAGATATGACTATGTTGATGGAAAATTTAAGCTAGTTGACAAAGAAAATACTCCAAAAGAACAGGCAAAACTATTCAGGCAGGATTGGGAAACAGAAACAAGGGATATTATTAAGTCTGAATTAAAATATGGAGATTTTGATTATACATATAATAATGAAGAAATGTAGTCAAAGGAAATTGTAATTTACAGTGAAATTTTAGAAAAGGTAAAAGGTGATAAGTATGAAAAAAATTATTAATGGAAAAATGTATAATACAGAAACAGCAAAAGAGGTCGTAACATGGAGTAATTCATATAATTTTGGTGATTTTAATTATTGTGAAGAAACACTTTACAAAAAGAAAACAGGTGAATATTTTCTATACGGAATGGGTGGAGCGTTGAGTAAATACGCAAGATCGTGTGGAAGCAATGAAAGTAGTGGCGGTAGTGAGTTTATTCCATTAAGTGAAAATGAAGCAAAAGACTGGATGGAACATTATGCAGATGCAGAAGATTATATTGCAGAATTTGGTGAAGTAGAAGAGTAATACAGGGAATAAATAAAGGCAGATGCAAATAATTGTGTCTGCCTTTTGTAATGGAAGGAGTGAATGAAATGGTACGGTTACGAAAATACAGAATGGTTGAAGGAATTGGAAGTCATTGGAATAAGCGATGGGAAATTCAAGAAAAATATAAATATTTTGAAAATGGAGAATGGGTTTATTCCTGGCATTTAGTATTTTGGAGCAGTGATAAAGCGAGATGCGAAGAAGTGTTTGAGAAATATAAAAAATTAGGAGGTAAGCGAAATGATTGAGTTAAAAGATTTATTGGAAGAAAATGAAACACTTGTAACATTTCATCTTTGTAATGAATATTGGTCACGGAATGCAATCACAGTAAAAGGAAGTGATGATATTTCTGGGGCATTAGAAATGACATTACATAGAATACTTGAAGCTGGTGGAACAGAAAATGATGTAAAGCGAATTATGGGTGCTGAAATTCCAACAGAAGATGAGTTGAAAGAACTTGAAGAGTTTGATGAATTTAGCTGGATAGACTTAGGTTATGTATTACCTGGTTTGATTGATTTATGGGAAGAAAGCGAGGTTGATTGATATGACAATGGAAATATTAAAAACCAGAATAGATGAAATATTAAAGAAAATGTGTGGTGTAAATGAAGATGGTGGCATTGAAATTGCAGAGGAAAAACTTGAGTATAAATGGGATCAGATATCCATGTTAGAAGATCGCCAAGCCGAACGCTACAGTGTACAAAGGGAAAAACTGATCCGAAAACTAGAAAGGTCAAACCCACTTAGATATATCAAAAATAAGGAACATGCGATGGCAATATTAGAAGCAGGAAATAGACACACATGCACTGATTACGAGAAGAAATTGAAAGTTTTGCATGAATTAGAAAAAGAAGGATTTATTGAAAAGGGAGATGCAAAAGAGATTGCTAGAACTCAAAGCATGGGAGATATATTAAATAATATTAATGCTTGACAATTTTTAAATATAAGTATATTATTAATATAATTTCTACTATTGTAGATTAAAGCGGTGCTTATTAGCACTAAATAGGAAAGCGACTTTTATAGTCGCTTTTTTTTGTGCAAAGAAATAGTAGAGAATATATAAGTATGGTATAATTAGACTGAAGGAGGTTGATTTATATGGGAGAAACAATAGCATATATTATCGGATTTATTTTAATGTTTGGAATTCCTCATTTTATAGACAAAGTGAAAGAACAAAGCGATGCAGAACGTAGCGCAAATGAATTTATGAAAAAACATTTTGGTGAAGACTACAAAGATAAAATGAATCGTAGATAAGAAGGTGATTTGTATGGGATTATTTGGATTGTTTTATACAATGTTTGGACTTGGTTGTAAGGGTGCTTTAAATATAAAAAATTCTATGGAAGATGAAGATCATAAAACAAGATATAGAGATGACGAACTGAACATCTATTATGATTATAATATGACGAAAAGAGATTTAAGAACCAATCATATTATGGTTACAGAAAGAGATTATAATGGTGATATTTGGTTAAAAGATACACAAACTGGTAGATACACTCAAAATATTACAGCAAATAGAGTCGAGCAAAAGTATCAAAAAGAAAAAGCAAAAGCATTACGAGGTGAGAGCGATAGGACTCATATAAAATATGGAGATAACAAACATGATAAAGAAGAACATCCAGGAATTAGATATAAGGATTTTAAAACAGGGAAATTATATGTTGAACGATATATGATTTTTACGGAAGACCATTATAAAATGTTACATTTGTGGTCTAGTTATGGTATATCGCAACAATCATTTTCCGTATTATTTGATCCTGAAACAAAGAAAATTGTTCGATTGTCAGATGGTACAATTGAACAAATGCTTGGTCAAGGTGCTTTAATGGAAGACATAAATGCATTTTTTCCTAAATATGTAGACGAATATTATGAACGCATGGCTGAACCATATAGTACATGGTATAAACAGAGATTGTATTATCAAACAACATTACAAGGTGGTAGGGCTGACTCATTACAAGATAAATTTATTGAAGAGAAAGAAGCAAAAGTAAGATATAGACGAAGTGAAAAAGTAAGGAGGTAAAATACTATGAAAGAATGGTATTATATTGCAAGTGATAAGCCAAATGAGAAAAATTATTTTGATACTTATGATGATACACAATTTGCAATTATATGTATTTTTAGATACAAAGCACCAATAAATGAAGTACCTGATTATGCAGTTTATCATAATGGAAAATTATTTGAAACAGTTTCAGGGAATATGTTATTTAATATGTATATTGAAAATGGTGGTCATGTTTACGCAGACTGTTTAAACAAGGAGGCTGATAAAAAAGAGGAGAAAGATGACGTAGAAGATTTATCTAAAACAATTGAAGATACTACAAATAGTTTAAAAAATCTATTAAATAGTATAGAAAAATTAAATAGTATGATTAAATAAAGGGTGGTGATTGAAATGAAAGGTAGATTAGAGCATTCATTTCAAATTGAAAAAAATATAAAAGAAATATTGTCTACATTACCTCAATATGTTACGGAATATTATTATGAATTTAAAGCAGGTAGGCAACCAACGGCTTGTAGGGAATATATTAGAAAAATTGCAAAATTTTTATATTTTATCAATTCTCAAAATGTAAAAGAAATTGAAGCTGATCAAATAAGTAAATTTGATATTACTCGTTTTTTAGATTCAATAGAATATATAACAGATAATAATGGAAATCAGAAACAATCATCATTATCTTATAAAAAATGTTATCATAGCGTATTAAAAAGTTTTTTTGATTTCTTATTAGAAAATGATTATATAATTGAAAATCCTATGAATAAAATTAAAAGAGTGCGTGGTGAAGATTTTGTAAATAGGAAATTTTTAGACGAAGATGATTTAAAGGAAATATTATTAGCTGTTGAATGTGGTGCAGGAAATAGAAGATCTGTGGCAATGCAATATAAATGGAAATCAAGAGACAGAGCAATTATGATGTTATTTATGCAAACCGGAATACGTGAAACAGCATTAAGTGAAATAAATATTGAAGATATTGATTTTGAAAATCATATTATTAAAAGTGTAATTGAGAAGGGACATAAAGACAAAACGTTTACAATGAGTTCACAATTAGAAAAGGCAATAGTAGATTGGTTAAGTGACAGAGAAGATATTGTGAGCAATGAAGACGCTTTGTTTGTTTCGAAATCAAAAACACGCATAACACAAAGATCATTATCCGATATAGTTGAAAAATATACAAAAGAAGCATTAGGATATTCGGTAACGCCACACAAGTTAAGAGCTTCGTTTGCAAATATTATGTTGGAGAAGACAGATGAAAATATATATGTAGTTCAACAATTATTGGGACATGCTAGAACAGAAACAACAAAAATATATTTAAAAAATAATTTAAATCAGTACAATGATATGGCTGCTGATATAATTGCAAAATCTATTTTTTAAAGGAGAATATATAATGGAATTGAAAAGATATATTACATTTAGGAACAAAGAGAATAATTTGCCTATGTTAAAAGAGAAAGAGAAAATTCAATGGAATTCTGATTTTTCTTCATATGATAAAATGGTGGATTTTTTTAATCAGGTATTTGAAACTGAATATCTTGAAGAAGAATATGTTTATGTTATGTCATTTAATTGTCAAATGATTCCACAAGGAGTGTTTGAACTATCACATGGAAGTGCAGACACTTCTATTATAAAAATGAGAGAACTTGCAATATTCTTATTATTGTCTGGTGCAAATAAATTTATTGTAGTTCATAATCATCCAAATGGTTCAAAAGATGTAAGTGTAAATGATATTAATATTACAAGAAAAATTCAAGAAATGGCAAACTTTATTGAAGTGGATTTTCTTCAGCATTTTACAATAGGAAACGATGGTTATGATACTTGTATCGACAATGAAGAAAACGATGAAGATTATATACCATTCAATTAAGTCAATAAAATCATTAGGAGACATATTATAATGAAAGCAAAATATAAAGATAAATTAGTGGAAATCATTGAATTAAAATCAACATCATTCGTTGATTTGTTGCAAAAGCAGAGCAAAACTGTTCCATTATTTTCTGTGGATTATATATGTGCAGTTAATAAAGAGTATCAAATATATAGATATGTTGATGTAAAAGCGAACAGAGTCAAATATGCATTGGAATATATAATTGATTATAATACAGCATATGCAATTATATGTGATACTAAGATTGATTTTGAGGATCTAGTTAAATGGTTTGAGAAAGATATATTGAAAATGAGGGAGTGATGGAAATGAAATTTCAGAGGCTAAAACATAGAGATAATGATTGGTATTTAAGAATTGGAAATCCGAGTAAAAGTTTTGATATTAAATTAAGATATTTTACTAAGAACGGATTTCGAATTATAATTTGTTTGAACTCTGATTGGCTAATAAAATTATTTGGTTTTAATCAGAAAACAATTGTAACTTATACATCGTAAGGATTAATTGATTGGAGAGTGATGAGAATGTTGAAATGTATAGATAAGAGTTGCAATCCAACATACTACTATTATTATTTTAAAGATGAAAATAATAATTATTATTTTTGGAAGACAAAAAGCAACAAGTTCGAAGTAGCAGCTTACAATGAAGGACGTTTTTTAAAGCCATTTAAAGTAATTGAGTGGAAATTAAAAACAAAAAAATGGAGGATGGAGATTTTATAATAATCGTCAATATCAAGAAATTGTTGTAACTAAATGGGAAGTATTGAAATAATAGTTTCATTGGAAGATTGGAGGTAAAATTATGTTTGAATGGAATGTAGAAGATATGAAACTGTTGAATCAGGGAAGCAGTATAATAATTGGAAAAGAAAAAATATATAACTGTGAGCATGATATAACAAGAGAAGATAAAATTGCATTTGTTGATAAAATACAAGATAACAAGTTAAGCCATATCTTAGCGTTGTCAGAGAAATTCGAAAAAGATAAAGAAGATATGCCGACTGATAATTGGGGAGATGTAAAAACAGTATCACTCAAAGCATGGATCAAAAGAAATGATAAGAGAAATTTAATTGATAATTTATACCAATACGGAAGCATTCGTTTTATGGGTGGAAGAAATATTCAATGTATTAATAGAAAAGGTGCATATGATACCTATGAAGATTATGTTGATGAAGTCTTCCATCGCCAGTTAAAAGAATGTGAAAATTTAGAACATAAATATTTTTTAGAACATGATGAATATTCTATATTAAAACAGAAATTCAGAGACAGAAACTATGGTACGACATTCGGGGTGAATATTGGTTCTTGCAGCGATGGAAGTATCTTTGTATATGATACTAATGATAGTAGTAAAAGAAGAGACATTACTATTGAAGAATTAAAATATTTACTTGAAAAATATGAAGAATTGGATGAGCTTGTAAGAAAAATAACCGCTGAGACAAATATTAGGTATTAAAAGCCAAGTAAACCAAGTTTTCTTGTGGAGGTAATATATAATATGAGAAATATAGAACAGTTTATATATTCTGGAAAAATAAAAATCATCTCTTTACCGAAAAGACAATTATCTTTTGAAAGTGAATATCCTGAATTAATTGGTTTAGAAGGGAAAATTGCTAGTATTTCTGGCAATAGGGTTGGAGTTATTGTAGATAATAAATATAATAAAAATAGTAAATTTGGTTGGTACTGGTTTGATTCAGAATGTATAGAAAAAATAAACTAAAAAAATAGGTTAATGTTGAATGTAAATAAAGAAATCTAAGTTTCATGCCAAGAAGGGAGTAATAATGGGTAGAAGTATTTATTTTACAAATAGAGAATTACAACAACTTAGAAATTATGTGTTTGAAGCAGTTGATATTTTAGGTGAAGCATCAGAAACATATGAACAGGTGGACAAAGATATGGAAAATGGACTAGGTTCTGCTTTGCGAAAATTGTACAAAGGATGCAATGGTGAGGTGAAATATGCTAAATATAAAACAAAACGAGATTCTTAATAGTAGGTAGACAATATAATAATTATGTTGGAAGTGAAATTTAACTTTCCTTTGGATGATTGGAGGTAGAAAAAATGGAAAATAGAAATATAATTGAAACAATAGTACATACAGCATTAACGAAAAGAGAGTTGATTGATTTGATTAACAAATCTTTTCCTGATGAAGAGGTTGGTAATCACGGACAAATAGCACAGCTTTCCACAACAACTATGTCAGATGGAACAAAAATGCAAAATGTTTGCTTTGGCAAGATATTAAAAATTTAGTAACAAGATGAATGAATGATTTACTTGGAAGATTGGAAGAGGTGATATAGTGAAAGAATTTAGAAGTACTGACGAGATCACAAAAGAAGATTTTGAGAAAATGTATAACGCAATCGTTAAATTTGATAATTATATTTCATCAGTAACAAGGAAGCTAACAGATGAAAACATTGGATTATATGAACATTGGATTGATTGCAGGTACGATATAGAGAAATTAATTGTAACTGAGAGATAGGAGGCAATATAATGACAAATATGACATTAAAAGAATTGATAGAGTATGAAAGAGAATTATGTAGTTTGCAACAAGAATATGAGGGTAAACTGACTAAGATATATGGAGAGAATGATTCCTCAAATGAAAAGAGGAGGCTAACAATTGTTTTAAATCTTATTATTGAAGAAAGACAGAAAGTAAATCGTCAAAAATATAAGCCAGTGTAATGACGATTCCTTTTGAAAATTTGGAGATATAATTATGGAATATGGTGAATTATTAAAAGAAAAAGGATTTAGTTTAAATTCTTATCCAAAAGGAAAATTTTGGAAAAATGATTGTAACTGACATGATATATAAAAAATGAGAAAAGCAAAGGAGTAAATATGTCAGCAACCACAGTTATAAAAGAAATAATAAAGTCAAAAAATATATCACAAGCGGAACTTGCGGAAGCAACCAATACAACAAGGCAAAATTTAAGTAACAAAATGACAAGGGATAAATTTTCATCTCTTGAATTAGTGGAAATTGCGGATGCTTTGGAAATGAATCTGATTTTAAAAGATAAGGCAGAGGGAACGGAGTATATAATTGATTATCCAAACGAGTTAAAATATAAGCCAAAAAGAAAAAAAGAGTAACAGTAGAAGAAGGGGAAATTACATGAACCGACTAAAAGATATTATTATTAATGAAGATCTTATACAATATCTTGAAATTGTCCAAATATCCGATAGAAATAAATCTATTGTGAAAAATTATATGAATGGAATTAGTATGAATCATCTTGCAGTAATGAATAATATATCTTCTTCAAGAGTACGTATGATTATTTTAGATTATATAAGGCATAGTCATCTTATTAAAAGTGTAACGAATGATTTGAAACATTAGAAGCAGAAATTAAACCTGCTTCTTTTTTATTGTAAAAAAAACGAAAGGAGAGAATACATATATGAAAAATAATTGTAAAAACGGAAATCCGAAAAAGAAAAGCGAATTCATTTGTCTGTCGTGTGGTCGAATTATTATGGATGGAATTCAACGACCACGGCAGCGAGAAAAGGATCATATAAAAGATTTATTTTGTGTGTTTGAGGGTAAGGATGTAAAGAGTATTGAAGTCAGATGGTGCGATGATGTGAACGAAATAAGAGCGAAGATTCCAGAATTAAAGAGAGAATATGGATACAAGTAAGGGAGTGATTATAATGAGTACAACAAATTGGATTTCTAGCCCTAGCATAGATATTATTAAATTATATAGAGCAAAAAAAAGATGGAGCAGAGAATGGGTAACAGGCACCTTAATAGGATGTGATGAAATTAAAACATCATCGAACGAATCGGTAAAAATTAATAAAGATACAGTATGCATGTGCTTCTCTTTGCACAATCCCTATTATGGATGGGATGCACCTACTCCAATTTACGAAAAAGATGTTGTGTGTTTACAGAATATGAAAACAGGAAAACGATATTATTGTATTTTACGATGCTACAAAGATGAAAAAAAATTACAGTGGATATTAGAAGAAATCAATAAGAATCCATTTGTAATGGATTTTGTCAAATTTTGTGTTTATCCAGATCCAGATATTTTTCTAAGTATTATTGGAAACATCATAGATGATGAGGAATTGTTACACCGATGTAAATAGAAAGAAAGAGGTTGATAAATATGGCACAGACAAAAAACTATATAACTAAGAAAAAAGGAAAAACAGAAGTGCAACCATTCTGGAATATGTCAGATATTAAAAATGTTGTAGAGTGGTTTGAGAAGAACGAAGAATGGGACGGATATTTAATTACACTACTTGAATTATTACTTGGTAGACGAATCGGTGATACAGTGATGATGAAGTGGTCAGATCTGTATTATGAGAACGGAAATCGTAAAAACGAGATTGATACCATCGAAGAACAGAAAACAGGAAAGATTACTAATCTTCCTGTGAGTAATATGGTATGGGAAGCAGTTGATAATTATTTGTCGCATACAGAAGTAGATCCAATGAAACATTACAATGATTATATTTTTGAATATGATCCTAAGACAACCTGGTTAAAGAGGGATGTTAATTCTATTATATATGGAAATGTAGAGATTTGGTGTGATGCATTACAAAAAGATTTTTCTGATAAAAGAAAAGAAAATATTACTTCAGCTTACAAAAAGCAGAAACAATATGAGACGATTGGTGAATATCTTCATTATGTTGTTGAGTATAACGATGTTGTAAAGTGGCAGACAGATGATTATAGAAAGAAATTAAAGAAAGCGGTAGAAGCAGCCAACATCCAATATGCCGTAAGTTCACATAGCTTGCGTAAATCTTTCGGTTATTGGATTCATAAAACACATCCATTTGATCCTGATTGTTTATTGTCATTACAGAAATTGTTTAACCATACAGATCTTCAGACTACAATGAACTCTATTGGATTAACAGAAGAGAAAAATAGACAGTTTATTAACGATCATGGAGAGTTCATCCATAATGTACTTGCAGGTAAGGGAGATGAGATAGTTAAGAATATGCCAGTTATTTCATTGAAGTCGGATGATTTTGGAAGAATAATTCGTATGCTCACAGACGATGTGGACAAGTATCAAGCAGCAATTAATATGGCAAATGAGTTAAGGGTTATATAAAAAAGAGAATATGTAAAGGACGATGAGTTATTTGTCATCGTCCTGATTCTTAGATAATAAGTAATGATATGTCAATAGTCTTGTTACTTGTGGATCTTCCGATACAAGTATTTCATTAGGGGAACAATCAAGAACTTTACATATTGATTCAAGTATTTCAAGCTTAATTGCAGTAGATTCTCCTTTGTAAATCTTGTCGATTGTTGGATATGTTACGTTGATTTTTTTAGCTAACTCATATCGTGACATATTTTTTTCTTTCAGTTTGTTTTGTATAGATAGTTTCATATTAGCAAACCTCCTTTGCATATACAATACCATATATATTTAAAAAAATAAATATAAAAAATATTTATAATAATACTTGACAATATATATAGTATTGTATATAATACAAAACATAGAAAGCAAAAGAGAAAGGAGGATGCTTATGGATATTAGAAGATATGATATTGTTCAAGCTGATTTAGGGAAAACAATTGGATCAGAACAGGGAGGCGTTAGACCTGTGCTTGTTATACAGAATGACATGGGTAATATTCATAGTTCATGTACTATAATTATGCCATTAAGTTCAAAATTAAAATCACTTGAAATGCCAACACATACTATTATCCATAAGGATACCGATAATGGACTGAAAACAGATTCAGTTGTGTTGGGCGAACAGATGCGAGTAATTAGTAATCAACGAATTATACGAAAGCTTGGTTCTGTTACTGACAATGAGACACGATCTGCAATTAAGAAAGTTTATGAAGCAAATTTTGGAGAATGATAAAGGAGTGACAAATATGGAATTTGTAAAAATGACTATTGATGAGGCAAAAAAAATTGCAAAGAAAAATGCAACAGTTCTCGTTGCCGTAAGAGATTTGGAGCAGGAAGATTGTAATGAAGAATTTACCTCACAAATGTTTGTTGATTGCTCAGATATGTTTGAGAAGGCAAAGACAATTGCTCAAATTGCCGATGATTTATTGAATCAGGTTCGTGTTTTTACTGAATATCAGCCTGATCCGATTAATTATATCCCAAAAGGGAAACTTGGAACAATACTTTTCCAGAAGTCAAGACATAATGATTTAGAATAACAAAAGTTGCATGAATTAGAAATTTTTGTCAAAATCTTGACAAAAGCAAACATATGTTCTATCATTGTTCGTGTACGGAAAATAAAAAATGCAGTCAAGATTAAGTTTGGCGACTCCTTGACTGCATCAACACACGGTATATACTAGATACACCTATATAATATTACATATTTTTATCCAGAAAGTCAATACTTTCTAATTCGTAGTATCTTTTATATTCCATTATCAAAACTAAATAAAGGAGTGATGAAATGGCACAGTATGTTATTACTGATGGCACTCGATGGATTATGCGAGACAGGCATGGTAGATATGTCCCAACGTCTTGTGAGGCTCTTGCTGACGTTTTTTCCAATAAACAGGCAACAGGAATCTTCCAAAGTAACTTGTCTAAAGCGTTGAAATCGGTATTTCGTGTGCAGAAGATTGATGAGCCTCCAAAGCTAATTAAGCAGATATCACAGGAAACAGTGCAAGAAAATACCGAAAAGGTATCGACTGCCGAGAATGTGCAACGTTGGATTGACAAAATTGAGGGGTTAAATGGACTTGCGACTGAAGCATTACATAGAAAAGATGAATTGGTTCAACAATTAAGTAAGGTTGACCAGGAATTATCTGATGTGAATCATTACATAGAGTTCTGTAATTTGAATGCAGCACAAGGCTATAAAGCATACAAGATGATTAAAGATAGGAGAATAAAACGGAGAAGTATTAAAAATGAGTTACAGGTTGTTGATATTATCTTGAGTAAAAAAATATGCGAAACCGCAACAGATGAAATTCAAAAAGCTATTGCTGGAATGGATCAGCGTACATATGAACCACGAGTCTTGAATGAGTTATTCAATTTTTAAAGGAGGTATTGAATTATGGTTTTATGCAACAATTGCCAAGTTATGATGATTCCTACAATGTCGTTTTCACATAACGGCAATAAAAAATATTGTAGATGTCCTCGTTGTTATGCTGAGACAAAGAAGCAGCGTTTGGATAGAAATGAATTGTCTTTTGGAGAATATCTGAATAAAGCAGTTAAACGAAAATAAATTTAGGGTAGGTGTATTGAATGAAAGAAGAAATATTACGTGATAAATTACAAAATCTTTCTGTAGAGCAATTGGGGTGGATTAATGAATATTGTGATAACAATATGTCGAAGTTAAAAAAGATCAGTTATAACGCATTCTTTAGATATGGTATTCCAGAACATGAACATGATGAGTTATATGATGACGCAATGAATGTTGTAATGGAGAGCGTTGTAACCTTTGATTCATCTCAGGGAGCAAATTTTAATACCTATTTAACCAATAACATTAAAAAGTCGGTTATAGATTGGTATAGAGACAATTATCAACGAGGTAAAAGAAGAAATTTGCTAACTGATAAAAATGGGAGGATAGTGAAGGTTGATAAAGATGGGAATATCACAAGTGATCAAAAAGGGAAACCGCTTATTATTCCAAACAGCTCATTTGATGCACCTGATGACGATGATAATAGTTTGGCTGATAAACTTGCATCAGATTTCAATGTCGAACACGAAAGTGAATTTGATTTTGAAATAGAACAAAAAGTGGAAGATTTTTTGGACACATTACCAAAAGTTCAAAAGAATATTTTACTTTTATTGAGACAACACGAAAGTAAGGAATATATCAAACAGCAATTAAGTATTTCTGACAGAGAATATAATAGTGCAATTAAGTCAATTAACATGAATAAAGGACTTTCTGCATTTTCAGAGAATAAAAATGATGGAAATTATGAATTGGAGGTAACGGATATGGCAGACAGAATTATTGAAATTGGTGAATCAGAGAATTACAGAATGGACAAGTACAGTATGTACGCATTATTACAGGACAAGAAAAACGGAGATATGAACTGTAATTACATTTTGCAGCGTGAACCTTTTCAGTGGAATAAAGAAGAAGCAAATAGATATTTTTGTCGGATTCTTAGCAATCTTCCAATTCCTGAGATTATTCTTTGTGAACAAAAGAAGAAAGGATTAACAATTTCTCATCTAATTGATGGTTTACAAAGACTTTCATATGCTGAAGCATTTAAGGAAAATCGTATTAAAATTGGTTCGGCAGGAGCAGAAAGACATTTAATCCAGTATAGAGATTATGTTTTAGATGAAAATGGTAATCGTGTATTAGATGAAGACGGACTTCCTGAATACGAAATGAAAGTGTTCGATGTGATTGGAAAGTATTATAAGGATTTGCCAAATGAACTGAAAAAGAGATTTAATAATTTTAATATTAATGTAACTAAGTTCTTTGATTGTACAGACGAACAAATCGCAGATCATATTCGTGATTACAATAATCATGCAAGTATGAACAAGGAACAGAGTGGCTTGCTTAATGTATCTGCTGATATTGCCGTACATATTAAGGAGATTTCACAGAAAAATTCTTTCTTCAAGAATTGTGGTAAGTTTACAGATAATAATTCAATCAAGGGAAAACGTGAAAGAGTTGTTGTTGAATCACTTATGTTGTTGTTTTTCCGTGAATCATGGAAAGCAAACCTGGATTCAATTTATAAGTTTGTTAATGAGAATGCATCGGAACAGCAGTTTATGAAACTTAATTCACAGTTCAACAGACTGGAATTAGCATTAGGCGATAATAATAAAAAATTATCAGAGGTATTATTTACTCCAACTACGATGCCAATGTGGATTGCAGTGTTTGATAAATTTACTACATATAATATGGAAGATTCTCGTTTTGTTGACTTTTTAAATGCTTACAACACAGAACTCAAGGATAAAGATATCAACGGTGTATCAATGGCAGACTTTAAAGATCAGCAGACAAAGAAAAAGACAACTATTACAGGCAAGATTGATTTACTTGTACAGCTTATGAACGAATTTTTACATATCGAACAGACAACGGAGAATAAGGAAGTAGAAGATAGCACCACAGTAGCTTCTGAAAAGGATTTTGTACATAGTGTAATTGAGGCAGATATTACAGATGATGATATGCAGGATTATAAAGACTATATCGAAGACACAGTAAGAATGTCATCTCCATTATACCATCAGGCATATCCTGCTTTGTTGGCGATGGCTGCATATGTGTATAGTTGTGATAAAGATGACGAATTTAATAAGTTTATTAGCGGATACGCTAACAATACATATGAGTTTACTACAGACCAGAATGTTAATTATAGTAACATGAAAAACGCTTTTCAGGAGTGGCTCAAAACAAAGGAGGTAGCTGCATAGTGCCGGATATTAGTATGTGCTTTGGTAAGGATTGTAACAGAAGAGAACATTGCTATAGGTATATGGCAAAACCAAATCAGGTTCAAACATATAGTGATTTAGAACATGATTGTAAAACACACAATTATCGTCATCAATTGAAGTTTAAAAACAATTGTGAGGTGTTACATTAAATGACAAGATTGATTCCATATCAAGGTTATGTTGTTCCACAGGAATTTTTTACAACATGTCATAAGTGTTATGAACGTAATGTATATCAAGTTCAAGATACAGAACTGGATGAAAATACAAATAAAAGATATTTGCGATGCAATAATTGTAATGCAAAAATATATGTAAATTTACGAGGTATATGTCTTTGTTGATAGAAATAACAGGAATCATATTTCGTAGTGTCATCTATCTTATATACATAGTCAATTCTGACATTCTAATATCTTGTATCTTATAACTCGATATATAATTCCTGATTATATAGATAGCATAAAAATGAAAGGCGGTGAGAATATGGGTATTGGATGTAGACCAATTGGTAAGTTCAAGAGTGAAATGGTAAAGATCGAAAATAAGATTGCCAAGGAAAAGGCAGCACATGTTGTAAAGAAGAACAATAAGAAGGGAGAATAATTTTATGAATAAGAAAACAGTTACATATCAATTACACAAGACGGTTGGATCGTGAGGTCGCACACAATAAGATGAAGAAAACTGGCGTTATTCAGTTCAATAAGGACAAAGGAAATGGTAGTTTCTTTGCACGTCATTGGCGTGAGTATGTATAACAAATATGATGGACTTGCTATATTGTAAGTTCATCTGTAATGGGCTATCGCCAAGCGGTAAGGCACAGAGCTTTGACCTCTGCACAAGCCATCAGAAATGGTGGTTCATGGGTTCGAATCCCATTAGCCCAGTTATGTGCCATTAGCTCAGTTGGTAGAGCACTCGACTTTTAATCGAGTTGTCACGAGTTCGAATCTCGTATGGCACATTATTTATTATATAGGAGGTAATTAACGACATTATTAGATGAATGTGAATAGAAGTGTAAAGAAATTAACCAAGGCAAGAGTAGTATATTATAAAAAGAAAGGAAAATGAGAAATGTTGTTAAAAGAATGGAAAGCAAAGCCCTTTAATAATGGTTTGTATCTTTTGGGTAAACAAAATTTAGATGAATTTAACGGAATAAGAATGTGGCATGATAAAGATATTCCTAAACAAGATAAATTAGTTTGTGTATATAACACAGAAACGGATAGAGTTAGTGATAAGTCAGTATATATTGATGTTGATGGAAGAGAATATATTAAAAATAAAAATGAAAAATGTTATCTTGACGAGTTTAAATGCATAAATAATCAATCGGCAGGTTGCTAGGAAAATTCTCTTTCTTTGGATTAGGAGGTTAGAATAAATGGACAAAACAAAAATTAAAACAAAAGAAGTGTGGTCAGCTAATAAGTGGTATCTGTTTTTTGGAATTTTATTTGTGATTATGATTATCTTATTGGAGATGTGTACAATAAGACAATTCTTTGTAACAGATACAGAAGAAGCATTAGTGCTGCTTTTTCTTTTACAACTGCCAGTTATGCTTTGTTTATTATTAACAACGATGATTGGAGATTATATTCATAGAGAAAAATTCAATATCTATTACTGTAAATTAGAAAATGGTATTGATATTGATTATATCAAAGAGAATTATTGTATAGAAGATATAAATGAGAGTTGCGTGTTGTTTGTAGATAAAGGTAATGATCATAATTTCTGTGTTTGGAAATTAATGCAAGGATATGATTCGCTATATCAAGCGGAAATTAAAATGTTTTTATAACAGTAAAGTTCGATTTCTTTGGAAGAGAGGTGAAAATAAATGGCATGTGATTATTGTGCGTACCGTTATTCTTATGATTGTGATGATGGTTGGAATCGCCATAAAAATTGTGGGAGTTTTAAGTTAGATTGGGATAGTTTATCTGAGAAAGATAAGAAAACCATTCAGAAGATTTTGGATAGAAGAGAGGTAAGGTAATGGAAAATATAAGAAGATGGTTTGAGAATGACAAAGTAAACAATGGTCAGGATTACGAGATTTATGAATACGAAGGTCATTTAGAAGCAAGAACAGATACAGTTATTTTTATGATAGTAGAGCCTCATAGCGGAACAAAAAATAGATGGATGCTTAGAGTTTCAACAAGAACTGCTTTTGACAGATGGGCTAATTCCACAGCTATTGAAGAGTTTTTCGATAGTGATATTGAATTGTGTAATTATTTATACGACCATCAGTTGGATATTTATAAAGATTTGATTAAATATCTGTCAAGCGAATATGATGATATAGCAGAAGAATATTAGCAAGAAAACTTCGTTTCATGCGAAATTAAGAAAGGAGACAATATGCTAAACGTTGAAGATTATGTAGGGCAGATCAATAAAGATTCATCTGGTGTATGGAAGTTATATAAAGATAAGATAAATAAAATCACGACAACAAAGAAATATGGTAGAAGATATTTTACCAAGACAGTGTTTCGACCATTAGACGCAGATGACGTAGATAACAACACAAAAGAAATGGAAGAGTCGATTGGTAAGGGATATATACTTACAAGAGAAGTGTTTGGATTAAATAGTAAAACTGAATCTTATGCTGAAAGATGGATAAAATGGGCTAATGAGAATCCAGATAAGGCAACTGGTTTGATATAAACGGAGAATATAACAGTAGAAACAATTAAAAAAAATAAATATAAGAAAGAAGAGGTACAAAACATGGATGGATTTATGATGTTTAAGAAGGCTTTACAGAAGCACTTCGATGAAATGCAGAAAGAGGCAACACATTTATTTGAGGTAAATGTAGATAAGGATGAATTATGGAATACATATCTTGATAGCTTCCCTGCTGGTACAAATGAGATTTTCAGAGAGCGTAGAGAGCATGATTGTAGTTGTTGTAGACAGTTTATTAAGAATATTGGTTCTGCTGTCACCATCAAGGATAATCAGATTCACACAATTTGGGAACTGAATCTTGGCGATACAACATATCAGCCAGTATGCGATGCACTTGATGCTTTTGTAAAAGCTCATACAGTTACAGATATTTATACAACTAAGTTTCCTAAAATTGGTACAGATTTTAACTTTGAGGAAATCAATGGAAAGTCTCATCAGTGGGATCATTTCTTCTTAGAGCTTCCAAGTAAGTTTGTAAATAGAAGTAGTCGTTCTAATGAGGAAGTTAAAGGACAGTTCAGAGATACAAGAAACGTATTTAAGCGTTCTCTCGATGAGATTACTATGGATGCACTTGATACAATTCTTGAACTTATCAACTCAAATACACTTTACAAGGGCGAAGAGTGGAAAGGCGTACTCACAGAGTTCAAGAAGTATAAGAAGGAATACGATAAGCTGACTTCTGATACTGAAAAGGATTTATATACTTGGGAGAAGTCGGTAACAGCAGGTATGGCTATCGGTAGAATTAGAAATCATTCTATTGGAACACTTCTTATTAATGTAAGTGAGGATATGGATCTCGATACGGCAGTTAAGAAATATGAACAGATTGTCGCTCCAAGCAATTATAAGCGTCCAAAGGCTATTTTTACAAAGAAGATGCTTGAGGATGCAAAGAAGACCATTACAGAACTTGGATATATGGATTCATTACAGAGAAGATTTGCTAATCTGAATGATATTACTGTAAATAATGTACTGTTCTCAAATAAAAGTGCTGCAAGAAGAATAGTTGGCGCAGATGATATTTTTGGTCAGATGGAAAAAGATGTTGCTGTAAGTCCTAAGAAGTTTTCTAAGGTTGAGGAGATTTCAGCACAGGATTTCATTGATAAGGTACTTCCAACTGCAAAGGAGATTGAAGCTTTTGTAGAGAATAAACATGAGAAGAACTTTGTTTCTATGATTGCACCTGTTAAT